>Ga0180009_10002062_pt1 | contig 23757 bp, 22 predicted proteins | sample OS_PC_MetaG_FD_123537 | JGI IMG/M metagenome (GOLD analysis project Ga0180009, IMG submission 123537) | Groundwater microbial communities from the Aspo Hard Rock Laboratory (HRL) deep subsurface site, Sweden - OS_PC_MetaG | ecosystem: Environmental > Aquatic > Deep subsurface > Groundwater...
CAGTTACTTATAAAGCATTACGCCGATAAGGGGGCTATGCTCTTTCGTACCATCTCTGAGATATATGAGCATATACGCAATTTTAGCGTATATCAGGAAGGAGATAAGATTGTCGGCGCGGTATCTCTAAATATAAGCCTAGCTAACATGGCTGAAGTACGCTCGCTGGCGGTAGCCCCTGATCATCTTAAGAAGGGAATCGGGGCAAAACTGGTTGAGGCTACCCTAAAAGAGGCGAATGATTTTGGCATTAAAGAAGTTTTTACTCTTACCTATGTCCCTAGCTTTTTCGAAAAATTGGGGTTTAAAGAGGTCAACAAGGATATGTTCCCCCATAAGGTCTGGGTAGATTGTGTAAAATGCCCCAAATTTCCGGAGTGTAACGAGACCGCTATGATACGTAAACTCTAACAACCCCATTATTCCCCCTTAACAAAGGGGGATAGGGGGTTGTTAGAGCAACTCGTATCTATTAAAATTCTTCTTTCAGCCCCCTCCTCATAAGCTGCCTAATCGCTTCCTTAGGGGATTGGCCATCATAGAGTATAGAGTAGATTGTGCCTATGATTGGGAGTTCAACATCGTATTTTTTAGATAGGGCCATAGCCGATTTTGTTGTCTTAACCCCCTCGGCCACCATCTTCATCTCGCCGATTATATTGTCAAGGGTCTCCCCCTTACCAAGCCGCATACCCACTGTGCGGTTACGGCTCAGGTCGCCGGTGCAGGTCAGGACAAGGTCCCCCATACCGGAGAGTCCGGTAAAGGTAACCGGATCTGCCCCCAAGGCGGTACCAAACCTAATCATCTCGGCTAACCCTCTGGTTATCAGGGAAGATAGGGCGTTATGGCCATTACCCATACCATCGGATATCCCTGCACCTATGGCTATAACATTCTTGAGCGCCCCACCAAGTTCAACCCCCAAGACATCGCTATGTCTGTAGGTTCTAAAATAGTCGGTATTAAACAGATGCTGCATCTTATGGGCAGCATCTTCATCCTTAGAGGCTATAGTGGCCGCGGTCGGGAGTTTTCTGGCCACCTCTTTGGCGAAGGTTGGACCGGAAAGGTAGGCGGATCGCCTAGATATATCAGCCGGAAGAATATCATCCAATATCTGTGAGGGGAGTTTTAGGGTGTCAAGCTCTATCCCTTTGGTAAGACAAACAATGTTAACCTGGGGGTCTATATGTTCTTTGATACGCTCAACCACACCCCTCAAAACGTGTGAGGGGGAAGCTAAAATGACTGTAGAGGCACCGGAAACGCCCTCTTTAAGATTGTTTGTAGCGGTAATGTTAGGGCTTAGGCTAACCCCGGGCAGAAAGAGGGTATTCTCCCTTTTTAGATTTATATCATCGCACAGCTCGGCCTCGTAGGCCCAGAGGGAGACAGCTAATCCCTTATCGGCCAAGAGGAGGGCAACGGCCGTTCCCCACGCTCCCCCACCTATTACCGATACTTTTCCATTCATAATAGACCTATAAAAGCAGGATAGTGTTTAGTTGCATAATTCTGCGTCAGTATCAAAACCGAGAATTTGGCGCGACCGGCACGAAGACAACCACAGCCATAGCAGGGCCTATGGCGAGGATTGACGACAAAGCCGGGCGTGTCAAAGGCCGGTCGACTACAGCAAGATTTATGCAATTAAGCACTAAACATCTGTGAAAAATAACGCCTTAAACAACCGGAAAAGATTGTTGTAAAATTAACAGGGATTGATTATTCCGCGGCTTCTGCCGCCTCTTCTCCATCTTCCTTCTTGGCAAGCACGGTAATCTTTCCTTCGGCAATCTCTTTTAGGGCTATCTCAAGTTTAGACATCCCCTTAATCTCTTTAGGGTCAAACTTTGGCTCGGCCCCTCTTATCAGCTGTTCCAATCTCCTCGACACAACATTGGCCATCATAAATCTGCCGGGAATAACATCCCTGACCTTAGCAAAAAGCTCTGCCTCTAAATTTTCCATATTCAAACTCCTCCAATAAAACCCGCTGTTATTTCTCCTCAGCCTCTAAATTGGCTTGGCACTTGACACAATATTTAACAAAAGGCATCGCCTTTAACCTCTTAAGGTTTATCTTGTCTCCGCATTCCTCACACTCCCCATACTCCCCACTCTTTATCTTCTCCAAGGCCTCATTGATATTCTTCAACTCCTCTATCTCGCGGTTTTTCATAATAAAGGCCATCTCCTGCTCGTAGGCCGAACCGGCTTGGTCGATATCATCCCCTTCCCTTGTATCGGTCGACTCAGGAATAGAGGAATTTTCGTGGGACAAAAGCTGCTCTCGGCGCTCAATTAAAGTCTGCTTCATATTAGCTGTATATTCTTTCATCTTTTTAGACCCCTCATATAGTTATCTTCATTCTTTCCAAAGGGAAAAATTATAACAGACTTATTCTGCAAACACAAAAAGATTTGCGGCCTTGCTGACAATGGTATTTATCTCCTCTTTAAAGGGGCTAAGAGGAGATAAATATGCCTTGTTAACAGGTCAAATTTATGATATTTTGAGCCCAATATAATGTTGAAAGGAGGTGAAAGGATTGATGAAGAAGTATATCAGTTTAGCATTGGCTTTGATGTTTGCCGTTTCGGTCGCTTTTGTTTCAGTAGCCTCAGCGTCAGATAAGAAGGCTGAGTGTAAAGAAGGAATGGGAATGGATTCCCATGGCAAGTGCGTTGAGTGCAAGGATGGTCATGATGCCCACGGCAACAAGTGCGAAGAGTCGCACATGGAGAAAAAGGCCCATTAATCAGCTATTAAGAATATAAAAGTCTCCTTTCTATCCAATTTTTTTGCTTCTCGGGTAGCTGAGGCTTGAGTATTCGATTTTTCTGATTTATAATACCAGAAAAAGGGGGGATCTCAAATCCCCCCTTTTTCTGTAAGTTTTTTTATGCCGAGATAGCTCAGTTGGTAGAGCAGAGGACTGAAAATCCTCGTGTCGGGGGTTCAACTCCCTCTCTCGGCACCATTTTCCCCTTCGCCTCGAAGATCTGTCACGAAATAGCCAAGCCCCCGTTCCTCACAGTAAAAATACATTTCAGCACCATGCCTGATAGCAAATCACTACTTACCAAACAATTTTGCATCTCAAAACATTAGAGGATATTTTGCCTGACATAGGCTAAACATCCTATCCCCCAAGCAACAAATATATCCATTGGACAAATGTGTTACCGGCTCAAAAATCATGCCTATCATTCTAACCAATCTCCCCGTTTAAAAAAAAATAAAAAATATCTTGACAAGAAATGTCGCATAATAATACAATGTCTATCAACATAGTAGACTAAATGGAGCGGAGATGAAAATATCATATAGGGGGGATTACGCCCTAAAGGTTATATTAGACCTGTCCAACAACTATTCTGAAAGATTGGTACATATTGAAGATATGGCCAACAGGCAAGATATCCCCAGAAAGTTCTTAGAGCAAATCTTGTTGGAACTGAAGAAAGGGGGGTTCATCCAGAGCAAAAAAGGGGCAAATGGAGGATATTTTCTCGCCAAGCCCCCAAAAGAGATTTTATTGGGAGAAGTAATTAGATTTATTGAAGGGACTACCTATCCAATATCATGCATTGACCCAAATGCCCCAAAAACATGCGGCGAGATAAACAGATGCGTTTTTTATCCTATCTGGCAAGAGATAGGAAGCAAGGTAACATCTATGGTAGATAATATAAACTTTGAGCAGCTAAAAGAGAACGACTCTAAGATTAAAAAGAAAAACGCTATAACCTACCACATATAACTTAGTAAACATTTTTGGTCGAAAGGAAAGACAATGGCAAAGATAGCAAATGATTTAACCGAATTGATTGGGAAAACACCCCTTGTCAGGCTAAACAAATTATCCAATAAATATAATGCGGAAATCATAGGTAAACTTGAATCGTTTAATCCCTGCTCCAGTGTCAAAGATCGGATCGCCTACAGCATGATAGAGGATGCAGAAAAAAGAGGGGTGCTAAAGCCTGGGGGAACAATAATTGAGGCGACATCCGGCAATACCGGGATTGGAATGGCTTGGATTGCCGCGGTTAAGGGATATAAGGTGATTCTTACTATGCCTGAAACAATGTCTAAAGAGCGAAAAAGCCTCCTGAAAATATTCGGGGCCAAGATTGTTTTAACGGAAGGTGACAAAGGGATGAGGGGGGCAATTGAGGAGGCAGAGAGGATCAATAAAGAGATTGAAGGGTCAATAATCTTACAGCAGTTTTCCAACCCGGCCAATCCTGAGATTCACCGTAAAACAACCGCCGAAGAGATATGGTCAGATACGGACGGAAAGGTCGATATCTTCATCTCAGGGGTAGGGACAGGAGGGACGATAACTGGTGTGGGAGAGGCCCTAAAAGCGAAGCGTAGGGAGATAAAGATAATAGCGGTCGAGCCGGAAGATTCCCCTGTTTTATCGGGAGGGAACCCCGGTCATCATATGATTCAGGGGATAGGCGCAGGCTTTATCCCTGATGTTCTGAACAGGGATATTGTTGATGAGATTATCAAGGTCTCCAATCAAGATGCCTTCGAAACTACCAAAAATCTGGCTACAGACGAGGGGTTATTGCTCGGAATATCCTCAGGGGCTGCCGTAAGGGGAGCCATAGAAATAGCCAAAAGGGATGAAAACAAGGGGAAGCAGATTGTCGTTATCCTGCCCGACACAGGGGAGAGGTATCTAAGCCTAAACAGTTTATTTAAGGACGATTAAAGGAAACCATGATATGAAAATCAAAGTAAATAATGAATATCAGGAATTTGATGGGGAAATTACCGTTTCAGAATTGTTAACAAAAAACAATGTTGAAATGCCGGACATGGTCTCCGTTCAGCTTAACGGAGAATTTGTTAAGAGAGATAATTTTTCGTCAACATCTTTAACGGACCAAGACGAAATAAACTTCTTATATTTTTTAGGGGGAGGTAACTTCTAATGGCGGGTTTTACAACGCGGGCCATACATAATAAATATTTAAAGGATGATGCCCATAGATCCCTCCATTTTCCTATTTATAACAGCGTGGCCTATGAATTTGAAACCGCCGAAGAGATAGAAAAGGCCTTTCTGGGGGAAATCCCAAGCCATCTCTATTCGAGGATAACCAATCCGACCGTGGAAAACTTTGAGCAGAAGATTAAGAATGTCACCGACTCCTTGGCCGTCGTTGCCCTCTCTTCGGGAATGGCCGCGATTTCAAACCTTATACTAAGTATCGCCGGCAGTGGGGATAACATAATAACGACAAAGTTTCTGTTCGGCAACACCTATTCACTCTTTGAGAAGACTCTCAAGCCTTGGGGGCTGGAGGCTCAATACACCGACATGACGGATCTTAAAAAGATTGAAGCATCAATCAACAAAAACACCAGGGCGATTTTTTTGGAAACGATTACCAATCCACAACTGGAAGTTGCGGATATAAAGGCCATATCTAAAATAGCCAAGGAGAAGGGGATATTAACTATTGCGGATACCACCATCACCCCCCCCTATCTATTCCGGTCAAGGGATTTTGGGGTAGATATCGAGATCCTTTCAAGCACCAAATATATTTCCGGAGGAGCAACTTCGGTAGGGGGTCTGATAATAGATAACGGAACATTTGATTGGGAGAAAAACGAGAACCTAAAGGGAGAGGCTAAAAAATATGGCCCTTTCAGCCTGATAAAGAAGCTTAAACGTGAATCCTACCGCAACCTTGGGGCTTGCCTTTCCCCCAACAGCGCCTATCTGCAAAGCCTGGGATTGGAAACACTGGCGATCAGGGCCGACAGATCGTGTGCCAATGCCTTATCTATAGCAAGATATCTGGAATCTAATAAAAAGATAAAGGATGTTAATTATCCCGGTTTGGAGAGTTCCTCCTCTTATGCCGTTGCCAAGGCACAGTTCCCCAAAGGGGCAGGGGGGCTGCTCACCTTTGATCTCGGCTCCAAAGAGGCCTGCTTTAATTTTATAAATCGATTGAGGATTATACGCCGGGCCACCAATCTAAACGACAATAAGAGCTTAATCCTCCACCCTGCTTCAACCATATTTTGTGAATATGCTCCCCAGCTAAGGGAAGAAATGGGGGTAAGGGAGACGATGATAAGATTGGCGGTCGGGATAGAAGACATTGAAGACCTTATTAACGATATTGAATATGGACTGGAGGGGATACAGTGAGCCTAACCGATGAGCAGTTAGAAAGATACAGTAGGCATATCATACTGAAAGATGTCGGCATAGAGGGACAGGAAAAGATATTAAATGGGAAGGTACTGATTATCGGGGCCGGCGGCCTGGGGGCCCCAATTGCTCTTTATCTGGCTGCCGCAGGAGTCGGAACAATTGGAATCGTTGACGGCGACCTGGTGGATCGGACCAATCTGCAAAGGCAGGTAATCCATTTCACCCCTGACATAGGCAAGCCAAAAGTAATCTCGGCCAAAGAGAAAATAAAAGAGATAAATCCCGATATAAAGGTAAATACCTATCAATATCTGGCCTCGGCGGAGAATATCTCCGATCTCATCAAGGGGTACGATTTTATAATAGACGGAACAGACAATTTCGCCGCTAAATTTTTGATTAACGATGCCTGTGTTATGGCCGGCAAACCTTTTTCACACGGGGGAATATTGAGGTTTGACGGGCAAACCTTGACCCATACGCCGGGCAACGCCTGTTATCGGTGTGTTTTCAAGGAACCTCCCCCCAAAGATGCCGTTCCTACCTGTTCGCAGGCAGGGGTGTTAGGGGCAATCGCCGGCATGCTCGGCACCATACAGGCGGCCGAGACATTGAAGTTCTTCATCGGAAAGGGAGAATTGTTAGTTAATAGGCTTCTAATATTTAACGCCCTTGATATGACTTTCAGGAATGTAACCTTAAAAAGGGATCTGAATTGCCCTGTATGCGGCCAAAAACCATCTATTACAGCTTTAACAGATTATGAACAGGCGGCGTGCGATTTAAAGGGACAGAGATAAGAGAGACATCCTAACAGTAAAAAAAATGAGAAATATGATGTTTAAGATAAACCAAGAAATAGTCAATCAAATATTTAAGCATGGAGAGAGTGATGCCCCTCTTGAGGCCTGCGGCTACTTGGCGGGGAAGGATGGCATTGTTACAAGGTGCTATCCGATGGACAACAAAGACCGGTCTGAGGAACATTTCACCCTTGATCCCGAAGAGCAATTTAAGGTTATCAGGGAGGCAAATAGTCTGGGGCTTAATATTTTAGCGGTTTATCATACCCATCCCGCCACTCCGGCCAGACCTTCCAACGAGGATATAAGGCTGGCCTATGACCCAAATATTGTTTACGTAATAGCCTCTCTTTCGGATAAAGAGATAAAGGCCTTCAAGATCAAAAAGGGGGAGGTGTTAAACCTGAAAATTGAGATCGAGGGTTTAAAAATATGTGGCCTGGAATTAGATTTAGCGGCCATGAAAAAGTTTGGGATGATCCAGCAAAAACAGAAGGGGTTCTTCGCCATGCGCCTCCACACTGTTGGAGGGGATCTGACGGTTGCACAGTTGCAAAGGATTGCGGATATTGCCAAAAAATATGGGGAGGGCTTTGTCCATCTATCGACCAGACAAGGGGTAGAGATTCATGGCGTCCATAATAAATATCTGGAAATCGCCAGAAAAGAGTTGGCGGAGGTCGGGATAAAAATGGGGGCCTGCGGACCAAGGGTGCGGATAGTGGTTGCCTGCCCGGGAGAAGCAACATGCCGCTGGGGAATCATAGATACAAAAGAGATGGCGAAAGAGCTGGATAGCCGCTACTTCAGAGAAGATACCCCTCATAAGTTTAAGCTGTCGGTCACAGGCTGTCCTCACAATTGCGCCAAGGCAACTGAAAACGATATCGGCATTATGGGGGGAATGCTCCCAAGATGGGAAGAGGATAAATGTATTAATTGTGATTTATGCCTGAATGTTTGCCCGACTGAAGCAATCACCAAAGAGGATAATCAATATAAATTAAACGAGGAAAAATGTATCTACTGCAGCATCTGCACCTCTTCCTGCCCCACCAGCGCTTGGGTTGGGGCCAAAACAGGTTACACAGTCTTCATTGGGGGAACGATGGGGAAAATTCCCAGACTGGCCACAAGGCTTAAAGCGTTAGCAGAGAAGGAGGAGTCTTATCGGTTGGTTGAGAGGGCGTTGAGATACTATCAAGAGAATGGGCGCAAAAAAGAACGTTTTGGCCATATGATTGATCGAATAGGCGTGGATAAAGTAAAAGAGGAGATATTAAATGGGCCTTGATATAAAAAAATCGATAAATCTGCATAACATAAGCTGCCCTATGAACTTTGTTAAGACCAAGGCTGCCTTGGCAGAACTTCAACAGGGAGAGTTGTTAGAGGTATTGCTCGATGAGGGGGAGGCAATTTTGAATGTCCCCCGCAGCTTAAAGGATGAGGGGCATCAGGTAATTAACGTAGAAAACCTTGGGGAAACCTTCAAGGTAATTATTAAAAAGGGATAACAATGGTCGAACATGCTAAAAGAAGTATAGTCAAAGCCCTATCTTGGAGGATAGCAGGGACAATGGCTACAGTCATGATTTCTTGGCTTGTAACTAATGAGGTTAGGATAGCCTTATCGATAGGGGGATTTGAATTTTTTTCAAAGTTTATCATCTACTTTCTGCATGAGCGCGCCTGGAACAAGATATCCTTTGGGCGGGAGAAGGCCAAACCACCTGAATACAATATTTAGATAAAATTATGTTAAGCAAAGAACAAATAAAGGAATACCAGACCATTCTATCTGCCAAAACTCCGCAAGAGGTCATATCTTGGGCCATAGACCTGCTCGGCGTGGAGAATGTCGCCTTGGCCTCAAGCCTGGGAGCGGAAGACCAGGTATTGACGGATATGATTATGAAGATTACCCCGGATATGAATATTTTCACTCTGGATACCGGCAGACTTCCTCAAGAAACATATGACCTTATCGAAAAAAACAGCCGGCATTATAGCAGGAGATTGGAAATATTATTCCCTGAGAGAAGAGATGTCGAGAATATGATTAATAAATACGGGGTAAACCTATTTTATGAGTCGGTTGAGAATAGAATGCTTTGCTGCCGCGTCAGGAAGGTAGAACCGCTGCAAAGAAAGTTGTCCTCGTTGCAGGGATGGTTTTGCGGACTGCGGAGAGAACAGGCCGCGACAAGGAACAGGTTAGAAAAGATTGAATGGGACAATAAATTTAATCTGGTCAAGGTAAATCCTCTGGCCGAATGGGGTGAAAAAGATGTCTGGGATTATATCAGGGAAAATAATCTCCCCTACAATAGCCTGCATGACAAGGGCTATCCAAGCATCGGATGTGCCTGCTGTACCAGGGGGGTTTCCCCCGGAGACGACATCCGTTCCGGCCGATGGTGGTGGGAAAGTTCGGAGCATAAAGAATGCGGTCTGCATATAGATAAGCAGGAAACATCTTCCAAATAAAATAGCATAAGGGTCTCATAAATGGATCATCTGGATATACTTGAAGCAAAAAGCGTTTATATATTGAGGGAGGCATATCGTGAATTCAAAAGCCTCTGCATGCTCTGGTCTGTTGGCAAAGACAGCACCGTCTTACTATGGCTGGCCAGAAAGGCCTTTTTCGGCCACGTCCCCATTCCTCTGGTTCATATAGACACCCACTACAAGATACCTGAGATGATTCAATACAGGGATCGGTTGGCCCTTGATTGGGGACTCAATATGATCTATGGAGAAAACAGTGAGGCAATCAGGAACAAACAAACATTTCCGGATGGGAATGTCGACAGGATATCCTGCTGCCGCAATCTAAAGAGTGAGGCCCTAAAACATACCCTATCCGGTGAATGGCCCCGCTACAGGATGGACCATAAGGAAAAAAGATATCATCTGGATAATAACAGGGAACCCTACACCGGCGTAATAGTGGGGGTGAGGGCCGATGAGGAGGGGAGCCGCTCTAAGGAACGTTATTTCTCCCCACGCGACAAGGAGAATGAGTGGGATGTGGGGGATCAGCCCCCTGAATTCTGGGATCAGTATAAAACAGATTTCGCCCCGGGAACGCACGTGCGGGTACATCCGCTCCTTGACTGGACAGAATTAAATATCTGGGAGTATATAGAACGGGAAAAAATTCCGATAGTTCCCCTCTATTTCGATCGGGGGGAGGGAAAACGTTACCGCTCTCTCGGCTGCTATCCGTGCACCAACCCCGTAGAATCTGAGGCAACGACGGTTAAAGAGATTATAGAAGAGTTAAGGAGCGGCAAGTTTGCCAATATCGCCGAGCGCGCCGGCCGGGCACAGGATAAGGAGGATGGAGGGGGACTTGAAACGTTGCGGAGAGAGGGGTATATGTAATGGCCAGAGAGCAATTTAGGATAGTTATCGTTGGGCATGTGGATCACGGCAAAAGCACCGTCATGGGGAGGCTTTTGGCCGATACCGGTTCCCTCCCCGAGGGGAAACTGGAACAGGTAAGGCAAATGTGCCTAAAAAATGCCAAGCCCTTTGAGTATGCCTTCCTCCTTGACGCCCTGAAGGATGAACAAGCCCAAGGGATTACCATAGACATAGCGCGCTCTTTCTTTAAGACAAAAAAGCGGGACTATATCGTCCTCGATGCCCCAGGGCATATCGAGTTTCTGAAGAATATGATAACGGGGGCGGCCCACGCCGAAGCCGCCCTGTTGGTTATAGATGCCGCCGAGGGGATTCAGGAAAACTCCAAAAGACATGGTTACCTTATTTCCATGATAGGGATTAAACAGGTTGCCGTCTTGGTCAACAAAATGGATTTGGTTGATTACGATAAAGATGTCTTTGAGAAGATCAAATCTGAATATTCGGAATTTCTGGCCAACATTAATGTAAAACCTATTAGTTTTATCCCCATAAGCGCCAAAGAGGGGGATAACATTGTGGCCGATTCAGAAAAGATGCCTTGGTATTCGGGCGTTACAACATTGGAGCAGGTCGATCAATTTGCAAAAACACCGACCCTTGAAAAACTCCCCCTAAGAATTCCGGTCCAGGATATCTACAAGTTTACCGGAGGAAACGATGACCGGCGAATAGTGGCCGGAACTATTGAGACGGGAACAATCAAGGTGGGTGACGATGTTGTCTTCTGGCCGTCTAAAAAGAAGACAGGGATAAAATCAATCGAATCTTTTAATACAGATCAGAAGACAACGGCCTCCGCCGGTGCTGCCACCGGTTTTACCCTGACTACTCAGATATATGTAAAGCCGGGGGAAATTATGACAGGGGAAAAAGACCCTCCCCCTTGTGTCAGCAATAGATTCAAGGCCAACATATTCTGGGTCGGGAAGGCCCCGATGATAAAAAATAAAAATTATAAATTAAAACTAACCACCGCCAAGGCATCTTTAAGACTGGCGGAAATAATAAATGTTATAGACGCAACCGATCTTACATCCGATAAAAGCAAAGGGCAGATAGATCGGCACGATGTGGCGGAAGCGGTTTTTGAAACAGTCAAACCGATTGCCTTTGACCTGGTCGGGAAATCGGAGAGGACAAGCCGGTTTGTAATTATAGATAATTATGAGATAGCCGGTGGGGGGATTATTCTGGAGGATCTGGCGGAAGGATTTGGCAGCCTGGAGAAACATGTCGAAAAGAGAGAGGATATTTGGGAGAAGGGCTCGATATCGCAGGAAGACAGAACGGTTGCCTATAACCACAAGTCAAAATTCATAGTTTTCACCGGGGCAAATCATGTCGGAAAAAGGAAGATTGCCAAGGCCCTTGAACAAAAACTATTTAAAGAAAAGTTCAAGGCCTATTATCTGGGAACAAGCAACGTTAGACTTGGCCTAGAGGCAGACATATTGGACAAGGATAGCGCCTATGACGAACATATCAGAAGGCTGGGAGAATTGGCCCGCATAATGACCGATTCAGGACAAATATTTATAACAACCATTGATAATGCCGATGAATATGACCTGCAAATTCTGAAAATGCTGAACGAACCGAATGAGATTCTGGTCATAAACGTTGGAGAAAATAATTTGAGCCAATCCAGCATTAATCTAATTTTAGACAAAGATGAAGATATAGATGGAGCCACAGATAAGGTCTATCAACTCTTAAAGGAAAAATCGATAATTCTGGAATATTATATCTGACAAGGTTACCCATGTATTTGCCCATCCTTCTCAACCTAAAAAATAAAAAGATATTGGTGGTGGGGGGGGGAGATGTTGCCCTGCGCAAGGTGAAGACATTGAAACAATTTACCGAGAACATTACCGTAGTCGGAACGATAATAGACACGGAAATAAAAGGTATGGTTGGCGAATATTATGAGAAAGACTACAATTCCTCATTCTTAGATGGCTATTTTCTTGTATATGTATGCACCGACAACAAAGAACTGAACCAACAAATAAAGAGGGAGGCCAACAAGCTCGGCCTGCTGGTGAACGTGGTAGACAATAGAAGGCTTTGTGATTTTATATCACCGGCTCTCTATACAGATAAGGAAATGGTGGTCGCGGTAAGTTCAAACGGCAAAAACACCCTCAAGGCGATCAGATGGAGGGACAGGATAAAGGAGATATTTAAAAAAGAGTAAGGGATTAGTCCTCTCTTATACCTTAATATTTTGAACAGTCTTTTCATACCCCTTCCCTTTTAATTTTTCGGCTGTGGTTTTTCCGTAGACATAGATAACGAGGTGCTTAGATAGGCGATTGTAAATCTTGAAGAAGGAATCTACGGTCGAGGGGGAAGAGAATATCACCCCATCATAATCCTGTAAGTTTAATTTGGGCTGTCGGATAGCCTCTGTTCTATAGGTAATGACCCTCGTAACATTTTTAAGGGCATGCAACTTATTGTCAGAAATATCCGAGGATGGATATAAGAAGTTTTTTATCTTTAATCCCTTTATCAACCTGGCCAGCTCGTCCGAATCTGAGACTTCGGGGATATAATCAACCTTATACCCAAGTTCCTCCAATTCTCTTTTGGTGTGAGGCCCTATGGCCACAATCTTCTGCTCCGTACCTACCCGATAACGACTGCAGAAGGATTTAACCCCCATTTTACTTGTAAATATTATCCCCCCATAACTATTAATATAACTAACCTTAAAATCAACCGGCTCGGTTTTTATTAGTGGATAATGAACTATTCTCCCCTGCACCCTTACATTGCCGGGGTCCAGGCCGGTAAATAAAAACCTCTTTTGCCTCTGAAATTGACCGACAACCTTGCCTATTATAATAATGGCCGGAGAATTAACTTTAGCCTTATCCAATCCGTCAAGATTGGTTATAATTACCCTTTCATTCGCCTCCCCCGCATTCTCCACCAAGGCAACAGGTGTTTCTAAATGATTACTCTTAATTAGTCCCTCTTTTATATCTTTTAATTTAGTGGCCCCCATAAAGTAAACCTTCGTCTCCTCATCCCTGGTCAAACTATGTCCTGACAGGAACTTAAGTTTGTTGCTGACCCCCCTCATGGTTAGGGGGATATTGGTTGAGCTGGCGGCCACAGAAGCGGAACTCGCCCCCGGAATAACCTCAACCGCGACCAGTCTTTCCTGTAAGTATTTAATCTCTTCCCCCACCCTTCCGAATATAAAGGGGTCTCCCCCCTTCAGGTGGACAACAATAGAGCCTTTTAACACCTCCTTGTAGAGCATTTCGTTGATCTGCTCTTGAGCAATGGAGTGTTTCCCTTTTCTTTTCCCCACATATTTTTTTCTGCATTGATAATTATCGAGCATTCTCTTATCAAGCAAATTATCGTAGTAGATTATATCTGCCCTTTTTAAAATCTTGTCGGCCTCTATGGTTAGGAGTTCCTGTCGTCCGGCTCCGGCCCCAATCAGGTAGACCTTCCCATAACCGCTACGGATATCTATTCCGCTGAAAAGCACCTTCAGGTCAGCCCTGTCCCACCTTGAAACCAGAACCAGAGACTCCTCCATTGGGTCGGCAAAAATTCTGGCGAACCCTTTAATTTTTCTCGCCGGAGAACTGCTCTTTTCGGAATCATTAAAGAAAGCGATTACATCTAAACCTATCGGTAAGGGATATGGGACATCTTTGGCGGGGGATATAAATATATCAGCCTGTTTATTCAACAGGGGTTCTTTCAATTTGGTAAATTTTTCTTCCGCGGAGGGGGCAAGATTGCCCCTATCATTGTCTAGGCAAACATATTTTACCCTATATTTTATATCCGGGAAATGTTCCATAAGAGAAGCAATCCTCTCTAATTCGAGGACTCTCCCTCCTGATAAAACCCTAATCTTATTACTTGGCATCTATGTCAGCCCTTAACCAAAAGAAGATCTATCTGCCTCTTTTCAATGGAGACATTAACCAGATTTACTACGACCTCATCCCCTATCTTATATATCTTGCGTGTTCGCTCACCTATCAGGGAGTGGTGCTTTTCGTTAAATATATAGTAGTCATCACCTACCGACGATATATGGACAAGCCCCTCCACAAATATATCCTGAAGTTCAACAAAGATTCCGAAAGATGTCACTCCGGAGATAATCCCCTTATAGACCTCACCTATCTTGTCCTTCATAAACTGCACCTTCTTCAGGTCAACAATATCCCTCTCCGCCTGCTCGGCCCGCCTTTCAACCACCGAGACATGCTCGGCTATATTAGGCAGTTCATCAACCAATAGTATAGATTTATCCCCTCCATCTCTTTTGGCTATCGTCTTTTTAAGGATGCGGTGGACTATCAGGTCGGGATACCTCCTGATGGGGGAGGTAAAATGGGTATAATATTCAAAGGCCAGTCCAAAGTGGCCGATATTCTCGGTAGAGTAACGGGCCTGTCTCATATGTCTGAGCATTACCATCGATATCATCTTATCCTCCGGTTTCCCCTTTATTCTCTCCAAGAGCCTTTGGAAATCGGCTGGGGTCAACTTCCCCTTCTTTAGGGTATAACCAAAATTACCGACAAACTCCTCAAAGTCCTTAATGCTATCCTCGCCCGGCTCCTGGTGAACCCTGTATATAGCCGGAATATTCATCGTAGCAAAGCGTTCGGCCACTGCCCTGTTGGCAGCCAGCATAAACTCTTCTATTAGTTTATGGGCCACATTCCTCTCGGCCCTCAATATCGCCTCCGGCTTCCCCTTACTATCAAGAATTATCACCGACTCGGGGAGGTCAAAATCTATACTCCCCTCTTCTGTCCTCTTCTTGCCAAGTATTTGGGCCAGCTCCCTCATAAGCTTGAGGGGTTTAACGATAGATTTATACCGTTCAACCAATTGAGGGTCGGTGCTTCCGTTAAGCAGGGCGGCCACGTTTGTATAGGTCATTCGCTCGGCACTTCTTATAACCGACTCGGTGAATATTGTCTTAACCACATTCCCCGACCTGTCTATATCCAATATGGCGCTCATAGTCAGGCGATCTTCATCCGGCCTCAGACTGCATATATCATCGGAAAGTTTGAAGGGGAGCATCGGTATGGCCCTGTCAGGAAAATAGATGCTTGTCCCCCTCTCAAAGGCATCTCTATCTATATCTCTATTCTCTTTAACATAGTAGCTGACGTCGGCGATATGGACACCGAGCCGATAGACATCCTTCTCGACCATCTCTATAGATACGGCATCATCAAAATCTTTGGCCGTCTCTCCGTCTATAGTGATAACCGTCCTATCCCTAAAATCCACCCTTCTTTGGATCTCAGACTTCGGTATTTCTTTTCGAATGGCCTCGGCCTCTATGGTAGTCCCATCGGAAAACCGGTGGGGAATATTGTATTTCCTGAGGACCATCTCTATTTCAACATCGGGGTCATCCGGATGCCCGAGAATTTCGACAATCTTCCCCTCAGGGTTTCTCTTTGAGGTGGGGTATGAGGTTATCTCGACAACGACCGATTCCCCCGTCTTGGCCTTCATCGTCTGTCCGCGGGGGATATAAATATCGTAGTTGATTTTACGGTCGGCCGGGATGACAAAACCGAGGGCAGAATCCCGTTCATAAATCCCGGTAATGGTCGGGTGAGCCCTATTGAGTATCCTGATTATCCGTCCTGAATATCGGCCGTCCTTGTTCTGAGATTCAACCCGGCAGACAACCTTATCCCCATTCATAGCCCCCTTGATGCATCTTGGAGAGATAAAAACATCCTCCTTCATCTCGTCGGTACGAACAAATCCGAAACCGTCAGGATGAGCCATGAAGAGACCTGTCACGAGGTTCATCTTCTCGGCTAGGCCGTATTTGTCCCCCTTCAGCTTGACAATGACCCCATCGCTGACCAATTCTCTAACCAGAATTCTAAACTTGTGACGGTCGGTAGCGGGGACATTCAGCCCTTTTATAAGATCCTTCATCGATAGGGGCCGGCCGGCCACCTCTCCCATAAACTTCAAAATGGTTTGGCTGTTTATTTTCATAATATAACCTATTAAGTGTCGGTTGGTTCTGCGTAGAGATATCCGGTTCTATTAAACCATTACCCTTGCAGATAACAGTATCAATATATAAGGGAGATGACAATAAGGAGGGTAGAGTTGGGTGTGTACAGCTCTTGCTTTTTCAAGCATATCAGGATAGCCTTACCTCTAGACAAACTGAAGAGTTTAATCAATGACATCTAATATCATTGACTTGTTTCTTAACAATTAATGCTTAGGGGTCATGGAGGCGACCATGCAAACATCAGGAGTAAGCCAGTGAGTGAGCGTTACGACGATATAGTCCGTGAATACATCGATTTCGTGAACGAACAGGTTGGCACCTACATGGACGCATTGGCGGGTTTTTCTGGCCACTACACGACAGTTCAGAGACAGGTGCACCGCATATCTCGGCCAGTAGGAAAGCGACAAGAAAATGGCGAAACTATCGTTGTTTACGCAAGCTACGAAGACCCAAGCAAGCCAGACATTATTCACAACCGCATCGTCCGTGCTGATACATATATTGAAACTAACTCTCCAGGCGGGTCGAATGAGCAGCGCCATGCTCGAGCAATTGTGGTTTTCTTGTTCACCTACTGGGAAGATGAAATACGGCCGCGACTCGCGGCCGCGAAAGGCGTGCCAGCCAATCAAATTAAATCTGATATCATGGGCGATTTGAGAATACTGAGACGTGCAATTTTGCATGCTAAGAGTACTATTAGCCCCGAAGAGCATAGGCGTTTGAAGGTTGTGGGCTCAATGTTTCCGTCGAGTACACCAATCCACATTTCTTATGACGATATGCATCAATTGTTTGTATTTATCAAACAAGATTGTGCACGGCTTATATTTTCGTGGCTCGGCATTAAGAATGGGCCTGTATCTCCTGAGCAGCTCGTAGATATTGCTATTCAACGTGGTGGAAAATGAGCCCTAACAAACGCGTCTAGTCGGACGCCCAAAGAAGGTTGAGGGGCAGGTCTTTCAATGCCACTATTTTTTCCATTGTTAGACCACCAAAAATAAAACCATTCCTCTTCCCAATCTCCGCCATCTGATTTTTAGGATTGAAATAGGTTGGGGAGGAAAAAGCCTAAAAACTGTTTGAGCGAAGCGAGTTTTTTTAGGCTCCGAACCCAACCGTTATTTCAAGCCGTTTAAAAAATCAGCAGGCGGCAGTTTCTTTGCTTCGTTTCTTGTCTGCACAAGAAATGAAGAAGAGAATTCAAATCCCCCTTACTCCCCCTTTTCTAAAGGGGGAGATTTTTACTATCAAAAGCCGAAGGCAACCGCTTCCCCCTCCCCCTTGACCCTGCTAACCCCCTCTAAATCTCCCCCTGCAAGAGGGGGAGAGGATTTTTTCAGAGCGGGAGAAAAAAGTAGGCCGAGGCGCGACGATGATGAGAAGTGAGGCGTATTTAGCATACGCCGTAACGACGAGACGAGGAGCAACAAAGGTATACAAAGTTATGATGCTCTGCGCCCTCCCCACGGTGCAAATTTGAGCAACAAAAGCATTCCCGGTATTGCGAGTAGAACACATAAGATAAAGAAATTCTCCCAACCCATATGCTTTGCCAGAAATCCTGTGGGGGCCGAGGCGATTACCCTGGGGACTCCCATCAGGCTGCTCAAAAGAGCATACTGGGTAGCGGTAAATTTTTTATTCGTAAGGCTGGCCATAAATGCCGCATAAGCTGCGGTCCCCATGCCGCCGGTCAGGTTTTCAAAGGCGATGACTGCCGACAAAAGCTGGATACTATAGCCGGTATGGGCAAGAAGGGCAAAGCCTGCTGTTGATATTGCCTGAAGAAAACCAAAAATCCAGAGGGCACGGTTTATTCCGATGCGAAGCATAAGCATACCGCCTATCAGGCCCCCGGCTATGGTCGCCCAGAACCCAAATATTTTCACGACAGTCCCGATCTCGGTCATTGAAAATCCGATGTCGAGATAAAAGGGGATTGTAATCGCGCTGGCTACGGTATCGCCAATCTTGTAGAGAAGAATAAAGGCAAGAATCATAACAGCATTATCCCTGCTGAAGTATTCCCTCATCGGCTCTATAATTGCCTCTCTCATGGTCTTTGGGGCCCCTTCTGAAACTACAGGTTCTGGTGTCAGAAGTGTGGTTATAATAGCGGGCAGCATACAAAGCGCCATGATCAGGTAAACCTTGGAGAAAGAAAGGAAATCGGCAAGTATAAGCCCGCCTCCGGAAGCCAGCAGCATCCCTACCCTGTAACCGTTAATATAGAAAGAAGAGCCAAGCCCCAATTCTTCATCTGCAAGATCTTCTCTCCTGTAGGCATCAACAACAATGTCCTGTGAGGCGCTGAAAAAGGTTACGAGGATTGCTGCAAAGACCATCATCGCCGGATTCTTCGCAGGACTCGCAAACCCCAGCCAGGCTATTGATAAAGCAAGCGCTATCTGGGCTACCAGCAGCCATCCCCTTCTCCGTCCTAGGAAGGAAAGGGTAAACCTGTCAAGAAAAGGCGCCCAGAGAAACTTCAGGGTATAGGGGAGTCCAACCAGCGCCATCAAACCAATCAGCGTTAAATCCATCCCCTCTTTTTTCATCCAAGCCTGCAAGACCGTCGAAGTCAGAAGCAGCGGCAGTCCGCAAGCAAACCCCATGATAAAAGAGACAACCATGCGGCGGCTGAAAATAACTTTAAACATAAAATATGCTCCCTCTCCCCACGGCTATTGTATTTTTTGAGTTAATCTCTATACCTCAATACAGAGAGTTTCGATATTCAAATCTAAGCCCTCATTCCCTGAAATGCAAATAAAAGGGAGACCGGCCAATCCCGCAAAAATTATCCGGCCTGCTTTTGGCAAATAACCAAAACAATTCTATCGCATCAACATAGCTTTGGCGATTAACAAATTGAGCGGTTTGACAGGGGGGGGGCTATCCACTTATAATTCACTGATAACTAATACGAACCAAACAATTGTCATTCCGCACTTGATGCGGAATCCAGTCCTTGTTTTTTCTGGATTCCCACTGGAGTTTACCCCGTACCTGATACGGGGCGGGAATGACGGAATGCGGAAACGAAAGAAGAGGAGCTTGGGTGAAAGATTACAACCACGAAGAAGTAGAGAACAAATGGATAGCCTATTGGGACAGGGAAAAGACCTTCTCTGTAAATGAGGATAACTCTGTTCCGAGGGAAAAACGTCTCTACGTCCTTGATATGTTCCCCTACCCATCCGGTAACGGGCTTCATGTAGGGCACCCTGAAGGCTATACCGCCACCGATATATATACACGATTCAAGAGGATGAACGGCTATAATGTCCTCCACCCGATGGGTTTTGATGCCTTCGGCCTGCCGGCGGAAAATTACGCCATAAAGACGGGGACACATCCGGCTCAGACAACCTATAAAAACATAGACACCTTCAGGACACAAATAAAATCATTCGGCTTCTGCTACGACTGGGACAGGGAGGTAGCCACCTGTGACCCTGACTATTACAAATGGACCCAGTGGATATTTCTAAAGCTGTTTGAAAAAGGATTGGCCTACGAGTCTAATGCCCCCATAAACTGGTGTCCCGAATGTCTAACCGGACTGGCCAATGAGGAGGTCAAAGAAGGGCGTTGCGATAGATGCGGTAAAGAGGTAGAGAGAAGAAATATAAGACAGTGGATGCTCAAGATAACCGCCTACGCCGACAGGCTCCTTACAGACCTCGACCTTCTCGATTGGGACGACTCAATCAAGGCGATGCAGAGGAACTGGATCGGGAGGAGCGAGGTGGCCGAGGTAGTCTTCGACATTCGAGGCTGTGACGAAAAATTGAATATATATACCACCAGACCGGATACCCTCTTCGGGGCAACATATATGGTCATGTCCCCCGAACATCCCCTCGTACAAAAGATAATGACCAACGAGCAAAAAGGCGAGGTTAAGGCCTATATAGATAAGGCGGCCAAGGCCTCCGATCTGCAGAGGACCGACATGAATAAGGATAAGACAGGAGTCTTTACCGGAGGATACGCCATAAACCCGGTCAACAATAAAGAGATTCCGATCTGGATATCAGACTATGTTCTGATGGGATACGGAACCGGGGCAATTATGGCCGTTCCGGCCCATGATGAACGTGACTTTGAGTTTGCCCAAAAGATGTCGTTGCCCATTGTCCAGGTTGTCAGCAAAGATGGTTCCACCTACGAACTGGAGGCTGCTGAAACAGTTGAGGGGATAGCGGTAAATTCAGGGGAGTTTAACGGACTGACAACGGCCGAATTTAAGAAGAAGATAATAGACAAACTTGAGTCTGAGGGGAGAGGGAAACGGGCCATAAATTATAAATTACGCGACTGGGTATTCTCCCGCCAAAGATATTGGGGAGAACCTTTCCCGTTGGTTCACTGTGAAAAATGCGGCATAGTGCCCATTGATGAAAAAGAATTGCCCCTCAAACTTCCGGAGGTTGAAAGCTATAAACCGACCGGAACGGGAGAATCCCCCCTGGCCACAATCGACAGCTGGGTAAACACCACCTGCCCTAAATGCGGCGGCCCTGCCAAGAGAGAGACCAATACCATGCCCCAATGGGCAGGGAGCTGCTGGTATTACCTGCGATTTATGGACCCTAAAAACGATACGGCCTTGGCCGGACCGGATAAAATTGATTATTGGACAGCGGTTAATCTCTACATCGGAGGGACAGAGCACGCCGTTCTTCACCTCCTCTACGCCCGCTTCTGGCACAAGGTTCTTTTTGACATAGGGGTTGTTGATACACCCGAACCATTCATCAAGCTGAGGAATCAGGGGATGATCTTGGGGGAAAATGGGGAGAAGATGTCAAAGTCGAGGGGGAATGTAATAAACCCGGACGATGTTATCGCCGAGCATGGGGCGGATACCCTGCGTATGTATGAGATGTTTCTCGGCCCATTATCGGTGGACAAACCGTGGAATGTTCAGGGGATATACGGGATAAGAAGATTTTTGGAAAAGGTGTGGCGGTTATTCGAAAAACCTATCAAAGAAAATGCCCCGATAAGCGAAGAGGTGGACAGGCTGCGGCACAAAACGATTAAGATAGTTACCGAGAAATTGGATAACTTGGAGTTTAATACGGCCATAAGCCAGATGATGATCTTTATAAGTTCTCTCCAAAAAGAAGAGGTCTTAAACAGGGGGCTCCTTTTAGACTTTATCAAGATACTTCACCCCTTTGCCCCATTTATGACGGAGGAGTTATGGGAAATTACCGGCCATAAGCCTTCCATATTGAATGCTGCTTGGCCGACATTTGATCCTGACAAGGTAATCGATAAATCGGTCACGATAGTCTTTTCGGTCAATGGGAAGGTAAGGGGAACGGAAGAGATGCCTAAAGGAACGGCTAAGGAGGCCCTCATCGAGGCGGCCTTAAAAAATGAGCGAGTGGTGGAACATACCAAGGGGAAGACCATAATAAAAGAGATAGTTGTCCCTGACAAACTTGTTAATATCGTTGTAAAATAAACGACAAGTGATATATAACTGTTATGGAACATGTTGTTCCAATAGGATACAAATTTAAAGGAGATATATAAAGTAATGATTATAGTAATGAAACCGGGGGCCGCGGAAGAGGATATAAACAAAATTATCGAAAAGATTAGAGAACTGGGATACGCCCCGCACGCCCTCAGGGGAGTTGAAAAGACAATAGTAGGCGCCGTTGGAAATGAAGAGAATAAGGGCCGTCTGCAGGCCCTTGAATCGATGCGCGGTGTGGAGAGTGTAGTCCCTATTATGAAGCCCTACAAATTGGCCGGGCGGGAATTTAAAAAAGAGAATACGGTCATAGACGTTTGCGGACTTCAGATAGGGGGAAAAAACATCGTTGTCATGGCCGGACCATGCTCGGTTGAGAACAGAGAACAGATACTTGAATCGGCCAGAGCCGTAAAGGCAGCCGGGGGTAATATCCTCAGGGGAGGGGCATTTAAACCCCGCACATCCCCCTACGCCTTCCAAGGTCTTGAGGAAGAAGGGCTGAAACTTTTGGCCGAGGCCAAAAAAGAGACCGGCCTTCCGATTATCACCGAGGTTGTAAACCCTAATGACATGGATCTTGTGGCCGACTATGCCGACATCATGCAGGTGGGGGCCAGGAACGTTCAAAATTTTACCCTGCTAAAACTTCTCGGGCAGTGCAAAAAACCGATCCTCTTGAAGAGGGGGATGATGACCACCATTAAGGAGTTTATCATGTCGGCCGAATATATAATGTCTGAGGGAAATAGAAACGTTATCTTGTGCGAAAGGGGAATTCGAACATTTGAAACCGCCACTCGAAATACCCTCGACATAAGCGCCATACCGGTTCTGCGTAAGGAAACACACCTCCCTATAGTAGTAGACCCAAGCCATGCTACCGGTCATTGGGAGTATATACACTCTATGGCTATGGCCTCGGTGGCGGCCGGAGCTGACGGTATAATTGTTGAGGTTCACCCAAAACCGGAAGATGCCCTATCAGATGGGGCCCAGTCTCTCAAACCGGCCAAGTTCAAGCAGCTGATGGAAGATATAGAGAAGTTTGCCATTGCCGCGGGGAGAGGGATGTACAAATAAGACTGGCATATTTAATGAAATCTTCCTCTTTGGGGTTTTCCCTAAAAAGACTGGCACCCCTCCTTCCCGTTCTCTTAATAATGGGATGTCTCTTTTATCGCCCTGTAAAATCAGAGGGGGGCAAGGACACAAAACCGGCCGGGATATATGCGGTTATTGAGGGGAGACCGGCCCGCCGTTCGAAAGAATATGTTCAGCTTGAAATATTCAGCAGCTTCTACTGCGGGCATTGTTATAACTTCTTTGGACAAGAGAACACCCTTGGTAAAAAAAATAAGATAAAGTTTGTCCATATCCCGATTCAGTGGGGAGACGGCTCAACCAAGGCCACCGAGGCCTACCTCATCGCCAGAGATATGGGGAAGGGGGATGAGATGAGGGCCAAACTATTTGAGGCACAATTTGTAGAAAATCAGGATATCTCAGATGTGAAATGGCTGAAGAAACAGGCCTCATCTTTGGGTCTCAGTAAAAAGTTTGGGGAGATGCTCGACTCCGGGGTCAAGGCTAAAGAGATCGCCGACAATCTTGAGATGGCCCATCAACTCTCCATTAATGAAACCCCCACTGTAATTATAGGCGGCAACTTGATAGTCATCCCTCGCATGAACGGGGGAAATATGAGCGTATTTATTATGAATATAGATACGATAGTGGATTCTCTCTCAAAAGGTC
>Ga0180009_10002063_pt1 | contig 23754 bp, 22 predicted proteins | sample OS_PC_MetaG_FD_123537 | JGI IMG/M metagenome (GOLD analysis project Ga0180009, IMG submission 123537) | Groundwater microbial communities from the Aspo Hard Rock Laboratory (HRL) deep subsurface site, Sweden - OS_PC_MetaG | ecosystem: Environmental > Aquatic > Deep subsurface > Groundwater...
ATGCCTTGTATATTGCCTCCGCCCGCGCTATTCGCGCAGACTCCGGCAAAACACCCGGCGCTACGGCTATCGGGGACTAAAAATCTTCACTTCGCTGGCGCTCCGTTTCCAAGATTTTCAGCGTTCGTGAAAAATAACTTCCTGGAGCTATGAGATTTGTAGCGGTTTTGGTAACTCGCTTGACAGAACGCCGTAACCCCAGCATCTAAATTCCATTATTCATTGACTGTGGTTAGCTATCTCGGATAATTTAGATGCTGGGTTCACAACGCGGCGCCCTTTGATTCCCTCTTCGATGGCAACTATTGATCTACGATAGGCATATAAACTCCAACAATACAGCCGAGCGAAGTATAATCGAATCAATAACAACCAATACAAGAATACTATGTCCAAATTTAACCTTGCCATACACCATATTAGTCTTATCGTCTCCGATACCGAAAAGTCCTTGTATTTTTACCGGGATATATTAGGACTTCAACAAACAGAACGGCCGAACCTTCCATTCCCGGGCGCTTGGCTTCAGCTTGGCGAACAACAAATTCATTTATTGGAACTGGAGAATCCCGACCCAACTTCTGGTCGGCCAGTCCACGGAGGAAGAGATCGCCATGTCGCATTAACATGTTCGGACCTATCTCCTGTCAAGGAAGCCCTCGATAACAGCGGCTTTCGGTATACATTGAGCATTTCCGGACGCCAAGCATTGTTTTGCCGGGATTTTGACGGTAATGCCATTGAAATAATCGAACGACCGAAAACCGAATAAAAAATACATTTAGAAAACAGTCAATAATGACCTTCCAATACACTATGCACGGTTACTCGCTTAACAGGACGCCGCAAACCAATACCTAAATTCCATAGCCTATTGGCCATGATTGATTACATAGATAATTTAGGTGCTGGGTAAATACCTCCATGTAAGCTTGACGGCAACGACTGATTGCCAAGGATGGCGTGAATGCAGATTTTGCAGGAGCAAAAATCTGCCCTGCCGCCGACACCTGTTAATCGAGCAGCCGAACCCTGCTTCAATCATCGGCTCGATATTGACCAAGGAAAGTTATTCAGAGACCTATTTCAAGCTGGCTCTGAATTTTTAAGCGATTTCAACTATTAACGCGAACATAACCTATAAAAAAGGCCCGATAACGGGCCTTTTTTATTTCAATTCATCGAGAATCGATTGAGCGATCTTTTTTTGCTCCGAACTTCCCTTAACCAATACTTCCTGTGCGATATCCTTAGCGGCATCACTATCTCCCATATCGATATAAGCTCTGGCAAGATCGATTTTGGTTTCGAATTCATCCATATCGGTCAGATCGGAAACCCCTAAATCAAGATCGTCCGGAAAACTATCATCATTCCCTTTCTTAGGTGTCGAATCCAAATCGAAGTCGAAATTAAAATCAAAACTGATATCACCCTTTTCCTCTTCGGTCACACCGGATACGTCTTCGGCCATAGTTTCATTTTCGTCGAAAGTGATGTCGAATTCATCCATCGCAGAAGAATCAGCAGCATCAGTCTTTTTCTCCGTATCGGCATCGAAGGTTTCAAAATCGAACGATTCAAATTCTTCAGAACCCAAGGCATCCGTTTCTTTCTCTGCAGGTGCTTCTGCTTCCGGACTCAAATCAAACTCGATCTGATTATCGTACTGCCGATTCTGCTCCGATGTTTGCTGTTTTGAAGCCTCAGATGAGCGATCCTCCGGCTCGGGCACCGAAAAATCAAAACTCTCCAAATCGAAATCGAGGCTGTTATCCGACTTTTCAGCTTGCAATTCTTCATCTTTTAAAGGCGATTGTTCTGTTTCAGACTCAAGCTCATCGAACTCAGGCAGATCGAAATCGAAACGATTGTCCTCAGTTATATCAGTCGAATGAGCGGGATCGACTTCCTTAGAATCTTTGTTAATCGTCGAGTCATCCTCGTCCTCGTCCCCCGTGCCAATATCGTCCGTGAATAAAACCGATCCCGGACTAATTTCACTAGCCATCTCAGTGACTTTTGCCCAAAAATCGATATTTTCGTTTTTTCCGGCTTGCTTCAGTTCATTAGCATAACTTTCGAAACCATCCTTGTTTTCGTTCGCGTAAAAAATCTCTAACAGTTTCAATTTGTAATCGTCATTCTCAGGATGTTCGGCAATCGCTTGTCGAATTAGCCCTTCGGCTTGTTGATAACGACCATATGTCAAATAAACATCAGCCTCGGAAATCGGATCGACTTCATGCTGGTCGCTGTCGAAAGCGTCAAAATCGCTCGAAGTAAATTCGCTTAAGAACGAACTTTCACCAACGGTACCTACATCATAGGCAGATTCATCTTCCGTGGCCAATAAATTCAACTCATCATCAGAGCTGGGCAGACTAATCTGTGATGATGCTGCGAACATACTATCCGTATCGGTTTCTTTTTCGGTTTGGCGCTTCCTCAACCACAACCAACCTAAACCACCTAACAAACCGGCGCCGAGCAGTGCTATTATCGCATAATAAAAGGAATCCAGAAGTTCGCTTACAGGCTCTTGCGCCACAGCTTGCGGCGATTTTGCTACCGGACGGGAAGGCGGAGCGGTTTCCTTTACCGGAGGCGTAACAACAGGAGAGGGTGGCATCTCAACAACTTTTTCGGATGGTTCTTTATGCTGCAAAGCGGCTAGCTGTTCGTCTTTTATAGCTAGCATTTGCTGCATCACAGTTAATTGTTCCTCCAACTTCTCCAATCGCGCACGCAATTCCGCATCATCTCTGCTTGGCTCATCCCCGTCGACTTTGCCAGGATCGACTGGTTGCAACAAGCTATCATCCCTTTCACCGCTGACAACGCGTTCGGACTCTTCAACATCTTCTTGAGCAGGGGCAACGAGTCTCAATTGGGAGTCGATAACTTCCTCGTCAACCGGCGCCTCCGTTGCTACCGCAAGCTGACCTCTCCACACTTGATTTTGCCGACCATACTCCGCAACTGCTTGCCGGTGAGAAAGCTTCAGTATGACCTCTCTTTCCGGAACCTTAAGCCGTACTCCCGCCATTAATGCATTGATATTATCTTTGTAAAATGCGCTCGGATTATTCTCGAAGAGCGCTATCATGGTCTGTTCAACCGAGACATCGTTAGAAGGCCTAACTTTTGAGGCAATTGACGAAAGCGTTTCATTTCTGCCAACCGGTCCATACACGCCCGATGCAGGCACGCGTTCCTCTTCACGACGCGGAGCAGGTTCTACCGGACGCTCAACGACTCGTGCATATTCTTGCTCGGCAGGTGTCACACCGTAATCGCTAGGAACCGGCAATACAGGCTGTTGATAAGTTGCGGGCGGGTCGACCAAAACGGTGAACTCGCGATACAGCGTCCCTTTCGGCCAGCTCACCTCAATCAAAAAATCTAAAAAAGGCTCCTTGAGTACCTCAGTCGAACTGAGTTTAATAACCGCGCGCTTATCAGACACGGTAACCAGGTTGAATTTAATTTTGGAAAGAAAATAGCTCCACGGTAGTCCCGCCTCATCGAATTTATCGGGAGGCGCGAGCTTGACGGTAATGTCGGCCGAATTTTCGTCAGGCGAAAGCATCAATGCAATCTCTGCATCAAGGCTTTGATTAAGGGCCGAGTGCAATGTGATATCGCCAACTCCCAACGGAAGAACACTAGTCGGGGTCATCAACGATAAAAGCGCTATGGATTTAGTCAGTTTGCGCACATTGCTCTCCTTCATACACATATACCACAATCTATTACCCGGAACAGTCAAATATGAGATTAAGCTTAGACTAGATGTAATTTTTTACCAATTCTTCTGCAATTTGCACACTGTTTAAAGCGGCGCCTTTTCTGACATTATCACCAACAACCCATAAGTCGATTCCCAGCGGGTGCGAGATATCTTCGCGAATACGCCCGACAAAAACACTATCATGTCCGGAGGATTCTGTTACCGCCGTCGGATAACCTCCGTCCCGATGTTCGTCGAGAACTGTCACCCCGGGCGCCTTTTCAAGAAGCGCGCGCACCGACTTACTATCTATTTTGTGACGCGTTTCAATATGCACAGCTTCGGAGTGACCGAAAAAAACAGGCACACGCACAGCGGTAGGATTAACTTGAATCGATTCGTCACCGATAATTTTCCGCGTCTCCCAAACCATTTTCATTTCTTCCTTGGTATATCCATTTTCCATAAATACATCGATTTGCGGCAACACATTGAAAGCGATTTGCTTTGGATAAACGCTCGGTTTAATCGGTTTACCGTTCAATAAATGCGCGGTTTGCAGACTGAGTTCCTCGATCGCTTCTTTACCCGTCCCGGAAACCGCTTGATAAGTACAAACATTGATTCGACTGATACCGACCGCATCATAAATCGGTTTCAACGCAACTAACAGCTGAATCGTCGAACAATTCGGATTGGCAATGATGCCTCGATTTTTATAGTCGGCGATCTTCTCGGGATTAACTTCAGGCACGACTAATGGAATATCATCGTCGTAACGAAATTGCGAAGTATTGTCGATCACGATACAACCGGCCGCCGCGGCTTTAGGCGCGTACTCTGCAGAAACCGAAGCACCGGGTGAAAATAAGCCGATTTGTACTTTGGAAAAATCGAACTCGGCTAAATCCTGTACCTTCAGCGAACCGCCCTTGAACGGAATGCGTTTTCCAACCGAGCGGCTACTGGCCAACGCATAAACCTCACCAACCGGAAAATTTCGCTCTTCTAAGATCGAGATCATCGCTTCACCAACAGCACCGGTGGCACCGACCACGGCAACATTATATAATTTAGTCATATTTAATTACCTTTTCATTAAAACAGAAACCACAGCATCCTCTACCTTCGGGATGCTAATACTCATCGCATTAAAAAATTCGGCAACGCCCGTCCTGGCCCTTTATTCGAAAAAGGGGAAATCAACGCCATAGCTTTCGCTATTCAGAATGCAGACATAAATCATGCGATAGACTTAAGAACTTTTTCGGGCTTACAATTGCAGGTAAACAGCGCTTAATGTCGCTATTTTCATGATAAACGGGGACTATTCAACTCAACGCAGTGAGAGAATAAACGGATGACCATCGATTTCATACCTATTCGCAAAACGGACACTACCGTTTTACAACTTAGCGAATATCGCTGAAAACACCGGTATTAACACTAGTTCCTCCCGGTTTATGGATTTTGAATCGTTTCGTGACTATCGACAACCGAATAAATTTGGATATATACGACCGAAACAACCCATCATTCTACACTACACACATCCTTTACTACTCTCTTTGCAAATCAAAACCAAAGGGTGCGGAGCATGCTTGGTGAGAGGATGTCGGCAGCCTTATATGGCATAAGAGCTACCGCCAAGCCCCTATGAATGAGTTCATCCAGCCACTAACACTCAAGCTGGAAATTGCTGAATCAAAATGCGGCGCCCCTCGCTCAAATTAACTCTTGACTGAATTTCCTTCGCGATTTTGTTTTCCCGTTTTCTTTCTTGAAATACGAGCCAATGCTAAATATTGGTTTCGGAGTAACCTCAACTCTTCGTCGCCGATTTCTTCCAAATCCAATAGCTCATTGTTTGCTCCTTCAACGGCGCGGATCAATTCGTCCAATTTTACTTGCAACGCATCGGTGTCGCGATTTTGGCTGTTCTGAATCAAGAACACCATTAAAAACGTTACGATAGTCGTCGCAGTATTAATGATTAGTTGCCATGTATCGCTAAAACCGAATAAAGGTCCGGTAATCACCCAGGTCAAAATTACCAATAATGCCGCATTGAATGCGATCGGTTTACCGGCCACTTGAGACCAGGTGCGTGCGAACCGGTCGAACCGAGCATTCCAAGCGGCGTTATTGTGAAGTTGATCGGTAAGACGACCGGTGAGTTTCAAAAAAGTATCTCGAATACTTACTATTTCATTCATGACTTTAGCCTCTTTGTTTGCGCTGAGGGAACAGAGTATTTACCCCGTTCTTACCGAGAAACCGCTCTCCTTTGTTAAAGAGTGCGGGTTGAGTCAGGCGAGAAATCCAACTCCTAACTTAGCGAAATCCGATCTTACAAGAAAGGATGATGGAATTCAGGAGCGGGAAACCCATCCTTGGGACTTGACGGTAGATACAAAGCGCCATAAATGGCGAGAACCGGGCACCTAACCCCCATAACCCATTGGATATGGCTAGCTATATTGAATAATTTTAGGTGCCGGGTTCACGACCTCTCGCCTGTAAAGTAACCGCCCCCTATTTACCCCCGCACTTCCATTTTTGGGAGTGCTGAAAACTTCCTCATACTCTTTAGATGCGGGAGTGAAACTGATTTTGCAGGAATACTCTGCCTACCGCCGATACCCACGCCAACCTGAAAATTAGACGCTTTTCGCTCCGACTGGAGCCATTTAATTTAATACTATGCAAACAACCAAGGCGCTCGCTTCGCACGTTCCGTCTCGTATGCGTGAATTTGATCGGCATGCTGCAAGGTCAATGCGATATCGTCAAGCCCGTTCAACAACCTGAATTTCCGATTGGCATCGACTTCAAAGACAATTTCCCTGCCGGAAGGCGTAACGATCTTTTGCGAATCCAAGTCAACCGTCAGCCGATAACCTTCGGTCAATTCATTGAACAATTCATCGACGATGCCGGCATCGAGCACGATAGGCAAGATACCGTTCTTGAAACAATTGTTATAAAAGATATCGGCGAAACTCGGCGCGATGATCGCTCTGAAGCCGAAATCTTCGAGCGCCCAAGGCGCATGTTCGCGAGACGAACCGCAACCGAAATTCTCGCGGGTCAACAGTAGTTCGGCGCCCTTGTACTCCGGTTTATTCAGCACGAAATCTGGGTTAATCGGCCGATTTGTGCAATCCATGTCCGGCTCGCCATGATCCTTGTACCGCCATTCGTCGAACAGAAACGGTCCGAACCCTGCCCGGCGTATCGATTTTAGAAATTGTTTCGGAATAATCGCATCGGTATCAACATTGGCTCGATCCAACGGTGCGACCAACGCGTCTATTTTGGTAAATGCTCTCATGCTTGCGCTCCTTGATTTGCTTCGGTGCTGACATCGACGAAATGTCCGGCAATCGCGGCAGCAGCCGCCATTGCCGGACTGACCAGATGCGTGCGTCCGCCATATCCTTGCCGCCCTTCGAAATTACGGTTAGAAGTCGACGCACAGCGCTCTCCCGGCTCCAAACGGTCGGCGTTCATCGCTAAGCACATCGAGCACCCCGGATCTCGCCACTCGAATCCGGCTTCGATGAAAATTTTATCCAAGCCTTCGGACTCGGCTTGCTGCTTGATCAGACCCGACCCCGGGACGACCATGGCCAATTGGATGTTAGCAGCCAGCTTTTTACCTTTCGCGACTGCGGCAGCCGCCCTCAAGTCTTCGATTCTCGAGTTCGTGCAGGAACCGATGAATACTTTATCGAGTTTAATATCGGTAATCGCCACACCGGGTTTTAGATCCATGTATTGCAGTGCGCGCTTCATGCTTTCTCGCTTGGTTGCATCGATCTCTTGATCTGGATCGGGCACGCTGGCATCGACCGGCACCACCAATTCGGGCGAAGTCCCCCAGGTCACTTGCGGCTTGATGTCGGCGGCATTCAACTCGACAACTTTATCGAAGACTGCGTCCGGGTCGGAATGCAGCTGCTGCCACATACGCTCGGCCATGAACCAGTCGCTTCCTTTCGGTGAGAGCGGTCGTTCGCGGTAATAATCGATCGTGACATCATCGACCCCGATCAAACCAGCACGCGCTCCCGCTTCGATTGCCATGTTGCATACCGTCATGCGGCCTTCCATCGACAATGCGCGGATCGCGGATCCGGCAAACTCGATCGTATAACCGTTGCCGCCGGCGGTACCGATTTTGCCTATGATCGCCAACACGATATCTTTCGCAGTGATGCCGGGCCGCACTTCACCATCTACTTTAATCAGCATGTTTTTGGCTTTTTTCTGTACCAAACATTGTGTCGCCAAGACATGCTCGACTTCCGACGTGCCGATACCGAATGCCAACGCGCCGGACGCGCCGTGTGTCGAAGTATGCGAATCGCCGCAGACCACGGTCATGCCGGGCAATGTCGCGCCTTGCTCGGGCCCTACGACATGCACAATGCCTTGGCGAATATCGGACATATCGAACTCGGTGATACCGAATTCGGCACAATTTTTTTCGAGGGTTTCGACCTGCAGTCTTGAAACCGGATCGGCAATGCCTTTGTCGCGATCGGTGGTCGGCACGTTATGGTCGGCAACGGCCAAATTTCTCGCTTGTCGCCACGGCTTGCGTCCGGCAAGACGGAGCCCTTCGAACGCTTGAGGAGAAGTGACCTCATGGACTAAATGGCGGTCGATATAGATCAATGAAGAACCGTCATCCTCGGTATGGACAACGTGATCTTCCCATAATTTGTCGTATAAAGTTTTACCTGACATAGCTACTCATTGTATTTACCGCGTCAGCGGAAAGTAAAAGTTTGCGTTAAGCGTCGATATAGACGCTAGCGCGTTATCCTAAAACGGCAAAAATCTTTTGCGTAATCTCATCGACCGACCCGACACCGGCAATCGATGCAAAGTGAGTCTTGCCGCCCAATGCCGAATAGTAACCGACCAACGGCTTGGTTTGTTCATGATATACGCTCAGCCTTTTACGAACGGTGTCTTCCTGGTCGTCATCTCGCTGAATTAATGGTTCGCCGGTTACATCGTCGATACCGGCCGTTTTAGGCGGGTTGAATGCGACATGATAAGTCCTACCTGAGCCTGGATGCACACGTCTACCGCTCATTCGCTTAACGATTTCCTCGTCCTCGACCACAATCTCGATAACATGGTCAATCACGATATCCATAGCAGCTAAACCCTCGGCTTGCGCGATCGTGCGAGGAAAACCGTCCAGCAAGAAACCGTTTTGGCAATCCGGCTGCGCAATTCTCTCTTTAATCAATCCTAAAATAATATCGTCCGAAACCAAGCCTCCCGCATCCATGACTTTTTTAGCCTCGACGCCCAACGGCGTACCTTCGCGCACAGCGGCCCGCAACATATCTCCGGTCGAGATTTGCGGGATATCATATTTTTCGGTAATAAATTGGGCTTGCGTTCCTTTGCCGGAACCGGGACTACCCAAAAGAATAATGCGCATAATGAAACTCCAAGTTTATCTGGTTATTTGAATATATGTCGGATTCGCGCCTAAGTAAAAACACACTTTAGCTGTTAATTCGCTCTCGCAAAACACGACATTTTATATCAAAATAAACATTAACTCTTGTAAAAAACAGATATTTTCCCTATTCTTACTCGGTTTATCAATTATCTTTAGGAGTGCAACTGCATGCGTGTTGAAGATCTAATGACTTCGCAAGTATTCACAGTCGAACAACATGACATGATCGATCGTGTCTTTTTCTTGCTGCATTATGAAAAAGTTCGTCATTTACCCGTCATTGAAAAAGGCAAAGTCATCGGCATCGTATCGGATCGAGACTTATACAAAGCCTTAGGACCCAAAAGCAACTCCAACTCGGTTGAAACCGTCGAGGGAAAAACCGTTTTGCAGGTCGTTCCGCAAAAAGTTCAACACATCATGCGCCGAGGCGTATTGACCGTTAATCCCGATACCTACGCGTCAGAAGCCGCCAGCATCATGGCCGAAAATAAAGTCGGCGCCCTCCCTGTCGTCGACAAAAACAATAAACTCGTCGGCATCGTATCGGCCACCGATATTTTGCGCGTTTTTGCGAAAATCGAAAAAGCTAGCGAAGAACGGGAAAAAAGAATTGCGGCCGGTGTCAGCCATACCTAAGCAAACGGATCACTTCGAAACAATCCCCGATGTTGAAGTGACTGTCGCCCCGGAAGAATACGCAATAAGGGCATGGCTAGAAACCATTGTCATCGGTCTCGACTTATGCCCTTTCGCCGCTAAACCGTTTCGCCAAGACGGTGTTCGTTTCAGTATTTGCCGAAGCGCCGACACCGCAAGCGGCCTTGAGCGTTTGATCGAAGAATGCCGGCATTTAGATACCGACTTGAGCATAAACACAACACTGCTGATTTACCCCCATTCGCTGCACGAATTCAACGATTATCTCGATTTTCTCTCCCTGGCCGAAACACTATTGTCGGAGCAAGGCTACGACGGTATTTATCAACTGGCCAGCTTTCATCCCGACTACTGCTTTGCCGACAGCGATAGCGACGATCCGGCCAATTATACGAACCGCTCGCCCTACCCCATCCTGCATCTGCTTCGCGAAGACAGCATCGCCGAAGCCATCGAGCGCCACCCGGACCCGGAAAATATCCCTAGGCGCAATATCGCACTTGCCCGTAATCTCGGCGAATCACACCTGCACGCACTCATTGCCTCATGCCGTCAGGCAGGTGCTCCGAGAGAATAAACATGCGCAGCAGTATCCGGCACCATGTCGACCAATTGCTGATCGAACAAGGCCGATTTTCGCCGGTCGCATGGCTGCTCGCCACCGGCTATCTTAGTTATTCAAACTACATCGATTGGCGAGACGGCCTTATCGAAAACCTGGACAGTTGTTTTACCGCGCCGCGCGAACGTATCATCGAGCAACTCGCCATTGCTACGAATTATGCTCGAACGCTAGGCTTGAGTGAAACGCGCGACACCTATCTATCAACCGAGCAAAACGAACTCATCATCAGCCGCGACCCGCAAGAAGACATCAATTTCAAAACGGATTTCGCGCCGCCGCAAGACCGCATGCAGATGGATTTGTTTTTCGACAGCGCGCCGATTTATGCCGAAAATGAGTTAATCGACGCGATCATTACTCACAACAAACGCAAAATACCGGAACTGCTAGACACCTTATACGCCTTTGACCCCGAAAAGCACGAAGACTATGCACTCCTGATTGTGCAGAAAAAAAAATTCCGGGCGCCCGGCTTATCGTTACCCAATAAACTTGATACCTTAGATAATACACTGATGCCGTTAGCGGTAAAGTTATTACGATCCGAGGCCATACGTTTTCTGACGCCGCTTTGGCAAAGCTTGTCCGCCGAATTAACCGACTGCCCCTTCGATCCCGAACTACCTAAGCTGCATGTCAGCTATTCAGGCATGAAAGCGTTTCTATGGCATGACGTTACCAAAGCGATCGAACAAGAGCCTGATTACGTTAGGGAACCTGTTTTGCTATTTCGCTATGCCGAGGCCAGCTTCAAGCAGGACCGAGAACTGTCCGGTCTCGAGCATTGGTTTTTATTATTCCTATTGCATTCCGAATCAGCCGAACAACTGATAAAACAGACCGGGCATCATTTGCTTTCCGACGACTGGCAACGATTTCAGAAGCTTGACCCCGAGCTGCCGACACAGTTTTTCCCGGCCTGGATACTATTGATCAAGCCGGCTCTGGCCAAACAAGACCTTATTTTAAACGGCGAAGCGGAAGGCTTTCTCGCATTCAACCTAGCCAAGCAATTAAGCGCCGAACCGCTTGAGTCGACATCGATCGCTTTAAGAGCGGACCTAAAAAAAACTTAATCCGGATTTGTTCCGGCATTTTCTTGATTCCCGCTAAAAAGTGAGCACGCAAAAAACTTGGCGTAACCTTACAAAAACCAATAAATTTTAACGCCCGCTTCCTCTTGATACTCTAATAAATAATGAATAACAAAGACATAGACAACGTCAAAAACTTTCTACTGGATTTACAAAATCAGATCTGCGCCGCGCTGGAAAGCCAGGAACCGAACGCAAGATTTATCGAAGACGACTGGCAAAGACCTGAAGGCGGAGGCGGCAAAACCCGAGTATTGAGCAACGGCCACGTCATCGAACAAGGCGGCGTCAATTTTTCTCATGTCTTCGGCAATCAACTACCGGCGTCCGCGACAGCCGCGAGACCAGAGTTGACCAACCGCCAGTTTCAAGCGATGGGCGTCTCATTAGTTATTCATCCGCGTAATCCCTATGTTCCGACTTCACATGCCAATGTGCGTTTTTTTGTCGCTGAAAAACCCGGCGAAGAGCCGATTTGGTGGTTCGGCGGCGGATTCGATTTAACGCCCTTTTATCCGTTCTATGAAGACGTGCAGCATTGGCATCGAACCGCACGCCTAGCCTGCGAGCCTTTCGGCAAAGAAGTTTATCCTCGCTATAAAAAATGGTGCGACGAGTATTTTTATTTGAAGCACCGCGGCGAAACACGCGGTGCGGGCGGGCTGTTTTTCGACGACCTGAATGAATGGGGCTTCGAGCGATGCTTTGCATTCATGCAAAGCATCGGTAATCACTATATCGACGCCTATTTACCGATTATCGAAAAACGCAAAAACACGCCTTACGGCGAGCGCGAACGCGAGTTTCAACTCTATCGGCGCGGACGTTACGTCGAATTCAATCTGGTTTACGATCGCGGCACACTCTTCGGCTTACAATCGGGCGGACGCACCGAATCTATTTTAATGTCGATGCCGCCGGTTGCGAACTGGCGCTATAATTGGCACCCGGAACCAGGCTCGCCCGAAGCCGAATTGTACGAGCGCTATTTAAAGCCGCAAGATTGGCTGGGCCAAAATCAATAACCTAGAAACAGCATTTCACAATGAAGATCACAAAGAACAAGGAGCTACTCCCTTTATACTCAAAAATTAGCTAACTTTATGAAGATATCGGGTGTGGCTAGCGAGGATGTCGGCGGCAGGGATAGCCTCCGTCGAGCCTACAGGGACGTATTCACCCAGCACCTAAATTCCATAGCCCATTGGCTATGGTTAATTAACCTGGATAATTTAGGTGCTGGGTTCACGGCGTCCTGTCGGGCCAGCGACTACCCTCCACAGTACTCGCACTTTCATTTGCCGGAGCGATTACCAGGCCTTCATGAACGTTAGGTGCTGAATTCACGGCACCCGGTCTGCCGAGTGACCGCATCCCATCGTACGCCAAGCACTTTCATTCTGCGGGGCGGTGACAGCAACTTCGTGATCATTATTAATCGGAAAAGACAGATAAGGTTCGACTACATAACCCCGTTCGCATAATTGCCGCAAAACACCTTCTTGCCCGGCTAAATGCAACACGCCGACTAAAATCAACTCGCGCTCTGGTGTTCTTAGCATCGCCTCAATCTTAGGCACCCAAGCATTATTGCGACTCACCAGCAGATCTTGATATAGGCGAGGGTAATCGCTACGCATCGCCGCGATGCCTAACTCATCCAAAGTATCAAGATCGCCTGAACGCCATGCAGACTTGAGCTCCCCCAGCAACGCGGGGAGCTCTTCAATTTCTCTTAACGTGGACAAAATGAGTTCGTTCTCCTGCCCCCGCCCCATCTGCTCCAGTACGGATATTTGCGTTTCTAACGATTCTAACGCTCCGACGGGCTTATTATCAGCCTGAGCTTTCGCGCTAAAAAAATGATCCACGCCGGCTTCGGCTAAACCTAAACGATGTAATTCAAACATCATCAGGCTAATCGCGACCAAAGGCGGCTTCAAGTTCTGTAAAGACTCAATCGGTATGCCCGCATGCAGACAAAAACGCTGCAATTCGGCATAGGTCTCGGCGTTAAGCTCATCACGCAGTGTCGTACCGTCGACATACTGTAAACGTTGCATCATAGCTATTTGCGCTTCCTGCCCAGACAAGTCGGCTAAATCGACTTCCAACACTAATTTGTCGGCTTTTCGATAAACCCGATCAAACGCTTCGGGTAACGGATAATCCGAAGTACTCAGCAAATGAATAGTACCGCCGATAAACAATTCGGCATCATTTTTACCAACCCGCCATAGCGAGGTTTCAGAGTAAACCGGCCCCGCAATTAAAAGCGCGAACACTAAAAAATAGCAAACGACTTTGTCATGCGCAGCGGATTTTAGCGTCTTCATAATAATGAAAGATGGAACGTTTGTGTTGCTCGGACTCTAGCAACGCAACGCATTCGGTTCTCGTAAAAATATTGAGTAATTGCGGCTTAGTGATCTACACCGCCAACTCCATGAATATGGCCGTGAGCCAATTCATCTTCGGTCGCCGCTCTGACATCGGTGACTTCAACATCGAAATTCAAAGACTCTCCGGCGAGAGGATGATTACCGTCAATCGTCACTTCATCGCCTTCGACTTTAATAACGGTGACAATACCGGGACCGGAACTGACATCGGCATGAAACTGCATACCGACTTCCACGTTATCAACACCTTCAAACATCTTGCGCGGAATAACCTGTACCATCTCTTGAAAATATTCGCCATATCCGTCTTCGGGAGCGATAGCAACTTGGAATTTGTCTCCGACCGATTTACCCTGTAAAGCTTTTTCTAAACCGGGAATGATATTGCCGCTGCCGTGAAGATAAACCAACGCATCACTGCCTATCGAGCTATCGAGTTGCTCGCCAGCCGAGTTAGTTAATGTGTAATGGATCGAAACCGCCATATTGTCAGCAACTTGCATAAATAAACCTTTAATTGATTAATGAAGGGCTGTTTATGATATAAAATTGACGCACGTTTGTGTGAAAATCTTTAAAATTAATTTCATTACTATACTAATCATGAGCCGTTGGAGACCCCCTCAACCTAAATCATCTCCCTACATCACCCGTCATGGCTATCAAGCCTTGGAACAAGAGCTCAGACAGATATGGGAAAAACGAAAAGATGTAACTGAAGCGCTTGCCGCCGCAGCCGCAGAGGGTGATCGATCGGAAAATGCCGAATATATCTATCGAAAAAAAGAACTGCGCGGTCTCGATAGACGTATTCATTACTTGCAAAAACGCTTGCCGATTCTGAAAGTGGTCGATCAAACACCGAACGATGAAGATCGCATCTATTTCGGTGCTTGGGTAACACTGGAAAACGCCGAAGGAAAGGAAGTCAAATACCGAATCGTAGGTGCAGACGAGCTCGATCCGGCTAAACAGCATATCAGCTTGGATTCGCCACTCGCCAAGGCTTTATTGAAAAAGACTTTTGACGACGTGGTCGTCATTCACATTGCCGATCAAATCTTGCAGTATACGGTGCTGGATATTTCCTATGAAGCTTGATTCGGAGAATTATTGAATCACGCCTCGCGTATCGATCAAAATTTTCTCTTTGAGGTCGGCTGCCTTCAACGATTTAAACGGCTTATGATCGACCAACAGCAGCACGATATCGGACCGCTTGATGACTTCTTGATAAGGTAACAGTGTAAAGTCCTTGTGTTCTGTTAAGTTGGGTTCTGCGACCAGTACCTCGCCAATGTCTTGCTTTCGTATTTTCTTAACGATATCCAAAGCCGGCGACTCCCGCAAATCGTCGACATCGGCTTTAAAGGCCAATCCCAAACAACCGATAACGGGATTTTTGAATTTATCGGCACTGACTTTGACTTTATCGATGACCCAATGCGGTTTGGCATCGTTTACTTCACGAGCGGCTCTAATGAGTCTGGCTTGATCCGGCGACCTCGCCACAATAAACCAAGGATCCACGGCAATACAATGCCCGCCGACACCAGGACCCGGTTGCAATATACTCACTCGCGGATGACGATTCGCCAATTTGATCAATTCCCAAACGTTGATATTTTCTTGATCGCAAATCAACGACAGTTCGTTAGCGAAAGCGATATTGACATCCCTGAATGAATTTTCGCTCAGCTTGCTGAGCTCAGCGGTTTTGGCATCTGTTGCCAAAATCTCTCCGCGCACAAAGGCTCGATAAAATTCGACAACTTTTTCGGTCGAAATTTCGTTAATACCGCCAACGATGCGGTCATTTTCCACTAACTCCGTCAATATCCTTCCCGGCAACACGCGCTCCGGACAATGCGCGACATAAACGTCCCTTCCGACGTCATGACCTTCTTCGCTTAAGATTTTTGCGACGATATCGTCGGTAGTGCCAACCGGGCTGGTCGATTCCAAAATAACAATGTTCCCCGGTTTTACGAAAGGAGCGATAACTCGCGTAGCGGCTTCAACATAGGATAGGTCTGGTATATGGTCGTCTTTGAAAGGCGTCGGTACCGCCAGAATAAAAACATCGGCTTCTTGCGGCTGCAAGCCGGCTTTCAGGTTTCCCGATTGCACGGCCGATTTGACCAAAATATCGAGATCGGGTTCGACGATATGAATCTTGCCTTGGTTAATGGTATTGACGACACGCTCGGAAGTATCGACCCCAAAGACCTCAAAGCCCTTGGTTCCTAATAACGATGCGGTAGGCAATCCGATGTAACCCAGCCCAATGACGCAAACTTTTGTTGCCGATGGTTGCATAGTTCTTCCTTATAGATCCTTTAACAATAGATGCTGATTTTCCCCCACCTTTAAAGAGTGAGAAGTCATTTTTTGGATATTTAACGCCCTCAAAGCGCGCTTAATTCGTCTTCATCGTCATCTTCATTTACAAAGACACCAATGTCCACTCCCTTTTCTTTATAGATCAATTCTCTAATTTTTTGGGTTTCTTTATTTTCATGTTCCGGAACCGGATAAATTCCGCCCTTGATTTTGTCCTTAATGACATCGAGCATCAATGCCAAGTCGATCGACTCCGCTTCTTCGGCAAAACCGTAGACGAGTGCAAAATCACACAGCGTATTGATTAGCCTAGGCACACCTTGACTGTAATAAAAGACAACAGCAATCGCATACTTATCGAACAGATTCGCACTACCGCCCGCTACCCGCAGACGATGCCGAATATAATCGACGGATTCTTTATACTTGAGAGGGTTAAGCCGATAATCCACAGAAACGCGTTGCGCAAGTTGCCTCAGTTCCGGCTTACGCAAAACCTCCAATAACTCGGGCTGACCTATCAAAATAAGCTGTAACAATAAATATTTGTCTGCATTGATATTAGAGAGTAATCTCAACTCTTCCAAGGTTTGGGCATCAAGATTTTGCGCTTCGTCGATAATGAGTACCGTGCGCCGATTTTCACTGTATTCCTTAATTAAAAAATCGACGAAAGCCTGATACCGGGACGCTTTATCGTTTCCCGCAGCTTCGATTTCGAATGCATTGAGCACCCACTGCAATAAGTCGCCGAATGCGCTATGAGCATTGGAAATAAGGCCGACTGTTAGAGTTTGATCCACTTCCTGAAGTATCCGCCTTACTAACGTCGTTTTTCCGGAACCTACTTCGCCGTTAATGACGGTAATGCCTGCCTGACTATGCAATCCGTATTCGAGCATATTCAACGCCGTTTGATGTTGTTTGCTCAAATATAAAAACTCGGGATCGGGTGTCAATGTAAAAGGCTTTTCGTTAAAGCCGTAATGTTGTGTATACATACCGCTTAATAATAAGAGGGAGACCAAATTTCATCTGACTTGTTAAGCACCGAGCCGAGATATTTAGTTTCATCGATTAACTGTAAGCTGCGTTCAATCTCCTCCGTCGTGTTAATCCCTTCGGCCACAACCAATAAACAAGCATCGGCATTCGGAAAAAACACCATTGCATCGTCCGACTGCAGTAACGGAGGTAAATCGACGATAATCATGCGATCGGGATAGCGGTTTTTCAACTCATCCGCTAAATTCAGCATTTTCGGAGTAGACAGCAATTCGGATGAACGATGAATCGAATGACCGGCCGGTAATAAAACTAATTTTTCGATTCCCGGATGAATAAACAATTCGTTCAGCGGAACATCATCTGAAAAATAATCGACAAGTCCCTTATCCGGCGAAATTCCGAAATACTCATGGATACAAGGCCTTCTAAAATCCAGATCCACCAACAGCACCGAATGATTCGCCTCCATCGCCAAGCTAATGGCTAAATTTACCGCAGTTAATGACTTGCCGGCCCCCGCCGTAGGACTGGAAACGGCAAGCACATTCCAACGATTGGCATTCATTCGTTGCAAGACTTTGGCCCTTAGAATCTTGAAAAGATCGGCGGCCGGGCTGTCTTTTAGATGAGCCACAATACGTTTTTCTTTTAGCGCTTCATCCGACACATTGATCGTTTGAGTTTGCGTATATTTAATTTCCTGAACCGGCGCTTTTTTAGCGTAGCCCGGTTTATTGATACGTGTCCTACCGCCGACATTCACATGATCCTTTCGTTGGTGCCGGGCTTTTTCGAGCGCTTTATGTATGCGTTCCATATTAATTCCTATGTTAATGCTTTTACTATCTGCTTTTACCCTTTATGTTGGCCAAATTTCGTTACCGGTATTTTTTGCAGATGCCGCGCAGCTAAATTAGCTAAGTTTTGTCTTGCTAGACTATCCATGATGGAATCTAGGGGCGAGATCAAAACACTATGAGTCGATGCCGAAATTTGAAGCGTGAAAGGTAAATTACATGCCTAATTTTCTCATCGCAACATACCACAATACATCCAAAGGTTTCACGACAAAGTGCAAAAACAGCACGAGTCCGATTAAAACGGCAAGCGAGGAAACCAAGACCTTTTGCTTTAGTCGCTGTGAATTAATTATATCTTCGGAGTTATTTATATAGGGCAAAACAACTAGAGGAGGTGCTCCGGTGACTGTAGTGAGTTGATGCGATCCGAAAATCGCTTTGTTAAAGCTTTCTTTAACAATCACGAAACCCGTCGCACCGCCCATGGACAAAATAAAGCCGAGAAAAACGATCGCTTTCCTATTGGGTTTGAATGGCTCCTCGGGGAACATCGGTGGCTCGATCAACGAGAAACGCTCGCCTTTCCTGTCTTTTTCCATAGCCTGCGCCATGTCCGCCTCCATTTGCTTAGCTTTGACTTCGCGGTATTTCGCCGTGGCGTTTTCATAGTCCCGCATCAAGGTATGATATTCCCGCTCGACTTGAGGCGCTTGTGTCAAACGCAGCTCCAAATCATTTAACTTAGCGTTCAATCTTGATTTAGATTTGCCCATTGCACGCAACTCGGCTTCCGCCGCCTCCAATTGTGCTTGCAACTGAATATAAGCTGGATTGTCCGGCTTCGCTGTCGAAACAGGTTTAATTTTAGCCGTTTGGGTTGCCATTTTTTCTAAACTGGCGATTTCCTGTTTTAATTTTTTGACATCGGGATGAGAATCGGAATAACGATCGGTCATCGTAGCCAGCTCGGCTCTTTTATTATCCAACTGCAAAATGAGCTCGCTGTTATCGGTTGCACCGCCGACTTCCTGACGTAAGGCTTCAATCTCCTTCTGTATTTTGACGACATCGGGATGATTGCTGCCGTAGCTTGCGCTCAGAGTCACGTATTCCGCTTCCTTGGTTTTTAGGCGATCTTCCGCACCGTAGATTCTTTCGCCGGTTGCCGAGTACAGGCTGGTATTTGGATTGATCTGGGCCAACTGCGCTTGCAGATATAATTTTCGTTCCTTCGCGGCATTGATTTGCCTATCGACATCAACCAATTGCTGTTCAGTTCTATCCATTAGCGTCATGTTCAACTGCTGTAATTCAGGTAGACTGGACGCATGACTTTCCTTAAATACCGCCAACCGTTTTTCCAAATCGGCGATTTGTTCCCGTAATTTGTCGCCTTCCAAGGCTAAAAAATTGGTGGTTTCGGCCGCAGCTTCGCTTCGTCTCTTTAAGTTTTCATTCAGATAAAGGCTAACTAATTCATTGGCGACCGCTTGCGCGGTTTTTGGGGATTCGCTATCAAAAGACAAGGTAAAAGCAATCGTTGCCTGAGTCGGTCTACCGCTAACCGGATCGACCACATCGGCGCTGACCATTTCTAGCTGAATGTCTTCACGCATTTCTTCGAGAATGGTACTGAGCGTTTCAGTTTTTTGCTCTTCGGTGTACAAGCCGAATTTATCGATAATCCGTTTCAGATTTGCCGTGGTCATAACGCGTTGACTGATCACCTGAATGCGTTGATCGGCATAACTGGTGACTGTTGTACGGACCAATCTGCCGGAATTTCTTGTTGCTCGATCAAAATGGTCGCCGTCGCTCTATACACGGATGGAAGATTGATGGTCACCAATATCGTTAATGCAAACAATCCGCCGGCAATAAGCAGCATTTTCCCTTTATGCCGCTTCAACATCGCCAGATAATCTTGTAAGCTTTTCGTATTCTCTTCTTCCATACGTTTTCGTCTCTAGTCGTTTGAGTTTAAATTAGAAATTTAGGCATTGCACTATTGCTTTATTTTGCCAAATGCGTCGGCCATTGAACGCTAAATCAGCGCCTAATAACGTGAAGTCGTGAACGGATCCCAGTTATAATTCAATTGTAAATACACGGAATTCGATTCGCGGGCTTGAATATCTCTCGAGAATTCTTGCCAGCGATAACGATAACCGCCGGCTAAAGTCATCTGTCTATCGATTCGCCAACTCAATTTTGGTTCCACGCTAATAAAATCGCGATCGAATCGGGTATTTTGTTCATCGCCGCCGGCCGTGCTTTGTTGCGTCGCCGACGCATTGAGCGAAAACTTCAAATGTTCGGTAATTTTATGATCTCCGGTCAGTGTAATCCCGGTATATTGCATCAATTGCCCTTGCGAAGTCGGCCTGACGTCTTGAAAAAAACTGGCACCGATTGAGCTTCTTTCGAATTGTTTGTTGGTGCCCACCGATATTAAGTAGCCGAGGCCGCTATCTTTCTGAGTTGTTGGAGGAAGAAAGATAATTGAAGGAAATCCTGGATTATCGAAATTAAAGCGGCTGGATTGAAAGCTTTCGGATTCCGTCCAGCGTCCGCCGATCATGAAGTTACTCGTCCAAGTTTCGGAATGCGCATAGTTAAATCCGGTTTGAATACTATACATGTTACTCAGCGATTCTGTTTCAAACTCAGATTCTCCAAGAGCCAAAATACCGCTGCGTATACCGAAAAATAATAATGGATCTTGCTCTCCTCTTGTGGCGCTAATGTTCCGAGGCGTTTCAAAACGCAAATAACTCGCTAACGCAAACCACTGTAAGCGCTCGGTCCATTGATTGGTGTAATTCAATGAAACCGAATCGGTGTTATAACTTTGGAGAAAATTGGTATTATTTTGTTCGTAATCGATTTCTTCGTGACTGTAATCGAGTATTAAACTCTCCGTTTCCGACAAGCGATACGTCCAATTCGGCTGAACCGCCCAAGTGGTTCTCTCCACCAAAAATTGAGTCAATCCGGTCTCTTCAAACTGGGTGCCAATATTGTTGTCGCTAAAATAACGACCGTTCAATGTAAATTGATTACGTTCGGTTACGTTAAAACTACTCTCAAGTTTAAAATGATAGTTTTCGTTATCGATATTGGTCGGCGCATCGTAGCGATTGATGATGGCTTGAGCTGTGACACCGACATCGGCTGTTTCGCTTCGCATGCCGAATTTCGAACCGGCGGAAAAGGTTCCGCCGAAAACCTCAAATTTGCCTTGCTCGCTCCTGCGCATCAATAAATTGTCGTCGTAAAAACCGCGCAAGCTGGCCGACGGCTTAGCGTACCATTCCCGTGCATCGCACATCGTAGAGTACATCGAAGCAATCAACAAAACCGCAGACAATAGGGCTCTATCAATGTACGTAGGAATACTCAATACATCATCCTTGATTGCTTTAGTGCCTGGATATTCCATAAGCATGGTTTTCCGTTAAGGTACAACTACGACGTCGCCGGCTTGCAAAATGATGTTTTGTTCCAAATCGTCGCCGTCTTCGACATCGCCGTAGTGGAATCTGATGGCGCGTTGATTACCGTCCGGGTCGCGTCTTAAAATTTGTATACTATTTACCGAAGCAAATGGCGTCATGCCCCCCGCTTTGCTGAGTGCTTGCATGACATCGACCGGACTGTTGATGATAAATTCACCGGGTTGATTCACTTTTCCAACGACGTATATCTTATAACCGAGCAATTGTTTGGCGGCCACAATTACGACCGGTTCGGAAATATAAGCATCTAAACGGGCTTCCAATTCTTGCTCGATCTGTTCGATGCTTTTACCTTGCGCAACAATGTCTCCCGCTAACGGAAAAGAAATTCCGCCGTCGGGACGAACTAATACCTCCCGCATTAAACCTTCTTCTTTCCAAACCATGATCTCCAACACATCACCCGGCTGTATTAAATAAGCCTCCCGCTCTTGAGCAATCGCACCGAAGGATACGGCCATTAACAGACAACAACCGTAAAACCATCGGGCCGTTATTTTTAGTATTTGCATAAAACACCTCTAACTCTTTAGTCCATTTAAAATTTTATAATACGGGAAATATCGTTGAATAATAGTGAATAAATCTCTTAACTTCCAACCAAGTAACCGCCCAAAGTATTGGTAACTTACGAAATAAACCTCAATCGCGCAGTCAGAAAGCCCAATTGTTCTGATTAAATAAACTGAACCAAACGCCAATCTCATTCCGATTCGGCAAGGGATAGCGGATATTCACTAACAAGGCCCCCGCCTATTCTCTTTACTTTTCAAGCGGCCAACAGACGATCTTCTGGCAGTAGGCTAATTTTTGATAGCTGAAAAGGACGATTAAGATGCATGAAGTATAGACTTTAACGCTATAAATATGACCTTCCATGACAAGTAGTTGCTTGAACTGCGGATAAATGATTGGAAATCAGAAAAGTTTTCGCACTCAACTTTATTACAACAAAAACAGAACGGCTGTCATGATGCTTTATCTTAAAAAAAGCATTTGAGTGCATCAAACTACTGTTCGCTCTGAGCCCTTTGACTGCTCTCAGGAGAACCTTCTCGAAGGGTGATGGGTAGTTTGAGGCTTTTCCGAGCTGGTGAACGTGTTGTAGATCCTTCATGCTTCGACTCGGTTTAGCACGAACAGTTTACAACACATGCCAGCTGCTCTTTTTAGGTTTATAGAAACGATAACTTTACCCTGCTTTAACATTCGCCGGGAATAAGATATTGAAAAGTAGAAAATATTTTGGCATTACCCTATCGAACCAGTCTTATTTACATTAACTAGGTAAAAATTATAATTCAATACCTTAAGCCACAGGCACTACATTTGTTACGGCTGGGTTAAAAGACGTCTTTGTCATCATCACAAAAATAAAAGCATTCAAGAACATTTTCTTTGTTAATTACAACTTTAACCCGACATAATTAAAAGAAACTTATGTTACATCTTAATGACACCGCACCCCTTTAACTTTAGATTTTGTTTGTTGAATCCGCGAAAGAACAGACATACCTTAGCGCAATTTAAATAAAGAGCTGTATAGCATTCCTTCTGTGATTTAACTTTATAACAATGATCTAACTTTAGCAAATTTATGACTTTTTATAAGCAAATATAATTGATTTTTACTATATCAACATTAAAGTATTAATCCTAGAAAGAGCAGTTGGCATGTGTTGTTGTAGACCGTTCGTGCTAAGCCGAATCGAAGCATGAAGGATCTACAACACATTCACCGGCTTGGTGATGTCTCTCAAATGATCTTTTTAGGTTAATCTCCGCTGGGTCCTTGATGCTTAATTTCCTACCATGCCTATGAGGTTCTTCAGGTACAGGTAAACATTCATCTATTTCTGCACGAAATAACGACCACTCACCACTTCCGGTTCTGGAAGCATTTAACAATTCATCACGGATTGTAGGGTACGCTGCGCGTACCTAATGGATGCCATTGTTTTGCAAAACCTTAGGGCAAAAAAAAGCCCGTGTTGAGTGCTCAACACGGGCTTTTGGGATAAGCGCCTGGCAATTCCCTACTTTCACATGGCAAAGTGCCACACTATCATCGGCGCTAAGC
>Ga0180009_10002064_pt1 | contig 23745 bp, 30 predicted proteins | sample OS_PC_MetaG_FD_123537 | JGI IMG/M metagenome (GOLD analysis project Ga0180009, IMG submission 123537) | Groundwater microbial communities from the Aspo Hard Rock Laboratory (HRL) deep subsurface site, Sweden - OS_PC_MetaG | ecosystem: Environmental > Aquatic > Deep subsurface > Groundwater...
AACTTTCAGCGCTTTGTCAGTGCTTAGGCCATTAAGATTTCACCGTCTCCACGGGTTCTAACATAAAATCATAAAAATAATTTTTAAGCTACATTCATCAGGATGGTTGTGACACAAAAAATGATTATTTTAACTTGATTTTGGAGTAGAAAGGTGCTAGAAAATAGAAAAAGTAAATTCTTTGAAAAGGAGAAGTGGAAATGGAACCCCAGACTATAAAAGTTGGAGATTTCTCGTCTATTTTAGGAGCAACAACAAAAGATGGTGACTTTGTGCACATAGCAAGTATTGAGACAAGAAAAACGGCCTGTGGGAAGCAACCTGAGAATTTTTTGTTGGGGCGTGATTTTTATCTTAATTGCCCTGAATGTCTTGCCGAAATTCAATACAGGCATGATCATCCGGAAGCAACAAAAGAAGATCTTGGGACGGTTTGTCACAAATAAAACAAAATGAATTTTAAAAAGATTGGTGCCACGCCAATCTTTTTTTTGCGTCCCGATCATGAAGATGGTTGTGACACAAAAAATGGTAGTTTTGAGGTCGATTTTTCTAGTGTAGATTGTATATTGAGCAGTGTTATGAATATTGTTCCAAAGCATCAAAATGAGAATAGAAATGCGTCTAGCTTTTTGGCTCTTTCGCTAAGATTTGCCGAAGAATATTTTAATGAACAATGAACTGCGAGTCAAATCTTAGAAAACAATTAGAAAAACTGCGGAAACCCATAAATGCCTTTGAAGAACATTCTAGGAAGAGTGATTCGACTCTCTCAATTCAGGACGAAGGAATCGTTTAAAATATCCTTTGCAAAGATCATAAACCATTCTCTATCAACGTCTTACTGCGTTTCTAAAGCGTTGTAGATTATCATTCACGGAATTAAACAGTGCCAAAATCGAGGTTCTAACCCCAGTACTATAACTCGTTTTACTCGTTAAGTACGGGGCATGCCTATTCCCCCAAAGTGCACTAGTTTACTATTTTTCTATATTCTTCTATGTTCCTCCCTATTTTGATGCAAAACGACGAGAATTATGGTGGAAAAGTGGAAGTGGAAGAAACAAGCTCAAAGAAATTTTTAAAAAGTTGTGACCGATTCTCTCATCCCACAGACGATTTTTATTTTGCTATGTTTCTACACGTTTCTCTATGTTTTGGCGGAAAAGTGCATTTTCCTGCCAGCGGTGACAGAAAAGGATAATCGAACTTATTTTTTAATAATGTTTACAAAAGCTTAAAATGGTCTATCATAAAAGTTAAACAAAGTATTTTGAAAGGAGAAAAAATGGGCGAAGAAATGACAAATGGTGAATTTTTTGAAATTTTGGAAGCTTGGGCAGGAGAGTATTATACAGAAGCTATTGATTTGGTTTTTGGAAATAATTTGCCCATGAACGATCTGAACAAAGTTGATGCTGACGGTATGTTTAAAAAAAATTTTCTTGATTCCTGTCAAAGATTTACAGAGGCAGTAATCGTTGATTTTATAAATTTTATTTGCGCAAGTTGGGGTGGGGACAGAGGCCTATACACTCATTGTCTATCAAAAGAACGCTATAAAAACAAAAAAAGAAACATCTACAAAGGAAAACCAAAAGGTATACACGGAAGTGATTTTTTAGCGATTTTGGCATCCATGGCCGGTGATTATCATAGAGAATGTTTGGAGTCAATTGTTAGAAGCAAACACATGAACGATTTGAATGAATCAGATATAGGACTATTAAAAAGAAAACAAGTATTCTTTCAAAAATTTGCTGATGCCATATTGGTTGATTTTATTAATTTTATTGGCGCTGAACAATTTGGTATAGATTACGCTATTTATACTAGACATTTGTCCGAAGAATACAAAAAAAACAGAGAAAAAGAGAAGAAGTAGTAAAAAACCAAAACCGCTCCACAAGGCGGTTTTTTCATTTGTAAATATTCTTAACGTTGAGAATATTTACAAAGGTAGGTTTTATTCAAAAAGCCAAAATTTTATTTTCTATCAGCATTTGACGGTTCTCTAGAGCGTGGCTGTTCCCCTAAAGTGCACAAAAATAAGGAGTGTAGCGTTAGTTTTAAAGTCTTGACTTTTTTGTTGTTATCTGCTTTAATTAAGGCAGGTTTTTAATGATGCTTCTTTGAAATACGAATATAATAAAGATTTTTTGAAAGAAAGGAGAGAAGATTATGTTATCAGGACTGATAGTGTTTGGTGTTATTCTTTTAACTGGCGCTATCCTTAAACAAGGATACAGAAAAATAGAGGTAGCAGACCCTCCCCAGGTCGCCGCAAGAACCCTCTTTGGAAGATTCACGGACAAGGTAGCCCCTTCCGGATGGAATTATTTTTTCCTCTGTGGATGGGTGCAGGGATTTGTTCCCATCAGCATTAAAACCCAAGATCTAGATCTTCTCCGGCAAGAAGTTCACACTCCGGATCAGGCAAAGTCTGGGATTAGCGGGAAAATATCATGGTTTTTTAACGAAAAAAGTCCTCGGAAATTTGTCAACGCCGGAAGCTTTGAAGGTATAAATAAAAAACTGGAGAGTATTTGGGAAGGAATAATAAAAGAGTGGGCTATCGCCACCGAAGAAGGTCCGCAGACTTTTATGGAATTGTTAGGGGCAAACGAGGAAGCGACGGATTTAATTTTGAAATCCATGGTTCGCAATAATCTTGAAAAAATACCCTCGGATATCCCAACGAATATTTTATTCCGGTATTTTCGCAAACCATTTCCGAAAAAGCCCACCCCATCGCAAACAAAAATATGGGGAGCAAAATGGCAAAAGTTGGAAAAGATAATACAGGAAGAAATAAAAAGAGGATGCTACTATAGCATTGAAGAGTTAGAAAATCTTGTTAAAAAAAGAAAAGAAAAAATCAATGGTGTTCGTCAGGGTCATGGAGAATTTGAAAAATCAGAATGGAGTATTACGATTCGGCTCCTAAATATTACCAAGCCGGAACCGCTGGACGAAATAGCCAAAGCCATGCAGTTGGAAGCGAAAGAGGCAAGAGAGGCCGCTGCCGAAGAAAAAGAAGTAAATCACTTTCTTAAGATCAGCGACAAATTAAAAAAGGACGGATCTCGTTCTCGTAAAGATGCGGATGAAATCGTGCAAACGGAGAGAGGTAAAATCAAGAAAGAAATAAAAGAACTGAAGCTGAGTATCCCTGACGAAACAGTTGAAAAATTCGGAGAAGTGGTTGCCAATATTCTGGCTGGGAGGAAAAAATGACTGACAAGAAAAAGAAAAACGCGGAAAAAATGCCCGGATGGACATGGTGGATAATTATTGCCATTGCCCTGACTGCGGGAATTTTGACGACAATAGGGACCCACGAGAAAAAACCAGCTCCGCCGGCCCCCGTTTCTTCCTGTCCCATACCAACCGCCCCGACCGAATGCCCGACCGAATGGGTTATGGCTTCTGTGAACGGAGAAAATATCCGAGGGAAAGTGAAGAGAACAGAAACGGAATTTCTTTTCACTTCCCCCACGGAAATCATAGAGGCATACTCCATGGACGGAAAGGTTTATGAAGGCGAGAATATTTATTTTAGGGTTATCGCCTCTTGCAGTTCATCTGTTGCTTTGGGATGGAAAGAAGAAGGCGGAAAAAAAATCATCTTCGGACTAACCGGAGTTAGAAAACCGCCATCCGATCCCCTCTCCGGAGAATGGATTTCATTTTGGGAAAAGTTTCCTGGACATAAGGGAAAGACCGCGCAAAAATGCGGATATTCAAAAGGAAAAATCCTCAAAAAACCCGGAGGTGGATTTGTTTATAAATACCAATGTCGTGGAGACAACGGCATTGAAGACATGAAACCCATTGGTGGTAACATCTTTGAAGGAAGGTGGAAAGACTCCCACGGCAATGGCAAAACACATTGGAAATTTATTTTGCCTACCATGGCCATCGGATGGTGGAATGACTATGGCAAGGGAGAAAAAATCCCCGCTATCTTTTTTAGAAAATAACCCCGTCTTCACCCCGCCAGGCGGGGCAAGCGGGGTAAAAAACCAAAGACTCCGAGAAACCTCGGAGTCTTTTAATTTACGTAATTTACGAGGCCTAGCCTCGTAAGATTTTAAGGGAAAGCTTTTGGGGGCCAGTTGCCGGGAATAGGCGGAGGACTTCCCGTTCCAAAAACAGTTTGGAGCAATATTTGAATAACGCCCCAGAAAGCGACAAGAAAAAAGATGCCAACAAGACCCCAAATAATCAGATTTTTTGCTTCTTTTCTTTTTTCCGGATTTCCAGAAGAGGCCGTAAACCTGACAATACCAAGCAGAAAAAAAACAACAACCAAGGCCATCAAAATAGGCACCGCTGTTCCCACGATTTCAGTAAACTTTTCAAAAATGCCCTTTATAGATGTTTCGGCAAAAACAACGCAAGGAAAAAGCGCCCACAAAAAAACTAGAGATAAATGACAAATTTTTCTTGTGAAAATTATCATAGACTGGAAATAAAATTCTGAATAATAGAGATGATGCCCCAGACAGAAAACATAATGAACATACCGGCAATTCCCCATATCAAATGTCTTTTGCCTATAGTCTTTTTTTCTTCGTTGTCAGCGCTGACGACAAACTCAATCAAACCCCAAAGAAAAATCGCCACGGTTAAAACAAAAAGAAAAATTATAAAGGGCCAAACTCCTTTTTCAAGAATTTTATTTATTAAGTCTGTCATGCTCTATAAACAAAAGCGTTTACTTAATTATAAGGAATCTCCACTTCCGGTAGTGTACCTCCTGTATCAACTCCAAAAGTACCAGCAAACATCTTAACTATTCCCCAAAAAGCAACAAGAACAAAAATTCCTATGAGGCCATATATAATGTACCCTCTTGCAGCTTTTTCTTTTTCAGCATCGCCTCCTGCCGTAACATATCTCACAATACCCCAAAGAAAAACCGCAACAACCAAAACCATTAAAATTGGTATGATTCCATCAACTAGCCTCTTGATTGTTATTAGAACATCTGGTAATGTCCCAGCCGCCATAGCCATCATTGGCATCGCAAACAAAGCAACAGGAAATAATTTTGCAATTTTTGATTTCATAAATTTTTTATAATTTCACAAATTAATAATATTTCGACCATTATTCTAACCCTTTAACAAAATTAACGACCGCCGTGGATATAACATAAGCTCCAAGCAAAACAGCTGTTCCCACTATTGTCCACATAAACACCGTCTTGGCTTTTGTAATCTGTTCCTCGCTTCCCCGAGCAGTTACAAATAAATACCCCGACCAAATTATGAATATAACTGCCAACACTCCCCCTATCTGCATTACCACTTCGGCAATCGCTTTTATAAACGCGTCAAAAGTGTTGTATTTTATAGGATTTTCAAGACCACCTTCCTTGGCAACAGCCACACCCACACCACACCCCAAAAGGAGCGTTCCCATAATTATAAAACAAAAAGTTGATTTTAACAAAACATTTTTCATTTTACTGTGGATAAACATGTTTTATTTACATGTTGGAAAATTAAACCAGCCACTTAAAAATTTATCATTTATAATATTACCCAATAAATTATTTATAAGAAGCCATGCGCCATATGAAATAATAATACCCATTATAGCATATTTAAAAATATCTTTCCCCTTTTGTAATTTTGCGGGGTCGCCCACGGCTGTCATTATAAGTATCCCCGCGACAATCAAAGCCACAACACAAGCGGGTAAAATTAAAATCGTCAACAAAAACTTTATCACTTTGTCAACTAAAGTGATAAAATGACATACAGTACAATCCTCCCCACTACATGGAACAAGACCTGCCGCCGAAACAAAAACAGGCGATGCTAACAAAACAAAAAGAAACGCGCCAAATATTATGTTGCATGTTACATGTTTCATGTTATATGCTTGGCATTTCCGCTTCCAATAATCTTTTCGCGTCGCTAACGGCCTGCGATATGTTTTTCCTTCCATAAACGACAGACTCAATCATATCCTTAAAAATACTTGAAACACTTTCAGAATCCGGTTCAAGCCATGAGCGCGCCTGAACGGCCGACTTATAAAACACGGACAACAGCGGTTCTTTTGTTCCTTTGCCTATCAGATTCCTTTTAACCGGAGGCAAAAATACTCCTTGGTTTAACCCTTCCATAATATCATCCCCCATAAAACTAAAGGCGGCGCTGATAGCTGGTCCTATATAGAGCGAGTTCTTTGATGTCGCCCACGCATAAACATTGCCAAAAGTCGCCTGAATAGACGAATCTCTCGTCTGCGGAACAACTGCAATATCAAAATTAAGATGAGGATTCTGTTTTACAATGTCTTTATATTCGCTCGCATATCCAAAATAAACAGCAAGTTTCCCCCCGGAAAAAAAGTCTCTTGAATCAGGAAGAGCCCTATTCCAGGAATAAGACACCTTTGACGGGTTAGAAAAACTTGTAAAAAAACTCAAGGCGCTATTCACCGGTTCAACAACTAAATCGCCCTTTTCTCCAAACACCACATCCAAATTTGATGGATCGATCATCTTGTTTCCACTCTGTAACACAAGCATAGAAAAAATATCTTTTGCGTTTCTTATGTTTGAATATTCGCCCATTGCCGCGCCGCTCCGCGTGATATTTCCGGACACATTTTTTTCGGTAAGGGAAATGGAATAACTCTGAAACTCATCCCAAAATTTAGGAGCCCTGGCTAAACCAATAGAATTAAAAATATCTTTATTCCAATACATAACAACCGGGTCAATCAAAAAAGGCACTGCAACAATCCCGCTATCCATGTCTTCCACTTTCCAAAGAAAAATATCAGCGACATCAATGAAAGCATCTTTAAAAGAACGCTCGCTAAAAATATCAAACGGAATTAAATACGCCTTTTGCCTGTATTCCAATACCATATCCGGTGTCAACATAAAAATATCCGGCCCCACTCCACCGGCCAAAGCATCTAACAATCCTTCCTTGTATGTCTCCTTGCTCTTTTCAACATAACTAAGTTTAAATGTTTCTTCGTTATAGCCATTTACCAAGCCAATTGTTTCTGTAAAATTCTCTTCAGGCAAAAACCCCCACATTGTTAAGGATACAGGATTAGTACCCCTGATGCTGGAAAACCCGGGAATAATCCCCGCAAAAACCAACAGGGCCAAAACTACCAGTCCCATAATAATCCCCGTAAAAACTACTTGAAAACTGCTTAAGTTATTCATAATACTATGGTTTTTTGAATACTAACCCGTAATGCGAATCCCCCGCCTTGAATCCCCTGTCCTCAACTAACCCAACCCCCGTAAACAAAACCCGCGCCTCGTCTTCCCCTATCCTCATATTTTGAGGGGGTCCCAATTTGTCCGCTGACGGATTCCAATCAATAAAAATAACACACCCTCCACTTTTCAAAACCCTGAAGGCCTCTTTGGCAAAAGACTTCTTGTCTTCCACCTGAAACAAAACATTAGAAATCAAAACAATATCCACTAAATTATCAGCCAACAAAGAGCTACCCTCTATTTCCAAGTCAACCCTGCGATATTCTATATTAGAAATATTTTCCAACGCTGACCTGCTTTTAAGCGCCCCCAAAGCCTCTTTTTGCACATCAAAAGCATAAACAATACCGTCCCCGCCAACGCGCTTCGCCATCTCAACAGTAAAATGCCCCGACCCGCAACCAAAATCGGCAACCTTCATGCCAGACCTAACGTCCAACAACTCAACAACTCTTGAGGGGTTAAGAAACATATACAATTATATAATTATTTTACCACGAACAAACATTCCCTACAAACAAGTTATAGAAGCGATACTATCACCGGCCTTCATGCTCATCACTTTCACTCCCTGTGTCTGTCTCCCTAAAACTGGAATCTCTGAAAGTTTCGTCTTCAAAATCTGTCCTTTCTCTGAAATAGCTATAATTTCTTCAAAATCAGGACCCACAATTTTGGCCGACACCAAAGAACCTGTTTTAGGTGTTATTTTAACCGTTTTAATCCCCGAACCGCCTCTTTTTTGGATGCGATAATCTTTTATTTTGGTTTTTTTACCAAATCCCTTTTTACTAAGGGTCAGAAAAAATATATCTTTTGCTTCCGTTTCGTTTGGAATAACACCAGAACCCACTAAGATATCTCCTGTTTTTAACCTCATTCCATTGACACCCGAGGCATTCCTTCCCATAGAACGGACATCAGACTCCTTGAATCTCACAGACTGTCCTTGGCTACTCGCCAGTATCAAATAATCCGACGGGGAAACAACATGCGCCCAATTAAGCTCATCGTCTTGTCTTAATTTAATCGCGATTATGCCACCTCTTCTTACCTCCTTAAATTGGGAAGTCTCAACTTTTTTGACAACACCTTTTTTGGTTATCATAACAAGCGCTGTTTTTTTCTCATGAACGCCTTTTGGCATAACCAACACTGACGTAATCCGTTCGTCCGGAGCTACTGAAAGAAAATTCACAATAGACTTGCCCTTGCTGGCTCTTTTCCCTTCCGGCAGTTCATACATTTTAATTTTGTACGCCTTTCCTTTGTCGGTAAAAAGCAACAAATCATCATGCGTTTTCGCATGAAGAAGAATTTGAACGGAATCCTCCTCTTTTGTCTCCAAATCTATCACCCCCTTGCCACCTCTTTTTTGAACGCGATATACATCAGGTTTGGAGCGCTTTATATACCCGCCTCTTGTCAAAACAAGTGTCGCTTCTTCATTTGGTATCAAATCTTCAATAGAAATACTTCCGGCAACAGCTCGTACCACTTTAGTCCTGCGATCATCGGCGTAATTATTCTTGATTTCCAAAAGCTCTTCTTTGACAATCGCCAAAATTTTTTTAGGGTCTTCAAGAATCGCCTGTAATTCCTTGACCAGTCTTTTCTTTTCTTTAAGTTCATCCCCAATTTTTTGCCTTTCAAGCCCCGCCAGTGTTTGAAGTTTCATTTCCAAAATCGCTGTTGCCTGTTTTTCAGACAACTTGAATTTCTGCATCAATTTTTTATGAGCGACTTCTTTGTCAGCCGACGCTTTAATCGTTTTTATAATTTCGTTTATATGATCCAACGCTTTCTTCAGTCCTTCCAGAATGTGGGCTCTAGCCAACGCAACATTCAAATCAAATCTAGTCCGTCTTTCAACAATTTCATTGCGATGCGCGACAAAACATTCCAAAATACTCTTCAAAGACAGAACCTGTGGCTGGAGACCGCCATCAGTCAAGGCAATCATATTAAAATGATACGTCTTCTCTAAATCGGTGTGTTTGTAAAGACTATTCAAAACTTTCTGCGGATGCGCCCCGCTCTTCAAATCAATGGCAATCGCCACTAAACTTTCTTTGTCCGATTCATCTCTTATGTCCCGGATGCCCTCAATTTTTTTATCATGAACTAAATCGGCTATCTTGGATATAAGATCGGCCTTGTTGACAGAATAGGGGATGGAAGAAATATAAATTTGATATTTACCTTCTTTTTCCTCAATAATTTCGGCCTCACCCCTTGTTAAGACTCCGCCCCTCCCCGTGGCATAAGCCTGTTCAATATCTTTCTCTCCAAAAATAAGGCCCCCCGTTGGAAAATCGGGGCCTTTCACAAATTGCATCAATTCTTCCAAGCTAGCCTTTGGTTTATCAATTAAATGAATCGTAGCGCTAATCACTTCAGACAAATTGTGAGGAGGAATATTTGTCGCCATCCCCACGGCAATGCCTATGGTTCCATTCAAAAGAAGTTGTGGAATCGTGGCAGGTAAAACTTTTGGCTCTTTCAGGCGACCATCGTAATTGGGCGCGTAATTAACAGTGTCCTTTTCAATATCTCTCAACATTTCTTCGGCAATTTTGGTCATTCTTGCTTCTGTATAACGATGAGCGGCGGGCCTGTCTCCATCTATTGACCCCCAATTTCCTTGACCATCTATAAGAGGGTATCTCAAAGAAAAATCTTGCGCCATTCGCGCCATCGTATCATAAATAGCCATATCTCCATGAGGATGATACTTGCTCATTGTGTCCCCGACCACCGTGGCCGATTTTTTGAAGCGGGCAGAATGAGTCAGCCCGTCCTCATGCATAACGGACAAAATACGCCTTTGGACTGGCTTTAATCCGTCTCTTACATCAGGTAGAGCTCTGCTGACGATAACGGACATTGCATATTCCAAATACGACTGGCGCATTTCTTCGGAAATACTAACAGAAACAACCCTGCCTTCTATTTTATTTTTATCTTTATTATTCATTTAAAAACAAAGGAAGCGGACAACCACGCAACCGCCACAATGGCAACAAATGCAATCGTCCACATATAGGCCATCTTACGACGATCGCCTTCCGGTTTCGCTCTCGTTTTATCAAGCCAATCTAAAAAATTCATAAATTAAAGCAACACTACCACTTCTCCTTTTTTGTCCAATATGTCTTTCCCGCGGAAAGTAAACCTGTCAACAGGAGCAACTTTACCCTGACCTATTTCTTTCAAAAAATCAGACAAAATTTTGTTGTTATAATTCATCGGTATGATCACTTTGGGTTCAATCTGGTTTATAATCTTGACCATATTCCCAACGCCGGTAACACCCTCCCCGCCAATCGGCGCGAACAAAACATCGATATCACCCAAGGCTTCACTCGTTTCGGCCATTAACTCTTTCTCGCCAAAATCACCCAAGTGACACAATTTAACATTTTCTAGGGTTAAAGTATAAACAGTATTGTTAAAAGTCTGAATGCCTCTTATGGTCACTCCCTTGATTTCATATTCCCCGGGTCCATCTATTAAAAAAGCGCCTTTAAGACCACCCGCATCCGCGTCACTGTGTTCTTCATGATTACGACTTATAAAAACAATGTCTGCTTGAAAACGGGGCGCCTTAATTCCCACCCCCTTGGAGGGAGGATTAAGGGCTAAAACCGTGTCGCCAGACTGTATTTTGAAACAAGAAACACCGTAATATGTGATTACCATATGTTGCCATTTTAGCAGATTATAAGAAAAAATACAGACCCGCCATGTATGCTATTGCAAAATTATTTTATCTCACTATACTCATAATCAATGTTAGCAACAGCAGAAAAGGATCATATAAATATAAAAAAGACGAATACCTCAATGGATTTTCTCGCAAGAATCTTGCCCTTGAACCCGCCAAAAGAAGGAGAACTGGTTGAAGGGAGAGTGCTTCAAAAAAGAGGCGCCATTCTTTTCATTGATATTAATCCTTTCGGCACGGGCATAATTTATGGAAGGGAGTTTAATAATGCTCGTGAAATTATCAGATCTCTCAAGCCCGGCGACATTGTTACAGCCAAAATCACAGAGAGCGAAAACGAAGACGGATATATAGAGTTATCTTTGAAAGAGGCAGGCGAGGAAATAGTTTGGCGCGAGGCCGAAGAAGCGCAAAAAAAGCAGGAGGTATTTTCTCTTCCGGTCATTGACGCCAATAAAGGAGGCCTAATTTTTGATTGGAATGGTTTGCAGGGGTTTCTCCCCGCTTCGCAATTGAAAACGAGCCATTATCCGCGTGTGGAAGGTGGCGACAAAGATAAAATTCTAGACGAACTAAAGAAACTAATCAGCAAAAAATTTACCGTAACAATTATCGGCGCCGACCAAAAAGACAGCAAGCTGATATTTTCTGAAAAAGAAACGGGAACGAACGAATTAAAAAACATTATTTCTAAATACAGAATTGGAGACACTATTGAAGGAGAGGTAACCGGAATTGTAGAGTTTGGAATTTTTATAAAAATGGAAGAAGGATTAGAGGGCTTGGCCCATATATCTGAATTAGATTGGGGACTCGTAGAAAATCCCTCCAAGCTTTTCGAAGTTGGAAACAAAGTAAATGCTCAAATCATTGGCATAAAAGATGACAGAATTTCTCTTTCAGTCAAAGCGCTAAAGTTTAATCCGTGGGAAAGCGCCAAAAACAAATACAAAAAAGACGACATCGTAAAGGGTGTCGTAATAAAATTCAACAAATACGGAACGCTTGTGAGTATAGAGGAAGGGGTAGCCGGACTGGCGCACATATCTGAATTTGAATCAGAGGAAGAAATGAAAAAGAAGCTTGAACTGGGCAAGTCTTATAATTTTAAAATCAGTCTTTTTGAGCCTGAAAAACAGAGGCTTATTTTGACCTACTTAGAATAATTTTTTCTATTTCTGTAGTAATTTTCTTTGAGGTTTCTTTAAGAACATCAAGTTCTTTCGGTTTAAATTTCCCCATCAAAAAATCAAGAACTTTGTCACCTCGAGGTTTTTTAATCTTGCCTCCCGGTGTTGCCGGCGAAATGCCTACACGAATACGAAAAAAATCTTTTGTTTTGACGGCGCGCATTATAGACTCCACACCCTTGTGCCCTGCCGACCCTTTGCCAAAAGAGACTTTCCACTTGCCAAGAGGTATATCTATGTCATCGTGAACCACTACAAGTTTTTCGGCCTGCCTCGCCTTCCTCGAGTCAAGGCGGGCCTTCTTCTTTGATGTTACTATTTTTTTAAGCGAAGTCCCCGACTTGTTCATAAAAGTTTCGGGCAGAAGACATATAACTTTTTCTTTTCCTACGCCCCCCTCTGTTTTAAGCGATATGGTTTTTTTGTCTTTCTCAAAATCGTCAAACTTTTGCGCTTTGCAAAAAAACTCCAACACTATCCGCCCGGTATTATGGCGGGTGTTTTCATATTCCTCCCCCGGATTTCCTAAACCTACTATTGTATACATAATAAACATTATACTAAAATTCTAAAAGATTACCACAGTTCTTAAACAGTTGTATTGACATTCGTAAAACAATATATATACTATGTATATATGGCAACAAAAACATTAATCAACATCCGAACGGATGTAAAATTAAAAAAAGAAGCTCAAGCACTTGCGCAAAAAATTGGGGTGCCATTAAGTTCTGTTATCAACGCCTACCTGCGAGAATTTACTCAAGAACAAAGGATTGATTTCTCTGTTCATCCCACACCAAATATCAGAACCCGCAAAATATTGGATGCGGCAATTCATGATATCAAAAAGAGGAATAAAAAAGCATTTTCTCCTGCTTTCTCCAGTGTGGACAAAGCAATTGACTGGTTAGAAAAATAATTAATTATGGACATCCAGTTTAGCAAAATATTTCGCAAGCAATTCAGGAAACTACCAGCCAAACACAGAAAAATATTCAAAGAAAAACTGACACTATTTAAAAACGACCCCTTTAATCCCCTGTTAAACAACCACTCTTTGCGTGGCGAATATAAACTGTGCCGTAGTGTTAATATCACTGGAAGCATGAGAGCAATTTATGGTTTTGGTTTAGATAAAAACTTAATTATCTTTTTGGCAATAGGAACACATAGTGAATTGTATGAATAAAGGGCATCTAAGCACCCCAAAAAAACCGCTATTCCACAGATTTATTTTAGCACGGAAAAAAGAAAAACGCCCAGGAATCTAAAAGATATCCTGGGTGGCAATCCCCGCAATAAAAAATAGTATGTTTGTCATGGTTTTAATTTGCCATGGTTTCTAAAAGTTCTTCCAAGACAATCGGCAATTCTTTATTTTCCGGTTCCTTATAGGTCTCTATAATATCGCCTATTTTTATCTTTTGTCTTTTTCCGTCAAACAATCTAATCTCAATCTTTTTCTCTCCCCTCTTTATCCTCTCAAAAGGATCCGGAAGTCTATGGTGTTTTATAATAGTCATAAATTTATTTCTATAATAACCACTTTAATTATTCTTTCGCTAGGTCTACACCAATTTTCCAAATATCTTTTTCAAGAAAAGCTTCAATAGTCTGACGATTTGCCTTGTTAATTAAGTTTGGGTGTGAGAGCTTGTTCTCTTTGGCATAATCGGCAAGAGTTATAATATTTTTACCTTCCAAGTACGCGATCCTTTTGTGGTAACTATTTGAAATGGCCTTGCCAACAATTTCTTCCATAACAGAAGTCTCCCTCTTTTGGTCAAACTCTTTAAAAGCATCGTAATATTTTTTTCTATCAATAAATTTAATATTAATAGGAACGTACCCTTCTCTTATCAATAAATAATTATTAATTACACGTCCAATACGCCCGTTCCCATCACAAAAAGGATGAACATGTTCAAAAGTTAAATGTAGTTTTGCTATGCGTTTTATAATATTTTCAGAAACCTTTGCGTTATATTCAGACAACATTTTTTCAAGTCTTTCTAAAACCTCTTGAGATTTAGGAGCAATATAGCTTCCAACTCGAACATGCTCATCATCTTTGCGAAATCTACCCGCAATGTCATCACAAATATTTGATAGAAGCATTTTATGTAATACCAAAATAACATCAAGAGAAAGCTCTTGTTCTTTTGCTCTTTTATCAATATAAGAAACTACTCGCGCCAAATTTTTCGTTTCAAACATTTCTCTTTCGGTAATATATCTGTCTAAATCAATTTGAAGTAATATTTTTTCGGTTTCTTCAAGGGTAACTGTACTATTTTCAATTGCATTTGAATTATATACTTGTTCTGGAATTTCAGCTTCGCTAATAATTTTTAAAAGTGACTCTTTGCCAATAGAAGCCTTGTAATAACGCTCTCTTAATTCGTCTATTTTATTAAAAATATTTAATGTTTTTACCATACTAATATTATAGTCATTTTCACGGTTTTGTCAACATAATCGTGAAAATAGACTAAAAATAGTACTTTTTCACTGTTTTGGGCTACAATCCACTCTCAAACACCTTTTTAATTATATTGCTTTTTCTCCCACTTAACTTGTTTACCATAATGCTCAAAATCACTAGTGACCCACTCTTTTTCCGTAAAATTTTTTATGGCTTGATCTTCTTCTTTAACTTCTTTTATTTCCAAAATTACTAAATTGCCCTGTCGGTTCCTGCCAGCCAAATCTAATTCCTCGGCCTTTTTTCGCGCGGAGTCGCGAAAAAAACACCCCCTATACTTTCCCGTAAACTTTTAAAATCAGCTGTTCCGGCATGATAATTTTATTTTATTACAACATCCTTATATTCTCAAGTTTGTAAGGGTGTTACTGTGCTTGTTGGAAAGATTTTAAAAAACGGACAAATTTTTTGCCGTAAGGCGACAAGGCATGTTCCACGAATTTACCTCGATATTTTTTGTTGAGCAAACCCGCCTGATAAAGCCGTCGTGTATGCTCGCCGATGGTCTTGCCGTTGGCTTTAAGCGTTTCAACAATTTCATCCAGGGTTATCCCCTCCTGTTCCCCAACCAGAAGCAGTATTTCAATGCGGTAATGATTTGCCATACCTTTCAAATGACGTTCCATTTGTCTGGCTGTTTTCACTTTTCCCATCTTTTTATTATACACAACATCCCAACATTCTCAAGTTTGTTGGGATGTTTATAAATTTATTTTTGCTAATTTTTAACCCCCCAACAATTTTTATTTCCGCCGCTGTGAAATTTTAGAATTTATTCAATTTTATCTGACTTTTGCAGGTTGTGCTTCATGCACAGTAAACGGACGTTTTTTGCGGTTAAACTAGTACCACCCTTTGCAAAAGGTAGATCGTGGTCAAAGTGTAAGTTTTTGGTTTCGCCGCACTTTACACACTTACCCTCATCTCGATCAAAAACAATTCTTTTAATCTTGAAGGGTATTCGTCGTGAAAATTCAGAATCTTTAGATATTTTTTCCCACCGTCTTTCCTTTAGCCATACTTTTAGTCGTTTAAAAAAATAATCAAGCAAAAACCTAAATGCAACAATACCAATCAAGGCAAACCATAACACCCACCTTGATTTAAACACATCCCAAATGTGTGACCAATCAAGCACAATCATATCAATTTCAGCCATAGGTTAATTTTACACCAATCCCAAAAACAAAAACACTCCGTACAATACGGAGTGTTTTTGTGGAAAATGTGCCGTGGATCGCTATCACTGTGTGCCACTCTGAATAAATCGGTTCCGAATGTCGCTTCGAACAGTGATGCTCTAACTACTTGGTCACTTTTTCCAAGAACCAACTGCACGCAAGCCAAACTAGCTTGTGTGGCATGCTTCTGAACAATGAATACACCCATCTGCCGTACTGTAGTATTTCTTAGCCTCTCTCACTGCTCCCACACAAGACACAAATTCTCCAAGATATTTTTTTCTCTGTACTAATGTCAACCAATAACATCCATCTTTGTGCACCTCGTGATCGCCATTAGATTGTTCATTTTCATTTACGTAATAACGCGCCATAATGATAGTTTAATTAAGTACCAATAATCGACCTTTGACCCCCACATCACTCCCAAAACAAGGAATCGCCAAAACTGTGGATAACTCTATTTGCTATCTTAGCAAATTTTCTATATTATGTAAATAAGTATATAGAAAGAAATTAGAAAATCAAATCTTTTTAAAAATATGTTAACTAAAAATCAAAAGGAGGTTTTGGATTTTATAAAAACCTACATAAAAAATAAAGGCTATGCCCCCTCTCTTGAAGAGATAAAGGGAAAATTTAAACTCGCTTCTGTTTCAACTGCTCATTATTATGTATCCAAACTTCAAGAACTTGGTTTGTTAGAAAAAAAACCAAACCAACCTCGCTCAATCGGAATTACTATTGGAGAAAAAAACTTAATTGATTTTTTAAACAAAAAAGAAGAGGCGGGATCAATTGCTATTCCAATTGTTGGCTCGGCAAATTGTGGCGATGCTACAATTTTGGCGGAAGAAAATGTTGAGGGGTATTTAAAAGTACCAAAAAACAAAATCAGAAAACAAAAAAATATTTTTGCGCTTCGTGCTTCGGGAGATTCATTAAACAAAGCAAACATAAACGGCAAGAATATTAAGGATGGTGATTTTGCGATTGTTGATTACAAAAACAGAACACCCGAAAACGGCGATTATGTATTGTCGATAATTGATGGCTGTGCGAATTTGAAAAAATTTGAAATTGACAAAAAAACAAAACAACAAATGCTAGTTTCAAAATCAACAAACCCAAAGCATAAACCAATTTATCTATCCAGTGAAGATAATTTTATGGTGAATGGAAAAATAATTGCTGTTATTAAAAAGTAAACAGCCCTTCCCAGAACTGTTTTAATTTTTTATAATATATATACATGCAAAGTGAACTCAAAAAAAATCCTTTGACATACATTAGTCTTTTTAGTAGTGCCGGAGTGGGTTGTTATAGTTTCAAATTAGAAGATTTTGAATGTATTGCTAGTGTAGAAATAATTAAAAGAAGATTAAACATTCAAAAGCACAATGACAAATGCCGTTATGAATCCGGCTATATTGCGGATGACATAACAAAAAAAGAAACACAGCAAAAAATAAAAGATGAAATATCTTTTTGGAATAAAAATCACAAAATTAAAGAAGTAGATGTTTTAATTGCGACACCACCTTGCCAAGGAATGTCTGTTGCAAATCATAAAAAAGGAAATGAACTTATAAGAAATTCCCTTGTTGTCGAATCTATAAAATTGGTTGATGAAATAAAACCAAAATTTTTTGTGTTTGAAAACGTGCGAGCTTTTTTGAATAGTGTTTGCACAGATGTTGATTTAGAAAATAAAAAAATTAGAGAAGCAATAGAGTTAAATTTAGGTGGAAAATACAACATCCATTATCAAATTATAAATTTTAAGGATTATGGAAACCCATCAAGCAGAACAAGGACTCTTGTTTTGGGTGTTCGCAAGGATTTAAAAGAAATAACCCCTTTAGATTTTATGCCAGAATTACAAAAGGAGAAAACTATTCGTGGAGTAATTGGGGATTTACCATCTTTTGCAATTATGGGTGAAATTGATAAACACGATATTTATCATAATTTTAGACCTTATGCTAAACATATGATTCCTTGGATTGAAAAAACTAGAGAAGGAGAGTCTGCTTTTGACAATAAAGAGATAAATAGAAAACCGCACAAAGTTGAAGATGGAAAAATTATTTTTAATACAAAAAAAAATGGAGACAAATATACTAGATGTTATTGGGATAAGCACGGGGCTTGTGTACACACAAGAAATGATATTTTAGCAAGCCAATGCACAATTCACCCATCGGACAACAGGGTCTTCAGTATTAGGGAGCTGATGCTTCTTATGTCAATTCCAAAAACTTTTAAATGGTCTGGTATTTCCGAAGATGAATTAAATAAACTGCAAGATGAAGAAAAAAGAAAATTTTTAAAAAAAGAAGAAATTAATATTCGTCAATCTATTGGCGAAGCCGTTCCAACCGTAATTTTTTATCAAATAGCAAAAAAAATAAAAAAAATTATTCAAAAAAAATTTTTGGATGAGAAAGATATAGAAAAAATTATAAATTCAGAAAATTTAAATAACATAGAAAATTTAAAAAAATTTTTAGCAAAAAATCTTCAAGAATATTCTTTCGCTGAATTATCAAAAATTATTGAATTAGCAAACGCTCTTAGATTTAAACACGCAGCATATTATACTAGACAAGATATTTGTTTCACTGTTGTAAAAGATCTTCCAGATGCCACTAGCTACAAATCGTCAGTTAAAATTTTAGAGCCATCTGTTGGTACTGGTAATTTTTTACCTTTATTAGTTGAAAAATATAAATCTGTCCCAAGTGTTCAAATTGATGTAATAGATATAGACAAAAACGCGATTGATATTTTAAAAATTCTTATCAAAAAAATAGATATTCCAAAGAATATAAAAATAAATTATATCAATGAAGATTTTTTGCTATTTGGCAGAGAAGGACTCTTTGAAAATGTAAGTGATGAATACGATATTGTTGTTGGGAACCCTCCTTTTGGAAAATTCGCAGGGAACAAATCTCTACTTTTTGAATATAAAAAAAATAAAAATAACACAAAAACAAGCAATTTATTTTCTTTCTTTTTAGAAAAATCCATACGTACAGCAGATATTGTGGCATTGATAATTCCAAAAAGTTTTCTTTCTGCTCCAGAGTTCAATAACACAAGAGAATTTGTTTCAAGATTTGCAATTTCAAAAATTACTGACTATGGTGAAAAAGGTTTTAGGGGTGTAAAAATAGAAACCATAAGTCTTATTATAAACACAAAAAAGAAAAATACGGACAATAGGGTTTTGGTAGGATCTTATATTAAGAACAAAATAGGTTTTAAAAATCAAAATTATATTTGTTCAAAGGATTTTCCATATTGGTTGGTTTATAGAGATGATTTTTTTGACAACATTGCCTCAAAATTAAAGTTCAATGTTTTTACTTCATACAGAGACCGACAAATAACGAAAAAATTAACGAAATCGGTTGGAAAAATTAGAATTTTGAAATCAAGAAATATTGGAAATACTGAAATAATAGATATACCAAATTATGATTCTTATGTTGATAAATACGACAACCTGTCTATCGCAAAATATATAAATCACAACGAAGCCGTTTTGGTTCCAAATCTAACTTATAATCCAAGAGCATGTTTCCTCCCAGAAGATACCCTGGTTGATGGTTCTGTTGCTGTATTAGTATCAAAGAATGGGAAAATTGAGATAACAAAAAAAGATCTTGAGTATTATAACACCAATGAGTTTATTGAATTTTACAAGGTAGCAAGGAATTTTGGTACTCGCTCATTAAACATAGATAATAATTCCGTTTTCTTTTTTGGAGTTAAGGCTTAATCTAATTCAGAAAATTTCTTACCAAGATAGCCTAAGACTCTTACGGGTTTAGTATTTGAATTGATTTCAAAATTAGAATCAAACGATTTAATCATTTCTAAAAATTCACTAAAATCATAAAAATTTTCTTTTTTTTCTGCTGAATCTATTATATTTTCCAATTTTCTTTTTAAACAGAAAATTTGAAACTTACTGTTTATTTGTTTTGTGTTTCCTTTGTCGTGGGCTAAAGACAAATGTTGACCAGGAGTCAAAGATATTAAATTCTCTTTTGATAAAGAAAATTGAGGATAAGAACTTTGAGGAAGAATGTGATGAACATGAACACCACTATTCGGTATGTAATCAAATTCAACTTCTTTAATCTCGCTGTCTAAGCCATATTTTTGTTTTATTGAATTTTTTGCTTTACTTAATAATGTCTGAACAACACCTATTTCATCAATTTCTGACAATATTTCTTCTATATATTCTTGCCGAGTCATTCCAATTGGTTTGTTTTCATCTCTAAAATTTTCTCTATTATATATAATAAAAGAATAAGGGCATGGTCCTTTTGTCATGTTTGAAGCATCTTCTCCTGGAATTCCGTTTTTGTAACAAAACAAATTGAATATTTTATTGAAAACTCTGTATGTATGTTTTCTGTCCGCCCCCTTGATTGCCGTATTAATTTTAGCCCACTCCCAATATTTATCTTTTACTTTCAAATGATTCTCTTGATTTGGTTGATTTTTATAAATATTAAAAATCTCGAACAAGTCGTTATCTTTCAGGAACTTTTCCGTATACTCAACAAGAAATTTGGAAGCATTTAGGTCGTTCTTGGCAATAAATTCTAATATATCAAATTCCTTAACTTTAAACTTTTTAGGTCTATCACTAATTTTTTCTAAAATTCCCGCATAAGTTAAAAGTCCCAATTGATAAGAGCTGACTTTGTTGTATTCATTTTCTGCTTTCTCTTGTGGTGGTTTTGAAAAATAACCCTGCATCAAAGAGTTAAATAAAGAAGATTTTCGAATATCTTCATTATCAGAGAAAATTTTATTTTTATCATTTTTTGTTATATTTAAAATAGTGTAAGCAACACACCAAATCAAATCAGGAGTGGTCTTTTGTTCAAAGTGTAGACCAACTTTAGGAGTTTTCTTTAAGTTTATCTTTTTGAAATATGATTTTATTAATTCTTCCGTCATAATACCCCTATTCTGCAACAAATTTGAGGTTTCCGCAACAAAAAACGCCTTTCAAAAGCGAAAGATGTTATCATTTGCTATCATTTTGAAGGTATTTTGACTTTACTCACTCCCAACAAATAACCGACTCATCGCCAATTATATCCCAAATATAAAAACATAATCCGTACCCCCATCTGTTGGAAGTCCGACTTCCAACAAAACTTCCAACACCACTCCTCAACTATCGATACTCAACTATCGTCCTCGGAGGACGATAGTTGGCTAGACAAACAAAAAACACCCCTCCGCAACGGTTCCCTTCGCCTTTCCCAATGATTGAAGTTGGACTTCAATCATTGGGATATTCTACCAAAATCAAGCTTGATTTTGTCTGTTGGATATCCGATATCGCACAGATACCCCCATCTGGAACCTTACGAAATTGCCGTGCCCGCCACCCGCCAGCAACTGCATTAGTTCAAATACCAAATAGAAAAATTGAGGACACTGGCAAAACTTACCCAAAGAAAATAAGGAATTAACAGATAAGTTGACCATCTGTTTACTTTCCAAAATTTTATCATCAAAAAAATAATAAAGAGCCAGATGATTATAATATTAACAAATGCCCAACCCGGCTGTTGTAAACCAAAAAATATGATTGACCAAATAGCATTGAAAAAAAGATGAACAAAAAACAAAAATCTCTTCTCCCACGCTAAATACAAGGCAATCCCCATCAAAAAATAAAGCAAAACCCACGCCGGACCAAACACCCAACTCGGCGGATTAAAGCTTGGCTTCTGTAAAAAATCATACCAAGTAGAAATTGTTGAGACTGTGAAAAACGAACCAACAAGTCCCGCCAATTGTGGCAAGACAAGAGAAATAATTAAACGTTTGTAATTCATAAATTTATTTATTTTTATCATCTCATAATTCCCTTCTTTTTTCCATCCTCAACAAAACAATAAGCACCTACCCCATGCTATAGCACTAAATAGGTACCAAATTTGTTACCACCACCCCTTCCGCAACAAGTTGACAGAACAATGTCTTTATACTACTCTCAGTTTAGGTTGGGATTCTTAAATTACAGGGAGGTCTGTTTTGAAAAACGAAAAGAAGATAAAGAAATTAATTAAGTTTATGGAAGAATTTATGGAGGAAGCGAATAGAGGTGGAGAAGAAACAAAATGCGTTCTTGTTATTATTCCGAGGCCAAAGCCTCACCCCGATAGCTTTATTGGGAAATTAGAAAAGCTTTACTTTATCAAAAAAAATGAATCTTGATTTATAAAGAGGCGGTGCAATATCCGCTTCTTTCTTTTTGCACAAAATCCAACCCCGTCCTACAGAGAAACAAAAAGTTGCAAATGGCTATTTTTTGTAATATAATGGCAAGCAATGGACAACGAAAAAGAAGAAAACAAAGAGGTAACCGTAAAAAAAACAGGCTTCAAACAGTCGGTTTGGGAATTTATAAAATTTGTTATAATCGCCGTAATTATCGTCGTCCCTATTCGTTTATGGGTGGCCCAACCTTTCATCGTGAGCGGTTCTTCAATGGTTCCCAATTTTGAAAATGGCGAGTATCTTATTGTTGACGAATTTTCTTATCATTTCCGCGAACCACAAAGGGGCGAGGTGATTATATTTCGTTTTCCTCAAGATCCCTCCCGATTTTTCATCAAAAGAATTATAGGCCTTCCCGGAGAAAAAGTGGAAATGAAAAATGACAATATTCATATCTACAACGAAGAATTCCCCGAAGGCATGACAATTGAAGAATCTTATCTGGCAGACGACTTAAAAACAGGAAATGGTCTGATAATGATTTTAGATGAAAATGAATATTTTGTGTTGGGAGATAACAGATCAATGAGCTCAGATTCCCGCATTTGGGGAAGCCTTGATAAAGATTTAGTTATCGGACGGGCCTGGATACGATTATGGCCTTTTAATAAAATATCAATATCATTCTAAAAAAGCAAATGTCAAAAAAAATTAACAACAAGGGACTTATTGAGAGGGTGAGGGGGATGCACGATGTAATGTCAAATGAATACTTAATCAGAAAAAAAATAATTGAAAAAGCGGAAAATATCGCATCTTTCTATGGTTTTGAGCCTATCCAAACGCCCCACCTTGAGAGGGCGGAACTTTTTACTTCTGCCATTGGAGAATCCACAGATATTATTGAGAAAGAAATGTACAAATTGAAAACCAAGGGAGGAGACAATTTGGTTTTGAGACCAGAAGGAACGGCTCCTATTGTCAGGGCTTACATTGAACACGGCATGCAGACTAAACCTCAACCGGTGATGCTCTATTATCACGGCTCGTTTTTCAGGCACGAGAGACCACAAAGAGGGCGGAGTAGGGAGTTCCAGCAATTTGGTTTGGAAATACTTGGGGAAGAAAACAGTATTGTAGACGCAATAATTATAAAGACACTGCTTACTATACTTGAAGAAGCCGTTGGAATAAAACCAATCTCTGTTCATATAAACTCTATCGGAGACAAAGAGTGCCGAAAAGTTTACCAAAAAGAACTTACCACCTACTACAAAAGAAAAACAAATGACCTCTGTAAGGACTGCCAGTACAGATTAAAATCGAATCCGCTCAGACTGCTTGATTGTAAAAACAAAGAATGCGATGAAATCAAACAGGGAGCTCCACAAATAATAAATTACCTTTGCCCCGGTTGCACTAACCACTTCAAAGAACTTTTGGAAATTCTAGACGCATCGGAAGTGTCTTACTTTTTAGACCAATATTTAGTTCGGGGGCTGGACTATTATTCCCGCACCGCCTTTGAATTCTTCCTTGAAGAAAATCCGGACGAAGAAAAAATGTCTCTGGAACTTGGCGGAGGTGGGCGCTATGATTCATTGGCGCATATCTTAGGTAATAAA
>Ga0180009_10002065_pt1 | contig 23743 bp, 22 predicted proteins | sample OS_PC_MetaG_FD_123537 | JGI IMG/M metagenome (GOLD analysis project Ga0180009, IMG submission 123537) | Groundwater microbial communities from the Aspo Hard Rock Laboratory (HRL) deep subsurface site, Sweden - OS_PC_MetaG | ecosystem: Environmental > Aquatic > Deep subsurface > Groundwater...
ATCTGCGGTAGCTTTACTCCCAACTCCAATATTTCTTCTGCTTTCTTCAGAACTTCTGGAATTCTTTTGAAGTCGACTCTCAAGTCATTCATCATCGAGTTTCCCCTCAACGCTGCGGCAGGATGGTAAACCGGATAAATTAAGAAGTCCGCCGCCCTTATTAAGTTCCCCCTATCTCTGGAAATTTTTCCGTCCCGATAAAAATAGTTCATAGCAAATCTTCCCAGTGTGACAACTAAAACGGGATGTATGGTTTTTAATTGGAGTTCCAAAAAAGGCTTGCACGTCGCAATTTCATCAGGCAACGGATCTCTATTTTCCGGAGGCCTGTGTTTGACAATATTTCCGATCCAGACATCTTCTCTTTTGTATCCTATCTCTTTAAGAAAGGTTTCCAAAAGTTTCCCCGCCCGTCCAACAAATGGTCTTCCAGTAACATCTTCGTTAAAACCAGGAGCCTCACCAATAAAAACCATTTTTGAATTAATATTACCCTCGCCCGGAACAGCATTAGTCGCCGACCGGCAAAGTCTACACTTCTTACAATCCTTGATATTCTTAGTGATTTCTTCGAGTAATTTCTCTTTTTCCATAAGTTACTGGGGCAGGTAGTATTTTAAATTATCTGCGTTGATAGTTACTTTTTCAGACTTTCCTTCAACAATCTCCTTTGCAACTTTCCTACAAATTGCCTCCAGTGTTCTTCCAAGGCTTCTGATTCCTGAATCATACCCAAAAGGTCTTACTATACCCGACCATAAATCCGGATCTATTTCAAGTTCTTCCGGTTTTAAGCCAGCGTTTTCCCGAATCTTAGGAAAAAGGTAGTCTCTTGAAATAACAAGTTTCTCAACATCGCTGTATGAAGGCATTTTTATTACCTCCATCCTATCCATAAGCGCGGTCGATAAAGTTCCGGTATTGTTTGCTGAACAGATGAACATTACATCTGAAAGATTTATAGGGTAATCAACATAGTGATCTCTAAATGCTACGTTTTGTTTGGGGTCCAAAAGCTCAAGAAGTACTGCCATAATATCCATTCTCAATCCCTGCTCCCCGCTTGCTTTATCTACCTCATCCAAAAGGATAACCGGATTTTTAACCCCCGTTTTTATCAGCGCCTTAATAATCTGTCCGGGTTCTGCTTCCGGAAATGCTTTGCTTTTCCCCCTTAATTCCAGAGTAGAGCCAATTCCACCCATAGAAATTCTTTCAAACTTCCTGCCTAAAGTATCGGCAATAGAATAAGCCAACGTAGTTTTACCAACACCCTGCAGACCTACAAGAAGAATGACCGGAGATCTGGCTATGGCATCCTTGCCTCTTTTTTTAAGTAAAATTACTGTGGAAAGATATTCCAAAATCCTATCCTTCGCATATTGCATCCCGTAGTGGTTTTTCTCCAAGGACTCCTTTGCATATGCCAAATCCAACCTATCTTTAGTCTCAGCAACCCAAGGAATTGAGGTAACAACCTCTATGTATCTGGCAAGGGTATCGAACTCAGTTGCGTAGTGACCAATATTGGCCATTCTGTTGAGCCTTTCGATCATCTCAACCAGTCTTTCTTTAAGATCCTCGGGAAGACCTTTAGTAGACTCCACTTTTTTATCAAGTGTCTTTAATTCTTCAAATAAATAATCTTTTGTCGCCATTATTTAACAATCAAATAATTAGAACCTAGCTTTCTGAAAGCCTCGATAATTGATTTTAGCTCTTTAGACGAAGTTTTTGCTAATAGTAAGTTAAGTGTCTCCTTACCTGTGCTATTGAGAGTCATCAGAAAAGCTTTTCCCTCTACGGGAATACTTGGTTTAATAGATGCAAAATTAGGATTAAGACCTAAACTTTTGGTTAAACCATCTTTGGAGGATGTCACCTCAGTCATAAGAATCTGACTTTCCGAAACTACCAAAGCATCCTCAATTTTTTGAATCTTCCACCCCGCATAATCCTTTATTTTCAGATCGGGGTTTGTTGGAAAGAAAATAAACACCATACTATTAACACCTTCTGTGTTTTTTGCAAAAAAGGAATAGCTCGTACCAAGATCTTTAGCATTATCTATAACAAAAGATGAAAAACCTATCCCTAAAAATCCAAAATATGATTCTACTAAATCCACACCGTTGAAATTTGCATATAAATCCACGTCATAAGGAACAAACTCGGCCGCTTTTTTATCAACAAACGGGCCGTTTACTATAGAAGTCTCCAAATATACTGTGTTTTTATTGTCAGTTTTTTTGGTCTGTGTGTTAACACTCTGCGAAGTTTGCTTGACTGGCCCTTCCTCAACTTTTTTAGGAAACACCGGCATAGTTAAGTAATAAAAACAAACCGTAAGTCCGGCTAATACTACCGACAATGCTAGAAAAATTTTTAAATTGGCAAATGTTAAGATTTTCGGAATAGTTTTCTCAACGGACTTTTTTACGGCCGAACCAACTCCAACTTTAGGCTTTATTTCATAAACATCCCTTGGAGAATAATCTTTTAACTGAAGGTTTTCGGGTAGCACACTCCCGCACTTAGAACAAAAGTAAATATCGTTTCTATGAAGCTCAAGCTTACAAAAAGGGCAGATTCTTTTCATTACCATTATTATATTGATTGAAGACCTAACCAACAAGCATAACTGCTTGGTTTACCTTCTTCCGCCTCTGTCAAAAGTGCCTCTTCTACCTCCGGCTCTGTCATTCCCACCTCTAAAACCGCCATTTCTTGGTCTTGCGGGTCTTTCATTTGCAACATAATTTGGATCTTCAACAGCTCTTTTTGATAGACTGAATTTTCCGTTCTCGCCTGTTTCGATTACTTTCACTTTGACGGCGTCACCTATCTTTAAGTAATCCTCAACATTTTTGACATATGTATCTGCAATCTCACTCACATGCAAAAGTCCTACTTTTCCCGGTAAAACTTCAACCAAAGCTCCGAAATCAAGCAAGTCTTTAACTGTTCCGTCGTAAACTTCTCCAACTTTAACGTCTTTTGTTAATGCTTCAACTATCTTTAGGGCCTTTTCAGCCTTTTCCTTATCAGGGGATGAAACTACAACCTTTCCGGTATCTTCAATTGATATCTCGGTCCCAGTTTTTTCCTGAATTTCTTTAATAGTTTTTCCTCCGGTTCCTATAATCACACCAATTTTTGAAGGGTCAATCATTATAGTCAGCATCTTTGGAGCATACTTGGAAACTTCCTCTCTTGGAGAACTTATCGCCTTTTGCATTTCACCCAGGATGTGCATTCTTCCCTCTTTTGACTGATCAAAAATTTCTGAAAGAAGTTCCATGGGAATACCTTTTGCTTTTATGTCGCACTGAATTGCCGTAACACCGTCCTTAGTTCCAGCTATTTTTAAATCCATAAATCCACCGGCATCTTCTTCACCGGCAAGGTCAGTTAGGATTTTGTACTTCTTAAACGTTTCATCCTCAACAATAAGTCCCATTGCGATACCGCTTACAACATCCTTGATAGGAACACCTGCGTCCATCAACGCAAGGGCAGAGCCACAAGTCGCTGCCATAGAGGAAGAGCCATTTGAAGATATGATTTCTGAAACAAGCATTATTGTGTATGGAAACTCCTCCTGGTCCGGAATTACCGGTCTTAAAGCCTTTTCTGCAATCATTCCGTGACCTATTTCTCTTGCTCCGGGTGCTCCAAATCTGCCAACCTCACCAACAGAGTATGGGGGGAAGTTGTAATAGTGAAGATATCTTTTATTTTTCTCACCGTACATATCCTGAATTAAAAGTTCATCCGACGGAGATCCAAGAGTACAGATTGTTAAAGACTGTGTTTCACCTCTTGTGAAAAGGGCACTTCCGTGTGTTCTTGGTAAAACTCCAACCTTAATAGAAATTGGTCTAACTTCCGTGGTTTTTCTTCCGTCAATTCTTTTTCCTTCATCCAAAACTATTTTTCTTACAACTTCTTTTTTAATGTTCTCAAAAGCAAGTTCCATATCTACTTTTTTGTATGTTCCTTCGAATTTTTCAAACATCTCCTCTCTTACTTCCCAAAGCTCATCGTTAATATCCTGTTTTCCGTCATCTTTTCCTTTGGATCTCATTATTTTCTCTACCTTTTCACCAACTAAAGCTTGAATTTCATTCATTGTCTCCTCAGATAGTGCTTTTGATTTGTATTCATATTTTTTATTTTCCGGATTTACTTCTTTAACAAAATCTTCAATAAGTTTTAGAAGGGGTTTTACACCGTCTCGAGCAAAGTTTATAGCTTCAAGTATTTTTTCCTCAGGAAGTATGTTAGCCTCAACTTCTGCGGCAAGAAATTTTTGATCCTCGCCTGAGAATGAAACCATCATGTCCAAATCGCTTTCTTCTTCAAGCTGTTTTAGGGTTGGGCACATCACAAGCTCCCCATTTATCAAGCCAATTCTCGCAGTTATCATATGGTGGTACCAAGGGACATCGCTCGCTTGCAAACACGCGGAGGATGCAATCATACTTAAAAACTCGGGGTCGGCTTCTTCATCCAAGGATAAAACCATAACAACAAGCTGAACCTCATCCATGTAATCCTTGGGAAATAGCGGTCTTATTGCGTGATCTACAGTTCTTCTGGCGATAATCGCATCATCAGTAGCCCGTCCTTCTCTTTTTACAAACCTTGAGCTTTTTATGCTGCCACTTGCATAAAGCTTTTCTTCATACTGAACTCTCAAACCCAAAAAATCCGTGTCAATAGTGGGCTCACCAGATACAACTGTAACTAACAAAACCGAATCGCCATAAGTTGCCTTGACTGCCATATTGGCGCGCAAAGCTAACTCTCCGGTTTCAAGGACTAACTTTTTACCGGCGAAATCTATTTCTTTTCTTATAATTTTATTCATTTTTCTTCTTTTTATGGGGATTTATCAAGAGGATTAAGACTCAAGATACTGTGCACTTCCTTATGCAAAATATCTCACTTCCTAACCCCGTTTAATATTTCCTCAATTAATAAATATTTACGGATTATCCTTACTTGGACAACTCTAACTTTTCAACTAGTGAGCCGTACCTCTCCTCATCTTTTCTTTTCAAGTAAGACAAAAGCCTTCTTCTTTTGTTTACCATCTGAAGCAAACCTCTTCTTGAATGGTTATCTTTCTTATGAAGCTTCAAATGGTCAGATAGTTTAACAATTTTCTCACTTAACAAAGCCACCTGAACCTCTGGGGATCCTGTGTCAGCCTCATGAAGTCGGCTTGATTTTATGATCTGTACCTTCTTTTCCTTGATTAGAGCCATAATTAACTAAAAAATACTAGCAAAAACCCGAAAAAAATGCAAGGGTTAGATGCCCTTCCTGCTTGTAATTCCCCTAAGCAAGGCTTCCGCAGCCTTCTCGTTGACCCTTAAGTTCCATCTTAAGGATTTTTCTAAAACAAGCAGACTTAAACTATTTACATTAGAATCAATAATATTGATAGTTCCAAATCTTTGGTTTCTCTCTGTATTATCAAGATTTAATATATCTGATTTTGCGAAATCTTCGTAAAGTTCGCTGTATGTTTGACCAAAATCCTCCGGCATTTGGGCACCGATTGTGATTATCGTGTCAAAATTAAAACCTCTAACTACTGGCCTTACTCGGGCAAGATCAAAATCCTTACTAATTGGGGCAACTGTTAGGTATAAAACATTGTTTTCGGTTGAGTAATGAACCTTTGAGGCATCTGTTCCGGAATAATCAACGGAAACCAAAAGTTCTCTTCCCGTGACATTTGAAGTAATATCAACATCTTTAAGGTCGCCAAATTCCTCTGGTCTAGAGCCCGGATAAACTATAGTTACATTCTTGTTTTCTTCTCTAAGCATGTGAAAAAGACCGAGTGCTGATGCGAACGCGTCAACACCCGCAATTTTTGAAGGTACAATGGCAATACTTTTTGCCCCATGGATAAGATCTATTATTTGACTTGTTTTATCAACTTCATTATTCATATAAATTTAGTTGGCAGGGATACTTTAAGCGAGAGTTTACTATCGTATCAGAATCACAGGGATTCTACAACATAGACCCTATAGTGTCAAGGAGAAACGGATATTGGATTAAAGCACTTCCAGGTACATTTCTTCTGCAATTTCATTGTACTGGGGTTTTAGCAGCACACCGCACTCATTGTCTTTACCTACCACATCGGTATCATCTTTACCTTTTTTAAGTTTTTTAACCGCTGCGTAAAAGAGTGGTTCGTCCTCTTTTGTTAGATCAGCTGGGTTTTTATCATATATTGCAACCCTGGATTTTACCTTTAAAGCTCCGGCTAAAACCTTGCAACCAATGACAATATCCCCAGATTTCAGTTTGAAAAGTTTGACAACCTTCGCTCTACCCTTAATTTTTGACGTTTCCGTGGTTGCAGTTCCTTCAATAAGCTTTTCTACATCATCAATAAGTTCATAAATGGTTCTATAAGACCTGACTAAAACGCCTGAGGATTCCGCTAAATCTTCAACTGCAGCCGGAATTCTTACGTCAAATCCTATTACAACACCCTTTCCTCCTTGAGCCAGCATCACATCAGACTCATTCATGTCCCCAGTTCCAGTGTGTAAAAACTTTAATGCATAAGTAGTTTCGGCCGATGACGTAACCAAATCAGCCAGACTGCCCTTAACGGCCTCCAAAGTTCCCTGAGTATCAGCTTTTAATACCACGGAGATGGTTCTTTTTGCGTCTTTTCCGATAATTTCAACCTTATCCTCGTCAATTGCAAGTTCGGCAAGTTCACTTCCTTTTGCTAAAATCAAATCTCCAACATGTGGAACCTTACTAAATCCCAGTATTTCAACAGGATCAGAAGGTCCTGCCTGTTTAACAAGATTTCCTTCATCGTCAGATAAAGACTTTACTTTTGCTTCACATCCGGAAGCAGAAACCCTGTCCCCGAGCCTTAAAGTCCCATTTCTAACAATACATGAGACCACAACACCTTTTTTTCTATCCAAGCGAGATTCAATAACAACAGCTTCAAGATCTCCGTTTGGGTCTCCCTTAAGACTTAACATCTCCGAAAGTGCGATTATTGCGTCCAAAAGCGTATCTACACCCTCACCTGTCTTGGCAGAAAGTTCAACTGATAGCTCATTCCCACCCCAATCTTCCACCAAGACACTCTCTAAAGATAATTCTTGCTTAACTTTTCTTGAATCCGCCCCTGGTTTATCTATTTTATTTATTGCAACGATGATTGGAGCTTGGGCTGCCTTAATATGAGAAATTGCCTCTTTGGTCTGAGGCTTAACTCCTTCATCCGCAGCCACAACCAAAACGACAATGTCTGCGGCCTTTCCGCCTCTTGCTCTCATTTGTGTAAAAGCAGCGTGTCCGGGTGTATCAATAAAAGTTATTTTTTTATTTTTATGGGTAATTTGATAGGCACCTATATGTTGAGTTATACCACCATATTCTTTTTCGGTGAGGTTTGTTTTCCTTATAGCATCAAGTATGCTTGTTTTACCATGGTCGACGTGCCCCATAATCGTGACAATCGGAGCTCTGATATTTTTTTCACTTGTGTTTTTCTTAGTATTAACCATGTCTTCTTTTTTATTTTGGCAGTCATTAATTTAAATATATTAAAACTGCGTCTCATTTTACTCTTCGTCCGCAACTTGTTTTGCAGCGGCAGTTTCATCAGATTTGGAAGCCTCTTCTTCTGCTGGTTCCTCTATTGGTTCTTCCATCTTTTCCATTGCGGCTTCGACTGCAGCCTTCTCTTCGGCTTTAGCTTGCTTTTTTACTTCCTCAGCATCATTGAATTTCTTTATTTCAGCATCCCAAACTCCGACAACCTTATCACCTGCCGCTTCGCCAACCAAACCACCTTGTACAGCATCGCTTGAAAATACACCAGCAATTCCCTTAATATCGATCTTCCATTTAGTAAGTTTATTAGCTAATCTTGCGTTTTGGCCTTCTTTTCCGATTGCCAAGCTTTGCTGATCTTCAGGAACAGTAACTGTTGCTCTCTTCTCTGCCTGATCAAGCTCAACTTCTGATACTTTTGCGGGTGACAAACTAGAAGCAACAAATTTTTCGGTGTTGTTTGAAAATGGAACAATGTCAATCTTTTCTCCAAAAAGCTCTGAAATTATTGACTGAACTCTTACACCTTTTTGTCCCACACAGCTTCCAACCGGATCAACCTTTTCATCTTTTGAAGAAACGGCCATTTTAGTCCTGGAACCGGCCTCTCTTGCTATTGCTTCTATAACGACAACTCCGGAGGCAATTTCAGGAACTTCCTGCTCAAAAAGTCTCACAATAAATTTTGGATCTGCCCTTGATACGATTATCTCAGTTCCCCTTGGAGTATCTTGAATATCTTTAACCAAAACCTTAAGTCTTTGATTCATTCTGTAGTTTTCGGTAGGAACCTGCTCGCCTCTTGGCATCACCCCCTGGCTTCTGTTCTTGCCCATATCCAAGGTTATAATTCCCTTTTCCATTCTAAATACTATCCCGGTTACTATCTGACCTATTTTTTCTTTAAATTCTGCCGTGATAACGTCCTTTTCTGTTTCTCTGATCTTTTGAACCATTACTTGTTTAGCAGTTTGGGCTGCAATTCTCCCAAAACCGGACGGAGTTACATCCATTCCGTCTTTTAATATTCTTACCTCACCCGTATCGGGGTTTAGATCCACAACAATTTCCTCAAGTTCAATCACTTCTCCAACTTCTTTTCTATCTTTTTTATACGCTGTAGCTAAAGCTGATTTAACCGACTCAAGAACACTTTCTACAGTTATTCCTTTTTCGGCTGCAACCTGACTTATTGCTGCATTAAATTCTGACATTGCCATAGTTTTTTGCTCCTAAAACTTCCAAACGTTGTAGTAAATTATTAAAAAAAGTGGGACCGGCCCACTTGCAACAACTTTATTTCTTTACTACAATGCTTACTTCTTACAACAATAGGATACTATACCATTGACAAAGCGGGGTCAACTAGCGATATGTTTCCGACTTAGACCCTTTTTTCTATTCGGCCTTATAAGTGAGATGCCAGTCTTGCAATCTCCTGTCGTAATTTGTAAGTATTCCCATGAGAAATAAGCCCCAAATAAGATTGACTGGTCTCCTTGTCACCATCCTTATACACAATATTTCTAAACATCCGCCTTTTAGTAGCTGTCCTTAAAACTCTGCGGTCAGGAAAATGCACCCAACCGAGAAAGTCAATCCCGGAAGCTACTGTTTTTAGCATAGTTTTGTCTTCATGAAGTTCCAGGCGAAGGATCTCCCATAGAAATTCTTTGATCATGGGTAAAGACCCTACAAGTTCATTTTTATTGTGCGACATAAAAACAAAGTCATCCGCGTAACGGAGATAAAACTCTACTCTCAAAATATGCTTAACGAATTTATCAAATTTGTCCATATAAATATTTGCAAAGAGTTGCGATGTGAGATTCCCCAGAGGGATACCCTTACCGCCACTTAAATCAAAACTGTTAATAACCTCAGAAAGAACCCAAATAAGGCTGTCATCCAAAATCGACTCTCTAAGCATGCCAATAAGAATACCGTGATCAATAGATGCAAAAAACCTTTTGATGTCACACTTCAAAACCCAGACGGTTCTTGTATTGTTTTTCGAAACTTTAAAGAAAAATTCACGAAATCTATTAAGCGCGGGGTGGGAACCTTTGTTAACGCGGCAGGAATACGAATCAGCTATAAATTTTCTATCAAAAAATGGATAAAGTGTTCTATACAAAGCATGGTGAAATAATCTATCCCTAACGGTGGCCTTATGAATAACTCTTGGCTTTGGATCGGAGATTTTAAATACCGTATATTTTGAGTGCTTATAACTTTTGGTTTCCAAATCTTCATGTAGCTGAAATATGTTTCCCATTAAGTTGTGTTCAAAAACCTGTACATCTTTTCTTGAACGCTTGCCATTCCTAAATTCCTTCCAAGCGACAAGAAGATTATCAAGAGAAATGATATCCTGATATTTATGAGTGAATTTAATCATAAGTGTATTACCCCCCCCAGCCCTCGTCTAAAAGTAACACGAATCTACTGCCAATAATAAAGCACGCTAAAGATACCTATTTGGTGTGGTTTGGATACTTTCAAAAGCTTCCCAAAATACATAGATATACTCTTGGACTCAGAATTGATAACTTGTTTGTAGAAATTATCGAAAACCTATCTTCCGCAGGCTTTTCAAAATCCTTGGAAAAACAAGGCTTTGTAAATCTGGCAATAAGAAAAAATGATACATTAAAAGTTCTGATGATGGTTCTTTGGGAAACAAAATCCATAGATGATAAGAGATATATTATTTTATCTAAACAGCTGGATGAAATGGGTAAAATGCTCGGCGGTTGGATATCTCATTTGCAAAAACAAAACTCTCCCGGCAAAAGCTAGGAGAGAAACGAGAAGACTGGCGACGCACAAAAACGAAACGGTTGTCTGCATTCCAGTGATTGTCAGGATTGCCGTTGTACGCGTTGAGCCAACGATCGTCGTCATTGTGCTTGACGTTGAACAGGTTCAGATCACCATCAGAGTCGTTGCGTACAAAGTACCATCTACACCACCACTTTTTGATTACTCTTAAAGTTGAATCTTATTTGTGAACTAAATTCCCCCAGTACTCTGCACCAAGTATCCTCATTTTTTAAGTTTGATACACCACTCTAACTTAAACCGTAATCTAAATTATTCTGGGTGTACGGACACTGGATTCGGTAGCAAAAACCTTAGTTGTTTGCGTATTCACCTAATACCAGTCTTATTTTAACAAAAAAACTCCGTGTCTTGGTATAAAAAACCCAAGGACACGGAGTTCTGCGAAGCAAGCTCAAAGTACAAAGGTCAAAGAATCTAAATTCAAAATCCAAAGACCAAAGTTCAAAGAGCCAACTACTTGCGACGCACAAAAACGAAACGGAAGTCTGCATGCCAGTGAGTGCCAGGATAGCCGTTGCACGCGCGGAGCCAACGATCGTCGACAAAGTGCTTGACGAAGAACAGGCCCAGAACACCATCAGAGTCTTTAATGGGCTCCATGGCAATTACGAGCCATTCACCGCTAGGTTGGTCAGGGTACTGCACTCGCAGTTGCGGACCAACTTCAGCAGGGCACAAATCCAAACCTTGGTTTTTGGCGGCTTCGTAAATGTCTTTTAGTTGAGCACCTTGCGGAAATCCCAGCTCTTTGACAGTCAAAACCACCAGATCCAAGGACTGTTTGGATTTGCTCAACTTCGTCTTGTTGAGAATGCTGCTTGCCCAATCTCCAATCCGCGCGCCGCCAGATTCTTCCAAGGTTTTGCGCAGGGATTTCACATCCTTATGGGTGCCGATTTCGATGATCTTAAATGTTTCCGGCTTTTCCCAAGGACTTTCTTTGCGAAGGAACTTACATAGTCCTCGCAACCAAACACCGCCATTTTCCCCATCAAGTTTTCCAAGAAGGTCGGTAAGCGGTCCACGCACTTCAGGGAGCGTCAATCGAGTGTCGCTCATGACAGTCAATCCTTTCTTTGCCTTAATTTAGGCATGGTAGTGGATAAATGCCATCATTATACTATAGGTGGGTTAAAACAGCAAGGGGAATTTTTTCCTCTTGGGACTTTATTCCTCAAGATACTTTTCCAGCAACTCCCTTTGTTTTCTGCTTAATCTTTCGGGTATTTTCACCAATATTTGAACGATAACGTTACCCTGTCCCCTACCATGAATCTTGGGCATTCCTTTTCCTCTTATTTGAAATCTAGCCCCGTATTGAGTCCCTCCGGGTATTTTAAGTTTCGCTCTTCCTACACCGCTTTCAACCGACGTATCAACAACAGGAACCTCAATTACAATTCCCAAAGCAGCATCAACCATCTTTATTTCTTTTGAAACCAAAACATCGTCCCCCATAATTACAAAATCAGGAACGTTCCTAAGTCTCAAGGTTAAAAATAAATCTCCGCTTGGAGCTCCCTGAGGACCCGGCATTCCTTTTCCGGCAAATTTTATTTCCATCCCATCTCTCATTCCTGCCGGAATTTTCACTTTTACTTTTCCGCTTTCAACATTTAGTTCTTTTTCAACTCCAAAAATCGCATCCTTAAAATCAATGTGCATTTCGTAATAAAGATTTTTGCCTTTTCTGGGACGTCTTGAAGAAAATCCCCTAAACCCAAAGGCTTCTTCGAAAATATCAAATGGATTAAAATCAGATCCCATGTCAAATGGGTTTCCGTCTGAGGATGAGTATGTGTATGTAAATGGTCCCCACTGACCGCGATTGGCTCCGGAAAATCCTTCCGGACCAAACCCCGGACCAGAAGCGCCAAACTGATCGTACATGTTTCTCTTTTGGGGGTCGCTTAATACTTGATAAGCTTCGTTTATTTCTTTAAATCTTTTCTCTGCGGAGGCTTTATCGCTTTCTTTAACCATATCCGGGTGGTGCTCTCTTGCGAGTTCCCTATACGCCCTTTTTATGTCCTCTGCCGAAGCATTTTTGGACACTCCTAATATTCCGTAGTAATCTTTTGCCGTTGCCATATGTGTTATTTTAGCACTTTATTAAATACTCAGGAAAAACGAAAGATCCCCGTATAAAACGGGGATCTTTTACTGTACAGATCCTGTACACTTCGAAAATTCTCTTATCTTACAGCATCCTTCAAGCTCTTTCCTGATTTGAATGCAGGAGTCTTGCTGGCTGCGATGTGAAGAGGTGCTCCAGTTTGTGGGTTTCTTCCCATTCTTGCAGCTCTGTTTCTAACCTCGAATGTACCAAATCCTGTCCAGGTTACTTTTTCACCTCTTGCAAGTGAAGCCTGAACTGCCCCGACAACTGCGTCGACGGCTTTGTTTGCATCAACCTTGGTCATTCCGGCCATATCTGCAACTTTTGCAATTAAGTCTGTTTTTGTCATTTTACTTACACCCCCTCTCAGAAAGAAATTGCTGCCTGGGTAGGCAACTTATAGACATCTTATAATAATTTGTCAATCCTAACGATTGATCTCTCGTCTAGATTCAATAATACACTTCGAAAAGCCTTTCTACCAGCACTTTCCCATTCGAAACGTTGATTCATCGCGGTTAAAAACATTTTTATTGTTATATCGGCCTTAACGCCCAGTGAGGAGTCTATTGCACCACACATGCCTACGTCAGTTACATACATGGTACCTTTGGGTAAAACATAATTATCGCACGTTGGAACGTGCGTGTGGGTGCCTATTATAGCGTCTACCTTGCCGTCTAAATAAAAGCCTAGAGAATATTTCTCACTGGTAGCCTCTGCATGGAAATCTATTATCTTTGCAGCAAATTTTTCACTCTTTGTTTTTTCCAAAATCTCGTCAGCTTTTGTAAAAGGGTTTTCTAAAAACGCATTCTTCCCACTAAAGGAAGTTATACCCATAAGATTAATAAGAAGCACTTTGTCATTCTTTCCTCCATCAACTATTGTGTAACCTTCACCAGGGGTTCCTTCAGGGTAGTTTGCCGGTCTTAGAACAGGAAGCCTGTCCATAATTTCTTCCGTTCCCTTCTGCCAAAAAACATGCTCCCCACTTGTAAAATAATCTATTCCCGCAAGTTTAACCTCATTGATCTTTTCTTCAGTTATCCCCCTTCCGCCCGATAAGTTCTCGCAGTTTGAAAACACAAGATCTACCTTATGTTCTTTAATAATCTCTGGAAGAAATTTAGCAACGACTTCCCTTCCCGGTTTTGCGACTATTTCACCAACGAATAATATTTTCATTTAGTAACCCTTGTAACAACAAACCTGTCTATTTTGTATCTGCCAAACACAGTCACGGAACTTTCGAGTGATTTATACATCAGCCATCCGGCAATCAGAACTACTATGACAAAAAGTGTGGTAACTATACTTTTAACTACAGTGCCCAATGCTTTCAAAAAAAGTACAAACAAAACAAAGGCTATTATGGCAACAAAAATATAATACATATTTTACTTACCTCCTAAATAATATCTTATCACTTAGCCGTTTCTGATACTCTTGTTTCTCTTATCACTATTACTTTTACTACACCCGGGTAGTTTTGTTCAAGCTCTATTTTTCTAGCGATCTCTTTTGCCAACAGAGCTGTTGAATAATCGTCCACTTTTTCTGGAGAAACAAACACTCTAACTTCTCTTCCCGCTGCAACCGCGTAGGCTTTCTCGACGCCATCAAAAGATGTGGCTGCCTCTTCAAGATCCTTAAGTCTTTTAATATAAGATTCGTAATCCTCGCCTCTTGACCCAGGTCTTGCTCCGCTTACATGGTCTGCTAATGCAACAATGGCTGACTCAACAGAGCCCTGTTTATCATCGTGGTGTTCAGCAATACACTTAATAACAGCTTCCGATATCTTGAATTTGTTTAAGTATTCAACCCCAAGCTCAACGTGTGAGCCGTCCTTGTCAGTCAAAACCTTCCCGATGTCGTGAAACACGCAGGCCATTTTAACTGTATCGACATTTGCTCCGATCTCTTTTGCAATAAACATACCGATCCTTACAGTCTCTATTGTATGTTCAAGCATATTTTGGCCATAAGAGAATCTGTATTTGAACCTTCCAAGTGTCTGGATGAGTTCTTTGGAGATATTGTACAAACCAATCTTATGACACAAGTTATCTCCGGCTTTATACATCAGGTTGTCTATTTCTTTTTTGGTTTGATCTACTATTTCTTCTATTCTTGCCGGCTGTATTCTTCCATCGGCTATTAGTCTTTCCAAAGCCGTTGTTGCAACTGCTCTCCTTACGGAATCAAAGCAAGAAACGATAATGTCGCCTGGAGATGAGTCCATATCCAAATCAGCCCCAGTCAACTCCTCAAAGGTTCTGATGTTTCTTCCTTCTTTCCCGATTATTCTTCCCTTTAACTCTTCGTCCGGAAGTTTAACCTTGGAAGTTGAATGTTCTATTACGACATCCGTGGATCCAAATTCTAAGGCATCCATAAGAATCTGTTTTGACTTTTCCTGAGCATCTATTTTAATTTCTTCTTCGTTTTGCATTATTCTTCTGCTTTTTTCTTCAACAAGACTTCTATCAAGATTTTTGAGTAAAAGCTCTCTTCCTTCCTCTCTGGACATGGAAGATATTCTTTCAAGCGTTTCTATTTGTTTTTTGTGGGCAGCTTCTATATCTTCCTGTTTCTTCTCAAGCTTTTCCTTTATTGCTTCAATGTTTTTTCTTTCACTTTCAAATTCCTTCTCTTTAGCATCTACCTGAGCTTTCATAACAGCGATTTTTCTTTCTGATTCCATCGCTTCCTCTTTTATCTGTCTTGCTTGTTCCTGAGCCTTAGCTTGAATTTGAAGAGCGGCTGATTTAGCCTCAACAATTACATCCTTTGCTCTTGCTTTTGCTTCAAGAACTAAAGGATCGTTCTCAACTGCCATATTTGAAATTTTTACCTCTGGGGAGACTTTTTCTTCTTGTTGCGATTTCTGTTTGGGTGCAAACTTAATAACCGCAACACCCGCAATTATAATGGCCAATGCCAATAATACGTATGTTATTACCATATGTTGTAACCTCCATTTTAAACATAACTAAAACCTCAATATGAAGTTAATAAATACTTTGGGAAATTGCTATAAAAACGGATATCATACCAGAGTTTTATTGGAATAAAACTCGAAATGTTCCATTTTTGAATTAGTGAAAAATCTTTTTCTCATAGCAAATTCCTAAGTTGATTCTATTGTAACTACAGCAAAGTGTCAACCACAGAAGATATTGTTCCCGAGTCGTAGCCCTTCCTGAAAAGATATTCGTAAAGCTTTCTTTTTTTGGAGAATCCGTCAATATTTCCCAGAAGTCTCAGCTTTTTTTCTGCGTCCTTTACAGCATTGTTACGGGAAAAATCAGCAGGGAGAGAGTTTAAAGCATCGGACATTATGTCCCTAGGAACACCTTTTTTCATCAAAAAATGGGTTATTTTCCTTTTACTGATAGGTTTTTTCGAGTCAGAGACACTTTTAATATACGAAAACGCAAAATTCAAGTCATCTAAGTAGCCGCTTTCCTCAAGCTTAGAGGTTAACTTAGCAGATAAATCATTTTTTTCGGAAGAACTAATACGATATCTAGATAAATATTTCGTGAGTCTGTCTGATACTTCCTTTTCGCTTCTTAGGTTGTAGGAAATAAAATTTAATATCTTGAAATATACTTTTTCGAATATTTCTTCGACCTTTAAATCCTGCATCTATTTTCTAGCTTACATCATTTTATTTATTCTTCAACCGGACTCTTCTTTTCTTCAGCACCTATGTTTAATGGAATGTCACTTTTTTGTTTTACCGCAGTTCTAATATTTTTCTCGATCTCTGCAAATACTTTGGGATTTTCTTTCAGATATTGTCTTGCGGCTTCTTTACCCTGTCCTATTTTTTCTCCGTTGTATTCAATCCAAGCTCCGCTTTTTTTCAGAACTCCGAGGTCAACACCTACATCTATAGTATTTGACTCTTTACTTATACCTTCGTTGAATAAAATATCAAACTCTGCTGATCTGAAAGGGGGAGCCACTTTATTTTTAACGACCTTGGCTCTAACTCTAATTCCATAAAACTCATCGCCTCTTTTCAGTGATTCAATTTTTCTAATATCTATTCTTACGGAAGCGTAATATTTTAGTGCCTTACCTCCAGAGGTAGTTTCTGGATTTCCAAACATTACCCCAATCATCATACGTAGTTGGTTTGTAAAAATAACAGTACACTTAGATCTACTTATTGCTCCGGAAAGTCTTCTTAAAGCCTGGCTCATGAGTCTTGCCTGCATTGCAACGTGACTATCCCCGATGTCTCCCTCAATTTCTGCCCGTGGAACTAAAGCCGCAACTGAATCAATTGCAACCAGGTCGACCGCGTTTGATCTTATAAGAGTCTCTGCAATTTCCAGGCCTTGCTCTCCTGTATCCGGCTGAGAAATAAGCAGCTCCTCAACATTAACACCGGTTTTCTCAGCGTAACTTGGATCAAAAGCGTTTTCTGCATCAATTAAAGCAGCGGTGCCACCAAGTTTTTGGGTCTCCGCAATGATATGTTGAACTAACGTCGTTTTTCCTGAAGCTTCCGGACCAAATATTTCAACAATTCTGCCTCTTGGAACTCCACCAACCCCCAACGCTAAATCTAAAGCGATGGATCCTGTTGGAATAACTGGAATGGATCTTTCCCCGACACTTGCGCCAAGTCTCATAATGGAACCCTTTCCGAAGCTTTTTTCTATTTGATCTATCGCGGTTCTAAGAGCCAGATCCTTTCCTGACTGAATAGTTTTTTTAATACTTTCTTTAGTATCTTTAGTTGAAATTTTTACCGCCATAGTATGCCTCCTGATAATTTACTGCCTATATTTATTCTAACAATAAGTGGGTTTTTATCAATGGCATTTATCTACTTAAAATAGACTTGGAGGTTATAAAACTGATTTTAATCGCTCGACAGTCTCTTTTTTTCCTATTAGATTAAAGACGTCAAAAAGAGGAGGGGTAAATTCTGTTCCGCAAACTGCGTATCTCAACGTCATAAAAGCCTCCTTAGGTTTGTAATCCCACTCCAAAAGCTTCTCATGAGAAATCTTGTCTAAATCATTTTTTTTCCAAGCATCTTCGGAAATATGCTCATAAATACCAAGATAGTTTTTTATAATATCTTTGTACTTTTCTAAATTCTCAGAAAAAACTGCAAGTTTCTTGGAATCTACATTTGGCTTAGTATAAAAATACGAAGAGAGGTCGTTAAACTCAACCAATGTTTTCATTCTCTCTTGCACTAAAGACAAAACTTTCAGATCAAAATTCTTCCCGAACTTTCCACATTCCATCTTCACACCAAACTCCTTGTGCCAGTCTTTGATTTTTTCAAATAATTTCTCCAAAGGAGTGTTTCTAATATATAAACCGTTAAACCATAAAAGTTTCTGTCTATCAAAAGCAGACATCTCAGATTTTTGAATTTTTTCTATAGAAAAATCTTTCACAAATTCATCAACCGTATAAACTTCTTTCTCTGTTCCGGGGTTCCAACCAAGAAACATCAGAAAGTTATCTAAAGCCTCCGGAAGATACCCGGCTTTAAGAAAGTCTATGGCCGCTACATCTCCCAATCTTTTGGACATTTTCTTCGTACTATCAACTTCTCTTAGTACTGGCAAATGAGCAAATATGGGCTCTTTCCATCCAAACGCCCTGTAAAGCAAAACGTGCTTCGGAGTCGATGCCAACCACTCCCTACCTCTTAAAATATGAGTGATTTCCATCAAGTGATCATCCACGACAACACCGAGGTGATATGTCGGAAAGCCATCTGACTTAAGAAGAATTTGATCATCAAGGTCGTTTGATGGGAAGGCCATCTTTCCAAGAATTAAATCACCAACTTCAATAATCTCATCGTCAGGGATTTTCATTCTAATAACGTAAAGTTTTTCTCCTTTAAGATTTCCTTCTATTTCCTCCTTACTTAAATTTAAACAGTGTCTGTCATATTTAGTGACCGGTTTCTTTTCCTTCCTCTGCTCTTCCCTAAGTTTCTCAAGTCTTTCTTCGGTACAAAAGCAATAATATGCTTTGCCCTTCTCTACCAGCTCCAGTGCATACTTTTTGTAAATATCAAGTCTTTCGGATTGAACATAAGGCCCGTATTTACCTCCAACTTGTGGCCCCTCATCCCAATCAAACCCATATTTCTTAATTACCAAAAGCATTCTTTCAACCGCACCTTCAACGTATCTTTCCTTGTCAGTATCCTCGATTCTTAGGATGAACTGTCCCCCAAGTTTTCTTGCCAACGCCCAGTTGTACATCAAGGTTCTCATACTTCCAATGTGAAACTCCCCTGTCGGACTTGGAGCAATTCTTGTACGAATAGTCATAACTTGGATTTTAGCACGAAAAATATTGCTGGAATACGTATTTACAGACAATTACCTTTTTCTGCTAGAATTATATCGATGAACCTAACCAGAGTATCTATCATGCTCAAAAAAGCTTCCAAGTGGGTTTTCCTTGTTGTTGGTGTCTACTATATAGCAATATTGTTAATTATCCCGGGAGGAAGATCTGCCATTAGAGCCCTTTTCGTAAAAAAAGAACCCCCTGTTATAACGTACAGCCTTTTGGATCAGTTGGAATTTGTAGAAAAAAGAATCGGCAATACTACCCCAGAATATGTGCTTAATACAAAAAACGGAAGGCTCCCAACAGGTCTTCCAGAACAACTGCCAGTATATAAGTTCAAACCTATTCAATACTCGTACCTTGCCGGAAAAAATGCTATCAGCGACGCTGCGAGATTAGGTTTTGGAGATAAAAATCTCTCTTCGGACCTAAAAGGAAGTACATATGTCTGGAAAAACTCACTTACGAAAAGCACCCTTAGCATTGATCTTGAAACAAGAAGGTTAAATCTTACAACGGATCTTGCCGGATCGGGAAATAACTACACTCCAGGAGGTATAAACAGTCAAGGAGCATCCGTAAAAGCATCTCAAATTCTAGCGGATATTTACAGATTTGACGAATCGTACGCAACAGGGACCAAAAATGTTGTCCTAGGAAGCTTTCAGGGGAATAAAATCTACGAGACAAATGACGCCAATAGAGATGCGCAACTTGCAAGGGTTGATTATTACAGAACTATTAGTAATTACCCAATATTCGGACCCGACCCATCGGAGGGATTAATAAGAGTTTTCGTGGGAAACCCTACACAAGGAGATGCACCTTTGAAAAATCCAATAGCGAATATCAATTACTGGGAAGTCATCCCCCAAACTAAATCAAAATACCCAATAATCTCGGTTTCTGGGGCTTGGGCTGCTGTTAAAAATGGAAAGGGAATTATATCAAGAGTATTTCAAAGGGGTTTAAACCCATTTGAAAACTATGTTCCGATAGAGGTGGAAAAAATACTAATCGATAATATTTATCTTGGTTACTACGAAACCCCAAAATATCAAACTTACCTTCAACCGATATATATTTTTAGCGGGACTTACACAACAAGAGGGTCTCCCGGAGGGGACATTACGATTTACTTCCCGGCTGTAAGCGGACAGTACACAAAACAAAACGCTACGAACGCGACCCCAACTAAATAACTATTTCCAGCTGTAGCTTGTTAAAACCCAATCCAAAACATTTTTTGTATCTGCAAATCTATCAGAGCTTCCCATTACAACTATAACTATATCTCTCAGACCATCGTTGTATTCATATATCAAAACCTCACCCGCCCCTTGTGTTGTACCAGTCTTTATTCCTACAGTATGAGGTATTTCCCATAAAAATTTGTTTGTATTGTAGATAATTCCAGAATACTTCTCTTTACTTGCATTTAAAATAAACATGGGGGTTTTAACATCCTCTTTAATACGGGGCACATTGGTTGCAAAAACAGCAAGCCTGTACAAATCAAATGCCGTAGAGTAGTTGCCTCCATTTTCGTCATCAAGACCAACCGGATTGGAAACTCTGGTGGAGGTCATTCCAATAGAAACAGCTTTCTTATTCATCAAATCAACAAAAGCCCCATTTGTAACTCTTTTTGACGCCAAAACACACGCTGCGTCCCCCAGCGATCCGATCAGCATGCTGTCAACTAAATCCCCTGCCGTAAATACAGAATCTTTCGGAAAACCAGCTTTTGTTCCTTCAACTTCCGTACACTCCTTGGACACTTTTAGCTCTTCGCCAGGGCTGTATAAATCCAAAACGACTAGAGCTGTTAAAAGTTTCACTGTAGAAGCGGGGGCCAACCTATCATTAGAATTCTTTTCATATAAAACCCTTCCCTCTTTCTTTTCCACAACCAAAATAGACTTGGCCAATATCTCCGGCATCGGCAAATACCTAATTCTCGCCGGATAAAAAACACTAAGTTGAGTTCGAATTGTTTTATCAGAAAGAATATATTCAAACAAAGTACTAAGATACCCGGAGTACAGAAAATATCCTAAGGCAATCAATCCCCCCGTAGCAATTACGACTATTGTAAATCTCTTCGTAAAGTAAATTGCCTGTCTGAATGTAAAACCAGTGATTCTGTCTACGAACCAAAGAATTTGTATAATAATATCTATGATTAATAGCCCTAGTTTTCTAATGAAATCTTCAATTCTTCTAGAAATAACTATCAGCATCTTAAATCGCAAAGTTTCCAAATATAGGTTTCTCAATCTCAACCAGATCTCTTGCTTTCATTACAACAGATATTGTAGTTTTTCCGGCATTAAAAGCAACATTCCCATCTCTTTTTAGATCCTCATCAAAATAGGTTGGAAGACCCAAGAGACTTCCAAAGGGCGTAACCGCGCCTCTTTCAAGATTTACCTTTTCGGGAAGTTTTTCCTTATCAACCATTCTTAAATTTTTGACGTTATACATTTTTGTAAATTTTCTCGAATCCACTTTTTTATCTGCCGGGACAACTATTAAAATAAGTTTGTCATCGGCATCAAAAACAAGAGATTTAGCCCCCAGAGAAATATCAGTGCCTCTTACTTTTGAAGCATCTTCTGAGGAAAAAACTGGCTCGTGTTCATACTTTTCGTAGGAAATTTTGTTTTTATCCAAAAGTTCAAAGATTTTCTGAGTCAAATCCATAAAAAACCTCACGGTCTTAATCTTTTAACATCTCTTGGCAAATATGTGGCCTCCTTAACGCTTGGAAGGTCCAATATTTTCATAATTAACCTTCCCGGACCCATTCCCACCCCACCGTGCGGAGGACAGCCGTATTTGAAAAAGTTTAGATAATCCTCTAAAACTTTCGAGTCCATTCCTTTTTCCAAAGCCTGACTTTTAAGTATTTCATATCGATGCTCTCTTTGGGCGCCGGTTGTAACCTCAACCCCCTTATACAACAGGTCAAAGCTCTTGGTTAACAATGGATTGGCTTTATGCCTCATGTGATAAAAGGGTCTGAATTCAATTGACCAATCGGTTACAAACACAAAGTCATGACCTGTTTCTTTTTTAACTATTTCACTTAAAGCAATTTCTTCCTCACCGGTAAGATCTCCCTTTTTGCCACTTTTGGCTCCTATCTTCTCAAGCTTCTTTTTTGCTTCTTCCATTGTCATTTTTGGAAATGGGATTGAGGGAACTTCAACAGCAAGTCCAAGCTTTTCTTTTAATTGTGTAAACCCGGCAACCAAAAGTCTCTCTTCTTCAGCCATTACATCCTCGTGAGAGGATATATATGAAATCTCAAAATCCCAACCGGTAAACTCAGTCATATGACGCGATGTAAATGAAGGTTCGGCTCTAAATACTGGTCCCATAACAAAAACCTTCTCAAATCCAGAGGCCATTGCCATTTGTTTGTAAAATTGCGGGGATTGAGCAAGATACGCTTTTCCCTCAAAGTATTTAACTTCAAAAACATCGGCTCCGGTTTCACTTGCCGTACCCATAAAAGACGGTGTATATATTTGCAAATATCCCGCATCCTCGAAATATTTTCTAAAACCTCTTTCAAGCTCTGTCCAAACCTTAAAAATTTTGAGATTTTTCTCCTTTCTAAGGTCAACGTACCTCCAATCAAGTCTTTTTGTTACATCAGTCTCCTCACCGCCTTTTTCCTCAACAATAGGGATTGGAAGCTCCGGCTCTGCTTTGCTCAATATAGTTATTTTGTCGGCCTTCATCTCAAACCCACTGGGTGCCTGCATTTCTTCCTTCACATTTCCTTCAATTTCAATGACAGACTCCAAAGAAAGCTTTCCAGCCTCCTCAAAAACCTCGGAATCTCCTTTTAAAACCACTGTTTGGATCGTTCCGGTTACATCTCTTAAAATCAAAAACATTATTCCGCCCTGTTTTCTTATTGTTTGAACAAAACCACAGACCTTAACAGACTTTCCTACATGCTCCTGCAAATCTTTAATATATGTTCTTTCCATATTTAAACCTTTCTAAAATCCCTTACTACCAAATCTACGTATTTATTACCATTGTACTCATTTTTCTTCAATGTATAAACCAAATCTATTTTTTCACCTACTTTTAAATCTTTTTCATGCTCAGCACCCCCAAAGTAAATAGCTTTGTAGTATTTATTTCCATCGTACAAACTTAACTTCAAATGACGTTTATCTTTTCCTATAATATCGGAATTTACAATTCCAAAAGCTTCGGAAACAAACAGAGGTTGCTCATTTCCGATACCAAATGGTTCCATCCTTTCAATCTCGTTTAGAAGTTTTTCGTTTATAATGTCTGTCGGTATTTTCATATCAACATTTAAAGTTGGTGTGAGAAACCTTTCTTCAATTTTACTTTCAGCATATTTGAGAAACTTCTTTTCAAACTGTGGAATTTCTTTCTTATCAATTGTAAAACCGGCAGCCATCGGGTGACCTCCAAGATCGATAAACATATCAGAAAATTCCCTTAACATCTCAATGATATTTACTCCGGTGATGGACCTTACTGATCCCTTTGCATAATCATCCATTATGCACATGACAATCGCAGGTCTGTAGTAAGTTTGAACAAGTTTGGCTGCTACAAGCCCTATTATTCCCTCATGATATTTCTTGTCGGATGAAAAAATCACTTTTGGAAGTTTTTTCTTCCCCTTTTTGTCAAAATCGGCAGCAACTTCATACATTTCCAATGTTTTTTCCTGTCTTTGAATATTTTTGGAATTTAAACTTTCAGCAAGTTCGGACAATACTTCCTTATCGTCCTCAACAA
>Ga0180009_10002066_pt1 | contig 23737 bp, 11 predicted proteins | sample OS_PC_MetaG_FD_123537 | JGI IMG/M metagenome (GOLD analysis project Ga0180009, IMG submission 123537) | Groundwater microbial communities from the Aspo Hard Rock Laboratory (HRL) deep subsurface site, Sweden - OS_PC_MetaG | ecosystem: Environmental > Aquatic > Deep subsurface > Groundwater...
CAACTTCGGACTGATGATGCTGGAAATCGACCAGACGGCTGCCTATATCGTCGCAGAGCCGAGGGGCTGCCTGTCGTACAACAAATGGGGCCGGCCAAATCCGCCTTACGTCGTATTCAAATTTCAGGGCGGTGACTGGAAGCGCATCGCATTGCAGGAACTGCCTACCAGATTCAAGACGCCCAATTTGGTTATGGCCTCGCCTGACGATGAGGCGAAGCGGGCCGGGGGAAACCTGATCACCGCTGAGATGGTGAACCAGATTAACAACAAGGGCCCCTTCTCCAAGGACTACCCCCAACCCCCTCAGTACAAGACCATTCTGCGGGAGCCTCTTGCAGCCTCTCAGTTGTGCCCGTCTGAAAAAACTGGCTTCAAAGCACCTTTCCCGATCCCACCAAAACCAGGAACCGAGAACAAGTAATCAATGCAATTTTTCTGCTGAGCGAATGGATCACCAAGGAGGAAATCAATCATGGCTGCAACACAATTCGAAATTGACAATGCGCTGATGGCGGGACTTGCATACCAATCCAGCCGCGACAGAATCAACTGGTTTCCTGCGCCTACAGATTGGCGCGAGTTCTCGCACGTACCCAATAGCACTTATCCCACCACGCTCAGTTTCGAGGCCTCGGCATTCCAGAACTCGGCTACAGGCCACATTGTCATCTCCTACGCTGGAACTGCTCAGCTTATTCCCGACTGGATCGCGAATATCACTCTTGGCGCAGGTTTCAGTTCAAGTCAGCTTGAACAAGCCGCGCTGTATTACCTCGAAGTCAAAGCTGCTAACGCCACCACTAACCCCGATGGTAGTAAATCCTATCCCACCATCAGCTTTACTGGACACAGCCTAGGCGGCGGCCTGGCTGCCTTGATGGCCGTCTTCTTCGACGAGCAAGCTGTCACCTTTGATCAGGCTCCGTTCGAGAGTTCGTCGAGCAGCGGAATCCGCGACAATCTGGAAAGCTTCCTCAACGCCAATGGCTACAGCGATAGCTTGCTGACTACGCTTGTTCCTGAATTCATGTCCTATGGCGGCTACGGCACGCGCACCGCCAACGTCACCGGCTACTACGTCGAAGGCGAAGCGCTGCACCTCCCGCCTTTCTCGGCGCTCAACACCATCGGCACGCAAACCATGCTGTCGCAAAGCGGGGCGGGGCTCGACATTCTCGGTATCGACCTCCACTCCCAAGCCCTGCTCACCACCTTCCTGCTGAACACCACCTTCCGCGACCTCACTTACAAACTGCCCGACCTGCTGAAGACCATGTTCGACAAGGCGTTCTATGCGCGCGACACAGAGCCGGGGCCCAATGCGGAACGCAACTTCCTCGAAAACCTCGTCCGCCACCAGACCGGCGTAGCCGCAGACCCGATTGCCGGCATCGTCGCCATCCCCGCCGACGCCATGCTCGACCGCTTCGTCGTCGACATCCAGAAACTCACCCCCGACACCTACGGAATGGCCTCTGGCACTGGCATGGCCGAAGCACTGATCGTGGCCACCATGGAATACCACTACCTCAAGGCCACCGGCGCCACGCAGTTGTTCACCTTGGACAACTACGGCCTTCACTTCAAATACAGCGACATCGGCGCATCCAGCTACAAGAGCCTCCCAAAACTAGTCGCAGCGGTGAACGCCTTCCTGACACCTGCTGAATTAGCCTTATTGAACGGCAGACTCGTCAAGCAAGATGCCTGGCATATTCAGTCCGGCCAAGGCGGCATGGTTGTACATGCGGGCGCAGACAACGACGCTGCAATCGGTGGTGCGGGGGGCGACATTGAATGGAAACTGGCAGCATGAAGAAAGGTACAACGATGAAGCACTGGCTACTGGCAATTTCACTGATGATTCTGGGGGGCAGCATGAGTGCATGCACAGGTACTTCTGATGTTAGTTGGAAAGAAGAGGTCCAACTGAGCGACGGCCGAGTCATCGTCGTCGAGCGTGAAGCAATCTATGTAGGCGGGGGCGACGAATGGGCATCCAACCGAGGCGGCGGAAAAATAGACGAGGAGCGCATTCGATTCGCCAGCCCGGATGGAACAGGTAAAACCGTCGAGTGGCGCTCAACTAAAAAAGATTCCCAAACTTATCCAGAAGTGCCGTTGGTCTTTGATCTGCACGCTAGCCAGCCGACCATATACACACTGATAGGCATTTCGAATGCCTGCGAAGTGTATTCAAAATATGTTTACCAGCAAGGCGTCTGGGTCGAAGAACCTTTGCCCGAGCAATTCAGGAAACAAACCACCAATCTGCTGTTCGGCAGCCAAAGAGATTTACCGAAGCTGCTCACCTTGGCAGAAAAAAATCGAAGAAATTCTGGCGATGGCTATCGCCAAGCGCTCAAGCAGATAGGACCTAACCGCAAGGTTTGTGGTTGATCAATCCGACAGAACTCAATTTATTGGAGCATGACCATGCCTACCGTATTTGAATACATGCAGTTTTCCCTGGGTGTCTATGCTTCATCACTTAAAAATAAGATTGACTCACCTGCGGGCTGGACTTTAACCAACTGGCAACCGGATCAACCTTCTGGATTTTCAGCAGGTTGCTATGTGAATGGGACTGGCAACGAGATCGTCATTTCTTATACCGGCACTAACGAGTGGGCGGACAGAGCAAACTGGACTATCGGTCTTGGCTTACCCATGCCGCAAATTTATGCCGCGGTGGACTATTACTTTGCGTGTAAGGCAGCGCACCCCACGGCGAATATTACCTTCACCGGCCACTCCCTTGGCGGCGGGCTGGCCTCGCTGATGTCAGTATATTTCGACAAGCAGGCCACGGTGTTTGACGAAGCGCCATTTCAGATCGCCGCGCTTAATCCTCTGATCACGGACTCTGTCGGTGTCTACATGATCGCCAAGGGTTATGTGGATGGATATTTTGCTGACTATCTTTTGTCGGCAGGCGTGCTTGCGCTGACCCGCGAGGCAAACGTTACTCACTATTATGTTGAAGGTGAGCCGCTTGATTATGTTCGATACCCTTATGACACCCTGGCTGGAAGCGAGTATTTCTTCCCGATGGGGGATTCCACTGCTGGGGGAGTCGACCGGCATTCCATGGCGCTCATGACTGCGATGCAGTATTCGACAGCGTTTCACGATGTGGTCAAGCAGTTGCCCAACCTGGCCACACTGCTGCTCGACAGAAATAATTTCTTCGCCGCAGACCCGCTTGATCGCAACAAAGAAGATCTGCTGCGCAAACTGTTGCGCCATCAATTCGGCATATCGGGTGCTATCGCACCGGACGGAATGTTTGATCGTTTTGTTGCGGACCTTCAGAAAATTACGCCAACCACATATGGCATGGCGTCAGGCGCGGCAATCGCCGAGGCGCTGACTGTAGCGTCGATGGAGTATTTCTACAAAGCCGCCAGTGCAAACGCGCAGCTTTTCACATTCGACAATTACGGCCTGCATTTCAAATACAGCGACATCGGCGCATCCAGCTACAAGAGCCTGCCCAAACTGGTCGCAGCGGTAAACGCCTTTCTGACACCTGCTGAATTAGCGTTATTAAACGGCAGACTCGTCAAGCAGGATGCCTGGCATATCCAGTCCGGCCAGGGCGGCATGGTTGTACATGCGGGCGCAGACAACGACGCGGCAATCGGCGGGGCCAACTCCGATGGAATCTGGGCCGGTGCGGGCAACGACATTATTATCGGCGGCGCGGGTAACGATGTGCTCGTAGGAGAAGCGGGTAACGATTATTTGCTGGGCGGCATTGGCAACGACACCTACATTTTCTCCACAGGCGACGGCACCGACACCATCCTCGATACCGACGGTTCCGGCTCCATCGTATTTAACGGCGTCACCCTCAACGGCGGCGCCCTTGTAGCCGGCGCCACCGACGTCTGGAAAAACGCCGCCCAAGGCATCACCTACACGCTCAAAGGCACAGGCGCGAGCCAGATATTGCTCATCAGCAAAGACGGCAGCAACGACAGCATTCGTGTCCAGGGCTGGCAGGCGGGGCAACTCGGTCTTGCCATGGCGGGCGCGATTGTTCCGCCGGCTATCAATACCATCACCGGTCAGAACGGCTACAGCGACGCCCTCACCGGAACCAGCGGCGCCGACCGGATACTGGGGCTGTCTGGTAACGATGCGTTAGACGGCGGCGCTGGTGACGACATCATCGAAGGCGGCCTGGGGGACGACCTCATTGGTGGCGGTGCGGGTTCTGATCTCATCTACGGCGGTGCGGGCAAGGACATGATCCTTTCCGCCATTGGGCTGAGGCTGCCTGGGCGGCTGGGGCAAAACGGCGAGTGGGAAGCGCCTGCTGGCGCCGGTGCGATCTGGACTCAGGGCCGGCTGTGGGGCATTTACGCCAGCACCGATGCCAACGGCGATATTTACATCATCGATGGCGGCGGCTCCTCGAACCAGGATAGTGCAGGCGATATCGTTTTCGCGGGCGACGACGACGATCGGGTCGTGGGCGGGTTGGGCGACGACTATATTGACGGCGGGCCTGGCGAAGACACGCTCACTGGACACGGCGGCAACGATGTCATCGATGGTGGTGATGGCGATGATTACATAGAAGGAGATGGCATTATTTTGCCCGGTTACTACACCAGTGTGCCCGAGACACTACACGGCAATGACGTACTCGATGGCGGCGCAGGCAACGATACTCTTGTCGGCGGCGGCAAGGACGACGGCCTGTTTGGCGGTACCGGAAACGACCAATTGTGGGGTGATGACTGGAGCGAAGCCAGATTGGATGGACAGTATCACGGCAATGACTATCTTGACGGTGGCGATGGTGACGACCAGTTGGTCGGCGGTGGCAAAGACGATTTTCTGATTGGCGGTTCTGGCGCCGACAAGTTGTGGGGTGACGCCCTGACTGAAGCTGATTTGGGCGGACAGTATCACGGTAATGACTATCTTGACGGCGGCGAAGGTGATGACCAGTTGGTCGGCGGCGGTGGCAACGATATTCTGGTGGGGGGGGCAGGTGCCGACCTGCTGTGGGGTGATGCGCCAGACGCCGAACTCTCTGCCCAATATCACGGTGACGACATCCTGTATGGGGACGCAGGCAACGACTATCTTGTGGGTGGCGGTGGCAACGACAGCCTCTACGGCGGTGCCGATGACGATACTTTGCTAGGCGAGAGCGGCATCGATATTCTCGATGGTGGCCAGGGCAACGACTACCTGGATGGTGGCACCGGGGCAGACATCATGGCAGGCGGCACAGGGGACGACACCTATGTTGTGGACGATGTAAACGATGTGGTGCTCGAGGCTGCGGGCGAAGGCAACGACACGATCAACAGCTCAGTCAACATCACCTTGCCGGACAACGTTGAATGGCTGAATTTGACGGGTACGGCGGATATCGATGCGACCGGCAATGCGCAGGACAACAGCATTACCGGTAATGTGGGGGCAAACCGACTATACGGTGGTGCTGGAAATGACACTCTTATTGGCGGTTTGGGAGCAGATACGCTGGTTGGTGGCACGGGCGATGATTATTACGAAATAGATGATGCGGGCGACACGATTGTCGAGGCTCAGGGTGAAGGCTACGATTTCGTACGCAGCACAGTCAGCCATACTCTTGAGGAGCATGTCGAAGGCTTGGCACTAGATGGCACAGCTAACCTGACGGCCACGGGCAATGCGCTTGGCAATAGTCTGTTCGGCAACCGAGGAAACAACACGCTCACAGGAATGGGTGGGGACGACTTTTTATTCGGCGATGCGGGTAATGATATTTATGTATTCAACCGTGGCGACGGACAAGATTCGATCGACAACACTGACTTATTGACCGCAATCGATACGCTGCGTTTTGGTGCGGGTATTGCCGATACGGATGTGCTGGGGTTTCAGGCCGGCATGAATATGTTTCTTAAGATTAAAGGTACCAATGACCACATTACCTTTATCAATTACTACGGGGGGGACGAGATCAATGATGGTGTGGTTTCAGACCATAAGATTGATCGGGTGGAGTTCGCCAATGGGGTAGTGTGGGATCAAGCAATGATCCAGATGGTGGTGGACCGGGCCACGAACAATCACGCACCAGTCGTTAATACTTTCTTGCCTGCGCTGCAGGCCCAAACCGGCAGCTTTTTCAGCTATGCCGTTCCTAACGGTGCAATTGCTGACCCAGATGCATGGGATTCGATTTCCTATAGCGTGACCATGCTGGATGGCTCGGCAATACCACCATGGCTGATGTTTGATGCGGCAACCCAGACGCTATCGGGTACACTCGAGGCAATTGACCTTGGGAACCTGCAATTCATGCTCTGGGGAACCGACAATTACGGTTATTCCATTGGCCAGACAGTGACCTTGAACGTTGGTGTGCCCAATCATGCGCCTATATTGTCAGCTGCATTGCCGGATCAAGATGCATTTCAAGGCACGGCATTCAGCTATACGGTCGCCGCGTCTGCGTTCACCGATCCCGATGTAGGCGATACGCTCATCTACAGTGCCACATTGGCCGACGGGAATCCTTTGCCGTCGTGGCTGAGTTTCAATGCCGCGACGCGTTCCTTTAGTGGCACCCCCAGCAGCTTGGGAACGACGAGTGTTCGAGTCATCGCAAGGGATTCTGGAAATTTAACAGTTGCAGATGTATTCGATATCACAGTCAGCGCGCCAGGTCTGGTTCTGATTGGAACGAGCGGCGCCGATTATCTGTACGGCAGTTCTGGTAATGATATTTTTGACGGTGGCTTGGGTAACGATACCTTGCAAGGTGGTTGGGGCGATGATGTGTATCTCTTTGCTGCCGGCGATGGACAGGACACCATTTCAGAGACTGGTGGCAGTGCCGACATACTGCGATTCAAGGCGGGTATACAGCCTGGAGAAATCAAGTTGCTCCGTTGGTATGAGTGGGATAACCGGGGGAATGTTGAAGACAGCCTTCGCCTGATACGGTTGAATCCAGATGGATCGAGTACAGAGGATTTTGTCCATATCAAGAATTATTTCGTGTCATCAGACGACAGTTCACGGGTGGATAGGATCGAGTTTTCTGATGGAACGGTGTGGATGTATGCCGATATTCAGTCGAGGCTGCTGGCCCCAACCGACGGAGCTGAGACACTGCAAGGTTTCGCTGGCGCAGATGTTATTTATGGGTTGGGGGGAAACGACTCCATCAACGGTAAAGCCGGCGACGATATTCTGTTTGGAGGAGATGGGGATGATGACCTGCAAGGGGGTTTGGGTAACGATACCCTATTTGGTGGCGCCGGGAATGACCGTTTACTGGGCTATGGGACTTGGTTTAATGACACGTTTGCCGCGAGAAATGACGTAGGGGATGACATCCTGTATGGCGGTGCAGGAAACGACCGAATGTTCGGTGGAAAAGGGAATGACACCTACCTGTTTGGCCGAGGCGATGGTTTTGACTATGTAGGGGAAACACCTAACGATAGTGGCCCTAGCCTGGATGTCTTGCGATTAGCAGCTGGGGTTTTGCCCGAGCACGTTACTTTGCACTGGTATGGCGCACGAGACCTAATGGTTGTTATAGATGGTTCAAACCAGCAGATACTTCTGAGCAATTATTATTATGTCGATCAGAATGGTGTGGCCGATTGGTCGATAGAACGCATCGAATTCGATGGTGGAGTCGGGGCGGTGTGGACAGCGGCCGATATTGCCAGCAGGGTGGCGGCTGGTGTCCAGAACAGCATGGTTGGCACGGCGGGAAATGACACATTTATAGTGGATCATGTGTACGACACCATTACCGAAGCCGCCAACTCAGGTATTGATACAGTTCTTGCATCGCAAACCTACACGCTACCCGCTAACGTCGAAAATCTTACACTTACAGGTGTCCTAAACATCAATGCTACAGGCAACGCACTGAATAACATTTTGCGTGGCAATAGTGGTGACAATTACTTCATCGGTAATGGTGGGTACGACATTGCATACGGCGGCCTAGGTGATGACACATACAGAGATGTGACTCCAGTTGAACTGGAGGATGAAGGTGTCGACACATGGATCACCATGTATGGTGGGGTGTTGCCCGACAATGTGGAAAACATGAACCTCAATGATGGTAGCGGCTCATATTTTAACGGTTCTGCATCTGCCATCGGCAATGCGTTAGACAACATCCTTATAGGTCGAAGCAATGTAGGGGTCATCGGCCAAGATATTCTGGATGGCCGTGCTGGCGCAGACACAATGTTCCCCGGGGTGTTCACAACGGTTTATGTCGATAATCCGGGCGACAAGGTAATTGGTGGTGGATATGAAATAAGAAGCAGCATTGACTATACGTTGTCAGAGCCTACCTACACTACGCTTGGCGCCCCGATATCGGACAGCGTAACGAACCGCCTAGCATTGATCGGAAACGGCGCGATCAATGGAACCGGCAATAGTCTCAATAATGTGTTGATCGGCTATCAGAACACAAGTGTGAACACACTGGCAGGCGGGTTGGGTGACGATACATATGTAATCGGCTTGAATGATCGTGTCATTGAGTTGGGTGGTGAAGGCAATGATCGCACCTATTTTTGGGTTGCGAGTCAAGATGATTTTGGGTGGCCGTTACCAGTGTCCGATAGCGGTCGCGAAATACGCATCGCCGACCTTGGGATGGACCATGTTGAAAGTTTTGTACTGGCCGGCAATGCTACTGACGTTACGCTCCGGGGTGACGCACGAGATAATGATTTGCGTGCGGAGCTCAGCCCATACGGCAACTATCGAGCAAACTTGCTCGGTGAGGACGGTAGTGACCGACTTTTTGGTGGCGCGGGTAGCGATGTGCTGGATGGTGGTACGGGCGCAGACTATATGGCTGGCGGGTCTGGGAATGACCTTTACGTTGTTGATGATGAAGGAGATCAGGTCGTCGAAAACTACAGTAATTATTACAACAACGCCAATAGCTGGGGCTACCAGCCATCTAACGGGTGGTTCATTCGTGACGGCGGCGTTGATACTGTTCAGTCATCAATCACATATACCCTGGGCGCCAACGTCGAGAATCTCACCCTCACTGGCATGGCGACCATCAACGGCACGGGAAATGAACTCGGCAATGTGCTCACCGGCAACGGTGCCGCAAATATTCTGACGGGGGGTGCCGGCGATGACACCTTTATCTTCGGCAGGGATTCGGGTCATGACATCGTAAACAGCTATGACACGTCCGCAGGAAAGCTCGATATCGTGCAGTTTGATACGACCGTTAACTCGTCTGATGTGTTAGTCAGCCGCTCAGGCAATGACCTTGTACTCTCGATCATCGGGACCAACGATACGCTCACTATCTTGAATTACATGGAAAGCGAGGGTGCCAGCCCATACACGGTTGAGCAGATTAGATTCTGGGATTACTCCTTCTGGGACGTGGCAACCGTGAAAGCGATTCTGACTAATCGGGCGCCCGTGTTGTCAAATGCGATACCCGATCAAATTGCGGCACAAGGTGGGATGTTCAACTACACCGTTGCATCTGATGCTTTTACTGACCCGGATGTGGGTTACTCACTTACTTACAACGCCACAATGGGCGATGGTAGTGCGCTGCCATCATGGCTTTACTTCGATTCAACAACGCGTGCTTTTAGTGGCATTCCGGAATTGCTTGGCACGGTTAGTGTGAAAGTGGTGGCAACGGACATTGGCAATCTATCGGTATCGGACATCTTCGATATAACTGTCAACGTGCAGAACCTCACCCTTACTGGCACATCGGGCGTGGATACGCTAAATGGCGGTTCCGGTAATGACACCCTTTACGGCCTGGCGGGCAATGACACCCTCAACGGCAATGCCGGCGATGACTATCTTGATGGCGGTACAGGCAATGACACCATGCGGGGCGGCACAGGTAACGATATTTATATTGTCAATAGCGCCAGCGATATCGTTGTCGAGAACCTCAACGAAGGCACCGACAGCGTGCAATCCAGTGTGACCTACACGCTTGCCAACAACGTCGAGAACCTCACCTTGACCGGAGCCACAGCGATCAACGGCACCGGCAATGCGCTCGACAACATCCTTATCGGCAACAGCGCCAACAACATTCTGACCGGCGGTGCGGGCAATGACCGCCTTGATGGTGGGCTGGGCAATGACACCATGCGTGGCGGCACCGGCGACGACACCTACGTCGTTAACGTGTCCAGCGACATCGTTACTGAGAATGCCAACGAGGGCAACGACACTATTGAGTCTAGCGTCACCCTAACGCTTTCCAGCAACGTTGAAAACCTCATCCTCACCGGCACCATTGCCATCAACGGCACCGGCAATACGCTCAACAATGTCCTAATAGGCAACAGTGCCAACAACACGTTGTCCGGCGGCACCGGTGCAGACACTATGATCGGCGGTGCAGGCAACGACACCTATGTCGTCGATAACGTCGCAGACATCGTCACTGAGAATGCCAATGAAGGCACCGACCTTGTGCAATCCAGCGTGTCCTACACTTTGGCTAGCAACGTTGAGAACCTAACCTTGACCGGCACCGCAGCGATTAACGGTACCGGCAACGCGCTCGATAACATCCTCACCGGTAACAGTGCCGTAAACACCCTCACCGGCGGTGCCGGTAACGACCGCCTCGATGGTAAAGGCGGAGCCGATAGAATGTTTGGTGGCACTGGTGATGACACTTACGTTGTGGATATTAGTACTGACGTCATCACCGAGTACGCCAACGAAGGTATCGACACCGTTGAGTCCAGCGTTACCAACACCCTGGGCAACAATGTTGAGAATCTGACCCTGACAGGAACCGCTGCCCTCAACGGCACCGGCAACACCCTTAATAACGTGCTCAAGGGCAACAGCGCAGCCAACAGCCTCTCCGGTTTGGCCGGCAACGACATCCTCGACGGTGGCGCGGGTGCCGACACCCTGACCGGTGGCACGGGCAACGACACCTATGTTCTGGGTCGCGGCTACGCTGCTGACACCGTAGTGGAGAACGACGCCACCGCCGGCAACACCGACATCGCCCAGTTCCTGACCGGCGTGGCTGCCGACCAGATCTGGTTCCAGAAGGTTGGTAACAACCTGGAATCCAGCATCATCGGTACCAGCGATAAGTTGGTAATCAAGGACTGGTACCTCGGCAATGCGTATCACGTCGAACAGTTCAAGACCACTGACGGTGCCAAGACCTTGACCGACAGCAACGTGCAGAACCTGGTCAACGCCATGGCCAGCTTTGCACCACCGGCCGCCGGGCAGACCACCTTGCCGACCAACTACCAGACCGACCTTGCACCGGTGATCGCAGCCAACTGGCAGTAATAATAATGAAGCGGGCCGCGCCTCGAGGGGTTGAAGCGCGGTAAACGAACAACCTGACCTGTAAAGACACACGCCTTGACACCTAAACGTGTCAGGGCGTGTGCGTGTGTACTGCCATGAATGACACCATCGAATCATCTCCTCCATCCAGCCCGCCGGTGCTCGACACCGGCCTTGCCTGCCTGGTGATGCTCGCGCGCTTTCACCAGATCGCGGTGGATCCTGAACAACTGGCCCATCAGTTCAAGGTGTCGGGCGAGCCCTTTAGCCGGCCCGACATCCTGCTCGCATCCAAGCACCTTGGCCTGCAGGCAAAAGTCGTCAAGACCACCCTCGAACGACTCGACCGCACCCCCTTGCCTGCCATGGCAATCGATCAGGATGGCAGCTATTTCATTCTCGCTCGCTTCGAAGCGGACAAAGCCCTGATCCACGACCCCAAGGCCGAACGGCCGGAAGTTGTGTCGCGTGATGACCTGCTGGCCCGCTGGAGTGGCGAGGTCATCCTCTTCACCTCGCGCGCCTCGATGGTTGGCGAGATGGCCAAGTTCGACTTCTCCTGGTTCATCCCTGCCGTCGTCAAATACCGCAAGCTGTTGTATGAAGTGCTGCTGGTGTCATTCGTACTCAATCTGTTTGCACTGGTGACCCCGCTGTTCTTCCAGGTGGTGATGGACAAGGTACTGGTGCACCGCGGCCTGACCACACTCGACGTCATCGCTGTCGGCCTGTTGGTGGTCTCGATCTTCGAAGTCGGACTCTCCGGTCTTCGTAGCTACGTCTTCGCCCACACCACCAGCCGCATCGACGTCGAACTCGGCGCGCGGCTGTTTCACCATCTACTGCATCTGCCCTTGGGCTATTTCCAGGCCCGCCGGGTGGGTGACTCGGTTGCCCGGGTGCGGGAACTGGAGAACATTCGTGCCTTTCTCACCGGCAACTCGATCACCGTGGTGCTCGACGTGCTGTTCTCGGTGGTCTTCATAGCAGTCATGCTGTTCTACAGCGGCTGGCTCACCCTGGTGGTGCTCGCCTCGTTGCCGCTGTATTTCGTGATCGCCTTGTTGATCACCCCGCTACTGCGGGCCCGGCTGCACGAAAAGTTCAACCGCGGCGCCGAGAACCAGGCTTTCCTGGTCGAGACCGTGTCTGGTATCGACACCCTTAAAAGTATGGCGGTGGAGCCGCAGATGCAGCGCCGCTGGGACACCCAGCTCGCCGGCTATGTTTCCGCCGGATTCAAGTCCGCCACGATCTCGACCATTGCACACGAGAGCACCAATCTCGTTGGTAAGTTGGTCACCGTCGGCACCCTGTGGCTCGGCGCCAGGCTGGTGATCGAAGGCCAACTCACCGTCGGCCAGCTCATCGCCTTCAACATGCTGGCCGGTCGGGTCGCGCAGCCCATCATGCGCTTGGCGCAGCTATGGACCGACTTCCAGCAGACCGGAATTTCCGTCCAGCGCCTAGGTGACATTCTCAATTCACCGACCGAAGCCGCAGGTGCCAAGAGCAGCCTGCCACCGATTACCGGACGGATCACTTTCGATCAGGTCAACTTCCGCTACCGGCCCGACACCCCGGAGGTGCTCAAGGGCATCAATCTAGACATTCAGCCCGGCGAAGTCATCGGCATCGTCGGCCGCTCGGGGTCAGGCAAGAGCACGCTCACTAAATTAATTCAACGCCTGTATGTGCCGGAACGCGGCCGCGTGCTGATCGACGGCATGGATCTGACCCTGGTCGATGCCTCCAGCCTGCGTCGTCAGATTGGCGTGGTGTTGCAGGAGAACGTGCTGTTCAACCGCACCCTCAGAGAGAACATCGCCCTGGCCGACCCCGGCGCCCCGCTGGAGCAGGTGATCCAGGCGGCCAAGTTGGCCGGTGCGCATGAGTTCATCCTGGAACTGCCCGAGGCCTACGACACCATGGTCGGTGAACACGGCTCAAGCTTATCGGGTGGCCAGCGCCAGCGCATCGCGATTGCCCGTGCCCTGATGAGCGAACCCCGCATCCTGATATTTGACGAGGCCACCAGCGCGCTCGATTACGAATCGGAACGCATCATCCAGCAGAACATGCAGGCCATCTGCCAGGGTCGTACCGTCATCATCATTGCCCATCGCCTGTCTGCGGTACGCCACGCCAACCGCATCCTGGTGATGGACCATGGCCAGATCGTCGAGACCGGCACCCATACCGAACTGCTGGAACACGAAGCCGGCCACTACTCCCGTTTGCATCGTTTGCAACACGCCTGAGATCAGAATATGAAACGCCAAGCCTTCGCCGATCTGTTCAAGCGTTATGCCAGTGTATTTCGTCATGCCTGGTCGCATCGCAAAGACACCGACAGTCCCGATCTGCAACCCCACGAGGCCCAGTTTCTGCCTGCCGCCCTGGCCTTGCGCGATACCCCGGTGCATCCTGCCCCGCGTGTCACGCTCTGGGTGATCATGGCCTTTGCCCTGATCGCCGTGTTGTGGGCGACCTTCGGTCGCATCGATGTCGTCGCCACTGCCGTGGGCAAGATCATCCCCAACGACCGCACCAAGGTGATCCAGCCGATGGAAACGGCGGTGGTCAAAGCCATCCACGTGCGCGACGGGCAGGAAGTCACACTCGGGCAGGTCCTGGTTGAACTCGATGCAACCACCGCCGTGGCCGACAGCGACCGGCTGGATAGCGAAGCGCTGACCGCGCGACTCGAAGCCATGCGGGCCCGTGCCATGCTGGCAGCGCTGGCATCCGGACAATCTCCCAAACTGGGCGGAGTCAGCGGTGCCGATGCGGCTCGTATCATCAACGAACAAATCCAGCTCAGCGGCCAGTACCAGGAATACCAAGCGCGCAAGCTGCAGTTACAGAGTGAAGTGACCCGGCGCCGGGCAGAACTCCAGGCCACCCGGGAACAAGTCACCAAACTGGAGCAAACCGCACCCATCGCCCGCCAGCGTGCAGCGGACTACCAGCGCCTCGTAAAAGAAAACTTCATGTCGCAGCACGGCTATCTGGAACGCGAGCAGGAACGCATCGAACTCGAGCAGGATCTGGCCGGCAGCCGGGCCAAGGTGAATGAAATCCGTGCAGCCCTGGCCGAAGCCCAACAACAACAGGCCACATTGACCGCGGAAACCCGCCGTCAGTTGCTGGACCAACAGAACCTGGCCGAACAGAAAGCCGCTTCACTGGGTCAGGAATGGGTCAAGGCCGACCAGCGTGGCCGGCTGATGCGCTTGACTGCCCCCGTCGCCGGCACCGTCCAGCAACTGGCGATCAGCACCGTCGGCGGCGTGGTCACCCCTGCGCAGCCCTTGATGGTGATCGTCCCCAAAGAAAATGTGCTGGAAGTCGAAGCCATGTTGCCCAACAAGGACATCGGCTTCGTGAACCCCGGACAGGAAGTCGAAGTGAAAGTGGAAACCTTCCCTTTCACCAAATACGGCGTCCTGCACGGCACGATCACCCAGGTGTCATCCGACGCGATCCAGGACGAGAAGTTGGGATTGATTTACTCGACCCGGGTGAAGCTTGCCAAGGACACGATCCGGGTGGAGAACAAGACAGTACGGCTAAGTCCGGGGATGGCGGTGACGGTTGAGGTCAAGACCGGGACACGAAGGGTGATTGAATACTTCCTGAGCCCGTTGATGCAGGTGACGAGTGAGAGTTTGAGGGAGCGGTGAGGCCAACTCTCGGCCAGGATGGCAAAGAGACGGCTTCCTATCCCCACGCCGACGGTAGACAAGAAGGTATTTAATGACGGCTCTCGCCGATGATCCGCCGACAATCATAGGTGATCTCAACCGGCGCCCTCCCAGCCTTCTTCAATAGCGCTCTAATTTAGCGTGGGTTGGAGATATAAGACACCATTATTTCTCGCTGAGTATTCATACAATGAAACATAACAATGCTAATTCATTCGGACGTCAAAAAGCGATTCACCTTGTTCCGCGTCGCTCTGCTTTTTGACGCCGGTGATTTGCGGCGTTGAAGGTCCGCTTTTCAGACCGGCTAATTTCCGCTTAGGGTATGTGAGTACGCATTTGCCGAAGTTGAAAATGGCCATTCAGCGGCGTTTCTAGCCTATGGCCGGTGTGCGGTTGAATCCGCAGCTGCATAGCTGACCTAGGTGGCGCGCTGAGAAAACCAGGTCTACGACCCGAGAATGAAAAAGACAATCAGCCGGGCAGCTCTACATATATTTTTGGATGGCCCATATCATGAATGACTCGATTGCTCGCACGCCCGACCGCGATTACAGCGCTGAATTCCCGCTCGATCCCGGTCTGCTTTATCTCAATCACGCTGCGCTGTCGCCTTGGCCGCGCCGGACCGCCTTAGCCGTACAGCAGTTTGCCGATGAGAACCTGCACCACGGCGCGCAGCATTATCCGCGCTGGCTGGAGACCGAGGCCCATTTGCGCGAGCAGTGCCGCGATTTACTGAATGCTCCTGATGCGGATGACATCGCGCTGCTCAAGAGCACATCCGAGGCGTTGTCCGTGGTCGCGCACGGCCTGCCGTGGCAGGCAGGGGACAATGTGGTTATCAGCGATCAGGAATTCCCGTCCAATCGCATTGTTTGGCAATCCCTGCAAAATGATGGCGTCGAAACACGTCGCGTCGATTTGATGCGCGGTGCGTCGCCGGAACAGGCCCTTGGCGCCTGTATGGATTCGCGCACCCGCCTGTTGGCGGTCAGCTCGGTTCAATACGCCAGCGGGCTGCGGCTGAACCTGGATCAGCTGGGCACCCTTTGCCGCAAGCGCGGCGTACTGTTGTGCGTCGATGCCATCCAGAGCCTCGGGGCACTGCCTTTGGATGTCCAGGCCTGCAGCGCGGATTTCGTCATGGCCGACGGACACAAGTGGCTGCTCGGGCCGGAAGGATGCGCGGTGTTCTACGTTCAGCCACAGGTTCGGGAGAGGCTGCAACTCAGGCAGTTTGGTTGGCACATGGTCGAGGATCACATGGATTTCTCGCGCCAGGACTGGGAGGTGGCCTCGGGGGCCCGCCGCTTCGAGTGCGGCAGTCCGAACATGTTGGGCATCCATGCGCTGAGCGCGAGCCTTGCGCTGCTGGACGAGGTGGGGATGGATGAGGTTGCGGCGCGCGTGCTTTCGAATAGCGTTTATTTGATGGAGGCGTTGAGCAAGCTGTCCGATATCGAGATTATCACCCCGTCGCAGCCGGGGCGTTACGCGGGTATCGTCACATTCCGTCACAAACGTGTCGACTCTACGGATTTGCATCGCCGGCTGCTCGCTCGCAATGTGATCTGCGCCCAGCGCAGCAGCGGCGTGCGTTTCTCACCCCATTTCTATACCACGCAGGCGCAACTGGAAGCAGCGGTCGCCGCGGTGGAAGAGGAGATACGGACAGACTGACAGCCGGTTAACTCGGCCTGAAGCAGTCAACGCTGAATTTTAGTAATTCTCGTTAGCCTGCAAGGCGAAACATTGGCCTTCAAGCCGGGCACGCTATTGCCGTGTGCAGCCTTCATGACGCATCCTCAGCTAGCCGAAATCCCTGAAACTGCCAGCGTTCGTGGGGGTGGAAGAAATTCCGATAGCTGGCGCGGATATGATCGGCTGGGGTGACGCAGGAGCCGCCGCGCAATACCATCTGGCTGCACATGAACTTGCCGTTGTATTCCCCAAGTGCGCCTGCGGCGTGGCGGAAACCCGGATAGGGTTGATAGGGCGAGGCGGTGTGCTCCCACACGTCACCGTATAGCTGAAGCAGGCCATCATCTTGCATGGCGGCCGCGGGTTGTAGGTAACCGCTGTCGCACAGATTGCCTGCGATGGTCAGTCCACGTGCCGCGATTTCCCACTCCGCTTCGGTAGGCAGGCGTTTACCTGCCCAGGCGGCAAAGGCTTCCGCTTCGTAATAGCTCACGTGGCAGACGGGTTCTTCGAGGTTCAGACGGCGCGGCCCGCCGAGCGTGAACTGCCACCATTCCCCGCCAATCGATATCCAGTGCAGCGGCGTGGACCATTGCAGGCGTTTCACCGTCGCCCAACCGTCCGCAAGCCAAAATTCGGGTTTGCCATATCCGCCTTCCGCCATGAAGACCAGATACTCTCCGTTGGTCACGGGTCGAGAGGCAAGGCGAAAACGGTTCAGTTAAGTCCGGTGACAGGGCTTTTCATTGTCGTAAGCAAAGCCGCCGCCTTGATGTCCGATCTCGTGGATCCCGCCTGGAAACTCCAGCCAGCGCATGGATGGTGCCGATCGTTTCGGCATGTCGGGTAGATCGTTGCGGTAGGCGGGGAGTAGCGGGTTGGCGCTGAGATTGAGCTTGATGTCGGTCAGCAGCAATTCCTGATGCTGCTGTTCGTGATTGAGGCCGATCTCCAGACGTTTCTGTAAGGCCGGCCAGACGTCCTCGCTGACGCTGTGCAACAGCGTCAGCATGTGTTCGTCCACATGAGCCCGGTAGCGAATGATTTCTTCGACGCTCGGGCGCGACAGGAATCCCCGCTCCTGGCGCGGCTGAAAATTTCCGATCTGCTCGTAATAGGAATTAAACAGATATCGGTACAAGGGATGGAATTCCGGGTAGCTCACGAGATATTCCTTCAGCAGGAAGGTCTCGAAAAACCAGCTCACATGGGCCAGGTGCCATTTGGCCGGGCTGGCTTCGGGCGCTGTCTGGATCACGTAATCCTCGGGAGACAATGGCGCGCAGAGTTCCTCGCTACGCTTTCGCACGCCTAGGTAGGCGTCCGCCCAGGTGCTTCGCTGTTCATCCGGAATTGCTGAAGTTTAATGGGTTAGGGCCATGGTGCCTCTTTCATCTGTTTGATTTGAAGGACACGCGTGCTTTGTTGTGTTCGCGTGGCGGCAGTCATTCTCCGGAATGTCTTTGTTCAGCCTAGATAATGTGATCGGGTGGCGCAATTTCACTCAGACAGATGTTGAGGTGCAGCTATGCGCTGCGGAACGTGTGTTCGCTAACCTTAGTCGGCGATTTCAACCGGTACCTTCTTGGACTTTACGGTCCTTCACTGGTCTACGCGTGATAGGCGATCTGGGTTCAAGCATGGGCCATTAGATCGGGGACCACGCAAGCAAATTCAATTGCACTATCTTTAGATCTTGTGGATCTGACTTCAATTTCGCTCTAATTGCCCGTCGGTAGACAGCGCATACGGCACATGCTGGGGCACCATTAACACGCCCTGCGCATTGGGGATGGCCTCGATGTGTATAAACGGGGCTGTCCCGCGCACGCCACCGAACATAGTCGCAAAAGCCGAGTCGGCCGCATCGCGGCCGGTGCCAAAGCGCACAAAACCCATCGGGATGGCAACGCCGGAAGGGTCGAAGATATACCAGCGGTTGTCCAGATACACCTCGACATAGGCATGAAAGTCGGTCGGTCCCAGGACCGGGGCGGCGCCATAGTCAATACCGGTCACAAAGCGGGCCGGGATGTTGACTGCCCGGCACAGGGCAATCATCAGATGGGCAAAGTCGCGGCACACGCCGACTTCTTCCACCAGGGTGTCGACCGCGCTCGTGTTGCCGGTGGAGGAATTGGAGATGAAGCTGACACGGTTCATGACCCAGTCGCGGATTGCCTGAACACGGCTATAACCCTGCTGCAATTGCCCAAACTCCTTGATCGCCAGCCGGTACAGCCGGTCTGACTGACAATATCGGCTGGGGTAGATGTAGGGCAGCACGGCCCCTGGCAGGTTGGCCACCGCCACCTCGCCAAGCTGCGATGGCTGCGCAGTGTGATGGTCCAGGTCCACGGTGGCGTCGTAGCGAACTGTCAGCGGCCCGGCAAACGCCTTCAACCGCAGAAAGCGCGTGTGTGTCACCGGATCGGTGTACATGTTGGACGGCAGGCTCTGGCTGATACTCAGCGATTCGCCCACCACAATCTGATGCGGGGTTTGTGCGGCATGGATGCTGAAAATGAAATCGCAGCCGGGTTGGTCGATTTCGTAATTCAGTTCAATCGAGAATTTGAGTCTGAGCATGGGGCGCTTTCTGTGAGTTTGCGCCGCCGGTGAGCCCGCGCAGAGTCATGACGTCAATGTAGATCATATGGGGGCTGCGGGCTTCAAAGGCGCGTCACCATAATCCCGATAAGTGTCCGTAATGGGCGATCATCTTTCCGCCAGAAAACAACGGTGAAAGTCACTTGCAGGTCTTACCGCTGGCTATTCGGCAAGGCTCCCACCGGCTTGACCCGTATCACCGTACCTTCGCGGCGCGGATCAGCCGCGCCGTCGTGCATTCCGGTTGCCAGGTCCATGACGACTGCCTGCACCGATCCGATGGTTTGTTGACAGCCCGCTGTCCCTGACTCACCCAATCCGATATGCCCCAGTGTGCGCAAGGCGTCTTGCGTGGCGACGCTGACAGCGGGCTGCATGAAGGGCGCGCCGCCTTCGCACCTGACCTGGCCCGCTGCGTGGGTGACGGACAGGCGCGGGGCGTTGATGGCTTGTTGCAGGGCCATGCCGTGGTCGATCAGGTTGAGGGTGACGTTGAATACGGAGTTGATGATGGTGGCGCCACCGGGCGAGCCGAAAGCGGCGACCGGCTTGCCATCCCTGAGCAACAAGGTGGGTGCCATGCTGGAGCGGGGACGTTTGGCGGGGGCAACGTCGTTGGCACCGGGGTTGCCTGCTGCAACATCAACCGTTGGCAAGAAGTTGAAATCGGTCAGCTCGTTGTTGAGCAGGAATCCGTAGCCCGGCACGGTGATGCCCGAGCCCCAGGTGGTTTCGATGGTACTGGTGTAGCTCACCACATTGCCCCAGCGGTCGACGATGGAAAAGTGGGTGGTGTGGGGACTTTCCTGATGGCTACGCGATGCTTTCGGCCGCGCGGTGATGGACGTGTCCCAAGGCAGGGGATTGCCAGCCTGCGGCGTGACCATGCGGCTGTCCGGATTGATCAGGGCGCTGCGGGTTGCCAGATAGTCGGGGTGCAGCAGGCCGGTTTGCGGCACCGGCACGGCATCGTCATCGCCGATCCACACCGCACGATCGGCAAAGGCCAGGCGCATGGCTTCGATCATGACGTGCAGGGTTTTCGGGCTGCCGAAGCCGTATCCCTGCTGGGTGTCACCCAACGGAAAGCGCTCGAGCAGGTTCAACATTTGACCGGTGGTGAGTCCGCCGGAGGAGGGCGGCGGCATGCCGGCCAGTGTCCAGCCACGATAGTGGCCGATCAGCGGTTTGCGTATGGCCACCTGGTAGTTTTCCAGGTCGGCCAGCTTCATGCGGCCTTGGCCTGCCGCGCCCATTTCGTCACGTGTGCGCTGCTGCGCTTTGACGATGGCCCGCGCCATGGGGCCGCGATAGAACACGTCCGGCCCCTTGGCGGCGATCAGCTTCAGGGTCTTGGCCAGATCACGCTGCACCAGCCAATCGCCTTCGGCAAGCGGCACGCCGCCGGGTCGAAACGTCGCAGCAGTTTCGGCTTGCAGTTGGGTTCGGCCGCCGTCGTGGGCGATGTCTTCCGCCATGAAGCGGTTGACGCGAAAGCCGCGCTCGGCCAGCTCAATCGCCGGTGCCATCGTCGCCGCCAGTTTCATCGTGCCCCAGCGCCGCAGCGCGGTATCAACCCCGCGCAGGGTGCCCGGTACGCCAACTGCCAGGCCACTGGTCGACGCCAGGGGAAACGGCATCGGCAGGCCATCGGGCGCAAACATGTCGGCACGGGCGGCGGCAGGTGCCTGTTCGCGCGAATCGACGATAACTGTCTGGCCGGTTTTGGCCAGATGGATCAGCATGAAGCCGCCGCCGCCAATGCCGGACGATTGCGGCTCAACCACGTTGAGTGCGAACTGCACTGCGGCAGCGGCGTCGATGGCGTTGCCGCCCTGCGCCAGCATGCGCGCGCCGGCTGCGGCGGCTGCGGGGTGCGACACGGCCACCACGCCGTCAGGCGCAGCGGCCAGAGCGGAAGACGACAAGACAAACAGGACGAGCCAGCGCAGGCTATGCGAACGAATGGACATGGGTGTAAAGGGGTGACAGTTAACGGGTGAGTCCCAAGCCTGCACTGCTTAGGCCGCACCCGTCAATGTGCGGCCGCGCGACTCAGCCCGATTTGCCGTCGACCCGGGGGCGCAGCAGGATGGGCGCATAGATCGCGGCGAACAAACCAAACGCGGCCATCCACATCAACCCGGCCAGGGTCATGCCTTGCGTATAGGCCGCCGGGAAAAACAGCGGCACCACGACGCGGATCAGCGCCGCGAGATTGATGGCGACAAAGGCCCACGTCATCACGGGTGACGGTACCAGCATGCGTCCGGTGTGCCCGAGCGAGACACGCGCCATCATGCCCAGGGTCAGCGCGCCAATGCCGCCGGCGGTGAAGGCATGCAGCGAACTGCCGGCGGCAGCCTCGATGCCTGCCGCAGACTGGGCAAGCAGCGCAAAGCCGGTCGCAATCCAGGCATAGCCCAGATGCAATATCCACAGCAGCGGTTCCGACCAGAGTTTGCGGGTGTACCACCCCGCCAATCGGGTGAAATGAACCCCGGCAGCAAGGGCGGCGAGTAGCGCGGTGACGAGTGAATCGGGCGCGATCAGCACGGCGAGCAGCGCACTGATGGTGGCTACCGGAGCCAGCCACTCAATGGTTTTCCAGCGCCGCGCGCGGGTTCGCAGCTTGTTGTCGGTGAAGCTGGGAATCACCCGCCCACCCATTATCACGATGATCACCACCACCACATAGGCGGCCAGGTGCAGGCCGGTTTTTGCGGTGCCGGTCGTCCAGCCGAGTGCATCCAGATGCACCAGCGCATTGGCCACCGTCAGCGCCAGCAGCAGGATGGGGAAAGGGGCGTTGCTCAGTTGCTTTGCTTTCATGATCGGCCACGCCAGTGTCAACGCCAGCACGGGAAGGAACGACAGATCGATCAACGCGACCAGCCCCGCAGGTAGCCCCGGAATCAGAAAGCTGAGCCGTCCCGCCAACCACAGCAGAAACAGCGCAGCGAGGGGCGGGCCGGAGGGGGTGCGGATGCCGGTCCAGTTCTGCGCGGCGGTGAGCAGGAAACCGGCAATCACGGCCACAGCGAAACCAAACAGCATTTCATGGTCGTGCCAGACCAGCGGTGACAGGCTGCCGACGTGAAGGCTGCCACCCAACACAAGCAACCATAAGGCCATCATCAGCACAGCGTAGAGCCCTGCTGCCAGAAAAAAAGGCCGGAACCCCAGGGCGAACGGCGCCCAACCGGTGTTGCTTGGGCGTTGCTTCGGGTCGTCTATGGACAGCAAAGGCATAAAGGTTTGTCGTCAGAGGATCGGTTGCAGGTGTTCAACCCGTGCTCCAGGCACGCGGTCGCCGCATCCCCGAAATCTTGCAGGCCTGCTTCACATAGCCGTACGGAAACAGTTCGAAAAGCTTCTTGTGCGCATCTTTTCCCATGCGCTGGGCCAGGTGTTTGATGACGAAGCGGGCGTCGGCTGCGACCTGGTTTTCTTCGTAAAAATCGCGCATGAAACGGATGGCGTCCCAGTGGTCGTCGTTGAGTGTGAGGTTTTCTTCCTCAGCCAACAACTTGGCCACGTCCTCGTTCCAGTCGCCGGGGTCAACCAGATAACCTTCTGCGTCGCGTTCGGGCATGTCGATACTCATGCTGGGAATCTCCTGTGAGGTCGGTTCAAAAATGGCTCAGTGAATACGGGACAAATCAGGTCCCGCCGCCGTGGAATTCGACCCCGGGCTGGCGTTCCGGCAGATCTTCAACCAGCAGTTCGCGCCGGGATAACGCCAACGATTCGACTCCGGCTTCGTTCAGATACGACTTGGCATCCGCGACGGCGGCAGCCAGCAACTCGGAGGCCAGCGCATTGGGGTCACGGCCCACCGATCGGGCCAGCGCACGGAGTTCAAAGCTGGGGTCCTTGGGCAGATGAATTTCCAGCGCGCTACCGCTACCCAGTGAAGCCGATGCTGTGCTGGAGGTCTCGTCGGGTTCGAGCATGCGGCTCATCACGCTGGCCACTTTTGACGCAATCGAAGGCGCTTGCCCACTCGGCTTGAGGCGAATCTTGTTGACGAAATACTTTTCGAAATCGACCTTGGCCTGATGCACCCAGCGACCCTGGCGCATCCAGTTGATGTCGCGCAACGGAACCTGCGGTTCGGACAGATAGGCCGCACCGGTGTTTCCCATATCGTTTAGCCATTTTGCATGTTGCGGCACATAACTCACCAGCGGGTCGTCGCCCAGTTGCGCCAGTATGTTTTGCACTGCGATCTCACCGGATTTGGTAATCGAATAGACCGAGTCGGGGGGCCCGATAGGAACCGGCGTGTTGATTGCAAACGGTTGCGCCACGCAGGCGCCGATGGCAAACACGTTGGGGTAATCAGGGTTGCGCAGATATTCGTCGACCACCACCAG
>Ga0180009_10002067_pt1 | contig 23736 bp, 24 predicted proteins | sample OS_PC_MetaG_FD_123537 | JGI IMG/M metagenome (GOLD analysis project Ga0180009, IMG submission 123537) | Groundwater microbial communities from the Aspo Hard Rock Laboratory (HRL) deep subsurface site, Sweden - OS_PC_MetaG | ecosystem: Environmental > Aquatic > Deep subsurface > Groundwater...
GCGGACGTCCATGATTTTCACCATAGAATGCGTTTTTATTTTGACAGGTTAAGCAAGAATCAGGCATGCCACGATAGGTAGAATTATATTATCCTGATATTATTTTTCTGTCTACTATCTGTTGGATGGAATAGAAAAAGAAGATGAACTTGCACGAAACAGCGAGTTGAGGTATCGTTAGAAACATGAGAAAGGTTGAATGCATTATCAAATGTGGGGATTGTGCGGACATCCTTTTGGACTACCCTGACAGCTTTTTCGACTTGATCGTTACATCTCCTCCGTATGCGGATTCCCGCTCGAAAACCTATGGCGGGATTAAGCCAGATGAATATGTGGAGTGGTTCCTTCCACGGAGTAAACAATTTCTCCGCGTCCTCAAACCCACTGGCACTTTCATCCTCAATATAAAGGAAAAGGTTCTTGGCGGTGAAAGGCATACCTATGTTATCGAACTCATTATCGCCCTGCGCAAACAGGGATGGTTGTGGACAGAAGAGTTCATATGGCACAAACGAAACTGTCACCCAGGAAAATGGCCCAACAGGTTTAGAGATGCATGGGAACGATGCTTGCAATTCAACAAGTCAAAGAAGTTTCAGATGTTTCAGGAAACCGTCATGGTGCCAATGGGCAAATGGGCGGAGACAAGATTGAAGCATCTTGGGAAACATGATGTAGTTCGGTTCGACTCTAAAGTTGGAAGCGGGTTTGGAAAAAACATTGCGAACTGGATCGGAAGGGATAAGGCTTATCCCTCGAACGTCCTCCACTTGGCCACAGAGACAGACAATCGAAATCACAGCGCTACGTTCCCACGGGCACTTCCTGAATGGTTCATAAAACTGTTTACAAAAGAAGGCGATTGGGTGCTTGATCCCTTTGTAGGTTGTGGGACAACATGCGAAGTTGCGCAAAAACTTGGGAGGAATTCACTCGGAATTGATATTGTTCCCCAGTACATCGAACTCGCCCAAGAGAAAATTAACTCTGTCGAAATGAGGCTGTTTGAGAAAAAGGAAAGATATGGGAAACATACCGAGAAATAAAATAATCCGCTTCATTGAACCGAACATCCAGCAGTTTCACACCCGCCGCCTCGAAAATCTTCTGGCACTTCAACTCAAGAAAATCCTGTCTCGAAAGAACCCGTATCTTTTCAAGGCAAAGAATCAGAACACTGCTCATGATTTGGTGAAGACTATTCTTGATGCTCACCTTTCATCTCAAGAAGAAGGCATTTTCGGTGGATTTCTTGAGGAACTCGCCGTGTTCATTTGCGGCCGGGTTTATAAAGGCAAGAAATCATCCGCGGAGGGCATCGATTTGGAATTCGAGAAGGATGGAATCTCCTATCTTGTTTCCATCAAGTCCGGTCCTAATTGGGGCAACAGTCGCCAAATAGCAAGAATGAAAGACGACTTCAGGAGGGCAAAAAGAATACGAGGAACCAATACAAAAGGGATCAGGGCGGTTGCCGTGAACGGCTGTTGTTATGGCAAAGACGATAACCCGGATAAAGGGGATTATTTGAAATTTTGTGGACAGCGATTCTGGGAATTTATCTCTGGTGATGAAAATCTCTATACCGACATTATTGAGCCACTTGGCCACAAGGCTAAAGAGAAGAATGAGCAGTTCCTAGGTGAGTACGATAAAGTAATCAATAAGTTCACGCTCGAATTTTCCAAAGAGTACTGTTCTCCTGACGGTTCAATATTGTGGGCCAAGCTCGTCCGGTTCAACTCAGGAAAGAATCCAAAATAAGAGCCCATCCAACAAGTCATTCCAGCAGATGGCGAAAACGCAACCGCTGAATTCTATCGTTAGGCCCATAAGGTTACGTTATGAAAAGATTTATTCAATCGACAATCAGGTTTTTATTCGTAACAGCAGTGCTGATGTTTGGAGGCATTCTTCCATCATTTTCTGCTGATTTGCAAATGTTCTCCAATGGGAGATTGATAAATGATCCAGCAAATGATGGGGATAGCTTTCTTGTGGAAGCTAATAGAAAATCTTTCCATGTGAGGCTTTATTTTGTTGACTGTCCTGAAACCTTAATTGCCTCTACAAGTGATGCACAGAGGGTCCGCGAACAAACACGTTATTTTGGATTGTCTGATGCAACACGTACTATTCATTTCGGTAACGAAGCAAAAACCTTTGTTGATCATGTCCTTGCTAAACCTTTTACTGTTCATACAGCCTTTGCAAGTGCGTTAGGAAGGTCATCCAAAGGCCGAGTATATGGATTCATCACTACTGCTGACGGAAATGATTTGGCGAGTCTGCTCGTTAAAAATGGTTTTGCCCGTACTCACGGCATAGGTAGGAAAACACCCGATGGAGTATCACGTGATGAAATGGTTGAAAGGCTTCGGGATTTTGAGATTTCGGCCATGTTGAAACGTGTTGGCATTTGGTCGGAGAGTGATCCAGATCGGATTGCCGAACTTCGTGCAAAGCAACGTAGTGAAGATCAGGAATTAAAGGAATTACAAAGCCAAGTAAAAAAAGCCCCATCCCCCCAAAGCTTGCTTGACCTAAACACTGCCAGCAAAAAAGAACTTCAATCTATCAAAGGAATCGGTCCTGTTCTTGCTGAAAGAATTATAGGCGGTCGCCCCTATAGAACCGTAGATGATTTGCTCAAAGTAAAAGGAATTGGCCCAAAAAAACTTGAAAATATTCGCCCTTATTTCGTCGTAGGTAAAAAATAGGGGAATAGCATTGGCCTAGTCAATCCAGCCGAGCGCTTACAGCGGCAGCTGATTTTTGACGTTATACTCACTTCCATCCCGTAATCTTTAATTCCTTAATATGATTCCTACTATTGACTTGTAGGTGCTATACGTCAGTCAATTTATCGAAAGTACATACCGCCGTTGAGGGCAATGACTTGTCCGGTCGCGTACTCATTGCCGGCAAGAAAAATAACGGCTTCGGCCACCTCATCTACTCGCCCCAGCCTGCCCAGAGGGATTTGTTTACGTCGGCTTTCCTCATCCGGAATCATATCGGTGGCGATTAAAGATGGGGCCACTGCCGTCACGGTAATCCCTTCTTTCACCAGGCGGGAAGCATAGGCCCGGGTAAGACCTTCGATCCCTGCCTTGGAGGCAGTATAATGTAAACCCACTCCCCCACCCGTTTTAGCTGCACCGGAAGATATGTTGATAATCCGGCCCCAGCGTCGCCTCCGCATGCCGGGAAGAACAGCCTGGGTAACCAAGAAAACTGATTTGAGGTTTGCGGTTAAAACTTCATCCCAATCCGCTTCCGTCGTAGCTTCTACGCTCTGAAACCGGGCAATCCCGGCGTTGTTGACCAGTATATCTACCGGTCCGAGGTCTCTTTCTATAGCGGCGATCATGTTCGTAACCTCGGAGGAGCAGGATACGTCGGCTTGAATTACAATTGCCCGGCGGCCCTGGGAGGTTACCCGCTGTTGAGTGACCCGGGCTTCCTTTTCCTTAGTTTTGTAGTTCACGGCGACATCCGCTCCGCAACCCGCCAGACCAATAGCGATGGCCCGTCCAATGCCTCGACTGGCGCCTGTGACTAAGGCAATCTTTCCCTGCAGATCAGTCATGCCCAAATTCCTCCTTTTCTTTTAAGTTTTGGGGGACTGGACCCAGTTAGAATAAATCGATAATTCTTCGCTTCCATCAAGCGCTGGAATTCGTGTAAAAGGTCGGGGATCCGCTGGATTTCATCAATGATGACCCAGTCCTTGAAATCGGGAGGGATGAAATTCGACAAGCGTTGAGGATTGGCGATTAAATCATTAAAAAGCCCTGCTTCCAAGAGGTCAATGTAGACCGAATTTGGAAAGTTAGATTGAACCCATGTGGTTTTGCCAGTTCCTCGGGGGCCGAACAAGAAGAAACTTTTGTTTGGCGGCGGTTGGATTAATCTGGAATACATAACTCCATTTTTCATATATTTATGGAGTTTTCAAGTAAATTTCTACATGGGCATGAAAGGTTTTTTCCAGGTCTGTTTCAGCTGAAGAGCGAAGTGGACAAATTCCCTTCGGGCCTGCAATGGAAGCGAACAGCAACAACGTCTGATTGGGCAAGAAAGGATCAAATCAAGTCCCGCCTACCGCTTTCACCTACTGTTGAGTCAAGGGATGCCTTAGGCATTGAAGATTACCGAAAGAAAGTCATGCATCCCGATTCAATATATAGAAACCCTATCGCATCTATTTTTGGTGCGGCAAAACCGATGAAATATATGCCAGCAATCAAAAGGGATATCTATTCCCGCTTAATGGGAAGCCCAGGCAACTGAACCTGGGCTTTCTTTGATATTACTCCAGTCAAATGACACCATATTTTTTCAATGTAAATGAAGTTAATTACCAATCCTTTATTTCTTGAAACGTAACCCTTCAGTGACGGGGGGGAATTTGGCGGACATGGTGGAATTCAGTTTAGCGTATAGGGCTTGATTCTCATAGGTAGCTCCTTTTCAGCCTGGGGGAAAAAAGTTTAACCCCAGGCTTTTTTTCTTGACATATCTGTAGTGTATTAGTACAATATAGATATGAGCAAATTACAACTCCAAACCAAACGCCAGAACCTCCTCCGCCAACTGCAAAACCTCGACCCCTGGATCGAAGGATCTCTCGTTTCCACGAGCCGAAAGTGCGGCAAAAAAAACTGTGCCTGCCACCACAATGGCCCCAAACATCCCGTCCTCTTCGTCACCGGGAAAGAAGCGGGCAAAACCGTCTGCCTCTACATCCCCCGCCAGCTCGAATCGGAGGTGAAACAATGGGTCCAAAACTATAAGAAGCTTAAAGCTCTCATCCGCCAGATCTCCGAAGTACAAAAAGAGATCATCCGCCTGAGGGAATGATGGCTACCTATCCCTGCTCCGAATGCCTCAAAAAACAGCAGAAGATCGATTCCCTCATGGAGGAGAATCAACGCCTCAAGCAGAAACTTAAATACCAACAGCGGAAGGAGAAAGAGGGGGTTTTCGGCTCCTCGACCCCCTCTTCCAAGCTCCCCGTAAAGGCCAATACGACCAACTCGGAGACCGGCAAACCCAAAGGCGCACAGTTAGGGCACAAAGGAGCAGGTCGGAAAATGTTCCAAGAGTCTGAAGCCGAACGGGTAGTGTCCGTGGAGGCTCAGGTCGGCTCAACGTGCCCCGATTGCGGGAGGCCGCTGGAAGAAAAAGGGATGCAGGAGCGGCTGGTGATCGAAAGTCAGCCTCTGAAGGCCAAGCGGGTACTCTTTCGGCTTCCCAAGAAGTACTGTCCTCATTGCCAAAAGGTGTTTCAGGCTCACGCCCCGGAGGTTCTTCCCAAAAGCCTTTATGGCAATCAGTTGATCACGACGGCAGCGGTCATGCACTACCTGCACGGCATCCCGATGGGGCGGGTCTGTGAACAGACTGAGATTGGCCCCGGCAGCCTGGTGGAGATTTTTCATCGCCTGGCAAAACTCTTCGAGAAGGTTCCCGCTCAGTTGATCGAGCAGTATCGCCAAGCTCCGGTCAAGCATGCCGACGAGACCGGGTGGCGAACGGAGGGGCAAAATGGCTATACTTGGCTCTTTGCCACCGAAAAGCTGAGTATCTTTCAATTTCGCAAATCAAGATCGGCGGAGGTGGCCCGGGCGGTATTCGGAGGAAAGCCCCTTCCGGGGGTTCTGGTGGTCGATCGCTATGCGGGATACAACAAGGCACCGTGTGCCATTCAATACTGCTATGCGCACCTTTTGCGGGAGGTCGAAGACCTGGGAAAGGAGTTCCCCGATTCCGGGGAGGTGCAGGGGTTTGTTCATACCTTCATCCCCCTTCTGTCATTGGCGATGGGGCTGCGCAGCCAACCACTCTCCCGGGCGAAGTTTAAGGCCAAAGCCACCGAGGTCAAGTCCCAGATTGTTGCTGCTGTGGAAAGCCCGGCCCAACATCTAGGAATCCGACGCATCCAGGATATCTTCCGCGAGAACCACGCGCGCATGTACCACTGGGCCAATGACCGCAGGATCCCTGCTGACAATAACCTTGCGGAAAGGGATCTCCGGCCCACCGTCATTGCCCGCAAGGTCAGCTTTGGCTCCCAATCGGACGCGGGCGCCCATACCCGGGGGGTACTGATGACGGTCTTGGGTTCTCTCAAGAAACGAGGGGTAGAGGTCGCCACTCACCTAAAACACGTCCTGGACGAACTGGCTAAAAACATCCACCAAGACCCCTTCTCCCTCCTATTCCCAATAGATCCTCCCATTCCTTAGCCTACCAACCTCACCTAATGCTCGATGAAAACCGCCCATTGCTGGGAAGGGAACCCTTTTCCCTCCGCACGCCATACCCACCCGTCACTGAAGGGTTACCTTGAAACGCATTATCATATTGACATTTCACAAAATATTTTACATCTGGGGAATACCAATATAGGTTTTTGATTTCTTCACCCACTGGCGGATGGGGATTTTGCCTTCGGCTGGATGATGGGAGCCGGATGAGCTGAGAAGTTCACGTCCGGTTCTTAGAGGGCCTGGGGGTGAGACTCCCCCGGGCTACTCACCTTGTGGTGTTGTGCCAGGGGCATACGGAGAAGATATTGAGGGGAGACAAAACATATCTACCCCGATATCTCTATGAGACTTTGCAATTGTATAAGATACCGACGACGGCGCCCTGGACACAGACTGCGAAAGCCTTTGGAAGAAGATGATCGGAAAGTCCCGCCTCGGCGGGAAAAAACTGAATGTACGGATTACGATGGAGAGCTGGAGATAGAACGATTTCGCCACTACGCCAGTTCCCTACTCTACCCGGACATGCTGCGGACAGCCTCCCGGGCGGCCTCGGGCCTTCCGGGAGGCTGTTCGAACCCACCCTTTGTTTCCCGACTGGGAAACGAAGGTTATTTGTCCAGCCACACCTCCTGCATCCTCCAGGGATTATAGAGGTTTTGATGAGGGATAAGGTTTTTTACATAGGGGTAAAAGACGGTGTAACCAGTTCTGTGGGCCAGCATCGGCCGGGCCCCGTCCTTTTGCAACTGGAGGTCGATCTGATGCACCAGCTTCAAGCGCTTTTGGAAATCCCTTTCGGCCGATTGCTTATCAAACAGCTTTTCCAACTCCGGATTGCAATAATCGGAATAGTTCCGTTGCGAGCCGCAGGTGTAATTTTCATAGAAATTGGCATCCGGATCGTCGATGCCCACGCCCGTGAGGTTCAAGGCGATCTGATAATCCCGCTTGGCCACCTTGGCGTGCCAGTTGCCCGTTTCCACCTGCTCCAGGGGCGCATCGAAGTAGACCTCCTTGAGGTGAGCGGCCACCAGCACGGCCGTATTCACGTAATCGGAAATGGCTCGGGTCGACAGCTTCACCTTGAGAGGGTTGGAAGGGCCGTAGCCCAGTTCTTTCATGATCTTGCGGGCCTCCTCCCGGTTTTTTTCCGCATCTCCATATCCAGGCACATCCTTCAAATCCTTTTCCGCTATTCCCCAAACGCCCCAGGGCGGCGGCAACATCGCTCCACCCTTGAAGGCCCTGCCCTGGAAAATAGATTTGTTGACGGCATCCCGGTCGATGGCCAGGCTGGCCGCCAGGCGGATCTTGGGGTTGTTAAAGGGGGGCTTCTTGGTGTTGACGATGAGGTTATCGGACACATTGCTCGTAGTTTCGACGAACACCAGGTTGGGGGCCTGGGATTTCATCGTCTGGTAGGCGTTGTGGTTTATGTCGTATGGGTAGGAAACATCCACCTGATTGGCTACCAGCGCCGCGTGACGGGTGGATTGGCTTCTAATGATGGTAATCACGATGCCGTCCAGATAAGGGCGGCCTTTGATGAAATAATCCTTGTTCCTCTCCAACACGATCCGCTGGTCGCGTTCGAATTTCACCAGCTTGAAAGGCCCGGTGCCGACGGCCTTGGTTCGCAGTTCGTTGGGCGCAATATGGGCCGGATGCACGGGGGAATAGCCCGAGGCCAGCATGGCCAGCAGGGAGGGTTGGGGACGCTTGAGGTGGAAGGTTACCTCGTAATCCCCATTGGTGGTGATGTTTTCGATATTGAAGTACCACAGCTTGCGTGGATTGAGCTTCATGCGCTTGGATGAAGCGCCGCGAACGATGTCGAAGGTGTCCTTGACGTCGAGGCTGCTGAAGGCCTTGCCGTCGTGCCAGCGCACGCCGCGCCTCAGGCGGAAGGTGAGCTTCTTCCCGTCATCGGACCAGGCCCAGGATTCCGCCAATTCCGGGATGATCGTATCCATGCTTTCTATTTTCTTGAACGGATCGTAGAGCACCAGGTTGTTGTACACCGCCATCATGGGGAAAACGGTGTCAATCGTGGCCTCCTGATGGATCGAAAGGCTCGGCGGATTTCCCCGGTGGGTGGTCCGCAATATACCGCCCTGTTTCTCGGCAAATACCTCCATCGAGCAGAAAATGCTCAACACCAGGCCCACTACCGACAATGTGACGATTTTTTTAACAACACCAGATTTCCGAATCATAATCCTCCTCCTTTCTTTTGGTAATAGGTTAGGGCCAAATGCTAAAAACGTCTCGAAATTTCTACAACCTATTGAATTCCCGTCTTTACGCCGGGGTGACGGGCGCTACTCGCCGGAAGGCTTGGCCAGCGGCCAGGTCGGCTTATCCTTATGGATATGACAGGCAACCCAGTGAGCCGGGGTGATCTCGCGCAATCGAGGCACCTCCGTTTGGCAACGGTTCGCTAGGTAGAGGCACCGCGTATGAAAATGGCATCCGGGCGGCGGATTTATCGGGCTGGGAACGTCGCCGGTGAGAATGATGCGCTTTTCCCGCTTGATCTTCGGGTCAGGGATAGGTACTGCCGACAGCAATGCCTCTGCATAGGGATGAAGAGCCTGGGTGAACAACGTCTTCTTATCGGTCATTTCCACGATTCGGCCCAGATACATCACAGCGATACGGTGGCTGATATGTTCCACCACAGCCAAATCGTGCGCGATGAAGAGGTAGGAGATCTTGTATTCCTCCTGGAGGTCGATCAACAGGTTGATCACCTGGGCCTGGATGGACACGTCCAGGGCGGACACCGGCTCGTCGCCGATGATCAGGCTCGGATTGAGGGCCAGAGCACGGGCGATGCCAATGCGCTGGCGCTGCCCGCCCGAAAATTCGTGGGGATATTTGGCCATGTGCTCAGGCAACAATCCAACCCTCCTGAACAGAGCCGCCGTACGGTCTTCCCTTTCCTTGCCACTGGCGACATTATGGACGGTCAACGGTTCCCCCACGATGCCCCCGGCGGACTTGCGCGGATTAAGGGAAGAGTAGGGATCCTGGAAGATGATCTGCATCTCCCGGCGATAGGGCCGCATATTGGACTTGTCGAGTTGGGTAATGTCCCGGCCTCGCACCTTGATGGCGCCCGAAGTGGGTTCGATCAGCTTGAGCACGGTCTTTCCTACGGTAGACTTACCGCAGCCGCTTTCACCCACCAGGCCGAGCGTTTCGTTGTCGATGTGAAAGGATACGCCGTCCACCGCAAAGACGTTCCCAATCGTACCTGAAAGCAGCCCTTTACGGATAGGGAAATGCTTTTTCAGATTGATTACTTCCAGCAAAGGCGCCCCAGCCTTCCCCGGCCGGGCAGCAATGGCCTGTTCACTCATCAACCTTCTCCAAGCAATCGATCGGTATGCCAGCACGCCGCCTGATGCCCGGGGCGTATCTCTTCCAGCGGCGGGTATTCGTTACGGCACTGATCCGTCGCCAGCTGGCAACGGGGCTCAAAAATGCACCCCTTGGGCAGGTTGTGCAGTGAAGGCACCATGCCTTTGATTTCCCGAAGGCGCACACGGCCCGGCGTCGATTTCGCCGCCACGTCCAGCCGTGGCACGGACGCCAGCAAGCCTTCGGTGTAGGGGTGGAACGGGTTGTCGAACAGTTCCTCCACCGGGGCTTCCTCCACCTTCTTACCTGCGTACATGACCACCACCCGTTCCGCCGTTTCGGCGATCACGCCCAGGGCGTGGGTAATGAGAATAATGGCCGAGCCCACCTTTTCCTTCAGTTCGAGCATCAGGTGAAGAATCTGGGCCTGAATGGTTACGTCGAGGGCCGTGGTAGGCTCATCGGCAATCAACACCTTGGGGTTGCAGGAGAGGGCCATGGCGATCATGACTCGCTGGCGCATCCCCCCGGACATCTGATGCGGATACTCATGCACCCGGCGACGGGCTTCGGGGATACCCACCAGTTGCAGCATTTCCACCGTCTTGTCCATCGCACTTTTGCGGGACAACCCCTGGTGGAGGATAATCGCTTCGCTGATCTGATGGCCGATGGTCAATACCGGGTTGAGTGAGGTCATCGGCTCCTGGAAGATCATGGAAATCTCATTTCCCCGGATTGCCTGCATCTCCGCCTCGCTTCGCTGCAAAAGATTCTTGCCCTCGAAGAGAATACTCCCTTTCACGATCTTGCCGGGTGGATTGGGGATCAATCGCAATATGGACAACGCCGTGACGCTTTTCCCGCAACCGGATTCCCCCACCACGCCCAGCGTCTCCTCCCGCCTGAGGTGATAGGAAACCCCGTCAACCGCCCTCACCAGCCCAACACGGGAGAAGAAGTAGGTATGCAGGTTGTCGATTTCCAGGATCTTTTCGTCCTGCCCCGTCGTGGCCCGGCCTTGCGTGGGATTATCCGTTTCAACCATCTGTCCCTAACCCTTTCAATTCCGCAAGCGTGGATCCAGGATGTCCCGCAGGGCATCCCCCAGCAGGTTCGTTCCGAACACCGCCAAGCTGATTGCGAGCCCTGGAAATATGACCAGCCAGGGCGCCTGCTGTGCATATTGGGCAGCGGACTCCGAAAGCATCCTCCCCCAGGACGGGTATGGCTCCGGAATGCCGAGCCCCAGAAACGACAGAGAGGCCTCCACCAGGATGGCACTGCCCAGTTGCGCGGTCGTCATCACGATAAAAGGCGCCAGCGTGTTGGGCAGGACATGGAGAAAGACGATCCGCATGTGATTCATGCCCACCGCATGGGCGGCCTCGATAAAAGGCATCTCGCGGATGGCCAGCGTGCTGGAGCGCACCACCCGGGCCACTCGTGGAATGAGCGGGATCGAAATGGCCAGAATGGTGTTTTCCAACGAAGGCCCCAGCGCGGCGGCCATCACCAGGGCCATCACCAACAGGGGCAGCCCCTGCATGATATCCATGATCCTCTGGGTCACCAGGTCCCACCAGCCCAGCAGATAGCCAGAAAGCAGTCCTACCACCATCCCGATTACTCCTCCCAGGAGGGCGGAGGACAACCCCACCGCCAGGGAAATCCGCGCCCCGTGAACGATCCGGCTGTAGAGATCCCGGCCCAGGTAATCGGTGCCCATTATACATTCCGCCCCCGGCGGCCGGAGTGTCTTGTCGGTGTTCGTGCTTACCGGGTCATGGGTGGCCATCACATCGGCAAAAATGGCGCAGAACACCATGATAAATAAGATCACCCCCCCGATTCCTCCCAGAGGATAACGCCGGAAAAAATCCAGCACGGCGAAAAAAAACCCTTCCCTCCTCTTGGATCCTGTTTCCTCCAACGGATGCACTGCCTCATTCATAATCGCCCTCGAAGGGAATGTTCCATGTTGATACCGATAGATCCAAATCCCGCCTCACCGGCCGGACAGCGGGGGTCCCGAACCTCTCCCCGGGCCGACAGCCCCTCGGCTCAACCGAACTGCACCCTGGGATCGAGCCAGACATAGAGCAGGTCTACGATCAGATTGGTGCTCACCACGATCAGGGCGATGAACATCACCAGATTTTGCACGATTGGATAATCCCGCCACAGAATGGCCTGAACCAGGAACCGGGCCACACCGGGAATATTAAAAACCGTCTCGGTAATAATCAGCCCCCCGATCAAAAAGGCCGCCTCGATACCGATGACCGTGACCACGGGCAGGATGGCGTTCTTCAAGGCATGATGGTAATTGATCACGCGCGCGTTCAGCCCCTTGGCCCGCGCCGTCTGGATATAATCTTGCCGCAGCACCTCCAGCATGGCGGAGCGGGTCAGACGCATTATCAGGGCGGAACTGCGGAATCCCACCGCCGCTGCCGGAATGCCGAACAGCCGCACATGATCCGCGAAGGTCTTCGGAGGTTCGATATAAATCGGCGACAGGTCGAAATTGAGAACCAAGACCAGAATCACCATCATCCCCAGCCAGAACGAGGGCATGGACAACCCGCTGAGACTGAACACCCGGAGCAGGTAATCCAAAGCGGAATCTTGTTTCACCGCGCTGATCACACCCAGCGGCACCCCAAACAGGACGGCAAAAAACAGGGACAGGACGGCCAGCTCCAGCGTCACCGGAATCCGCGGGGCGATTACTTGCCAGGCCGGGATTTCCAGCCGGTAGGACTTGCCCAGATTGCCCCGCGCCAGGTCACCGATCCAGCCCAGATATTGCATGACGAGGGGCCGGTCCAACCCCAATTCGGCCTCGATCAGCTTCTTATCGGCCTGGTCCACGTATCCGGCCGAATCGAACAGGATATCCACGATATTGCCGGGCGCCAGGCGCAGCAAGGCAAAGATCAGCACGGACATCCCGATCAGGGTGATCAACATAAGAAATATGCGGTTTATAACGTAGGTCTTCATCGGCCGCCCTCGGAAATGAAATGAATCCTCTCTGCGGACAGCCTCCCGGGTAGCCTCGGGCCTTCCGGGAGGTTGTGTAAACTCACCCTATCTAGGATCTTTTTCTGGATTCCCGCTTTCGCAGATCTTATGCTTAGGCATTTTGGAGATTCCAGGAATAAGCTTTCTGGAAAATCAATAATTTACCCAATTTCCAAGGCTAAAATATGCCTATAACTGTCGAACCCGGGTACTATGGAGCCCACTCCGTTTTCTACAGACAAATCAACGTTGCGCTCAACCATGTTGACACCCTCCTATCTTCAACCTTGGTTGTCTTTCATGTACCTGAGGATATCTTTGATCGGCGAGGCCAAATTAAGCCGTAAGGCTTTTCTCAGACGAATTCGGCTTCCTTGGCGAAGCGCGGCAACGATTTGGCCGTGTTCGACATTCTCTTCCTTCAAGCGTTCGGGAAGCAGAAAGGAAAAGTTGAATTTCATTTTGAGATCAAAAAAATCATACAGATGCGTGATGTACTTGATCATCAAGCTGTTTCGTCCCATCGCCACAATTCGGAGGTGAAATCGGCGGTTGTTCGCCAGCCTAGTTTCATCGTAACTGGGAGATGAGTAATTCGTGTGCTCGTGATGAATACGTTCCAAATCTCGCAGGTCATCTTTGGTGTGCCTGGCCAATACAAAATCCAGGTTGGCCAGTTCTAATGCCTGACGCGCTTTAAGCAAGTCCTCAACTTCCTCGAAAGTAAACTCCCGAACATAATAACCCGAGTTTCTTATCAGGCGGACATAGCCTTCGCCTTCAAGCCGGCTGAGGGCAGTTATGATCGGAGTCTTGCTGACACCAAGTTCTTTTTCCAGGTCGCTATAAACGAGCTTTTGACCCGGGACGAACTTGGATTTCAGGATGTGACCTTTGATGACATCGTAGACCGCCTGATTCAAAGAAGCAGTTGGTGGAGTGAGCACTCGGTCATAACCATCAGTGCTCTCAATGCTAAGCGTGTCAGCAAGTGATGAAATGTCTGATTTTGTAGTTCGACCAAGGCCCCCCCCTGAAATCCTTGCGACCTTATACCCACTGTTTTGCTTGTGCTCGACCAAGCCTTCTTGTGTCAGGCGGGAGAGGGCACTTACAATCGGGGTTTTGCTCATTGCGAGCATTTTTGCGAGTTCGTCATACTTAAATCTGTAACCTTCATAATACTTGCGACTTAAGATCAGCCTTCTGATCGTCGTGTAGGCTCTTTCTTCGGATGACATGAATGCAAATTGCGAATTGCGGGTCAGCACTATCATTTTCCTCCCGGCGGAAATGGAATGCGGTGAATGGCTGCGAAGTCAGAGGAACTGGTGCCGCTTTCTTATTAATTATGAGATATCTGATTCAATGTCAAGCAAAAAATGGACCCAGCAAAAAATGGACCCCAGGCCAATTTTTTTGCCGCGATGATCTCACCGTGTCAGATCCTATCAGATTCCGCCAGCCAGTCCAGGTGGGCTGGTCTGACGCTCATTTGCCGATGACTATCGGCTGCAGCCGCCGCCTCAATTCCGCCTAAGGCGGATGAAGGGTGCCGTTTCCATACGGCCGCCGTCTAAGGCAAGCGGACCACCAGCACCGGGATCGTCGATTCGCGAACCACCTGTCTGGGGTGCTTCCGATCAGGGCAAGGTGATGGCCCCGTGGCCGTGGGTGCCCATAACGATGAGATTGCAGTTCTGTTCCTTGGCGGCATCAATGATCACCGTCGGCGCGCCCCGTTTTTGATTAGAATTTCATCGGTGGCAAAGGCCTGATCTTTGGCATCGGCTTTTCCCTCCTCGGAAAACACCTTTAAAGCTTCCCTTATCGCAAACAAGTCCCGACTCTTGCCGATCAGTTTGTCCCGGGCTTCGTCATAGTGTCGCGCTTTGATTTCCTTCCGAGTTTCCTCGCCGATCATGGCGGTGATATGTAGTTCGACGAGAAATTCAGAAAGCACGCGCTGGATCGTGATGCCGGCGCCATAAAGATTGGCGAGGCTGACCGCATAGGAAAAGGCGTGGACACCGATTTCTGACAAGTCGGTTGCATAAAGAATCCTTTTGATTTGGGCGCTCTGTAGTTGCATTTGCGATTCCCTCCCTGTCCCTTAATAATGTCCGTTAAACCGGATGCGGGAAAGGGCATTGTTCCCGGCACGACAGATGTGATCGAATCGCCTTGGATGGGCCCATATCTCTCAGTGAAGATAGTCTTGGTCATAGAAAAAAACAATAATAAATAAAGTCACCGGTCCTTATCCATCTTGCCGGAGGGGTCCCCTGACATTCGGACGGTCTTTCACTTCCGGGTTCACCAGGCCAATGGGCCATTCGCCGCGCATTACCCTCACAGCTTCATGGATGTGCCATGTGTTTATGAGATTCCAGGAACGAGGGGAGGCCCAAGCAGTATGGCCTGTCAAGATGACGTTGTCCAGTTTCAAGAGCGGGCTGTCGGGAGGAAGGGGCTCAGGCTCTGTCACATCCAGGGCTGCGCCAGCGATGTACCCTTTCTCAAGGGCTCTCGCGAGGGCTGAATGATCAACCAGTGGGCCCCGCGAAGTGTTAATGAGATAGGCACCTGGTTTCATCTGTTTCAGTTGTTCCATCCCGATCATATGTCTGTTCTCTGGAGTTAAGGCAGGGCTGACCACAACAAAATCAGATGTCTGCAGCAGCGCTTTCATATCCTTCATGGTGACTCCCAGGCTGCCAGCCGTGTCTTTTGGCAGGTAGGGGTCATAAGCACATATGGTCATATCGAAGCCTCTAGCTTTAGGAATTGCAGCCCGCGCAATACTGCCAAGCCCGATGAACCCCAGCGTTTTTCCCTCGAGCCGTTCCGCTTTCATCCATAGGTCTATAAGCCCGGCGGCTCCCTCAAATGCTCCGGTCTGTTTGACAACCCTGTTCATTTGAGTAATCCTCCTGGAACAAGCCAGGATCAAACCCATCATATGATCTGAGACCTCGTCGGTGCAAAACTCAGGGATATTGACTACGCCGATGCCGTGTGCTGTAGCAGCCTTGACGTCAATGCCGTCATAACCGGCTCCAAGTGTTTGGACAAACCGGCAGTACTCTAATTCTTTGATCGTGCTCGACTTGATCGGGCAGATATGTCCGATCGTAACGAGATAGTCCGCATCACGGGCGATCTCAAGAACATCCTCTTCTGTGCTGCATTTCTGTTTTATGAATTCTCCCCCGAGTTCCTCAATGGGTTGAGGGTTATCGGTCAATTGCGGCAGGTCGATTACTTTCACAACTTTAAAGCTCATTGTCCTCTTACCTCCAATTCGCAAGGGTAAGGCGGGGGGTCTCGCAAGAAGCCAGAAAATGCCCCTTTTCGTCATTCCGGCGAAAGCCGGAATCCAGGAACATCAAGCAGTTCTGGACCCCAGGTTTCGCCGAGGTGACGGTTGATGAGATTTTTAGGAAATCGTCAAGGTTTACCTATCGCATTTTTCCCCATCTCTCGGCAAAGTTCTCTTTGACCTCTGGGTTTACTAATCCCGTCGGCCATTCCCCTCTTAGTACCCTCGCGATCTGTTCCACTGGATTATACCAGAGCTTGGCCCATGAAGTTTTTGAGGCATGGGCGGAATGGCCGGTCAAGATCACATTGTCCAGAGCAATTAAGGGGCTGTTCGGCTGCAGTGGCTCTATCTCAGTCACATCCAGACCCGCACCTGCGATAAGCCCTCCTGCCAGGGCGGTATAGAGGGCATTTTCATCCACAATGGCCCCCCTTGCTGTATTAATGAGAAAGGCGCTCGGTTTCATGATCTTGAACTGATCGGCGGAGAGAAGGTGCCTGGTCTCCGGGTTCAAGGCGGCCTGGACCAAGACGAAATCAGACTCACTGAGAAGATCGGTGAGGCCGACCAGTTCCACTTTCCAGTTCGCAGCGTCATCGTTTTTTACATGCGGATCAAATGCGATGAGCTTCATGCCCAAGGCCAGTGCTTTGGGTGCGAGTCGCCTGGATGTCCGCCCGAATCCGATGATGCCCAATGTTTTTCCACGCAGCGTGTCCACCTTGTAATACAGCTTCTTCACCTCCTGCGAAAAAACAACGTCGGAACCTGTGGGTCTACTCCTGACGGTGTTGTCAATTTGGACAATTCCTCTCGAACAGGCCAATATCAGGGCCATGGCATGGTCTGAAACCTCCTGGAGACAATAATCCGGGTTGTTGACCACGCAGATGCCATGTCTTGTGGCGGCCTCAACGTCAACGCCGTCATACCCGATGCCAATGCCCAGGATCGCCTTGCAGTTTTCAAGCCCGTGAATTACATCCGCACCAATGGGCCGTGAACGAGTGTGCGTGATGATAAAGTCAGCGTCATGCGCTACTTGAACCAGTTCTTTCTCAGTGCGACACTCTTGACCGAAAAACGATCCTCCCATCCTTTGAAAAATTTCCGAATAATCCGGCATGCCCGGACGTTGAATCACACTAACTACCTTGAAATCCGTAGCCCTTCTCAGAGCCCAAGCCTTTTCCATCACCGGAGTCCTGGGCCTGCATATTTAATCGCGTAAATTTGGTATTCTACGTTTGGCGATCTAACCATATCATGGTCTCCAACGCAAAACGTTGCATGTGAATAAACAAAAATGATCTTTCCCCCACCGCTAAAACCGAAGTGTACGTGAGGAGTGATTGTTCCCATAGCAATTCGCAGATCGCATCGCAGGTACTCTTCGTTGACTTCGACCGGGGTACCACGCGATGTCACGCCCAAGCGCCTGCAGCCTTCATAACAATTATGGTTATAAATCGGGAACCTGTTAGTGATGTCTTTCCCCAGCTTCTTGCGAAAGTCCACCAGAGTATGGGCACCATGAACTCCCAATGCTACGATGAACCTTATGGATGAATCGGGGATTCCTGCAACCTTGAGCTCCTCCAATACATACTTCGCAATCTGCCCCGCATTGGTGGGCCTCGACATATCGTCGCAAACGATAGCCACCTCCTTCTTGCCTCCGGCCAAATCCCGAATTCTTCGATTTCCAATGGGATTATCAAAGGCCTTGAGAAAACCCTCGTGGGTTAAAGGAGGGGCATCTTTCCCCGCCATGTGACAGATCTGAACATCCCATTCGGCTGGAAAATTCACCTCGATTTCCGTATCGCCGAACCATTCCTTATCAAAGAGTTTGACAGACCGGGCATTCATGCGGGTTCTCTTATTTAGTCCTCCAATAGCCTGAGGGGATTGCGCCTGATCATTTTTTCAATTTCATTGTCGGAAAAACCCGTTTGCAGCATCTGGAAAACAAACTGTTTGAATCCTTCAACGGGATGCGGGTTGACCGCCTGGCCAAAGTCGGTTGACATCACGCAGTGATCCGCTCCGACGGCCTTTATTTGGCTGGCGATTTCTTCTGTGCTGGTTATCCCCACTGGCCTCGTCAATTCAGTGGCGACGACAAAACAGTGTTCGATGTAGGCCCCCATTCGAACCGCCTCGATCTGGTCCGCCGGATCCATAAAGGTGAGTTTCTTCAGAGAGGCATGCGTTACAAGGATTCTTTCCACCTTATGCTGTTTGGCCGCTTGAATGAGCTTCATCGATTCCTCAGGAGAAATATGCCCCGTCGCGAGGGTTACCTTTGTTTTCGCCAGGATTTCGAGAATCTCATACGCCTCGGCGACCAGGTTTCCTTTTCCGTCCAGAAGGGAAATGCCTTGAGCATCCTTGGGAAAAGGATGGGCGTGAGGCGCCGGCCCTTTGCCTAGAAGGGATATCTGGTTCAAAGCGCAATAGGTCGGCATATACACCACTCTACACCCCAGCGCGATAGCTCCTTCTACAGCCGACGGATTTAGCCCACCTACCGGGTAGTTCAGAACGACGGAACCGTACACCTTAAAATCGGGGAACATTTTGTTTAGGATGTAGGCTCGATCGGAGGTCACGGTCACATGATCCTTGATTAACACGCCGCCCATCCCGTGGGCCTTTGCATTCTGAACGAGTTCTATACAATTCGTTTTCCGCTTTTGCGCGTCGGGGTCTGCATGAATATGCATGTCGATGGCCCCCTTGAGAAGATCGTTTTCCCCTGGCATGTCAGAGTTTCCTTTTTTGGGCTTTAGTCTGTCTTTTTCAGCTTGTATCCGACTTTTTCTCTATCCCATGAGTCTCCGATACCTCTCTTTTTGAGCTCCTCTTTTTGTATCTTTTCTGTGCCAAGGGTACGCGGGAACTTTTGGATGAACTCGATGTAGCGGGGGACCATGAATCGCGTCAATTTGGTTTGGCAATAATCAAGCAATTCAACAGGGTCAAGCGTATGCCCGCCGGTGAGCTGAATATATGCCTTGACATCGTGGCCGACCTCGGCGGGCACGCCCACAACCGCTACCTCCACCACGTTGGGGTATGACCTGATCACATCCTCCACAAGTTCGATGGGTACCCATTCTCCCTTTACATTGATGCTTTCCGCTTTCCTCCCTTCAAAAATCAAATTGCCGTCCTCATCCATTCTGCCCGCATCCCCTGTATGAAACCAGCCGCCTCGGAAAGCCTCTTTATTCTTCTCGGGCATGTTGTAATAACCGTCAAATATGACATGAGGCTCTCGGCCACGGACAACAATTTCGCCTACCTTCCCAATAGGCAATTCGGTGTCATTCTCATCGAGAATTTTGATATCTACATAATTTACCGGTTTGCCGGCAAACTTGAAGAGGGCGTCTCCGAGAAAATCCCATTTCTTCAGACACCGAAGAGTATAAGAGCCGGAGTTGACAGGCGCAAAGAGCAGTAGCGTCCACGGATCAATGGTACGAATTCCCACAGGAGAAAGCTACGGTAGAGCAAGACGCTGGCATAGGCCCGGGCCGGTTCGCTGAGTCGGCTCGTATAGGCTGTGATTTCTTCTTCGCTCAATGTCTTGTTGACAAAGCCCCAGCGTAGAAGACGGCGCACGAAGCCGCTTCGATCTTGGACTATCCACTTGCCAAGCAGAGGGCTGGCGATGATCCACTGATACCAGAAACGCCAAAGGGTAAGGGCGCGAGTGTCCAACTTCTGAAACGTTTGAGGAACATTGAGCGCCAAGAGGCGTTGGACGCGCTCAGGTTGACGTAGACATAGTAGAAAGCCCACCCAACCGCCCCAATCATGTGCCATCAATCGGATGCGGCTGAGATTAAGAGTATCCAGCAAGGCAATAACATCATCTACCAGTTGTTCTTTCTCGTAGCCAGTGGCAGGAGCATCCGACCATCCGAAGCCGCGGAGGTCTGGGCAGATTACGGAATAGCATTGGGCAAGACATGAGATTTGATGACGCCACATATACCAGTGTTGCGGCCATCCATGCAGCATCAACAGTGGCTCGCCGCTCCCCGCTTCAGCCAAGTGCAAATTCAGGCCGTTGACCTTGACGTAACTGTGGGTAACGCCATCAATTTGCGGAAATAATTGTTGCATACTCGTCTTGCATCTAGGGTGGGCTCATTAATCGCGCCGTAACAGATGCAATGAATGCCGCCCAACAATTATTAGGCCGGTCTGCCTTTGACCTTTAGCAAAGCTGTTTTGAGTCTATATATCTCAACTGACTCAATACCAATTTTTCACGTAAATATTTTATATTTTCAATCGCTTAACCAAACTTTGGTGCTCGGATGGTTTTGTTGTTATCAAGACTTGAGAAGACCAATGCAAACCGGAGCCATAGATGAGAAATGGCTCCAAGCGAATAGAAATTCCCTTCAAGGCTTTGTATGGGCACCTTCCGGAAATTCCTTTTCATACTCTGCTCCAGAAGGCCAGAGGGCAGGTTGTTGGTTAATCAGAAAAAGATGGGAATAATTGACCCATAAATACTCTCTTATTCATGAGCAGTCAAGGGAAAAATGCATCTAGAAATAGCCCCGGTTTTCAAGTCCAAATTGATGACTTGGGTTTGAAATATTGCATTCCGAAGGAAAATCCCATAAACGACATTACAGGAAGAAAGTGACAACTTATTTGAATATTGTCCGCCGGATTAAGTCCCAATTATTCCCCATTTAGAACAAAGGGTATTTCTCTCTGAACTCTCTGATTTAGGTACTTTACCTGGGACGAGGATGAAAACGCGGATCGAAACGCTCAAACCCGAGGCCGGGATTAACCGGGCAACGAACCGGCGAGTAATCAACAATGGCCGCTCGAACGCACCGATAGCAGCGAATACAGCGCTGAATTTTTTCTGGTCGCCCTCCCTTTACTTTTTTAGGCCAGAGGGGGTCGGCCAGGAGGGCCCGGGAAAGAGCAACCAAGGAAATCGATCCAGCGGTAATGGCCTCGGCAGCTTTCCCCGGGTCCTGGAAGTTCGGAGCCATGACCGGGAGGGAGACGTTCTTTTGAATCGCGGCCGCATCCTCGCTCATCGATCCCTCGCCCCGGGGAAAGATACGGGCTAACGACCCATAACAGCCGTGGCTTACCGATAGATAGTCGGCTCCGGCTTCCTGAATTGCTCTGGCCATTGGAATGGACTCCGGCAAATCAAGCCCTCCGGGGATATATTCTCTGGCGCTGAAACGGTAGCCCACTAAGAAATCCGGCCCCATCTCCTTTTTAATCTCTTGCACCATATCTCGGGAAAGGTTCCAACGTTTTTCGGGAGAGCCGCCATATTCGTCATGACGATGATTGAAATAGGGAGAGGTGAACTGCCCGAGAAGGTAACCGTGGGCTCCGTGAAGCTCGACCCCGTCGAATCCAGCCTTTTTGGCTCGACCTGCTGCCTGAACTACAGAAAACTTTAACCCTTGAATCTCTTCCCGGGTTAAAGGGCGTGGTTGCGCTGGTTTTCTGTGGAGGAGGTCTTTTAGGTTTTCAGGAAGCTCCTCCTGAGGTAAGGGGGCCGGTACATCCGAAGGCCCGACCAGGGGCCTGTTTTCGTAGGATTGCAGGGCCTGAGCTCCTTGGCCCGGGAGAAGCTGGATCAAAGCTTTCGCTCCTCCCCAGTGGATAACCTGGGCCAGATCCCGCAGCCCCGCGAGGTGTTTGTCTGATCCCGCCCCCAGCCCATAGCCTGGATTGAAGGCATAGCGAGCTGTGACGCCGGTAATCTCTACGATGACTAACCCGACTCCCCCTGAGGCCCGGGCGAAATAATAGCAGAGACTCTGATCCGTCACATTTCCCCTGAGATCGCCCATTCCCACATAGGTGGGCGCCAGGACAACGCGGTTGGCCAGGCGCAGCTTACCCAAAATTATTGGCTCAAATAGGGCCTTATGATGAGGTATCATTAATTCCTCCACGGCTTCGGGAACTTCTGGGCATCAACGAAGGGAAGAAGATGGTTCGATGATCAATGCCCTTGATATCGTACTTTTTTAGTTCCGGGAATAAAAGCATAAAAACATACATGGTGGGAACCCCGGCCATAATGTTGGCCCGGTATTTTTCGATGGAGGCCAAGATGGTTTCTACGTTGAAGGAATTGAGAAGCACTGTTTTACCGCGCCGGAAAAGGCCATTATTCATGGTCGCAATGCCATAGGAATGGCAGAGGGGAAGGACGCTAACGCTGGTCAATCCATCCGGCAGGGCGATGGTTTCGTACTGCATGCGGGCATTGGCGTAGAGGCTGTAATGCGAGTGCATGACACCTGCGCCAATCTCCCACACAGCTTGAAAGCCCTGGAGAACCTCAGGACAATTGGGCATCTGCAGAATGACCCTGTCTCCCCGCTTTACACCAAGATTTTTGAGCACATGGCCCAGCTTTTTGGCCGCTTGAACCATCTTCACATTGGTTATTTCTCGGTCCTCGAAGGTGATGCTCACATATTCCCCCCGTTCCCTTACCCTATCTTCAGCGAGCTTGGCGATATTCATATTCTTCCTTTCTAACAATAGCTGGCTCAAAATTCTAATGCTTATCCACCAGCTAGAGGGGCGATGAAGGTGAGTTGGTTTTGATCTTTAAGGATAGATTCTTTGGTGGCGGGTGTGCCATTGATCTGAATAAAGCCGATTTCCCAATCTTTCAGGTTTAGGCGGTCGATAACTTGGGAGACGGTAGTACCTTCGGGAACCTCAAAAGAAACAACTTTTGTTCCCCCTTCTAAACTTTTTAATGTACCAACGGTTTTAATATAGATGATCATCTTGTCATTTCGGATTTAAAAATTTTTGCCTTCTTCCTTAAGCCTTAGGCCTGATTCCTTAAGCTTGGCGCTTTACGCCTGGCGCTTTTTTATTTTGTTGGCTGCTTTTTCCAACCCCAACGAAAGTAGTTTCTCCTGTTTGGGAACTCCTTTTTCATCCCACCCGCGGAATTCGTAGTACTCTCGACGCATGTCCAGAAAAAGTTTTTCTCCTGCCGTGATTGGTTTACCGGGCCTGAGGATCTCCAAGATTCTGGTGGGCATGGTATCGCGTTCGCTCGAGACCCCCATCAAAACATTGTAGGCCCGCTTCAGGTTATAGAGGCGGTCCCCCAATACCATCAGGTCTGCACTCTTTAATTCCCAGCCCGCCAGCCCCTTGATCCACTGGCAGAGCGTCTGGTGAGAGATGCGGGCGAAGAACAAAAATTTGCAGAGGCCCAAGGCGTTGAAGACCGCCATGTTATTCTTCATTTGGGCGGTCATCTTACCTTTCCCCTCGCCCGAAATTCCCTCCATCCCCGAGGGATAACCTATCTCGGGGACAGGAACACCTCCTTCCACCTGGTGGGAAATCCTTCCAGATGGCAGGCGCCGCGATTGGAATTGGCCCAACTTAAGGCCAGGCTTACTGTAGGGGTGGGGTTCGTCTGGGAAATTTCCAACCCTTTGGAGTGCAAAGCAAAACTTTCCGATTCCCTGCCCAAGGCCTTGGCCGCCTTCTCTACTTCACCTGCGAAAAGCGCCCCGATACCTTGCCGCCAGGCTATCCTTTCTATCAAAGATGCGGTGAGTAGCCCGGGGGAATCTCACCCCCAGGCCCTCTCAGAACCCGGCGTGAACCTCTCAGTTCACCGGGCTCCCATCATCCAGCCGCCAGCAAAATCCCCATAACGGCTTTGCTTTCTCC
>Ga0180009_10002068_pt1 | contig 23733 bp, 16 predicted proteins | sample OS_PC_MetaG_FD_123537 | JGI IMG/M metagenome (GOLD analysis project Ga0180009, IMG submission 123537) | Groundwater microbial communities from the Aspo Hard Rock Laboratory (HRL) deep subsurface site, Sweden - OS_PC_MetaG | ecosystem: Environmental > Aquatic > Deep subsurface > Groundwater...
CACAAAAGACTTGGAATTAAAAGCAGACGAAAAAAAGCTGGCTGGGATCGAAATTACCTGCTGAAACTCCTCAAAGACTCCAGAGTTATTGGATAATGAAGAAATTTAGATGCGTTTGCCCTGGGCTGACGATAAAGACATATTGAAAAATCCCCCAAAAAATAGTACAATGAACAATAATTCAACTCACTGCCAATTTAGGAGACCAAATATGACAGAAGAAAAGAAAAAAAGCAAAAAGCGCCCGGTTGAAAAAGCTAAAGCCAAACAAAAACCGCAAACCACCGTCGAAGATAAGCAAGCCCAGGAAACCCTGCCAAAAGAGCCCACAGAAAAAAAGGACATTAAAAATTTCCAAGAATTGCGCAGCGATATTCCCGAAATCAGGCCTGGTGACGAACTGAAGGTATTTTACCGGGTCATCGAAGCCGGCAAGGAAAGGACCCAGACTTATGAAGGCACGGTGATCGCCATCAAGAACTCGGGAATTTCCAAAACCATCACCGTACGTAAAAATTCGTTCGGTATCGCCGTGGAAAGGATATTCCCTCTGAATTCCAAGCTGGTCCAGAAAATCGAGATCAAGAAACATACCAAAGTCAGAAGAGCGAAATTGTTCTACCTGAGAAAACTGAAAGGCAAAGCGTCCCGCCTGAAAGAACTCAGGTAATGGCTGATTTTGCCATAGAAGCAGAATTACTCAAAACAAATTATCGCCGCATATGCGGTGTGGATGAAGTAGGACGGGGATGCCTGTTTGGCCCCGTGGTCGCCGGGGCAGTGATCCTGGATCCGGGACTTCTCAACCACGAATACAAAGATTCAAAAAAACTTACTCCTGCACAAAGGCTGCGACTGGCCCACGATATCTATGAAAAAGCGCTGGCTTATTCCATCGGCTGGTGCTGGAACGATGAGATCGACCGCAGCAATATACTGGAGGCCACCAAACAATCCATGCGCCAGGCCGTCCAGCATCTGCAGGTCAAACCGGATTATGTCCTGATCGACGCCATGGCCCCCGATTTTCTGCCCGTCAACGGCCGGTCCGTCATCAAGGGAGACGACAAGAGCCTGTCCATTGCCGCCGCGTCTATCATCGCCAAGGTTTTCCGTGACTTTTTGCTCGAAAAATTCGCTGTATTTTTCCCTGATTACGGCCTGGCCCAAAACAAAGGCTATCCTACCCAAAAACACAAAAATATGCTATTATTTAAAGAGGTAACTATTTTTCATAGAAAGAGCTTTAAATTAAAAAATGGCTGTTGAAAATCGCTTAAATATTTTGCAGCTGGCCGACAAGCTGTTCAAACAGGGAAAGGTCGAGGCTGCGATCAAAGAATATCAAAAAATAATCACAATGAAACCCGACGACCTGGAGGTACGCAGGATCATCGGTGACTTGAATCTCAAGTTGAACCGGCTTCCCGCAGCTTTCAAGCAATTCGAATGGATCTCTGATTTTTATTTAAAGGAAGGCTTTTTCACTAAAGCCATCGCCATGTACAAAAGGATCACCCGCCTCGATCCGAAGAATGAAGGGGTTTCGTTCAAGCTGGCCGATCTTTACTCCAAGCAAGGCCTGACGATCGAGGCCAAACAAATATACCTGGAACTGGCCGAGGAATATAAACGGCAGAAAAATCAGAAAAAAGCCCTGGGCATTTACAAAAAAATCCTTGAATTCGACCGCAGCAACATCAAGATGCGCATTCTTCTGGCAGACAATTATCTGCGCGAAGGAATGAAGGATGAGGCGATCAGCGAATATCTCACCGCCAGCGACATCCTGATGAAGAAGAAGGAATTCGCCCCGGCCGAAGAGCTCTTGCTGCAGACCTACAACAAGGTCAAACACCTGAAGGTCTTTGAAAAATTGATTTCCTGCTACATCACCCAGGGCAACAGCAGCAAAGCCATTCAAATGCTCAGGAACCTGGGCGACGAGATATTCAAGCACCTAAGCCTGCTGAAGATCCTCGGTGAACTTTATTTCAAGAACAATCTCATTGATGACGCCGAGCAGATCTATAAAAAAATCGCCGAGATCGATTCCAATGAAACCGAAGTGATCATGAAGCTCGGCAAGGTTTACCTGCAAAGGGAAGAGATCGACAAGGCCTACCAGCTGTTTCTTCCCACCATTGACCACTTCATTGAAAAGGAAAAATTCGACGAAGCCAATTCGCTGCTGCGCTTCATCATAACTTCGAACAATGCTTATTTGCCCGCCTTGAACAAATTGGCCTCGATATTCAAGGCGACCAAAAAAACAAGCAGCCTGATCGCCATGTATGAATCCCTGCTCCCGATCTATGAGCAGAAAAACATGAAAAGCGAATTGATCTCCGTACTGAAGGAGCTGATCGAATTATCGGATTCGCCTTTCGCATACCAGGAACAGCTGGGTAAACTGACCGGAGAATCCACGGCCGACGAAGAAGACGACCAGCAGGAGCGGGAGTTCATTTCCTTTCAATTGAACAATGCCGATCAGGCGTTGAAAAAAAACAATTTTAAAAAGGCGATCGATCTTTTGAAAACCGCCCAGAACGCTTTTCCCAACAATACTGATATCAGATTCAAATTGTTCGACGTCTACCAGATGAGCAACGATATCGAAGCTTTGCTAAGCGAGGGCATCGAACTCCTGAAGATCTACAAGAAAGAGAACAAAGACGAAGAATACAAGGTCATGCTGGACAAGTTGACCAAACTCAAACCCAACGATGAACGACTGCTGGATCTGAGCGGTCATGAGCGGACCAATATTGAAATTGATTTTGATCACGCCGAAATGGTCGAACAGATTGAGGAACTGCAGCAACCAAGCATGGGTGAGATGGAAATCTCCGGGATCAAGTCGGAAGAGGAAGACATATTCCTGCTCAAGGGCGAAGACAGCCTGCAGATAAAAACCGATGCCGAAAGCAAAAAGGGTTTGTCTTCCCATCTGGCGGAACTCGATTTTTACATCAGTGAAGGATATTTCAGCAACGCTGAAAAAATTCTGGAAAAGCTCAGAAAAGAGTATCCGGAAAGCAGAGAAATCGTTTCCCGCCTGGCCCGGATAAAAAAAGCCAAGGAAATCCAGCCCAGCAAAACCGACTCCATCAAAGTCAAGCCCGGGGAAACTGAAAAAATCGAAATCGAATCATCGATCGCTCAGGAAAGCGATCTCCTGCAACAATTCGAAGATTCCAAAATTGAAATCAAACTCGACAATATATTGAACAAATCCGACGAAAAAATCAACTCCGCTGATTTCTCTGAAATGGACAACATCCATTTTGAAATTGAAATGGAGGAACCGGCAAGCAAGGAGTCGGTCCAAATGATCGAAGTCGACCAGGAAGAGATCATTCAAGCTCCCAGCGGTAGCCCAAAAAGCAGCACTTCCGACCCGAATTACCTTGGTTCCAGCGCCGATTTTTTGGACATCGACAATATTTTCACCAGCGAAGAAGCTGCGGTCAGCAGTGAATCCCCGTTCAAGGATATCGATGAAAACGAACTGGCCGAAAGCGAAATGGACATATTAAAAAGCGAGAGCTTTTTTCTTGAAGAAGAGGACTTCTACGAAACCGAAAAATCCATTCCGGGCGAATTGAGCGCTATCAAATACTGGGTCGAGGAACTTCAGAAACAACGGACTTCAACTATCGAAAAGAATATGATGGAAATTTTCAAGGAATTCAAAAAGGGGGTGGACGAAAAGATCGGCACCGAAGATTACGATACCCGCTACAACCTGGGCATCGCCTACAAGGAAATGGGACTGATCGAAGAAGCCATCCACGAATTCCTGATTTCTTCCAAACACCCCTTGAAATTCTTCGATTCGACCGGGCTGCTGGGGATCTGCTTCCGGGAAAAGGGCATGATGGATGAATCCATCAGTTGGTTCGAGAAAGCGCTGCAAACGCCTGACCGCAAGGACGATGAATATAACGCCGTCAAATACGAACTGGTCCAGACCGCCAAGCTGAAAGACGACTATTTGTACGCCAAAAAGCTGGCCTTCGAGATCCTGAAAAATGATCCCAACTACCGGAACATCAAGGAAGTTTTTGAAGAACTCAAAGACAAATAATTTTTTCCAGTCGGGAAACTTTTCTCAAAACCAAAATTGAAATCAGCCAGCTTTACCCGGCGCTTCACAATCCATGGCCGCCAGGTCCTCGACCAATGGCATGACGAAGAACTCAGCCTGATCACCGTTCCGAACTCACCGGAAAATTTGGCCTGTCTTCACAATATTTTCGCTTTCCAATCCAATTTCATGCAGAATATCATTGCCTTCATTCCGGGCAACTTCCAGATCAACATCCTGACGCAGCCTTTCACTCCCAGCGGCCCTGAAGCTCTGAGAGGACTATCGGTAGTGGCGGCTGAAAATATTTTCAGGCAATATCTTGTTTTCCTAAAAGCCGCCAGGGAGTGGGGCATGGATTTTGTCAATTTTTTAAAGTTTCAGATCTTGCCTGACGCGACCCTGCGCTTCGGCTGGGAACTGAACAGGCAAAACTTCCCTTCTCCATCCGCTTTCATTTCCATTTTTAATAAAAATCGCCATTTGCATGCTTTTAATGAAAACAATTATCTCGATATTTTAAAAAAATCAAAAAAGAACACCTTGATTCCCGTACCCTCCGGCTACCTGTACCGCAATGATGATTTCACCTCCAACCTGCTACATTCTCACTCCCTGGGCAGCATGAAAGCCAATGTCACAATAAGGATCGACACCAAAGACCCTTGCCAAAAAATGATCATCCGCAACAACTTGTTTCACACCCTGAACGCCGAAGAAATTCTCTTATTGAAAATTGACAGCACCACCATGTCTTTAAGCGATTTTTTCACGGTTTTATGCGGCCAGAAAAAAACTGAAAAAGAAAATCCCTCCAAACAGGTGCAGGAATTCCGTTTGTTTTTAAAGCAATCGGTTTTTCAAAAAATCATTTTGCTGATCGACAACCTGGCAAAAAAAGAAGACATCCGCTTCCTCAGATTTCTGCTTGAAGCAGGAGACATCTTAGGTCTGACCATTATCCTGTTCAACGACTCCGCGCCATTTGATTGCGACCTTGAATTGCATGAAAATCCGCCAAACCAATTGGAAAAACACTTTCCCGCCTTATTCCCCGGTCAAAAAAAGTTTGCCGTGAGCAAAACTGAAAAAGAATTGTTGAAAAAAATTGCTATGATCGATGCCCCGGTTCCCATGACTGTTGTCCGCTTCCTGGCCCGAGGCAGTGGCCATAAGCAAATCAAAACGTTACTGAACAAACAATATCTGATTGAAAACAAAAACCAGCAAACCCTTACCTTGAATGTTCCCCGTGATATTTCTGACGTAACCTTACAGGAAAAAAAAGAATTGCTGGAGTTGCTGTCGGTAAAGTCGGATTGGGATTATGCGAAATTAGGTCATTTCATCATTAACAAGCAATGGGCAGCCCTGGAACAATATTTAAAAAACCGGGTAGGCGAATCTCCCGGATTGGTCGCATCCGCTCCGGCTGTCGACCTGATCATCCGCCACCTGCCGCAATTGGTTCCGATTAAAAAATTTCTGGAATATTTTGTTGAAATTCTGATCCTGGGCAACCGCCTGCCGTTGGCCGAAAAAGTGCTTAGCGAATGGGCAAGTCCGGACTCCGTTTTTACCCGGCTGAAAACAGCCCACCTGGCCATGAAAAAAAAAGAATACCAAAAACTCGGCAAACTGCTTTCTGGTTTGGACAAGGTCCCGGAAGCGTTAAAGGACGAATGGCTTTACCTGAATTTTTATTATCTTGAAAAGATCTCCCAAAATAAAAAAGCCGACGAATATGAAAAAAAAATAAAAAGCCCGTATTATCGGAACCTGAGCATCATGCAATTGAGTGACCGGAGTATTTACAACCGGGACTTTGCCAAAGCCCAGGATCAACTGACCGCCGCCCTGGCATATTTCGAAGTTCATCGCCTAATCCGCGAGGAGATCGGAATCCAGAGCCAAATGGCAAAATTGCTAAGAGAAAAAGGAAATTTTAAGGAAGCCGAATCCCTTTACAAAACCATCTACATTAAAAGTGAAACCGAAGGCCTGGCTTTGGAGTCGGCATTCATCACTGTGGACCTGGGCAATTTATACTTTGAAAAAGATGATGACTTTCAAGCCGAGTGTTGGTATCAAAAAGCTTTGCGTTTGTTTGAAAAAGAGAAAAATGCCGATGGGATTATGCTAGTTAATTCCAATTTGATAAATATTCTTTTCACCAAGGGCAATTGGCTGGAAGCTGAAAAACTTTTACGCGATATTCTATCGACCAACGAAAAGAAGCAATTGCTCAATTCCTGTGCCATTGACTATCTGAATTGGGCCAATCTTGAGGATTTACGACTGCATGATGACAAAGCCATGAAATTACTCGAGCATGCCAGTGATATTTTTAAAACCGTGGGCAACAGCAAGGGGTTGACCGAATGCGCTTTTCTAAAGGGGAAAATATCTTGTTTTTCTGAAAAATCTCTGTCCGCCAAGATGATTGAAGAAAAATGCTTCAATGCTGATCAAACAACAGTCTGCAAGATTTTCAAGCAATTCGACTTGGCATCCGACAAAAACCTAGGACCCGCCACGCTTAAAATGCTCGGCGCTATTGAATCAAAAAAAATCAAGTTTGATACCCTGCGATTGCTGTTAAAGAAACACCGAAAAAGCGATTGGCTTGACTTGTTCAAGGAAATCGCTTGGGAACTGTCCCAAAAAGCGAAAAATTATTTCTATTATGAGTATTGGTATATGTATTTTGACCTGAACTCCGAAACTTTTCCTGGCGACGTCAAGCTTCGGGAAAATTTCCTTGCCATGCACGATTTTTTCACTATGAACAAAAGAACCATTTCAGCCAAACTCAACCGCTTGCGTCTGCAGGCGGAAGAAAACGAAAACCGACACGCTCTTTTTGACAATGCCCGTTTGGTCGGAAATTACAGGCAATGGCGGCTTCCCGAAGACTTTTTCAATAGTTTTTTTTATGAAATTAACAAACCAGTGCAAATTGACTGGCTGGTTATGAATATCCATGAAAAATGCCAACCGCTTTTTAAATTCTCAAGTTCCGGACTTTTCAAGGAACTTGCAGAACAGATGTTGCAGCATACTCTGGAAATGCCTGAAAATCAAAATTATGACCTGCCCGAAATAAAAAGAAAATTCAGCAGTCAGGAAAAGTTTTTTTATCCGTTCGCCAATACCAAAATGATCCGTTGGCCGCTGGGGGATCAAATGCTCGCCTGCATGGTCATCGGCTTCAAGGACAGCGAATGTTTTTTTCAAGATTTTTCCGAACGACACAAGGAAACTTTAAAAAAATTCCAAATTCTGTTCAGGTATTTTCTGCAAAATGAATACCGTATCAACGAAAAACTGGATTTCATCATTGGCGCATCTGAAAAAATCAAGAAATTGAAAACCATGATCGCCCAGGTCAGCAAGGTGGATTTTTCTCTATTGATCACCGGCGAAAGTGGCAGCGGCAAAGAGCTGGTGGCCAATGCCGTGCACTTGCTTAGCCCCAGGGCCAACCAGCCTTTTGTTTCCGTCAATGCCGCGGCCATTCCCGAGACCCTCCTGGAAGCGGAACTATTCGGATATAAAAAAGGAGCATTTAGCGGCGCCGCCGAGAGTCGCATCGGTTTGCTGGAAGCGGCTGACCGCGGCACATTTTTTCTGGATGAGATCGCCGATCTGCCCCTGCTTTTGCAGGCAAAAGTATTGCGGGTTCTACAGGAAAAGGAAATTCGCCGCCTGGGTGAGAACAAAACCACCAAAATCGATATCCGCCTGATCTCCGCCAGCAACAAAGATCTTGAAGGTTTGATAAAGAAAAATCTGTTCCGCGAGGATCTATTTTACCGGCTTCAGGACCTGGTGATCCATATTCCGCCTTTGCGGGAAAGACGGGAAGACATTCCATTGCTCATTGATTTTCTTTTAAAAAAATTCGGATATCCCCAGCAGAACCAGACCAAATTAAGCGCCATGACCGACTTGTTCCGCAATGACCGCCTGCCGGGTAATGTACGGGAACTGGAATCAAAAATAAAAAAAATGATCACATTCAACCCCGAACTTGAAGCTCCCGGCATAAGGGAGAGAGAATTATTCAGCTTGAAAAGCGCTCGGCAGGCATTTGAAAGGAATTTACTGTTGAACACATTGGCTGAACAGTCATGGCACAAAAGCAAAACCGCCGAAAAGCTGGGAATCAGCCGCATGGCTCTTTTCAACATGCTGAAAAAATATAAAATAAAAAAATGACATTTTGGCTGCTGAAAAAAGCCGGCTTGCTTTTGCTTTTTCTCTGGGCGGCAGGCAGTTTGATATTTTTTTTGGTTCAGGCGGTTCCTGGCGACCCGCTTTTATCGATTTTGGGGCAAAACCCGCGCTCGGCAGACATCCTGCGCTTACAAGATTCTTTAAAACTGAACCGGCCTTTGGCCATAAGATATGTGCACTTCATGCAAAGAATGTTTGTTTTGGATTTCGGAGAATCCCTGATCGACCGCAAGCCTGTGTTGGCTTCCATCCTGAAATACTTGCCGAATACAATTTGCTTGACTCTGGCCGCCATAATGCTTTCAATTTTGATCGCTTTTCCGCTGGCTGTCATGGCTGCATTCAAAAAAAGCAATTTCTGGGAGGGTCTGGCTTTGATTTTTTCGGCAATCGGACTCGCGGTGCCCAGTTTTCTTCTCGGCATTTTGCTGACAATCGTATTTTCAGTGGAATGGAAACTTTTTCCCATTTCGGGTAGCGGCAGCGCTGAATTTCTGGTCTTGCCTGCATTGACGCTGGGAATTTCCCTGAGCGCCTTCCTGACACGCATGATCCGCGCGGTTCTGAGCAAGGAATTGCAGCAGCCATATGTGCTTTTGGCCAGAGCCAAAGGGCTTTCCAATGCACGAATCTATCGGCAACATGTTTTTAAGAATGCATTGATCCCCATCGTCACCATCATCGGGTTGCAGTTGGGCGCCCTATTGAGCGGAGCCATAATTGTCGAGAGCATCTTTTCCTGGCCAGGGCTCGGCACCCTGCTGATCACCGCCATCCGCCAGCGTGATTTTCCTATGATCCAGGGAACGGTTCTTTTCATGGCGGTTAGTTATCTTCTGTTGAATTTCCTGATCGATCTGTCTTATCCGTTCTTCAATCCAAGAATCGGCCATGATCCAGCTAAATAAGAAAAACCTGCAGTTCCGTTTGGGCATTATGATTCTTGCCGGACTGGGCATGGCCCTGGTGGGATTGGCCATCCTTCAGGGGATCAGCTTGCAGCTGCACATCGATCAGCGCTTGTGCTCTCCTTCAGCGGCACACATCTTCGGTACGGACGCTTTGGGCCGGGACATGCTTTCCTGCCTCATGTTCGGCACATTGGTCTCTTTGGCCATCGGCCTGACTGCGGTCATTATCGCTGCCGCCATTGGAACCGGATTGGGATTTTTGGCCGGCTGGCATGGCGGCTTGCTCAATATATGCATCATGCGCGGCGCCGATTTCATCCTGGCCTTTCCGGGCATCCTGCTGGCCTTGGCCCTGATCGCTTTTTGGGGCCAGGGTGTCATCAACCTCGTTTTCGCACTGGTGGTCAGCGGCTGGGTCAGCTATGCTCGCCTGGTGCGCGGCGAAGTCCTGAAAATCAAAGACCAGGAATTCATCGTGGCCGCGCGCGGGTTCAACGCCTCATCGTGGCAGATCGCCAGCGGTCACATGCTGCCCCTGATCTTCCCGCTGCTGCTGACCCAGTCTGTCTCGGGCATTGCCGCGGTGATCATGGCCGAGTCCAGCTTGAATTTCCTGGGGCTGGGCCTGGACCCGCGATTGCCGACCCTGGGCGGCATGATCGACGCCGGCCGCGGCCACCTGTTCGATAACCCGGCCATGGTCATCCTGCCCGGGGCCTGCCTGAGCCTGCTGGTCGCCGGTTTATTGCTCCTGGCCGAAGGCTTGAAAATGGGGTCGGAGGCCTTTGCTTTTGAAAAAAATAAAAAATAAGTTTATAATTACAACAGTTTAACTTTCACTCTGCCGGCAGAGACGGGAGGTGGTCATGGAAAAACGGAAAGAGATGCGCATCCGTAAGAGGATGCTCTCCAGCCTGGAGGAAAAACCGGCGATCGTGATCGACATTTCCCAGAGCGGCATCAAGATATCCATGAGCCGGCCCCCGAAAAGCCAAAACGTTGACATCAAGCTGCAGATCGGCGGCAAAGTCATCAACCTGAAAGGCGATGTCCGCTGGATCACCAGAATGGTCTCCAACCAGGCTTCCAACAATATCGGTATCGCCATCCGCGAAGCCCCGCCCGAATATTACGAAATGTTGACGGTATCCGACTGAAAGGGATCCGTTCCAGAAGTGAGGCGGCCTTGAAAATCTCCGGTTACTCTTCCTTGGCGCCGGCTAACAATTGCTCGGTCGAAAGGGCGGCTGCGGCCGTTTCGGGGATGATCTCGATCTCATCATTTTGCAGCCGGCAGACTAAGAAACGGGCATCATCCCACTCTTTTTCCAACGACAGATAAGCGATCTTTTCCAAAAGCTCTTTTTTCAGGACCCGAGTCAGATTGCGCGCCCCGTATTCAAGTGAATAGCCCCTGCGGGCGATGTGGGCCAGAACATCATCCTTGATAACCAGCTCTTTGCCCTGTTTTTCAAGGTCCCGCCGCACTTCCCGCAACTGGATGTCAATGATGGCCTTGATGTCCTCATCAAGCAAGTGGCGGAAAATCACGATCTCATCGATGCGGTTGAGGAATTCCGGGGAAAAATACTTTTTCAGCGACTTGATCAGGGTGGCCCGGGAAACCTGTGCCTCTTCCTGGCTGCCCTTGTAGCCCATGTTGGCCTTGGAAAACAGGGAAGTGCCGATATTCGAGGTCATGACGATGGTGGTTTTGGAAAAATCGACCACGTTGCCGCGGGCGTCGGTGAGGCGGCCGGCATCGAAAACCTGCAGAAAAATATTCAACAGTTGCGCATCGGCCTTTTCAATTTCATCGAGAAGTATGATCGAATACGGATTTTGCCGCACCTTGTCGGTCAGCTGATTGGAATCGTAATAGCCCACATAACCGGGTGCCGCACCGACAAAGCGTGAATAGGTGAATTTTTCCATGTATTCGGACATATCGATGCGGATCAGGTAATCCTGGCTGCCATACAGGGCTTCGCTCAAGGCAATGGCGGTTTCGGTCTTTCCCACTCCAGTGGGACCAATGAACATGAACACGCCGTCCGGCCGGTTTTTTTTGATGTCGTAACCCAATTTGGAAGTGATCACCGACGAAACCATCTTGGCCACCGCCTCATCCTGGCCGACAATTCTTTTTAAAATATTGGCCCGCAGCGAGGTCAGGCGGCTCTTCAAAGAAATCGAGATGTTGGTTTCGGGGAGATTGCCGATATCGGCCAACACTTCAACCACATCGTATTCTTCGATCTTAAGCGGCCCCTCCTGTGTGGAAATGTTTTTCAGCTTGACTTTGGCGATGCACCTTTCCAGAAGCATGATGGCCGAATCGGGCAGCTTTCTTTCCCGGATATCCCTTTTGGCGCTTTCGACGATGTCTTCCACAATCTCATTGGAAACCAGCAGGTTATCGGCGCTAACCACCTGCCTCACCAGATTCTTCAGGATTTTCCGCGTGCCTTCCGGAGACAACTCGTTGACAATTATTTTTTGGAAATATCCCAACAGCGAATTGTCCTTTTCTATGGTGTTCTTGTATTCCTCATAATCGGTGCTGGCGATGACCTGGATGGAATTGTCACGCAGGAAATTTTTGAGGATATTGACCAGATCCAACGATGTGCCTCGGGCCGCCCCGGTGGACATCATCAAATGCATGTCTTCCAGCACCAGGATGGCATTCTGCGCCTTGAATTCCTGCAGAAGTTTCAAGACCTTTTCCTCGAACTGGCCGCGGTATTTTGAGCCGGTGAGCAAAGTGACAAAATTGATTTCTTTGATCTTTTTTTCTTTTAGAGCCGGCGGCACTTCCTCGAAAATGATCTTTTGGGCCAGCAGACGGATCAAAGCCGATTTGCCTACCCCACGTTCGCCGATCAACAGCAGGTTTCTTTTTGAATTGGATATGAGAATCTCGATCATTTGCCGGAGCTCCTTGCTGCGGCCGATGATCCTTTCCTCATTCTGGATCACCGCTTCGGTGATATCAAAAAAAGCGTCATTTTTCTGGGTTTCGGGCTTGCTCTTGCTTTTGTCGATGCTTTCCCTGATCTTCTTGATTTTTTCGCCCAGGCTTTTGCTCTGGGTTATCAGCAGCGCCTTTTCATAAAAATTCAGGGCCAGTTCGCTGTTGTCCTCTTTGGCATACACATCGCCCATCATTTCGTGCCCTTCGGCGTAAAAAGGATAAAAAAGCAGGAATTTCTGCAATAAGCGCTTCATTTCCAGGGCGCGGTTCAAATTTGCCAGATTCCTGATCTGCAAGAGATAGATCAGGGGCATGTTGAAATCTTCGAAAGCGATCTCCTCCAGCTGCAGCAGGCTTTCAGTGAACAGTTTCAGTTGCTGGTTGCGGAAGGCGGACTCCACTTCCCGCCATTTGCCTAAAAAACCGCCGGCATCTTTCGGCAATTGCGGCTGGAGCCGCTCCAGTTCGCTAAAACAAAAATTGGCCAGATAGAATTCTGCTATTTTCAGCCATATACCATCCGCGCTCATGCTGATTTCCGCACCGTTGCTTATATTGCAGAAAACAACCTCTTTTTCGGCAGGCTGCGACAAAAAAAGGACCTGCTCGTTTTGAAAGATCACGAAGGGAAAAAGACTGAAATTCAACGTGGCATTGCCGTAGATCGGCTCGTCAGGCAGCGCGTCCTGCGGACCGAAAAGGTTTTTGGCAGACAGCCCTTTGCTGGCCGTCACCGCTCCACTTATCTTCTGGTCGAAAAGTTTGAACAGGTTCTCGATCCAGAATTTAAAGTCGGCGAAAAGGCTCTTTTTATCCTTGTCCTCGGTTTGGAGGCGGCTGTTTTTAAAGTAATCGGACAAATTTTCCAAAATGAATACCAGCGTCTGCCTCTCAGTCTTGCTCATGCTCAAAACCTGAGTATTGAACATCTGCAGATAGGCGATGATGTTTTCCAGGGTCTGCAGAATATCGTTGCTGAAAAATACTTTCCCGGCCGGAAGCTGAAAATTCTTTTTGCGGGCCAGGTTTTCCGCCTTGAACAGGGCGTCCAACACGCTGACAATGAAAAAAATCAACCGATCCGAATTTTCTTTATTGAATTCGCGTTTCTCAAATTTGAAATCGGGCAGAAAAATTGATAAAAACAAGCCCATTCTTCCAAATTGACCGAAATGAGGGTCCATCATGCACTCCAATTGTTTTCGCTGCTACTGATTATATCGGCAATATATGAGAATGTCAATTTGCAATTGCTTTTTCGGCCAAGGTTTGCTATACTTTTTGTCGAAAATATGGATGAAATACTGAGTTTTATTAACAGCAACCCCTGGACAAAACTGATCATCATCGTCGGTGCTATGGTGTTGATTTTGAAGGTCATCTACCAGGTTCTAAAAACCGCCAAAGTTTCCGCTTTTCAAAACAAATCGTTTTTCGAATCGTTTTTTTACCTGCTGGCCAAGAAAGCCTACATGGAACGGGACGCCAAAAGGGCCCGCAAGCAGAATATGTTCCTCAAAGCCGGCAAAATATACGAGGAAATAGGCGAATTCAAAAAAGCCCTGCAGACCTATAGTGAAGGCCAGGAATTCGATGTCATGGGCGAATTGCTGGAAAAACTGAACAAAGAAAGCGAAGCCATCGAAATATATAAAAAAAGCGGCAACAGCGACAACCTGGTCAAATTGCTGCTCAAACGCAAAAACATCGAAGCCGCCGGAGTCGTTCTGGAAAACAACAACCGCTTTCAGGAGGCTGCCGAACTGTACTACAACCATGAAAGGTATGAAAAGGCCGCCCAGATTTATGAAAAAAAAGGATTTTACAAAAAAGCGGCTTATATTTATGAAAAGAGCGGCAATTTAAAAAAGGCCGCCGTCAACTTTGAAAAATGGTTCATCACCAGCTTTGACACCACGGTGGGCTACAAGAATTCCAAGCAATTGGAGCAGGAATTGCTCAAAGCCGTTGACCTGTATACCCAGCTTGACGAATTGGAAAAAGCGTACGACATGCTGATCAAGTACGGAAAATTCGAAAAAGCCGCCGAACTCGCGATCAAATTGAACAAGATCAGCGATGCTGCCAAGAACTTTGAGAAGGCCCAGTTGCCCCTTAAAGCCGCCGAAATGTACGAACAGTTGGATCAGCCCAAGATCGCCTATCTTTTGCGCGGAGAAAACGCCTTTGCCAAGGGCAATACTATGGAGGCGGCCGAGTGGTTTTTAAAAGGCGAGGATTATACCCGGGCGGCCGAGCTTTTCGAATGGGACAAAAAATTCGCCAAGGCGGCCCACTGCTATTTCATGAACCAGAATTTTTTAGGGGCGGCCGAAAATTACCTGAAGGACAACAACGAAGAGGAAGCGGCCAAGATGTTCGAGATGGGCCGGGAATGGAAAATGGCGGCCAACATCTCACTCAAATACGGGAAATTCCAAAAAGCCGGCGAACTGTACGAAAATGCCCAGGAATACTTCAAGGCCGGAGTTTCTTTCATCAAGGTGGATGACGACCGGCGCGCCCTAGCCAATTTCCAGCTCGTTCCCTTCGACTCGCCCGATTTCAATGCCGCCATCACCCATATGGCTAACATTTTTTTGAAAAACCGCAAACCGCAACTGGTCATCGAAAAAATCGAAAAATTGCTCGGCGAAAACCAGATCGACAAATCCAACATTGAGTGGTTTTATGTCCTGGGGCAAGCTTATGAAAACGCCGGCAATTTCAAGAAGGCCTTTGAAATCTACCAAATGATCCTGACCGAGGACTACTCCTTCAAAGACGTGCACCAGAAGATCAAGGACGTGGAAATCCTGATCCAAAAATACAAGGAAATGGAGCTGATCAGCGAAGATTCCAGCGAACGGTATCGTGTAATCGAAAAGATCGGCGAAGGCGGCATGGGCGTGGTGTTCAAGGCCGAGGATACGGTCCTAAAACGGGTGGTGGCCTTGAAAATATTGAACAAAAACCTGGTCACCGACAAGCGCAACCTAGAGCGCTTTTTTTCCGAAGCGCGCTCCACGGCGTCGCTGACCCAGGCCAACATCGTCACCGTTTACGACGTGGGCCAGATCAAGGACGATTACTTCATCTCCATGGAATACATTGAAGGCGAAAACTTCATGAACCTCATCCGCCGCAAAAAAGATTTTTCCCCGTCGCAGATCGTGTTCATCGCCATCAAGCTTTTCAAAGCACTGGATTATTCCCATCGCAAGGGCATCATTCACCGTGACATCAAGCCGCATAACATCATGATCACCAAGCAAAAGGAGATCAAGATCATGGATTTCGGCCTGGCCGTGATCCTGGGCGACCAGAAAAAAGGCGAAAGCGGCGTCATCACCGGCACCCCCTATTACATGTCCCCGGAGCAGATCCAGGGCATCCCGGTCGACCACCGCACCGACATCTATTCATCCGGGACCACATTGTTTCACCTGACCACCGGTCACGTCCCCTTCAAGGGCGAAAACATTTTTTACCAGCACCTGTTCGACCCGGTGCCGCCGATCAAGAAATACCGCAGCGATGTTCCTGAAAAATTGTGTTATGTAATAGAGAAATGCATGGAAAAGAAGCGCGAGCAGCGATTCCAAAGCGCCATGGAAGTGCTGAACGAAATGAAGACCATCAAAATATAAGGAGTAGAAAATGGATTTTGCCCTAAACGAAGAACACCTAGCATTTAAGGAAGAGACCCACAAATTCGCTGAAAAGGAAATGCGCCCCAACGCCAGGGAATATGACGAAAAAAATGAATTCCCCTTCGAAATCATGCAAAAAGCCTTCAGCGCCGGCTTTCTCACATCAGGCATCCCTGCTGAGTACAATGGAGCCGGCTTGTCAACACTGGTCAACACCATCGTTTGCGAGGAACTGGCCTGGGGCTGCGCCGGCATGTACACATCCATCATGGCCAACTCCCTGGCCACCACTCCCATCGTCTTGTTCGGCAGCGATGAACAAAAAAAGAAATTCCTGGTACCGCTGACCCAAAAAATGTCTTTCGCCTGCTTCGCCCTGACCGAAAAGGAGGCTGGCTCCGACAACTCAGCCATTCAGACCACGGCCGTGCGCCAAGGCGATCATTACGTGATCAACGGTTCCAAGACATTCATCACCAACGCCGGCGTTTCCCAGCTGGGAGTGGTATTCGCCTCCACCGACAAGAGCCGCGGCGCCCGCGGCCTTTCCGCGTTCATTGTGCCCATGGACCTGCCCGGCCTATCTATCGGCAAGCACGAAAACAAGATGGGGCACCGGGCTTCCAATACCGCCGAGATCTATTTCGATGAGGTTAAGGTCCCGGCCGAAAACCTCCTGAAACGGGAGGGGTTTGGATTCATCATCGCCATGAAAACCCTTGACTATGCGCGCCCGGCAGTGGGTGCGGGCGGAGTGGGAGTGGCCCGCGCCGCCTTTGAGGAAGCCCTCACGTATTCCCAGAACCGCGTGCAATTCGGCCGGCCCATTGCCTCATTTCAGCACAATGCCTTCAAATTAGCCGAAATGGCCACCGAAATCGATGCGGCCCGGCTGATGGTTTACCGCTCGGCCTGGATGCTGGATAACGGCCTGAAGGCTTCCAAGGAATCGGCCATGGCCAAAGTCATGGCCACCGACGTGGCCATGAAGGTCACCGTTGACGCTGTCCAGCTTTTCGGCGGCTACGGCTACATGAAGGAATATCCTGTCGAAAAAATGATGCGCGACGCCAAGCTGCTGCAAATTTACGAAGGCACCAACGAGATCCAAAAACACGTCATTTCGCTGGAATTGCTGGGATCGGTAAAAAACATCGGCTGAAGCGATGAACCGGCCATTCGATGTCATCGTCATCGGCGGTGGCATTATCGGTCTGGCCTCCGCTTACCACCTGGGCCGGCGTGGACAACGGGTGCTGATCCTGGAGAAAAAATATCCCGGTTCGGGCTCAACCGGCCGCTGCATCGGCGGCATTCGCCAGCAGTTTTCAACCCCGGGTACGATCCGCCTGATGCAGGAGAGCGTTCGCCAGTTCCGCAGCATGCGCGAGGATTTCGGTTTTTCAGTGGAATACCTCGAGGGCGGCTACCTGTTCCTGGCCCATGACCCGCTGCACTTGCAAACCTTCAAAACCATATTGCCGCTGCAATTGGAATTGGGGCTCAAGGTGGAGATACTGGATGCCAGCGCCTGCCTGAAAATCGCTCCGCAACTGAATCCCGAGGGGCTGCTGGGCGGGGTTTTTTCTCCCGAAGACGGCCAGGCCTACCCGTTCAAAGTCATGGAAGGCTACATCCAGGAAATAAAAAAGCAAAAATCGCAAGTGTGCTTTTTCAGCGAAGTGAATGAGATCATCATCGAAAAGGAAACCGCCAAGGGCGTACGCACCACAGCGGGAGAAACTTTCCATGCCGATGTCATCCTGAACGCCTCGGGTCCTTGGGCCAGGGAAGTAGCCCGCTGCGCCGGCCTGGAACTGCCCATCGAACCCGAAGAGCATGAAGCATTCATCACCGATCGCCTGCCGCCCATATTCGCCACCATGGTGGTCGACTACCGTGCGGACGGCTGCTACTTTTACCAGCGCAGCAATGGCCAGGTGATCGGCTGCTACAGCCCCGTGCCCAACAAGCCCGGCATTCACACCGAATCCTCCCTGGAATTCCTGGTGGAAATGTCCAAACGCACCTTGCGCCTGGTCCCCGAACTGGCCAAGGCCAGGGTCATTCGCCATTGGGGCGGCTGTTATTCCATGACCCCGGACGGCAGTCCATTTATCGACAAGACCGCGATCAAGGGATTGTTTGTGGCCAACGGCATGTGCGGCCACGGCTTCATGTTCGCTCCGGCCATTGGCCGCTACGTCAGCGAGATCATCCTGGACGGCCGTTACCCGTTCGATTGGTCGGAATTCAGCATGGGGCGCGACTTTTCGCGCCAGGAACTGATGAAATAAAATCATGACAATCAAAATTGACGGTGACTGTTTAAGTTTGCAGCAATTTGATCAGGTGGCCCGGGGAAAGAAGCGGGTGGAGCTGTCGCCCGCCGCCGTGGCCAAAATAAAAAACTGCCGGTTGGTACTGGAAGAATTCATCCATTCCGATAAGCCATACTACGGCATCAATACCGGTTTCGGCGCCCTGGCCCAGCGCCGCATCGAAAAGAAGGACCTAAAGAAGCTCCAAAAAAACCTGATCAAGAGCCACACTGCCGGCGTCGGCCCGAATTTGCCTGCCGACATCGTGCGCGGCATCATGCTGCTGCGGGCCAATGTCCTGGCCAAGGGTTACAGCGGCGTGCGCCTGGAAGTAGTGCAGCTGCTGCTTGATCTGCTGAACAAGGACATCATCCCCCTGATCCCGTCCAAGGGATCGGTAGGGGCCTCGGGCGACCTGGCACCGCTCTCCCACCTGGCCATGGTCCTGATCGGTGAAGGCGAAGTCATTTATCGGAACCAGGAGCAGAATTCGGCAACAATTTTAAAAAAAGCCGGCCTGCAGCCGTTGGTGCTCCTGGAAAAGGAAGGCCTGGCATTGATCAATGGCACCCAGGTGATGACCGCCATCGGCATTTTCAATCTGCATGAAGCCGAAAACCTGGCCAAAGTAGCCGATATCGCCGGCGCCATGACCTTCGAAGCCCAGTTGGGCAACCCCTCGCCTTTTTACGAGGAGATCCAGAATGTCCGCCGCCATCCCGGACAGATGGAGAGCGCCAAAAATATCCTGCACTTGATCAAGGACTCGCCGCTGTGGCTATCGCACCAGGGCAAGAAAAAGGTGCAGGACGCCTATTCCGTCCGCTGCATTCCCCAGGTGCACGGGGCGGTTCGCGACACGCTGAAATACGTGCGCCGCGTCCTGGAGATCGAGACCAACTCGGCCACCGAGAATCCCCTGATCTTCCCGGAACAAAAACTCATCCTTTCCGGCGGCAATTTCCACGGCGAGCCGGTGGCTTTCGCCATGGATTTCCTGGCCATCGCTCTAACCGAACTGGGTAACATCTCCGAACGGCGCATCGACCGCCTGATCAATCCCGCCTCCAACATGGGACTGCCCAATTTTCTGATCGCCGACAACGGCCTGAATTCGGGTTTCATGATCGTCCACGTCACGGCCTCGGCTCTGGCTTCGGAAAACAAATCCCTGGCCCACCCGGCCTCGGTGGACAATATCCCCACTTCGGCCAACCAGGAAGACCACGTCAGCATGGGCACCATCGGCGCCCGCCAGGCACGCGAGATCATCGGCAACCTGACCTACATCCTGGCCATTGAATTGATGGCCGCGGCCCAGGCCCTGGATTTTTATGAATTGAAAAGCTCGTCGCCGCTGGAGAACGTCAAAACCCTGATCCGCAAACAGGTGCCTTTTTTAAACGAAGACACGCGCATGGATATCCATATCCGCCATATCGCCGACCTGATCCAAAGCGGCCAGCTTGTCGCCGCCGCTGAAAAGTCGGGCTTGCAACTCACATAATGACTTTCTTGCGCATACTTCTGCTGGCCGGTATTATTTATTTGCTTTTCAAATGGCTGCGCAAAAGCCCTCCGCCCGCACCGAGACCACGGAGCTTCGACCGCCAGGGCCAGGCCATAGAGGAAATGGTCCAGGACCCGGTTTGCGGCACCTATGTCCCAACCGGCCAGGCTCTGTCCCTGACCCGGGAAAAGGAAACTTTTTATTTTTGCAGCAACGAATGCCGCGAAAAATTCAAGCAGCTCAAAAAAACAAACTGAGAGCGACCTGAACGACCAGGCTGGCCGGGATTCAGCCCAAAGCCACGTCCAAAAACATCATGGCCGCAAAGCCGAGCATGACGCCGATGGTGGACAGGTCGGTTTCGTTGCCCCGCTGCGATTCGGGAATGAGTTCTTCCACCACCACGAAGATCATGGCCCCGGCGGCAAAGGAAAGGGGGTAGGGCAGCAGGGGTTTGACCAGCAAAACCAGAAGGGCGCCCGTCACTTCTCGCGCTGCACTGGCCGCCACTGCGCCGCCCAACGGCTGAAGGGTTGGCCGTAGGCGGCGGCGAAGGCCTTCTCCAGGTCATTGCCGCTGCCCAGTTTGCCCAGCAAGCGGCGCAGGCGCGCCATGCCGTGCGTCTCCACCAGGTCGACCACCACTTGCAGGCTCTCCAGGTAGGCCACCATGGCCACGCGCGGCTCCCTGGGGAAGCCTTTGACCAGCAGCGCCAGGGGGATCACCTGGCCCACGTTGACCGACTCGTCGCCGCTGCAGTACTGGGCCAGCCCCTCCTGCAGCCAGAGCGGGCAGTTGGGCGCCAGGGCGTAGAGCAGGGCATGGGTGTACTCGTGGCTGAGCACCCGGCGCAGTACCCGTTCGTGATCCGCGGCGCCCTGCACCGGCACGCGGATCTTGCCGTCGAGCTGGCCGAACATGCCGCCGGCCCACTCCGGGGCGCGGGTGACGTCGGAAAAATCCTTGCCCGTGTAGAGGATGACGCTGATCGGCTGCCTGGGGAAATAATCCAGTTCCTTGCCGATCTCGGCATAGGCGCTTTTTAAAATGTCCAGCACCAGGTGCTTCATCTCGTCGTGTTCGTAGCCGTCAAACAGTACGACAAAATTAGCGGTTCGGGCATGGTCATAATTGCGCTGCACGCGGATTTCCTTCTCTAGCTTGGCCTGCAGTTCGAGAAGCGCTTCATCCACTTGCAGGGCCAGGGCGGCCTGCACCTGTTCCAACGCCGGCTCCAGTTGGTTCTGGCGGTAGAGTGCCTGGGCCAGCCACTTGCGCATGGCGAAATTGTCGGGTTGCGCGTCCAGCGCCGCTTGCACTTCGACAAGGGCTTCGTCCCAGCGGCCTAGGCGGGCCAGGCAAAGGCCGGCACGACCGCGGCTGATAGGATCGGTCGGCGCCAAGCGCTTGTAGGCCTCCAGCGCTTCGCTGAATTTCTCGGCGGCAAACAGCGCCTCGGCCGCCTGCCGCGTTTCGCTCAGCTTCGGGCCGGAGTCGGCAACCGCAAGCGGGGATTCCACCGCCACGTCGCCCGGCATTTCTTCAGTTGCTTTTGCCGTCGCCAGCGGAATGGATGGCGAAACAGACACGGAATGGCTGAACGGTTTTTCCGCGGCCGGCTGTGCGGCGTCGCCCGGGGCGGCGCGCTGCAGCAGCCAGAATATGGACGCGGCGATCGCGACCAGCAGCAGCGGCACCAGTACCAGCCGCAGACGGCGATTATTCACGTAATCCGGATTTTCCCATGGTTGGCCCATCGTCTTTCTTATTGTAACTGAAAACTGGCAGCGGGGAAATGGCAGCGGCTCAATTAATGGAACGCTCAGGGAAAAGTCAGCCTCGCTCTCCTCATTTTTTCCTCGCAAACGAATTTATTTCACTTTCGATTCATAATGTGAAATCCACCCCTCCAGGCATTTTATTTGCCGTTCTTTAGTCGTTTTCCCCAGATTTATATAATCGGATGCATATTCAGCTATAAGTTTAGACATTTTAATAGCCGCTGGTCAGCGAGTAGGTTCCATGCCGTTGTTCTGCGGCTTCGCCTGATCTGATTGGGCATTCAGCGCCGCCAGGAGCAGATCAGCCACCTTCCTGCCGGACAGCAGCATTCCTCCGAAGATTGCGCCCATGCGCGGCCCGCCAAAAGTGGCGTTGGCCGACATGCCCGCGACAAACAGTCCCGGAAAGACCTCTCGTGTGTTTTCCAGAGTGAGTGTCTCGGCTTCTTCGGACCACATGGACTTTTCTCCCTCGATTTTCCCGCTGGGCGTCGCGAGTTGTCCAGGGACCTTGTTCTGTACCACCTTCACCACCTCCGTCGCATGACCGGAGGCGTCAACCACAAAGCGAGCCCGAACAGCCAGGGGATCGACGTGCAGGCCGGCAAGTTGCACCGCCGACCAGTTCAACACCACCCCGACGACCCTGTCGGGGCGCATCAGCACGTCTTCAACACTGATGCAGTTGAAAACCGAGACTCCGGCCTGCACCGTGCGCGAAACCAACGTTGAGATGGCCTCGACCGAGTCCGCCGTGTGATAGCCCCTATCGTATTCGCAATGCCGGACTCCAAAATTATCAAGGATGTCCAAAGCGGTTTCCTGCACGACGATCTCATTAAACATCATTCCACCGCCCCACATTCCGCCCCCGACGCTCAGCTTCCGCTCGTACAATGCGATTTTCCGTCCGGCACGGGCCAGGTAGTATCCCGCCACCAAGCCCGCCGGGCCGCCGCCCACGATAGCAACATCGACTTCGAGATGATTCATTAGTTTGTGATAGAACCGTTCAATAATTGCCTTGCTGATAATCCGTTCGTCGATTTCCATGGTATTCCGTTTTTCTCCTTTCCGCAGAATATTTTCTTTGCTGTTTATTCTATTTCTATTCACTTTCCAAGTATAGGGTCGGATCTTCTGTTTGTCAATCAAAATCAGGCTCAAACCGTTGAAAATGGCATGATTTGGCAATTTAATAAGCCTAAAACCGAATTATGTTGTGCAAACAGCCAGGGAAATGTCAAAACCGATCGTTTTTTAATACCAGCATCTGTAGGGATGGGTCGCGATCCCCACATGGGGGACACGCCTATCCCTACCGAACCTATTTCTAATACGTCTTCAGCTCGCCGATGGCGTTCTCGACCGCGGGCAGGATGTCGCGCTTCTTGACCCTCTCCATCATGGCGTTGTGGTCGGGATAGAGCGGCCGGTCTTCTTCCAGGTGGTCGACCACCTTGCGCACCGCGGTCTTGGCAGCCAGCGTGCCTTAGGTCATCCTTCACGGTGCTTGACTTCTCTGAATGAACCGCCAGAGTGCATCCTGGCACAGTTTCCCCAATGACGCCGTCTGGATATCGCCGAAAACGGTCATCTTAGCGCTCTCTCCTTATTTTTCAGACAACCATACCTGATTCAATATATCGCAGTTCATGTAGACAAAGTCAAGAAGTCAAATGCCGAGTAAGATATTTTACAAGATAGCGAATAACGAAAATCCCTATGCAAATTGGAAAAAAAGACTTGACAGTAAATATTTTTTTTTGTAAATTGAATGAGCAATCAATTAGCTAATTGAAAAGGTTGCCAAAATATGAATATAAAAGATCCAATAGATAAAAAGAAGCGAATCATCGATGCTGCTATTAAGCTTTTCTCTGAAAAGGGTTATCATGGCGCAACAACAGCTTTAATTGCTAAAGAAGCTGGTGTATCGCAAGGGATTATCTTCCATCATTTTAAAAATAAAGAAGATTTATTTTTTTCATTATTGAAAGAAAAATGTAATTTATTTATGGTAGAATTTAGAAAGAGAGTTGGCAACGAACAAAATGCTTTGAAAAAGATAGAAATAGCCGTGTTAATTTATGTTCAACTAGTCCGAAAAGAAAAAAAATTCTTTGAGATGCTGATAATGCAAACTACGGGGTCTGGGCTGGATCTCGAAAAGATAAATAAATACGGTATGATGGAAGCTTTTAGAATAATAGGAGAAATAGTTAAAGAAGGTATTCAGCAGGGTGTG
>Ga0180009_10002069_pt1 | contig 23726 bp, 11 predicted proteins | sample OS_PC_MetaG_FD_123537 | JGI IMG/M metagenome (GOLD analysis project Ga0180009, IMG submission 123537) | Groundwater microbial communities from the Aspo Hard Rock Laboratory (HRL) deep subsurface site, Sweden - OS_PC_MetaG | ecosystem: Environmental > Aquatic > Deep subsurface > Groundwater...
AGGGTCTCGATCTCGAGGTCACGCAGGGGTCCCATGTCCGGCGTCCGGAGACAGCGGCTGTACCCCAGGCCGTGGCGCATCTCGTAGCGGCCGCCGGCCGGGATGGGTCCGGGCAGGCAGGAACAGTAGGCGCCGGATCCGTTGTCGCGCAGGTACAGCGCCTGGCCGTGGGGATCGAGAACCGGATCGTTGAACCAGGGGGTGAGCCGGTGTTCGCGGCTGTTGCCGCTCCAGGTGCAACCGGCGCCGGTCTCGCTGACGATGCAACCCAGTTCCTCGTTGGCCAGGACGTTGGTCCAGGGGCAGGGGGGAACCCGCAGGGTGCCGTCCGGCCGGCATTCCAGCCCGATGACGTATTCCCCGGCCTCGGCATGGAAACCCCCGAATCCGTTGAAGAACTGCAGCGCGGCCCCCTCCGGGGGGGCCGCTTTCCTGGTCGTTTCCCCTTCAGCCGCGATCCGTGGAGTGTTTGAAACCGATTTCAAGGGGAATCGGCCAGCCTCGCACAAGCCCGCCCCGGCCACCAGGTCGATCGCCTCCCCGCGGTCGGGGGCGACACCCAGCAGGAATGTCAGGGTGGCCGAGGCCCCCGGCTCCAGGCGCACCTCCCGCCGCAGGCTCACGACCGGATCCAGGACGTTGCCGACGGTGCCGCTCAGCGGGGCCCGGGACAGGAGGGCGGCCGGGCGGGCCGGGTGCCTGCCGCGACCGAAGAACCGGGCCCGGTCGGTCTCCCATTCCACCGGTCGGGCGACCGATCCCGGCGCATCCGGAGGTTCCGGTCCGACGAGGGCGTGGACCAGGACGGGGTGGCGCTCATCGGCACCCCGGGGTCTGCGGCGCACCAGCAGCAGGCCCGCCCCCTCCCCGGGAAGGTACTCGGTCTGGAGGAACAGCTTGGAGAAGACCGGGTGGGAGGCGTGGGCTTCAGGATGGTTCAGGACCACCTCGGCCAGGGAGGTCACCTCCAGATGGCGGGGAGCGTCCGTCCCGTTGGTCAGGGTCAGCCGCCGGATCTCGCAGGCCAGGCCGGGGACAAGGGTCACTTCCATGCGGGCGGCGACCCCGTCGCGATCGTCCAGGAGGGTGATCCGGCCGGGCTCGTTCCGGCAGGCCCCGTCGCCCGGATCGTCTCCCAGGGCACGGAAACGGCCGGTTTCGCGGTCCCTGACGAAGAACAGCAAACCCTCCCGCACCCGGCCGCCCTCGGCGGTCCGGTGGGTCAGGGCGAGGGAGGAGTCGGGGCCCTCCAGCAGGGAGGATCCGGAGCCGTCCGGTCCGACATCCACCCGGTACCGGCGACCTCCGGGAAGGTCCTGCGCCAGGGTCGCGGACGGATTTCCGGACTTTCCCGCGGGGCTGTTTGGCGATCCGTCAGAAATCCGCACGCTTGGCTCCTTGCCCTCACCTGGTGTCTTCGGGCGAACGGCGGTATGCTAAGTCCATCTAGGACGATTTGTCAAAGAAGGGCTTGACAGGTTTCTGGATTTATGAAACCGTTTACATCGCGCCGTGCGACGGACCGTGGCGGCAAAGACCTGTTCGATCACGCCGAGCCGAGGACGGATCGGGGGATCCCAACCGGAGCGATCCATGTGGCCACCATTCGGGACGTAGCCCGCGCAGCGGGAGTATCCATCGCCACCGTGTCCCGGGTCTACAACAACCAGGATCTGGTCAACGCGGACACCGCCGAGCGCATCCTGAAGATCGCCGCCGAACTCGATTACTGGCCCAATCCCACCGCCCAGAGCCTGACCACGCGCCGCACCCGGACCTTCGGGGTGCTGCTGCCCGACCTCTTCGGGGAATTCTATTCCGAGGTCATCCGGGGCATCGACCTCGCCGCCCGGCGGGGCGGCTACCAGATCCTGCTGTCCAGCTCCCATTCCAACCCCGAGGACGTGCTCATGGCCAGCCGGGCCATGCTGGGCCGGATCGACGGCGTGATCATGATGGCGCCGGACGAGACCTCCATCGACACCGTCGCCAGGGTGAGGGACCGGGTCCCGGTGGTCCTGCTCAATCCCCGGACCCCGGTGGAGGGCTGCCATTCGGTGGCGGTGGACAACTTCCACGGGGCCAAGGCCGCCGTCTCCCATTTGATCGGCCTGGGGCACCGGGACGTCGCCATGATCACCGGGCCGGAGGGCAACGGCGACGCCGAGGATCGGTTGCGGGGGTTCCGGGAGGCCCTCGCCGATGAAGGACTCGATCCCGACGCGGCGCTCGTCATCCCCGGCGATTTCCGGGAGACCACGGGATTCGGCGCGGGAGAGGTCCTGCTCGGGCGCCGGCCCCGCCCGACGGCCGTCTTCGCGGCCAACGACAGCACGGCCATCGGCCTGATGGCGGCCCTGCGGGTGGCCGGCTGCAGGGTGCCCGAGGACATTGCGGTGGTCGGTTTCGACAACGTGACCATCGCCGGCTACCTGAACCCCGCCCTGACCACCGTCCACGTGGACGCCTGCGGCCTGGGCGGCCGGGCCGTGGAACTGATGATGGCCGCCCTGGAAGCGGGCGCGCAGGACCTCCCCCGGCACCAGGTCATCCAGGCGGTCCTGAAGGTCAGGCAATCGTGCGGGGCCCAGAAGACGCCCGCCTTGAAAAGACATTCGGCGGACGGACCCGCCGGCGACGATGTGGACATCCGAGGAGAAACACCCCTTCGTTCTGGAGGAGATCCGTCATGAAGAAACTGTTGACGATCCTGGTCGCCCTGGCCTTCACGGCCTGCATGGCGACGCCATCCGCCCAGGCCGCGGCTCCCCGCGAGGATGCCGTCTGGGCGCGCACGGCCTTGAATCCCATCACCCTGGACGGGGTGCTCGACGAGGCGGACTGGGCCCAGGCCGAGACCTGGGTCATCGAATACGCCGTCGACGCGGGCATTCCCGGCAGCGGCTGGAAGACCGAGAGCGGCTGGAATCCCATCGATCCCACCCACGCGACCCTGAAGTTCCTCGTCCACGGCAACCAGCTCTACATGGGGGCCGTGATCCTCGACAAGTCCATCGGCGGCAGCACCCAGTTCAACCGGTTCGACGGTCTTCTGATGGGCCTGAAGGACCACACCATCGCCGGGGCTCCCAAGCCCGTGGCGGAATACTTCTATTCCTGGTGGCACGACGAGCTGACCGACCCGCAGCCCGTCGGCACGATGCCGGGCTTCATCGGCGCCTGGGCCGAACTGCCCCACGGCGCGCCGCGCACGCCCGAGCAGATCGACGCCTGGGACGCAGTGACGGTCGTCAACGGCCAGACCAACACCGACACCGTCGACGACGTGGGCTACACCGTCGAGATGCGGTTCAACCTCGACCCCATGGGCTACGACGTGACCCAGCCGGGCGGCGACGTGGTCGAGTGGAACATCTCCATCTACGACTGCGACTGGTTCTGGCCCATCAGCGTGACCTCCTTCAGCTCCAACCGCGTCTGGTGGCAGGGGCCGTGGGGCAACGCCTCCTGGTACAACGAGGTACGGATCTTCGCCAGCCCCGACGTGACCACAGCCTCGGGCCCGGCCCCGGCGATCGACCCGGAAATGGTGATCCCCGAGCTGAGCACCGTGCCCGTCATCGACGGGACCCTCTCGGAACCCGTGTGGAGCGATCCGTCGGTCTACACCTTCGACATCCGCTGGGACGGCGGCGACGTGCTGCTGGACACCTACGACGGTGTCGGTCCGTTCCGGGCCGGCCAGTTCCAGCCCACGGTCAACGGCGGCGAGGCCTTCGTGGCCGACCCCGCCGACGCCACGGTGAAGGTCTACCACCGCGGGGACATGCTGTACATGGGCTTCGAGGTCCGCGATGCGGTCGTCCAGTACCATGCCGACCTGAACCGCTGGGACGGCTTCATCGTCACCATCGACGACCGGGTCGAGCTGGGCTCGGACAACACGGCGCTCACCCGGCGCCTGGCCTTCCAGGTCGGGGATGCCGGCCAGGCCGTGGCCCAGGACGACCTGCTCAGCTTCGTGACCGCCGGTAAAGCCGAGGTCGCCGTCGCCCTGATGGCCGGGACCACGGTCGACACCCTGGGGACGCAGGACGACACCGGTTACACCGCGGAACTGGCGCTGGACCTGAAGAGCCTGGGTTATCCCGCCGGTCTGGGTGATGGAGCCTTCTTCTTCGGGGTCAACCATCTCGACGGGGACTCCTACATTCCGATCACCGACAGCTACGGCACGCGCACCTGGTGGTACCGGGAGTTCCCCGGCGTCTGCTGCCCCGCCTGGGCCCATCTGGAGTCCAGCCTGAGCGGTGTGCCGGGTTCCGACGAGACCCGTCCGGGCTACGCCACGGTCACCGGCGGCAGCGGTCCGTCCTCCCGTCCGGAGATCAGGTTCGCCATGCCGGACCGCAACCTGGTGGCCCTGGAGGTCTACGACCTTCGCGGCATGCTCGTCGAGCGGCGCACCCTGGGCGCCCTGGATGCCGGTGAGAACAGCGTGAGCCTGTTCTCGTCGCGGCGTTCGAGCGCGGGCGTGTACATGTACCGCCTGCGGATGATCGATCCGGCCACGGGTACGACCCGAGGGGTCCTGACGGGCAAGACCCTGCTCATCAAGTAGGATGCAATGGGACGTCCGGGAGGCCGCGGGGCCTCCCGGACCCCCGGAAGATCGAGGCGAGAACCGGAGGCGGGTTCCAGGTGACACGACGCGAGGCGAGAGCGATGAGGCGATGGGCGCTGCGGACGGCGGCTCTGGCGGTGATCTGCCTGGCGGCCGCCTACCCGGATGCCCTGCTGGCCGGGACCACCGGGACGGTCGCCGGCACCGTGACCGATCAGGAAGGACGTCCGGTGGTGGCGGCCACCATCCTGGTGATCGGCACCCGCCTGGGAGCCTACGCCGACGCCGAGGGATCCTTCAACATCCTGAACGTCCCGCCCGGCACCTACGAGGTCAGGGCCAGCCGGCTGGGCTTCAACCCGGTCACCATCTCGGGCGTGATCGTCTCGTCCGACCAGACCGTCCGCATCGAATTCAAGATGGGCGACACCACCCTCCAGGCGGAGGAGGTGGTGGTCGTGGCGGCCCGTCCCCCCGTCGACCTCAAGGAGACCAGTTCGCAGTCGACCCTGACGACCGAGGAGATCGAGTCCCTGCCCGTCCAGAACCTGGAGGACGTGGTGAACCTGCAGGCGGGCGTGGTGGACGGCCACTTCCGCGGCGGCCGCCAGGGCGAGGTCCAGTACCAGGTGGACGGGGTCAGCGTGAACAACGCCTTCGACAACTCCTCCAGCCTGAAGATCGACCGGTCCCTCCTGCAGGAGGTCCAGGTCATCAGCGGGACCTTCGACGCGGAGTACGGCCAGGCCATGAGCGGCGTGGTCAACGCCGTGCTCAAGAACGGCACCGAGGACTTCCTGGCCGAAGGGGAGTTCTACAGCGGGGGCTTCTTCTTCCCCGGCCGCGAAGATCAGCGTCTGGCCGACGACACGCCCCGCCTGGCGGGAACCCAGAGCTACCAGCTGACCCTGAGCGGACCCCTGCCCCTGGCGAAGACCACCTACCTGGTCAGCGGCCGGCGCTACCTTTTCGACGACTACATCTACGCAGAACGCCGCTACAACCCCACCGACGACGTCGAGGACCCGACGGAACCCGGCAGCCCCTTCGTCGCCACGGGCGACGGCGAGGAAATGCCCCTGGGCTACAACGACGAGTGGTCGGGGGTGGTCAAGTTCTCCAACTCGTCCTTCGCCAACACCAGCCTGAACTACCAGGCGGTCTTCAACGGCCGCAAGGGCCGGCCCCAGAACTACATGTTCCGGTACATGCCGGACGGCCTGTCCATCCAGCGGTCGGTGTCGATCTCCCACGGGTTCGACGTGACCCACACCCTGGGCGCCTCGTCCTTCCTGGACTCCAACCTGCGGCAGAACTACTTCGAGTACACCGACTACCTCTACGAGGACATCTACGATCCCCGGTACGACGAGGTGCCGCAGCTCGATTCCTCGACCAACCTCGGGGACTGGTTCTATCAGGGCGTCCAGCTGAATCACTATCGCCAGAAAACCAACGCCTTCATCCTCAAGGGGGCGCTCGTCAGCCAGCTCGACCAGGTCCACCAGCTGAAGACCGGCGTGGAGCTGAGCCTGCCCGCGGTCACCTTCGGCAACGACGTCACCTTCACCTACGGGGAAGGGACCCTGGTCCGGCACCTGAACGAGCCCCCGGATTATCCCGGCCCGGCCACCTACCATCCGGTCATGGGTGCGGCCTTCATCCAGGACCAGGCCGAGACCGCCGACCTGATCGTGCGGTTCGGGGCGCGCCTGGACTACTTCGACGCCCGGTCCACCATCCCCAGCGACCTGGCCAATCCGGCCAACGCCATCGCGGGGGCGCCGGAATCCCGGCCCCAGGACACGACGGTCAAGGCTTCGGTTTCGCCGCGGCTGGGCGTCGCCTACCCCATCGAGGACAAGGCCGCCATCCACTTCGCCTACGGGCACTTCCGCCAGTTCCCCTCGGTGGGGACCATGTTCACCAACTCGGACTACGACATCCTGGCCCGCCTGCAGGCCGGCGAGGTGCGCTACGGCCTGATGGGCAACCCCGACGTCAAGCCCGAGGAGACGGTGCAGTACGAGGCCGGCTACAAGCAGGTGCTGACGCCCGATCTCGGTTTCGATCTGACGATCTACTACAAGGACATCCGCGAGCTGCTGGGCGTGGAGTTCATCGAGACCTACACCGGCGCCGAGTACACGCGCCTGACCAACGTCGACTTCGGCAACACCCTGGGCGTCACCCTGGCCGTCGACCACCGCAAGGTGGGACCTCTGAGCCTGGCCCTGGACTACACCTGGCAGCAGGCCCTGGGCAACAGCAGCGATCCGAGCGAGACCGCCAACCGCGCCGCCGCCGGCGAGGATCCTCGCCCGCGCCTGGTGCCCTTCAACTGGGATCAGCGCCACACCGTCAACCTGACGGCCGCCCTCAACAAGCCGGGCAAGTACTCGGTCAGCACGGTGGTCCGGCTGGCCAGCGGCCAGCCCTACACCCCCGTGACCGAAGCCGCCTTCGGGTTCAACAGCGAGACCAATTCGGGCCGCAAACCGACCGGGTTCCTGGTCGACCTGCGGGCCGAGAAGACCATCGGGTCCGGGGGGAACGGCGGCGTCTTCCTGCGGGTGTTCAACCTCTTCGATGCGCGATTCTTCAACGGGCCGGTCTTCGCCACCACCGGCAGCCCCTACTACTCGCGGACCGTGAGTCCCAGCGAGGAGATCGCCCTGCGGAATCCCACCCGGTTCTATCCCCCCCGGCGCCTCGAATTCGGGGTGCGCTGGAAACTGGGAGGGTCCTGATGAAGCCGCGCCGCAGCATTCACCGGAAAGGGATGGATTTGAAGCCACGGAACACGGTCCCGGCCCGGGGACGGACGACGGCGGCGGCCTGGCTGCTGGCCGCACTGTTGCCGCTCCTGTTGCCGCCGGGGCGCATCGCCGCGGACGTGGTGACCCCGGTGCCCCAGGACGAGCGGGGCCGCGAGGACGCCGAGCGTTCGGGCCAGCACGACGCCAACAACATGCGGACCATCTTCTGGAACTACGGCATGGTCGGGGACTATCCGCGCGATCCGGGCAACGTCGACCTGAGCGTGTTCCACTCCGCCGAGGTGCCCAAGGGCAGCGGCATGAACTACAGCGACGGCATCACGCCGTTCGTGCTGGCGAAGATCACGCAGCTGGACGGCGCCGAGGCCTACATCATGGAGACCGGGTTCCGGGAGCGCCAGGGCACCAGTCCCTACTTCAACCGCGTGATGCGTTTCGAACCGCGGCCGGGCTACTTCCAGCCCGATCCTGGCCTGAATCCGGGGCGTTCGGTCGCCCTCAGCAACGATCCGCGCACCTGGCCCGACTTCTGGCCCGACCGCCTGGACGAGATGGACGACCCGGGCTGGCCGGGGTCCTGGAACGGCTACTTCGGCAAGCAGGTCGTCGCCGACCAGGAGAGCTACATGGTCCTGGACGACGACTTCTACGACGCCTGGAACTACTATCCCGACAGCCGGGACCCGACGCGCCGGGGGCTGGGCCTGCGCATCGAGGTGCGGGGCTTCCAGTGGGCGAACCCCCAGGCCCGCAACGTGATCTTCTGGCACTACGACATCACGAACGAGAGCACGACCGACTACGAGGACAACATCATCTTCGGCCTGTACATGGATTCGGGCGTGGGCGGGTCGGCCCTGTCCTGCGACGGCATCTACGAATCGGACGACGACAACGCCTTCTACCAGGACGTGTTCAACGACCAGCGCATCAACCTGGTCTACACCTGGGACAACGGCGGCCACGGCCGCGATCTCAGCAGCTCCTGCGCCACCACCGGCTACCTGGGGTACGCCTACATGGAGACCCCGGGCAACGCCACCGACGGTCTGGACAACGACCTGGACGGGATCACGGACGAGGAGCGGGACAGCGGCCCCGGCAGCATGCTGATCGGGGAATCCCAGATCCTGGGTTACGTCGCGGCAAACTACGACCGGACACGGTTCGAAGCCGCCTACGGGCCGGTCGAGGAGACGCCCGCGTACCGGGCGGGCCTGTGGTGGAGCGGGGACGAGGACATGGACTGGACCGTGGAGGGGCACGACGTCGGCGCCGACGGCCTGCCCGAGACCGGCGACGCGGGCGAGGGCGACGGCATCCCCACGCCCGGCGAGCCGAACTTCGACGGGACCGACCTGAACGAGTCCGACCAGATCGGCCTGACGGGGTTCAAGCTCAACCGCATCCGCCCCGGGCAGAACAATCCCAACCAGGAAGTCGACGGCATCGTCTTCTTCACCGACAACCACGACTGGCCCGAACGCCTGTACAACCAGTTCGCCGATCCCGATTCCTCGGTGAGGTTCGACCCCCCGCTGGCCTCGAACTACAATATCGGCTTCCTCTTCGCCTCCGGCCCCTTCCGGCTCGCAGCCGGCAAGACCGAGCGCTTCAGCCTGGCGCTGGCCTACGGCGCCAGCCTGGACGAGCTGTCGCGCAACACCCAGACGGTCCAGCAGATCTACAACGCCAACTACCGGTTCGCGGTCCCGCCCAAGGCGCCGACCGTGACCGCCGAGGAGGGCGACGGCTTCGTCCGCCTGTCCTGGGACGACGTCGCGGAACGCGGCGCCGACCCGGTCACCGGCGAGTACGATTTCGAGGGTTACCGGGTCTACCGGTCCACCGACCCGGACTTCCGGGATCCCCAGGTGATCACCACCGGGACCGGGAGCGGCCCCCTGGGCAACGGCAAGCCCATCGCCCAGTTCGACCGGATCGACGGGGTGAGCGGGTACTCGGAACTGGCCATCGAGGGGGTCCAGTACTACCTGGGAACCGAGACCGGATTGACCCACACGTGGACCGACTACGGGGTGACCAACGGCCAGCAGTACTACTATGCGGTGACGGCCTACGATTTCGGCTCGACCGATCCCAAGTTCAACTTCTACCCGTCCGAGAACGCCATCGCCCCCTCGCGCACGCCGCGCGGTGGTCTGGTGCTGCCGTCCAACGTGGTGGCCGCCCGCCCCAATCCCCGGGTGCTGGGCTACGTGCCCGCCGAGGCCGAGGCCGCCGAACACGTGACGGGACGGGGAACCGGGACGGTCGCCGTCGAGGTGGTCAACTCCAACGAAGTGCCCGACGGCCACACCTTCCGGCTGACCTTCGCCACGCCGCACCCGGACAGCCTGCGCGCTTCGCACTACGTGCTGACGGACGAGACCACGGGCGAGATCATCTTCGAGACCGGCCGGGACCTGATCGGCCAGGGCATCGGCCCGGTGGGGGCCGGTCTGCTGCCCATCGTGCAGACCCAGGACGAGGTCGCCATCGATCCGGAGAACACGGGCCTGCTGGCCGGGAGCCCCACCGACGCCGTGATCAAGGTTACCTACCAGAGGGTCCTGCCCATCAACCAGGTTCGCCCGGGATTCCCGGATGACATCACCATCCAGTTCTTCGACACGGTGGTCGATACGTCCCTCGACCTCAATCCCTTCGACCCGACCCCGGTCAAGTTCAAGATCTTCGCCCACTCGCCCGATGGCGATCGCCAGCTGGAATGCCGGTTCCGTGATCTCGACGGGGACAACACCCTCAGCCTGATCGACGAGGCCATCGATGTGGTCACCTACCTGGCGAGCGATCCTTCCTCTCCCCAGGTGACCTGGCGGTTCGAGATCGACGGCGTGGACGGCCAGCCGACCGTGCCCCTCGGCGCCGGCGACGCATTCGCCCTGACGCTGGTGCGGCCCTTCAGCGCCGACGATTCCTTCAGCTTCTCCACCCGGGGCTCCTACGTCGACAAGTCCGCCGCCGGCGTCCTGGCCCCCTACGTGGTGCCGAACCCGTACATGGCCTCGGCCAGCTTCGAACCCGAACGCTTCGCGGTGTCCGGCCGGGGGGAGCGGCGGATCGAGTTCCGCGGCCTGCCCGCCCGCTGCACCGTCCGGATCTACAACCTCCTGGGCGAACTGGTGCAGACTCTCCGGCACGACGGATCCGACGAGGGGATCGTGGCCTGGGACCTGCGCACCAAGGACCAGCTCGACGTCGCTCCGGGGCTCTACATCTTCCATGTGGACGGCGGAACGGCCGGGACCGCCACCGGCAAGTTCGCCATCGTGAAATGAGGCCGGCGATGCGCGTGAACGTCAGGCCTGCAACGCGGGGAAAGACATGAAGAAAGTCGTGCTGATCCTGGGGGTGTACCTGGCGGCTGCGGTCGGCGGCGCGACGGCGCAGACCCAGGTCGGGAGCACCATCGGGACCTTCCTGCGGATCGAACCGGGGGCCCGCGGCGCCGCCCTGGGCAACGCCGGTTCGGCCCTGCCCGGAGGGGTCGACGCCGTCTACTACAACGTCGGCGCGCTCGGGCTGCTGGAAGAGGCGGCCGTCCAGTATTCCCACAGCATGTGGTTCGCCGACATCAGCCACGACTACTTCGCAGCGGCCCTGCCGGTCACCGGCGTGGGCAACTTCTTCGTCAGCGTGACGGCGCTGAACTCGGGCGAGATCGACGTCCGCACCGTGGAGTCGCCCCTGGGCACGGGCGAACGCTACACGGTTTCCAACGTGGCTCTGGGCGTCGGCTTCGGCAAGCGGATCACCAGCCGGTTCGCCGCCGGCCTGCAGGCCAACTACGTGACCGAGCGCATCTGGACCGCCTCGGACAAGATGATGACCTTCAATCTCGGCACCACGTACCTGCTGTCCGAGGGCGGGGCCCGGCTGGCCTTCTCCCTGGCGAACCTGGGCACCCGCGCCCGCTACACGGGCAGCGGCCTGGGCATCCAGTACGATCCCGATCCCGACTCCTACGGCGACAACAGCTCCCTGCCCGCCGAGCAGTCCACCGACCGGTTCCCCCTGCCGGGCCTGTTCCGGCTCGGCCTGAGCGTGCCCTACCAGGTGAGCAAGGAGAGCGCCCTGCTGCTCCTGGTCGAGGGGCTGCACCCCAACGACAACAGCGAGAGCATGAACCTGGGCGTGGAATGGAAGCTGCGGCGGCTGCTCGCCCTGCGCGCCGGATACCAGACCCTGTTCCAGACCGACGGCGAGCTGGGCCTGACCCTGGGCTTCGGGGTGGAGGGCGACCTGGGCCGGTCCCGCTACGCCCTCGACTACGCGTGGGCGGGGCACGAACACCTGGAGGACACCCATCGGGTGACCATGGTCATCGATTTCTAGGAGGGACCGCTCGCCGCGGACCTTCCGCAACTCGAGGAGTGACGGCCGGTGAAGACAACCCAGACATCACACCGCGCGACGGCCCGCCCCCGCAACCGCGGACTTCTGCCCGCGATCCTCGTCCTGCTGGGGATGCTGGCCGGCGTCGCACCCGGCGTCGCACCCGGTGTTCTGGCAGCCGGAGCCCGCGACCTGCCCCTGCCGGCCCAGAAGTCCCTGCCCACCGAGGCTTTGCTGGACAGCCTGCAGCGCACCGCCTTCCAGTACTTCTGGGAGGAGGCGAACCCCCTCAACGGCCTGATCCGGGACCGCAGCCAGCCCTGGTCGCCCTGCAGCATCGCGGCCCAGGGATTCGGGATCACCGCCATCTGCATCGGGATCGACCACGGCTGGGTGTCCCGGACCGAGGGGCGCGACCGCATCCTGCTGGGCATGCAGACCCTCTGGAACGGGCCCCAGAGCGACGCCGAGTACAACACCAACGGCTACAAGGGCCTGTTTTACCACTTCCTGGACATCAATTCCGGCGTGAGGACCTGGAGCAGCGAGCTGTCGACCATCGACACCGCCCTGCTGATGGCCGGGGTCCTGGACGCCAAGCAGTACTTCGACACCGACGAGCCCGGAGACGTCGAGGTGCGCGCTCTGGCTGATTCCCTCTACTACCGGGTGGACTGGGACTTCATGCGCAGCGGGGGCAACGGCCTGCGCATGGGCTGGAAGCCGGTCACCGGGTTCAGCGGCTTCGGCTACTGGATCGGCTACAACGAGGCCATGATCCTGTACCTGCTGGCCCTGGGCTCCCCGACCCACCCCGTGCCCGACTACACCTGGGCCTACTGGACCAGCGGCTACAACTGGAGCGTGCAGTACGGGCAGATCTACGTGATCTTCCCGCCCCTGTTCGGTCACCAGTACTCGCACTGCTGGGTGGACTTCCGCGACATCCGCGACCCCTACATGCAGCTGCGGGGCATCGACTACTTCGAGAACTCGCGGCGGGCCACCGTGGCGGCCCGGGAGTACTGCATCGCCAATCCCTACGGATGGGCCGGCTACGGGGAGAACTGCTGGGGGTTGACGGCCTCGGACGATCCGGGGGGCTACCTGGCCCACGGGGCGCCGCCCGCCCAGAACGACAACGGCACCATCACGCCGACGGCGGCCGCGAGTTCCATCGCCTTCGCGCCCGAGATCGTCATCCCGGCGCTGCACCACATGTACGACAACTACGGCGTCATGCTGTGGGGCGAGTACGGCTTCAAGGACGCCTTCAACCTGACCCAGTTCTGGTGGGGGACCGACTACCTGGGCATCGACCAGGGCCCCATCATCATCATGATCGAGAACTACCTGAACGGTTCGGTGTGGAACCGGATGATGGGCAACGCCGACCTGCGGGCGGGCCTGATCCGGGCGGGTTTCATGGACGTGTCCGGGGTCCCCGAGGGACCTCAGGCCTCCGCCCCGGGCATCGAACTCGGGCAGAACGCCCCGAACCCCTTCCGGGGTTCGACCCAGATCTCCTTCCGGGTGGCCGAGCCCGGGGAGGTGACCCTGCGGATGTACGACCTGAGGGGTCGGATCGTGCGGGAGATCGTCGGCCAGGCAGCGGACAAGGACCTGCAGCAGATGACCCTGGATTCCGAGGGGCTGCCGAGCGGCATCTACCTGTATTCCCTGGAATCCCACGGCCGGACGCAATGGAAGCGGTGTATCGTACTGAAGTGATCGCCGGCGCGAGGGACCAGCCGGTGAAGGAGGTGGTGGACCGTCGATGGAAAACGGAACATTCGGGAACAAGGTATAGATTCGTCATCAACCTGAGGAGAAACAGCCATGTTCAAGATCTTCAAAGTCAGCGTCCTGTGCGCCTTCGCCCTGGTGGCGTTGTCGGCCGGGACCGCCCTGGCGACCGACACGCCCACCGGCGCGGTCGTCATCGAGCGCGTTTTCAACGATTCCTTCGCATCGATTTTGACCGTCAACAACAGCTATCCGACCGTCATCGACATCAATGACGTCGCCGCCGGTCCCCTGGGCTGGGCGAATCTGCACGTCTGGCGGTTCTCCACCGACGGCATGACCGCCCAGCAGTTCAACAACACCGACGGCTTCATGTTCACCGCCGAGCTGACCATCTCCGGCACCGGCGACGGCGAGGCCGGCCTGCAGATCTCCCCCTGGTGGTCCCCCAACGTCGACGGCCGCTTCAACGTGCGGACGCCCGACGGCGAGGTGGCCTGCTTCGGCGGCCGTCTGCCCTTCTATTCGTTCACCGGCAGCCAGGGCGTGAGCTACGTCAAGGGCACCACGGTGCGCCTGGGCATGATCTACACGACCAACGTCGAGATGAACATGTCCATGCCCGCGACGATCGAGTACCTCTATGACGACGGCGTCCTGCACACCAGCGGCCCGATCCCCTTCGACGAGGGCAACCCCGCCGAGGATCCTCCGCACGGGGTGTGGGGCATCCTGTCCCCCGCCTATGCGGGCGGCCACATGCAGTTCAACAACATGAGCGGATCGGGTGACGGCTCCAACCTGAACGTCACCTGGGGCGACATCACCTTCCAGGATCTGGGCACGGTCGTCGCCGACGAGCCGACCAGCTTCGGCAACGTGAAGGCCCTGTTCCGGTAGTCGGAACGATCCAGCGAGTCGAGCGAGGAGACCCGGGGCGACCCGGGTCTTCTCCATCGGGGGCGGGGCGGTTGACCGGATCCCCGCCGTCACCCACAATTGCCGCAGGGGGAAGTTCGTCGTCTCGTCCCGAAAGGACCGCCATGACCCCGGCCGTTCGCGCCCTTGCCGCTTCGCTCCTGTTCCTGGTCCCTTTCGTCGTCCATGCCGGCGACGACCCCGCCGCGGTGATCACCTCCGGATCGCTGCTGGCCGACGTCTCCCTCTTCGCCTCCCCCGAATGCGCCGGCCGCCTGCCCGGCACCGACGGCTACCGGCGCGCGACCGACCACGCGGCCGCGGTCCTGGCGGAACTGGGGCTCGAACCGGGCGGGGATGACGGAAGCTGGCTGCAGCATCTGCCCATGGAGGCCAACGTCATCCGGCGTTGCGCGGTGACGGTGACGGACCAGGCCGGAGTGTCGCAGGACCTGGCGCCGGGGGAGGAGTGCGCCTGCCGGGGCTTCACCGGCAGCGGGGACGTCTCGGGCGAGGTGGTCTTCGTGGGCTACGGCCTGAGCCTGCCCGACCGCGGGTATGACGACTACGCCGACGTCGACGTGGCCGGGAAGATCGTCCTGGCCTTCAAGCAGGCCCCGCCCTGGCGGCTGGACGACGGGAAGGGCTGGGACCGCGCGGATCTGCCGCGGCCCAAGGCCCGCGCGGCCCGCGACCACGGCGCGGCCGCCCTGCTGCTCATATCGCGCCCCAACGACCAGGATCCCCAGCCGGTCATCGCCAGCGTCCTGCACGGGCCCGGCGACCACGTGCCCGACCTGCCGGCCGTCCAGATCTCCCTGGAGCAGGCGGCCCGCCTGTGCGCCGGGGGAATGGATGACCTGAAGGGCCTGCAGTCCGCCATCGACGACGCCCGCCGGCCGGCGTCCCGTCCTCTGTCCGGTCGGGCTGCGGTCGCCGTCGAGGCCGATTACGCGCCCGCGGCGGACACCTGGAACGTCGTCGGGGTGCTGCGGGGAACCGATCCCGTCCTGAAGGACGAGGCGGTGGTCGTCGGCGGTCACGTCGATCACGTCGGCGGCCAGGGCGAGGTCTTCTGGCCCGGGGCCAACGACAACGCGTCGGGGGCGGCCGCGGTGCTGGGCATCGCCCGCGCGTTCGCCGCCGAGGCCGCCGCCGGACGGCCGCCGCGCCGTACCGTGGTCTTCGTGCTGTTCGCCGGCGAGGAGCAGGGCCTGCACGGAGCGCGGTTCCATGCGGGGCATCCGGTCATCTCCCTGGACCGCACCGCCGCCATGATCAATCTGGATTGCGTGGCCCACGGCGACAGCATCCAGCTGGGCGGAGGCAAGAGCCAGCCCGTCCTGTGGGATCTGGCCCGGGGCATCGACGCGGACCGGACGGCGCTCGCCATCGCCGCGACCTGGCGCGGGGGCGGAGCCGACGCGGCGCCCTTCTGGGACGCAGGGGTGCCCACGCTCTACTTCGCCTCCCGGTACAGCTACACCCACCTGCACCGGCACACCGACACGGTGGAAACGCTGAATCCGGTCCTGTTCGAGGAACTGGTGCGGCTGGCGTACCTCACGGCTGCGGAGGTCGCCTCCGGCGAGTACGAACGGGAGGCCATCGTGCCGGAGAGCTGACTTTTTCCCCGTGCCGGGGGGACATTCTGGTAAAATGATATCATTCCGACGGGCAGGACAACCGGCCCCTGCTTCCTGACGCCGGTGACCTCGCCCCGAGATCGGGGGGAAACGCCATGTCCACCACGCCTGCCGCCTCAAGGATGCGCGGACGCGCCGTCCTGTTCTTGACGGTCCTGTGCCTCGGCCTGCTCACCGCCGTCACGGCCGGGTCCCAGCCCGTCATCGTCGAACCCGGCTGGACCCTGGTGCGGTCCATCGCCTTCACCGCGCCGATATCGGCCTGCTACAACCCCGTCGACGGTGCCGTCTACGTCGGCCGCCGCGGGACCTCCACCGACGGCCTCTACCGCATCGACGCCCTGGGTTTCGCGACGCGGATCTCCACGGGCAGCAACACCGCCGGGGTCGCCGTCCAGCCCGATTCGGGTTCGGTGTTCCAGTCCGAGGACTACGGCGGGATCATCTACCGCACCGCCCTGGGCGCCACGGGCAGGGCGACCTGGGTCTCGGGATTCCAGGCCGGGGATGACGATCCCATCGGGATGGCCTTCGCGCCCTTCGATTACGCCGGGGACGTCCTGGTTCCCGGCAAGGCCGTGGTGGTCGACCGGGGCAACTCCGGGCCTGACGTCATCTGGACCTGGTCGCCCTTCATCGCCGAGGCCGAGACCCTGCTGCACGCCGACACCGGCATCCTCATCGATGCCGTCGACGTGGCGATCGACCGGACGGGCGTGTTCGTCGTCGACTCGGGCCTGACGGCCGCCGGGGTGGTCTACGAGGTCGGGGTGGGCGGCGTCCTGACCGTCTTCCCCACCTTCGAGGCCCTGCCCGATCCCGCGGGCATCGCCATCGATCCCTGGACGGACGACCTGCTCGTCCTCGACCAGGTCGACGACCGCGTCGTCCGCATAGGGCGGGCCGACGGGACCGTCACGGTGGTGGCCGCCGGGCTCAACACGACCCTGGGCTGGGCGGGCATCGACGTCTCGCCCGACGGCCGGTGGCTGGTGCTCACCTCGAACACCGACGGGAAGATCTACGTCCTGGGGCGGTGCGACGCCACCGGACATCCCGAGTTCGACTGCGATGGGAACGGGATCCACGACCTCTGCGACATCGCCCTGGGCGCCGCCGAGGATTGCAACGCCAACGGGATCCCCGACACCTGCGACCTCGATGCCGGGACCAGCGAGGATTGCGATCTGAACGGGATCCCCGACGAGTGTCCCACCTGCCCGCCCGTGGAGGTGGTCTTCGTCATGGACACCTCGACGTCCATGGACGACGAGGCCTCGGCCCTGTGCGCGAACATGACCCAGGTCGTCGAGCGGCTCGAGGCGGCGGGCCTGACGGTCATGCCGAGCCTGCTGGGCATCTGCGACCTGCCCGGCGGCGCCTACGGCTGCCTGGAGAACCACGTCACCGCGCTGCTGGGGACCGAGGTGCCCGGCGCCCCGCCCGCGGGCCTGGAGTTCCTGGGCTCCTGCCCCGGCGGCATGGAGGTCTGCCAGGAGGACTGGGGACTGGCCACGGCCGTGGTCGCCGGCCGCTACCCCTGGCTGCCCCGCGGCGAATCGGTCCGGCTGATCGTTCCGCTATCCGACGAGGGGTCGTGGTGCGGTGACCCGGTCACCACCTTCGACCAGCAGTCCGTCGACCACGCCGTCGTGGTGGCGCGGCAGAACAAGGTCGTCGTCTCGCCCATCACCGGGTCGGGATCGAGCTCCGCCGTGATCGCCCTGGCCCAGACCCTGGCCGACTCCACGGGGGGTATCCGCTTCAGCTCCGCGGTCCCCGCCGCGGATCTCGCCGAGGGGATCGTCGACCTGGTGCTCGAGGCCTGCTTCGCGTTCATCGACTGCAACGGCAACGGGACCCTCGACGCCTGCGACATCTCTGCGGGAATCAGCGAGGACACCAACGGCAACGGCATCCCCGACGAGTGCGAGGGCGCCTCGGCGGTGCCCGACGGAGCGCGGGGGGCCCGCCTCTACCGGCTGGACGGCAACTACCCCAACCCCTTCAACGCCCTCACGCGTTTCGATTTCGAACTGCTGGCGGACGCGCGGGTGGAACTGAGGGTGTACAGCCTGGACGGGCGCCTGGTCCGGACGGTCCTCGTCTCCCAGCTGGAACGAGGGCGGCACTCTGTGACCTGGAACGGCCGGGACGACCGCGGACGGACCGCAGCTTCCGGCGGGTACTTCTACCGGTTCCAGGCGGGGGACCAGGCCGAGGTCCGCCGGATGGTCCTCTTGAAGTAGGCCCCTCACCCCTTCCGCTCGGCCCCGGCCCCGGTCTCAGCCCGGGGCCGGATTTTTTCGACAACCCTTTCGGGCTTTTGGCCGTCATACGTGGAAAGCGCCGGGCCGTTTCCGACCGGCCGGCGCCCGGACGTTCCCCGACGCCCACGCCGTACCCGGAAGGTCATCCATGAGACTCGCTCCGTGCCGCCCCCAGCCGGCCCTCGCGTTCGTGTTCCTGTCGTTCCTGATCCCCGGTCCCGCCGGCGCCGCAGACACCGTAGCCGTCTCGGGACCCGGAACGGTGCGGGCGGTCCGTCTGGATGAACCGGTGGTCCTGGACGGTCTGCTCCTCGAGGACGCCTGGCAGGGGCCCGGCGAATCCCGTCTGGTCCAGAACGATCCCGGCAACGGGGTGGCTCCCCGCCACCGCACCGAGTTCTGGGTGGCCTACGACGACGGCGCCATCTTCGTCGCCGCGCGCATGCACGATTCGGCCCCCGATTCCATCGCGGCCCGTCTGGGCCGCCGGGACACCTGGCCCAGCTCCGACTGGATCTACATCAACCTCGACACCTTCAACGACGACCGGAACGCGTTCTCGTTCTCCATCAATCCCGCCGGCGTGATCGGCGATTCCGCCCTCTACAACGACGGCTGGGGGGACTCGACCTGGGACGGGGTCTGGGAGGCGGCCACGAACATCGACGGCCAGGGCTGGACCCTGGAGGTCCGCATCCCCTTTTCCCAGCTGAAGTTCCCCGACACCGACCAGCAGGTCTGGGGCTTCAACTTCTCGCGGCGCATCCTGCGCTACAACGAACGGGACGATCTGTTCCACATGCCCCGAGACGAGGCGGGCTACGGCCGCCGGTTCCCCGACCTGGTGGGCATCTCAGGTGTCCGGCCGGACAGCAAGGCCGAGGTCCGGGCCTACGGCTTGCTCAAGGGCGAGGCCCTGAACGTGGATCCGGACGATCCCTTTCGTGAAGATCCCCAGCTGAGCGGCAACGCAGGCCTCGACGTCAAGACCGCCCTGTCGAACAACCTGACCATGAACGCCACGGTGAACCCCGATTTCGGCCAGGTGGAGGTCGACCCCGCGGTGGTGAACCTCTCGGCCTACGAGACCTTCTTCCAGGAGAAACGCCCGTTCTTCGTGGAGGACGCCAACATCTTCCGCTTCGGCGAGGAGGGGACCAGCAGCAACTGGAACTTCAACTGGATGAGCCCGCTGCTGTTCTACAGCCGCCGGGTGGGCCGGTATCCCCAGATCGGCATCGAGGGGAGTCCGGATTGGGAGGACGGCCCGCAGTCGACCACGATCCTCGGGGCGACCAAGATCAGCGGCAAGGTGGGCGACACCTCGGTCGGGGCCTTCACGGCGTTCACCGCCAGGGAGAAGGCGCACCTGCAGACCGACGGCCGGGAGCACGACCAGGTGGTCGAGCCGTTCACCAACTACTCGGTGGTGCGGGCCAAGCACGCCCGTCCCGACGGCAGCCGAGGGCTGGGATTTCTGGCCACCTCCACGGTCCGCAAGCTCGACGATCCGGTCAGCCAGGCCGCGCTGGACAAGCGGTCGTTCACGGGCGGGATCGACGGCTGGACCCATCTGGACGAGGACGGCGTCTGGGCCCTGAAGGGGTACCTGGCCGGGAGCCACGTCACCGGCAGCACCGAGGCCATCGACGCGTTGCAGACCTCCTCGCGCCACGCCTTCGACCGCCCAGGAGCCGACCACCTTTCCTACGATCCCGGGGCCACGAAGATGACCGGATGGCAAGGGCGGGCGGCGGTGAACAAGGAGTCGGGCGACTGGCGCTTCAACTCCGCGGCGGGATATTCCTCGCCGGGTTACGAGATCAACGACGTCGGCTTCGCCTACTACACCGACGTGATCAACTGGTCGGTGGTGGGGGGGTACCGCTGGACCGAGCCGAACCGCCTCTTCCGCAACCAGAGCGTGAATCTGGCGACCTACAAGACCTGGGACACCGGCGGGACGCCGGACAACGGCGGCTTCGGCGCCTGGTACTGGGCCCAGTTCGCCAACTTCTGGAGCCTGGACGGGATGGTCTTCTTCAACCCGGAGCACAACGACATCCGGGCCACCCGCGGGGGACCGGTGATGCGGGCGCCCGGTTACCGCGAGTTCGATCTGAACCTCTCCTCCGACGGACGGCGAAGCTGGTCATGGAGGGTCGGAGGCGGGGCGTCGGGGGACGACGCGGGTTCCCGGGCGGGCTACGGTTCGCTCTCCCTGGAGGTGCATCCGGTGCAGGCCCTGGGCCTGACCCTGTCCCCGCGTTACCGCTGGTCGCAGGACGAGGCCCAGTATTACGACGTGGTCACCGATCCGCTGATGGAATCCACCTTCGGCAAGCGCTACGTCTTCGCCGACCTGGAATACCGGCAGTTCTCCCTGGAGACGCGCATCGACTGGACCTTCACGCCGAAGCTGACGCTGCAGACCTACATCCAGCCGCTGTTCGCCTCGGGTGATTACAGCGACCTGAAGGAGCTGGCGCGACCGCGCACCTTCGACTTCAACCGCTACGGGCAGGACGGAGGATCGACGCTGGACTACGACCCCGAGGGCGACTCCGACAACCCGTACCTGGTGACCCCTCCGGGCGGGACCGAAGCCGACGCTTTCCGCCTGGCCGACCAGGACTTCAACTTCAAGTCCCTGAAGATCAACCTCGTGCTGCGGTGGGAGTACGCGGCCGGCAGCACCTTCTTCTTCGTGTGGACGCAGGACCGGGCGAACTTCGACGATCCCGGGCGATTCGACCTGGGCCGCGACGTGCGCTCCCTGCTGGACGCCCCGGGCGAGGACATCTTCATGGTGAAGGTGTCGCAGTACTTCTCGCTGTGAGGGAGTCAGAGGGCAAGGATGGCGACGGAGAGCAGGGCGGCCCCCACGGCCGCCCCGCCCGGGCCCCACAGGGGAATCAGCACCAGGCCCGCCGCCAGCGATCCCAGGGCGCTGCCCGCCAGGTCGGCGGCGATCAGCGGCGAGGCCGTCCGGTCGGGCGACGATCCCGCCGTTTCGCCCAGCAGGGCGAACGCCCAGCCCACCGCAGAGGCGCCGAACATCAGCGTCGCTCCGGCCGCGGGCAACGAGCCCAGCAGGCCGCGTTCCATCGACCACCAGGCCGCCAGGGCCACAGCGGCGAGGCCTCCTGCCGGTCCCCAAATCCGGCCGGCGAAGGCGCCGGTCCAGCGCGCCCCCGCCGCCGACCCCAGGGCCATCCCCAGCATGAACAGGCAGAGCAGCAGACCCAGATCCTGGTAGAGGGCTCCGACGCGGACCTGGAAGTCCATCAGGACGGCGGCCTCCAGGGCCATCCCTGCTGCGCCGATCGCGCCCATGGCCACCACGCGCCGCAACCGGGGATGCCGCCTTGCGAACCGGACGGTTACCGCCCAGGCGGCCGCGATCGCCCAGGCCCAGGGCGACCCGAAGAGGTTCGCCGCGGTGGGGGACCCCGCCTCGACCCAGCCCACGGCGGGCCGGAACCTCGACAGCCACAGCAGCAGAGTGTGGCGGAAACAGTCCGGCCGGCCGTCGGTGTTGGCGGAAACATCGGCGGACGCCAGCAAGGAGTCCATCTCCGCGAACCGGTCGTTGCCGTAGAGGTATTCCAGATAGGCGGGACTGACCAGCCGGGTCTCCGTCCCGCGGGCCGTGAGTCGGTCCGCCAGCGTTGCGGCGTCGCGCGGCAGCGAGGAGGCCGAAGCCAGGAACACGTCGACCGAGCCGGGCACGACCACCACCGAGGCGAACGCTTCTTCGAGAGCCTGTCCGATGGCCGCTGCCCGCCGGATGCGCGCCGGCGTCCTGACGTTCTCCGAACCGGCCAGCCGGAAGGCCAGCACCCCCCGGGGGGCGAGCGCCCGGCGGCAGGCGGTGAAGAACTCCGCGGTGTAATACCGGTTGGCCAGGGCGCTGTCGGGTTCGGGCATGCCCACCAGGACGAGGTCCCAGCCGGCCTGCCCGGCCAGGTACCCCCGGGGATCTGCGATCACCGTTTCCAGTGCTGGATCGGACAAGCCGAAGCCGGAGGTGTCCGTCACGTCCCGCATCATGGCCAGCAGGACCGGATCCCTCTCCACGTACACCACTTCTTGCGCGCGAAGTTTGCCCACCTCGTCGAGGATGCCGGTCAACCCTCCGCCCAGCACGAGGATGCGACGAGGGTCGTCGACCTGTAGCGCTGCCAGCTGGACGAACTCCTCGGCCGCGGTGCCCTGGTTCTCGTAGGCGAGCGCGTCGTTGACGAAGAAGGCGAGCTGGCCCTGGCGGTTCTCGGCGGTGATCCGTCCGTAAGGTGTATCCCGCACGGTCAAGAGGTCGGGATGGTTCCAGCGGGTGGTCGACCGGTCGAGGGCGGGGGAGAAGGCGAGACCTGCGGCCAGCACCAGGCAAGCCGCCGTCCCGGCCCCTCTCAGGGTGGTCCGGCCGGCCATCGCGCCGGCGCCCGCGGCGATCAGCCCGCAGACCATCCCCTGGGCCAGGTTGCCCAGGCCGGCGGCGACGAAACCGGTCGCCGCCGCGCCGCCGAGGAGGGCACCCGCGCACTCGACTGCGTAGGCGGTGCCCAGGGAGCGGCCGCGGGAAACTGCGGCGCGTGCCGCAAGGGCGAAGACCAGGCCCGAGATAAGGGCGGCCGGCAGCAAGATGGTTGACATGGCAACCATCTGCCCGGAAAAGGAGAGGTAGGCGCCGGGAACGGCGCCCCAGACGGCCCGGACCGCCCGCGCCCACACCACCAGGCCGGGGATCAAGAGCCCAGCGACGAGCAGGAGCACCGGCACGGCGAGCAGCGCTCCACCCCGAATCCGCCCCGCGACCGCAGCACCCAGGCCGGTCCCCAGCAGCCACAGTCCGATCCCCAGGAGGATCACCAGCTCGCTGCCGAAGAACGCCACCGTCACCTCGCGCAGCAGGACCACCTGTCCCAGCAGCGAGACGCAGCCCAGGACCGCGAGAAGCGCCATCATCGCCCGGGCAGGTCGTGCTCGCCGAACACCTCGGCCTGGAACACCGAGAGCTGTGCGCCCGATCGCCAGGCATCGGCGGGCAAACCGGCCTTCAGGCTCAGCTGATCGAGCAGGGTGTCGCGGTCCCAGCCCTGCTCGGTGGCCACCTGGGGCAGGAAGACGGCCGACCGGCCACCCTTGCGCAGCACCACGCCGTCGCGGCCGACCACCACGGCCTCGGGTCCGGAAACCGCACGGAACGGCGTCAGCACCGAGATCTCGATGTCGAGATCCTCCAGCTCGCGCGCGGTGACGGGCTGGAACCGCCGGTCGTTGAAGGCGGCCTGGATGGCCATGGCGCCGACGACCTGGCCCAGCGGTATGTCCTCGGCCATGTGCCCGATGCAGCCCCGCAGCTGCCCGCGCTTCTTGAGGGTGACGAAGGCGCCCTGCATCCGCCACAGGACGGGCGAAT
>Ga0180009_10002070_pt1 | contig 23726 bp, 19 predicted proteins | sample OS_PC_MetaG_FD_123537 | JGI IMG/M metagenome (GOLD analysis project Ga0180009, IMG submission 123537) | Groundwater microbial communities from the Aspo Hard Rock Laboratory (HRL) deep subsurface site, Sweden - OS_PC_MetaG | ecosystem: Environmental > Aquatic > Deep subsurface > Groundwater...
CGATATTCCTCAGCCCCTTGAAATTTGCACTCCTGTAAGGTCATAGCCGCATATTTCAGGTTTGGGATGGTGAAATATGCATATGGTATTGTTGACTGTTTCAGCATAGCCGGGATTCAGGCATAGGATAATTATCCTTGAAATCCATCGCAATGGAAGTTTGCTGACAAAAGCTATTGTGAGAAACTTAGTTTACCCATATGAGACTTATCACAGGTTTTTGAGGTGGCTGATATTTTCACCTGATGCATACTATCACAGGCCTTAAAAGTAACCCTCGCATGGGTTTTTTGTGGCCACTATTACATATTGCAATACTAGCTCCCCGTGTGATATTTAAAAAAAATCTGAAACTGGCTCTCGATCTGAAGCATCCCAACATCTTGCGTCTGATTCCTATATCATATAAGGCGGAATATCGATTCCAATCTGCACTGAATTCTCACCTGACCTGAGTTTGGTTTATGGCAAGTAGTCTGCACTGCCAAGGGTTGCTCGCCCATCACGATGGGTTATAAATAAGGAGATGAATTATGTTAATTCACGGAAAACCTTTTGATGAAATAGTTGAAAAGGATCTGCGGGCGCTTATAGATGATGGTGTTGCTGAGGGGAAACAAATAGAGTACAAGCTTTCATTACCAAATAATTCTGACAAAGATAAAAAAGAGTTCCTTGCTGATATATCTTCTTTTGCCAACTCAGCAGGTGGTTATGTATTCTATGGAATTTCAGAAGACAATGGATTGCCCATAGAACTTGTTGGCCTTAAAGATATTAACCCCGATGATCAAAAACTTCGCTTAGAAAATCTACTGCGTGATGCCATAGCCCCAAGAATTCCTGGTCTGGCGATAGAAGCCATTCCGTTAAAAAATTCAAATCATATCATTGCAATCAAGACACCACGAAGCTGGGCCTCGCCCCATATGGTTACTTTTGCAGGCGGTTCAAGATTCTTTGCTCGAAATTCGTCAGGCAAATACCCACTTGATATTTTTGAACTGAGAGCGGCTTTTGCGGCCTCTACCTTTGAAACAGACCGAATTCGCAATTTCCATTTAGATAGACTTGGAAAGATTATTTCTGGCGAAACGCCGGTCAAAATTGTCGATGGCCCAAAAGTGGCGTTACATCTAATTCCAGTAAGTGCTTTGGGCACCGGGATACAATACGATCTCAAGGAATTTCAGATAAGTAGAGAAATATTGGCCCCGATTTATGAAGATTATGGAAGTAGCTTTCGATTTAATTTCGATGGGGTATTAACATATAAAAAATACCCCCGATCAGAAACGCTGGTATCCTATTTGCAACTATTTCGAAATGGAATCATTGAATCCGTTACGACAACCCTATTTGGTCCTGATGAAAGACCGCCCATTATTATGATGTATCTATTTGAAAACCGATTAATTGAAGCTTTGGGAAGATTTTTCAAAATTACTGAAAAATTGGAAATAGAACCTCCTCACTTTATAATGTTATCTCTCTTTAACGTAAAAGGTTACAAGTTACCAATTGGGAGCAGAATTGTTGGTTTTGATGCTAATATCATTGACAGGAATGACTTGATTATTCCAGAAGTCCTTGTTGATGAGGATATCAAATTAGCTCCCCATACGATATTAAGGCCTCTCTTTGACGCAGTTTGGAATGCCGCCGGTCAACCCCAATCACCATATTATGATGCGAATGGCAATTGGAATCCAAAATAAGAAAGTATGTCTTATAACACTACGCTTCGCCTGAAAGCGAAGACGCTGTGGTCTATCTGCCGGTGAGTTTTCCTTTACTGAATAAAACGGCTATCATGGTTCCCCGGAGCGATTCATTGAAAAATTGCAGAATGTCTATTTCATTCTCCTCTATATGCCTTCGGGACCTTCCACAACTTATAGGGTTGTCCATGTGGTTCGAAATTTCATAAAAAAACAGTCAGATGTCAGACATGATCACAGAATTTTTGGTCAACTTATATTCTAATGGTCAATAAAGATGGCTGGAACTATCAGTTTCTTTGCCGGGTTGTATTTACCATCATGAAATTTAGAAACTTAGGGGCGTCCCGCTCATAGTTGCTTAAGTTGCGCAAAAAACGAACGTACATGCACGCGCAGTATGGAAATCACGGTGCCTTTCATGAATATTGCAGATTATCTTTTGTTTTGATAAAAGAATCAGATATATATTATCAGTTGCTGTTTTATTATTATCCCAAACGGGCGCTGTGAAATGACGAGCATCACCGGATATCACGCAAAATACTTTGCTTATGAGCTGACTAAAAGGAGCTCGTCTGACAGCCTTCAAAAACTTGCCTCATCCCTTCTGGATGCCCAGGTTGACTTGAATCCCCATCAGGTTGAAGCCGCTCTATTTGCTTTCAAATCTCCGCTCTCAAAAGGCGCTATCCTTGCTGATGAAGTCGGGCTGGGAAAAACCATAGAAGCTGGAATTGTTATTTCCCAGAAATGGGCGGAAAGAAAAAAGAAAATTTTTATCATCGTGCCTTCAAACCTCAGAAAGCAATGGAATCAGGAACTCCTGGACAAGTTTTTTTTATCATCCATTATTCTTGAGACCCCTTCCTTTAATCAGGAAATCAAAAAAGGAAATCTCAACCCATTTGAACAGGAACAAATCGTCATCTGTTCATACCATTTTGCACGGGCTAAAGAGCCATATATTTCCCGGATCAACTGGGATCTGGTGGTGATTGATGAAGCCCATCGACTGCGCAATGTTTATAAACCAACCAATAAGATTGCGAATGCCGTCAAAAGAGCCGTCTCTCACGCTCCGAAAATGCTTCTAACGGCCACACCATTGCAGAACTCACTCCTTGAGTTGTATGGTCTTGTCAGCATTATTGATGATTATACATTCGGTGATCTGCAAAGTTATAAGCATCGGTTTTCACGACTGACGGGGTATGATAGTTTTGATGACCTGAAAGACCGCCTGAAACCTGTCTGTAAAAGAACTCTTCGTCGCCAAGTGCTGGAATATATAAAATTTACTAATCGTCTGGCCATTACGCAGGAATTTATTCCATCCCCGGAAGAACAAAAGCTCTATGATCTGGTGTCATCCTATTTACAGCAGAATAATTTATATGCCCTACCTGCCAGCCAGCGCCAATTGATGACTCTGATTCTGCGACGGCTCCTTGCCTCATCAACTTTTGCCATTGCAGGCACTCTTGAAGCGTTGGCGTCAAAGCTTGAAACGCTTAAAAACCTTCAGGAAAAACAGGGTGACATAGAATCCGTTATTTCACAGGATTTTGAAACATATGATGAAGTCAGCGATGAATGGGTGGATGAAGAAGAAACAGATGAAGAAACTGGCCCCTCTCTTTTTAAAAAAGATGAAAAGCAGTATACCCCTGACGATATCGAAAATATCAAAAAGGAAATAAAAGAGTTAAATGAATTTAAGAGACTGGCAAAGTCCATCACCAGAAATTCAAAAGGAGATGTTCTTCTTACCGCCTTAAAAAAAGGATTTGCTGAAACTGAGCGACTGGGAGGCAGAAAAAAAGCGATTATTTTTACTGAATCCTGCAGAACGCAGGCTTACCTCCACAACATTCTTGAACATACGGAATTTAAGGGCAGGATTGTATTATTTAACGGCACTAACAGCGACCCCCTTTCCCGCGAAATTTACCGGAAATGGCTTATAAAAAATCAGAATACGGACAGAATCTCCGGCTCTCAGACAGCAGATAAGCGGGCGGCAATTGTGGATTACTTTAGAGATGAAGCGGTTATCATGATAGCTACCGAGGCTGCCGCCGAGGGTATCAATTTGCAGTTCTGTTCAATTGTGGTTAATTATGATCTCCCGTGGAATCCCCAGCGGATTGAACAAAGAATAGGAAGATGTCACCGTTACGGGCAGCAGCATGATGTGGTGGTGGTTAATTTCCTCAATAAAAACAATGCGGCTGACCAGCGTGTTTATGAGCTTTTGGCGGAAAAATTCAAACTTTTTTCCGGTGTTTTCGGTGTAAGTGATGAGGTTCTGGGCAGTATCGAATCCGGTGTTGATTTTGAAAAGAGGATTGTTCAGATTTATCAGAACTGCAGAACCACGGACGAGATACAAACTGCTTTTGATTCGCTGCAAAAGGAACTGGAAGACCAGATTGAAGACCGTCTCAAATCCACACGGCAGAAACTGCTTGAAACTTTTGACGAAGAAGTCCATGAAAAACTGCGGGTTAATCTGCAGGAAAGCAGGGATTATATCTCAAAATATGAAAACTGGCTCTGGCAGATAACCCGATATTATCTTGAGTCCTATGCCAGCTTTGACAATGACGGCCATTCTTTTACCTTAATTCAAAATCCCTTTCCCAATGAAAAGATACATCCCGGCCCCTACAGGATCGGCAAAAACATTGAAAATGCAAATATATACAGGATCGGTCATCCTTTAGCTCAAAAAATCATTGAACGATGCAAGATGACATCTTTGCAGACCCAGGAGCTGGTTTTCAATTATACGGATCCCCACGTAAAGATTTCCATTCTTGAACCGCTCATCAAAAAATCAGGATGGCTCAGTGTATCCAACCTGACAATTCATTCTTTTGAGACAGAAGATAGTGTTTTACTGTGTGGTATTTCGGATGATGGTTTGAAATTAGATCCTGAGCAGTGCCGGAGATTCTTTTCGCTTCCGGCAACAGTATCCGTTCCTGACTTATCCAATGGCATACAAACGGTTCGTGGCCGGTTGCAGCAGATTGCCGACTTGATGCAGGCAGATATTTTACAGAATAATGAGAAGCGTAATTCGGGATTTTTTGATATTGAAATGGAGAAACTGGACAAATGGGCCGATGATGTGAAAGGCAGCCTTGAAATTGAGCTTAAGGCATTGGACAAGGAGATAAAGTTCCGGAAAACCGAAGCCAAGAAAATCTTAAGCCTTGAAGAAAAGGTTAAGGCCCAGCGTCATATCAAAGACATGGAAAAAAAACGAAACTCCCTGCGCATGAACCTGTTCCAGGCTCAGGATGAAGTGGATGTTCAGAAAGATAAACTGATTGAGGAAATCGAAGCGCGTCTCAAGCAAAGAATTGAAAAAAACGAGCTGTTCCTGATACGGTGGAAATTAGTTTAATGTGTTATGATTGTTCCCGTTCCAACGCTCTGCATGGAAACGAAAATAATATCGGAACAAAAAAATAAAGAGGAATCATGTTAAAACAGAAACTTGAGCTCACCTGGATCGGCAAGGACAAGCAGCCGGTTCTGGAGCCCCGCATCCTCATTGAAGATCCGGAAAATTCATACGGCGTTAAGACCGCTGAAAATATGCTCATCTATGGCGACAATCTGCTGGCGTTAAAAGCCCTGGAGCAGGATTTTGCTGGGAAAATCAAATGCGCCTGCATCGACCCGCCATATAACACGGGCAATGCGTTTAATCATTACGATGACGGACTGGAGCATTCCATCTGGCTTTCTCTGATAAAACCACGCATTGAGTTGCTTCATAAACTTTTAAGAAATGACGGCACGCTTTGGACTTTCATTGATGATGATGAATGCCATTACCTGAAAGTGCTGTGTGATGAAATATTCGGCAGAAAAAATTTTGTAAGTAACGTGATCTGGGAAAAAAAATATTCCCCTCAAAATGATGCAAAATGGTTGAGCGATAGCCACGACCATATTCTGGTCTATGCAAAAAACAAAGAGATATGGAGGCCGAATCTCTTACCGAGAACAGAGAAAATGGACTCCAGGTATAAGAATCCTGATAATGATCCAAGAGGTCAGTGGAAGGCGGCAGATTTTTCGGTAAAAACCTATTCCGAATCAAGCGATTATCCGATCACGCTTCCATCCGGTAGGGTTGTTAACCCTCCTGAAAGCCGTTGCTGGGTAACATCAAAAGAAAAGTTTGAACGCCTTGTGAAAGATAAGCGAATATGGTTTGGAAAAACTGACAATAATGTTCCTGCCGTCAAAAAATTTTTGTCAGAAGTCAAGGAAGGTAGTGTTTCAAAAACCATATGGTATCGATCAGAAGTCGGTGACAACCAGGAAGCAAAGAGAGAAACCAAGGCTTTCAATAGTGATGATGTTTTTGGCACGCCTAAACCCGAACGCTTAATCCAGCGAATACTCACGTTAGCTACCAATGAAAATGACTGGGTTCTTGACTCTTTCCTTGGTTCAGGCACGACCGATGCTGTGGCCCATAAAATGCGCCGCCGCTGGATCGGTATTGAACTCGGCGAGCACTGTCACACCCATTGCCTGCCGCGCCTGAAAAAGGTTGTTGACGGAACGGACCAGGGCGGGATTTCCAAAGCCGTCAACTGGAAAGGCGGCGGCGGATTCAAATATTATTATCTGGCTCCCAGCCTGTTAAAAGAAGACAAATACGGCAACTGGATAATTGACGAGCGGTATAATGCCGACATGCTGGCGGCCGCCATGGCAAAGCATGAAGGATTCAGGTATTCTCCGGACCCGGAAATATACTGGAAACAGGGCAAGTCAACTGAGAAGGACTATATTTTCACCACTACCCAATTTATAACAGTTGAATTCCTTGATAAAATCCATGATGAGTTGAAGCCCGATGAAAGTTTACTCATCTGTTGCAAATCATTTTCTAAAGCCTGCTATACAAGGCATACAAACGTAACGGTCAGAAAAATTCCCAACATGCTTCTTGGCAGATGCGAATTCGGGCGTGAGGATTACAGCCTGAATATAGTCAATATGCCGGTGAATAGTAATGTTCCGGATTTTGTGCCTGCCGGGCCGAAAGAAACAGGGAAGAAGACACGAAAGCCCAACTCAAAAAAACAAAGAAGTCTGTTTGGCAAGGAGGATGATAAATGAATTGGATAGCTACCTCTATCAAGAACCGTTTGAGCCTCCGCCCTCCACAAACTGAAAGCCTTAATATTTTAGCGGAACTTGCCGATAAGCTGGAACTCAAAAAAAATGCCGATTTGAAAGCTGAACTTGAAAAGGTCAATAGCACCTACCCGACGTGTACCGATTTTGAGCGGGATTTTCCGGCTCTATGTTTTGCCCTTGCCACGGGTGTAGGCAAAACCAGGCTGATGGGCACTTTTATTACATACCTTTACCTGGCTAAAGGATTTAAAAACTTCTTTGTGCTTTCGCCGAATCTGACGATTTACAACAAGCTGATTACAGACCTTTCCGATACGTCTCATCCCAAATATGTGTTTTGCGGGATTGGCGAGTTCGTGCATCAACGTCCCCGGATTATTACTGGTGATAATTATAAGGATTTCCGACAATTGTCTTTTGATAAATCTGAAGTCAATATAAGCGTTTTCAATATTTCAAAAATCAATGCCGAAACCAGGGGTGGAACACCGCCTCGTATCAAGCGGCTCTCCGAGTGCCTGGGCGAGTCTTATTTCAATTATCTATCCAATCTTAATGATCTGGTGTTGTTAATGGATGAATCCCACCACTATCGGGCAGACCGTGGAATGCAGGTCATCAATGAGTTAAATCCGATTTTGGGCTTGGAACTGACCGCAACTCCGCAGGTTGAACGAAGAGGCGGGACTATTAAGTTTAAAAATGTCGTATATGAATATTCTTTGGCAAAAGCGATTAAAGACGGCTTTGTAAAAGAGCCTGCGGTTGCAACCCGGAAAGATTTTGATCCGAATCATTATCCGGTAGAAGAACTTGACAGGATCAAACTCGAAGACGGCATCCGCCTTCATGAAGATACAAAGGTCGCCCTAGACATTTATTCAAGAGACGCCAAAGTCCAGACAGTTAAACCATTTGTGCTGGTTGTTGCAAAAGACACCCAGCATGCCGCCAAATTAAAAGACCTGATTGTTTCAAAATCTTTCTTTGAAGGATATTATTCGGATAAAGTGATGGAGATTCACTCAAACCAAAGGGGCGGGGAAAAAGAGGAAAACATTGCTCAGCTTCTCACACTTGAAAATCCGGATAACACAATTGAAATCGTCATCCATGTCAATATGCTCAAAGAAGGCTGGGATGTCACCAACCTTTACACCATCATCCCCCTTCGCACAGCAGCTTCACAGACTCTGCGGGAGCAGACCATCGGCAGGGGACTCCGTTTGCCTTATGGGAAAAGAACGGGCAGCGATAAGGTGGACAAGCTTACCATCGTAGCACATGACCGATTTCAGGAAATTGTTGATGAGGCCAACAAGCCTGATTCAATCATAAGGCTGGAAAATATAATTCAAATTGATCCGGCGGAGTTAAACCAGCAAAAGGAGGCAGTCACTTCAGTCTCATCTATTGAGCAAAAGATGCGGGAAGAGCAGAAACGTATTGAAAACATTGCCCAGCCTGAAGAAAAAGAAAAAGCTCAAATCAGCCTCGAAGTAAAAAGGGCTGTATTCTCGGCCCTGCCGGAACTTAACAGAGAGGTCAAAAACGTTAACGAGTTATCAAAATCGGAAATAAAAGAGATTGCCATAGAGAAAATCAAGCAGGCCATTTTCAGATCCCCTCAACAGACATTGTTTGCCGGCCAGATGATTAAGGAGGTAGAAAAGGTTTATGAGAAATTGGTAGATGAGTTTACCAGAAATATCATTGAGATTCCACGGATTACAATCCAGCAAAGCGGTGATGTGCGATCAGGCTTTCGTGATTTTGACCTTGATGTGAAAAACCTAAACTTTCAGCCGGTGTCGGAAGAAATCCTTGTTAAAAAACTTCGTGAACAGGAAAACAGCATCGATATTGTGATCGGCAAGGGAAGGATCATTCCGGATAGCCTTGATAAGATAATCGTCAACGAACTGATGAACTCTCCTGAAATCGATTATGATGTTCAGGCGAGGCTTCTTTTTATATTAGCCGGACAAGCAATTGATAAATTTGAAACATACCTCAACGATGAACAGATGACAAATGTTGTTCAGTATCATAAAAAAGAAATCGGGCAATATATTTACGCCCAAATGATGGAACATTTTTATTGTGAAGCGCCAAGTTTTCAAAAGCCCATAGTAAGGCCGTTTACCAGAATCGAGGAACACAACTTTTCAAAATATAAAAAAGACAGCATTCACCATTATACTGAAACCATCACACCGACCAACACAATTCCGAGCAAGGTATTTTCCGGTTTTAAAAAAGCCTGCCACACCCTGTATAAATTTGATTCAAAAACAGAAAAAGACTTTGCCTATATTCTTGAGCAGGACAAAAAAGCAGTGCTCAAATGGCTGCGCCCGGCCGCCAATCAGTTTCATATTTACTGGAAGCATAATTCCAAACAGTACCATCCCGATTTTGTTGCGGAAACAGCGGACGCCATCTATATGATTGAAACAAAAAAGGAGGGCGACATTGACACGGCCGAAGTGCAGGAAAAATCTCAGGCCGCCCTTACATATTGCAATCACGCAACCGAATTTACAGCACAAAATGGCGGCAAGCCCTGGAAGTATATTCTGATTCCACATGATGTGGTAAAACTGAATATGGGATTTGATACACTGGTTAAGCATTATGAATATAGAAGTGATTAAGCAGTGATTCAGGGGTCTGAACCCATTAGAAACTATGGCCGGAAAAAGTCGGCTATGAACGGATGCAGGAAATGGCAGACCCGGCTTTGTCTGGTTCCGGAATAACCCAACCCCTTGACTGCGATCCAGAACACCACTTCACGGGCTTTCACAACCGCTTGCCTTCGCCTCCCTGATTGAAATTCGCCCGCAGAAACACCATATTTTTTTTCAAGCTTCTTCAGCAGTGCCGCTATATCCTTTCGTTGACTCATGTCCCTGGGAAAGATTTTCAGCAGGAAAATATCGGGGTGGCGTAGGTGCCTATCTTTCCCCCCAACTTTTCCAAATTCCCGAAAAAATTTTCATAAAAAACAAAAAAAATCTTCCAAAGCCAACTTTCCTTAACCCAGATCCCAGCCACAAATCTTCCTAAAAATCGAACTTGACCGAAAACGTAACACCGTATTAAAGAGTCTTCTAAAGAGATCTTCAAAGAGATCATTAAAGATTTTTCATTGCTAAAGTTTCTAACGAACTTAAAATCAGCCGGAAGCAGGCCGAGTTAATTTCAAGCCTTGAATCAATAACGCTTGCTTATGAAAGATTTTAGACTTTCCTGCTTCTGCCAGAAACAAGTCGAATATGTCCCAAGCCTGAATCCAGTTCGACCTGATAATGCAGATTTTAATCTTCCTTGCTCCTGGCGCAAATGAAGGTTGTCGCCGCACTTGAATTTTAACCAGTCTGATAAAGCCCCTTTCGCAATTGGATTGTTGACGCCGGCGCCTGGAACAGTTCCCTGCTACGGCCAGGATTTTCCAACGATAGGCCTGTCTGATCCAGCCGATTTTCACCTTTCATCAGCAATCAATTTTGCTCCAGATCCAGCGCACAGAAATGCCTCTGTAACGTCCTGGTAGCCGTTTTAACAGGTGTTAGTTTTGAAACCAATAGGACAGCATGCTTTAAAACGGTGTGCATAAAAAATCAGAAAAAATTATTTTTCCGGCGGGTGATTTGGGGAAGCCTTTAAACGGCATTTAGTATAGTATAAGTAGTAATAGTCTCTGTGATATTCCTCTTGAACCAGCACCAGCGCCTGTGGAAGTAGTAATAGTCTCTGTAGAAGTGCTCACAGCCTCTCCTCAATCAGCCTCTCTTGAACCAGTAATAGTCTCTCCCTCTCTCTTCAATCACCACCAGTCTCTGAAATCAGCAACACCCCCCCCCTGTCATAGCTGCACCTGCAACACCGCTATCGGCATTAAAAGGCATGCTGGTTGTTTGGGTGGGGTTTCAGACACTCCTTATACTACTTTGCTAAACCCGCTGCGAACTCCATTTAAACCGGTTTCAGGCGCGCGGAGAGGCGATTTAAGGGGTGTATCTTCTGGAACCAATGGAAAGGTATGGGCTGAAAGATTGTAAAAAATCTCCGTGATCTGGCCGGGTTAAAAATTTTACCGGCACCGATAGTATAATAAAATCGTATCCATACCGGAGGTTCTCTCACTTCAGCCTGTTTCCTGACACCATCAAGCCCGACATGATAACCAAAAAGGCTCAACGCATGAACATCAAACCCCGCAGGGTAAGATTCATGACAAGGAATGCAAAGAGATAGAACATGAAAAGCGTGAAAGAACACAGGAGGTAATGAATCATGTCAAAGACTATGAGTATGACAAAAACTGCAATTAAAATTATTATGGCGAGTGTAAATGGCATTTGTTTCCAGCCTCCGTAGCGGTTCAGCTATAAAAATAAAAGGAAAAAAAAGAAAGGCTGGACGTTTAGCTGATATCCAGGGTGATGGTTCTTGCAGTGGTCAGCACTTCAGTACCGTCAGTCTTGAATATGCTCCTTTTGACAGTTGTTCCGTCAACCCAGTATGATTCAGCCACAGGCTTAAGCACAATATCAACATCAGGGTTGATTGAGCTCTTTGCATTGACCTTGAGCCTCAATTCGCTTGTGGTGTCAGTTATGTCAAATGGCAGCTCAAAGATGTACTCATATGATGAAAGATAACCTGCGTCATCAGGATCAAGCACTCCTTTGCCGACCTCGTTCAGAGCGACACCATTGAAACTAAGAGTAGGTTTCGCATAACAAAAAGGATGTTTCTTCTGACTAACAATATCTCGCAGACTGATATATGGCGTGCAAAGTTTGAGGGAGGTTTCAGGCTGACTTGCTGCCAGAATCATGAAATTCATCCAATCAATCTGTTTGATGGGTTTATCATGTTTGCTCTGGAGGATTGATTGCATAAATCTGTTGAATCTTTCGGGTTTTTTAGTATATTAGATATAATTATTAGGTTCCTGACCGTGATTTTGGTTCAAAATATTGGATCTCCATTTTAAATTGAGAATTTCAACATATTAATGCTAAATATTTGAGGAGATATTTGATAAATGAGTAACCAGATAACAAGACGCCAGCACCAAGTCCCGCAATTTTATTTGAGACTTTGGGCAGATGGCTCAAATAAAGTTCGATTATATGATTTAAAAAATAAAACTGTTAAACATACAGGAACAAAAAAAATATTATTCAGGGAGTTCTACTATGAAGAAGACCCTGCCAATCCTGACAATAGGATTGAAAATGGTGTCTCATTTTCATTGACACATTCCGCTATGTTAAGTAAGATTGAAACAGAATGCGCTCCTATCCTAAAGAGGCTTAATAAAATCATAAAGAATTATCCCAAATATTCTCAAAACAGCCACCTTAACAAAGACCTATCGTCGTATCTCACTATCGAACATCAAAAAATAATTAAAATGTTTTTAGCATTTCAATATCTTAGAATCCCTGGAGCAATTGATCAGAAAGAATACGAGTTACAAGGTAGCTCCTTACAACAACCTGAAATAGATTATGGTTTGAATCCTGGAAGATTCGTTGAGAATGGCTTTAATTATTTTAACAACCAATTTATGGCACTCAAAATGATAATTAATTATTCCTTCGATAGTTTATTTTTAACGTCTGACTGGCCTTGCTTTGACATGAAAGACTCAGACTTCTCTCCTTTATTAGGAGAAGAATTAGGCCGCTCAAGTGAAGTAATTGCATGTTGCACACTAAACCCAAGATTGAGAGTAATTTTATATCCAAAACATTTTCCAAGTGATCCAAGGTTACATGCTGGTCCTGACATAATAATAAAAGATACTCCAGATAGCCAAGTAAAAAATCACAACACTCTGATTATTCAACAGTGCATGCGATATGTGGTATCAAATACAAATGAAAATTATATATTAAAAGTCAAAAGAAAACGAAATTAATTCTAAACATGGCATGAAAGCTAACAAAAGGACGTTATGATGGAAAACACCTCAAGTAGAAGAAAAGATTTCAAAATAGGCTGTTTCCATGGAAAACTTATCCCTGAATCTGGAAGCATTGAAGCTGCATTGAGAAATGAACTTTTTTTAATTGGCATGCTAAAAATTGAGATCACCAGGACTGAATCAAAAAATATCAGGCTCGTGGCCTATGAAATGCCTTTACAAATAGGAAAAGCGCGAGGGCAATGCATAGACTTGTTGGGGTATGATCAAAATAAAGTTCCATGGATTATCGAGTTAAAAAAATCAGAATCAAGTGAGGATCTGAGTCAAGCAATACAACAAATTTGTCGTTATGAGGTACTTTTCCAAAAAGTCAGAAACAATATTGAACATGAAATTCAGAGAAAATACCACTGGAACGAGTTTAGATTTTCTGATGATACCCAGAAAATGATTTTGGCCCACAGAAGATTTTTTCAAAATGTGTCTCTGGAAAGTTATAAATCACTTGGTATCTATTGTTGCTCATTTAGTGATATCCGGGCTGACAAAGAGCGAGAGATTTCTTTGTTAGAAAAATTTGGAAGCAAAGGTTTTGTAAGATTAAAAATCGAAAATAGATAGCATCAACCATGCCCACGGTCATCATCCATCGAGGTACACATACAATTGGCGGTAGTTGCGTTGAAGTTCGTTCTGAAGCCCACCGAATCATTCTTGACCTGGGAATGCCTCTTATGGAGAGAGATGGAGCGGAGTTAAATCAAGAATCACTAAAGAATCCTTCCATTGAAAATGGAATATTACCTGATGTGAAAGGGTTATATACCCATCAATCACCATCTGTTAATGCCGTAATTTTGTCCCATCCGCACTTAGACCACTATGGCTTAATGGATTGGATACATCCTGATGTTCCTATCTATCTGAGCAGGGAGTCCCAAACATTGATTGAAGTGGGCAATATTTTTTATCCTCCTGCAATGATTCAGAAAACATTACTTGACCACTGTTGTCATTTTGAGCATTGGAACCCTTTTTCTATTAGCCCATTTACGATCACTTCCTTTTTAATGGATCATTCAGCATTCGGATCATCTTCTTTGCTTATCGAAGTGGAAGGGAAAAAAATATTCTATACAGGAGACCTCAGAGGGCATGGGCGAAAAGCCAAATTATTTGAACGGCTCGTTACCCACCCCATAAAAGATATTGATTGTCTTTTGATGGAGGGCACTACACTAAAAGGGAATCATGAGGTAGGGTTTTCCACCGAGGAAGAGGTTGAAGAGGAAATGTTTCAGACATTCTCAACCCAACAGGACGTTTCCTTTGTGATAGCTGCAGGAAGTAATATTGACCGGCTTGTTTCTATATACAAAGCGGTTAAGAGAGCTCAAAAAATCCTGGTGATAGATCTGTACCAAGTCTATTTGCTCGACCAGCTTAAAAAAGTTTCTCCGGGATTGCCTCCTCATCCTGGTGATGAAATTCGCATCCTGTATATTGGACAGCATACCGAACGAATTGTAAAAAATTTAGGAATACAAGTGCTTTATGATTATAGATCACGAAAAATCAGTGAGAAAGAAATGCTGGATAGCAGAAAAAAGATTGTATTGCGAATCCCATTGAGCAGAATGTTTAAAATTGCAAAGGCGATGCAAAAAGAGCATTCACTCAAGGAATCCCACTTTATATTCTCTATGTGGCCAGGGTATTTAAACCGTGACCCCAAATTCAAGCAATTTTGTGAAAGTTTTCAAATTCCTATTAAAGAAGTTCATACCAGCGGCCATGCTTATTTCAAAGACTTGAATCGATTGGCTCAAGCTCTTAATCCTAAAGCCTTACTGCCCATTCACACCTTGTCAGGGGATGATTATAAAAATTACTTTTCCAATGTGGTTCGCCTTGATGATGGAGAAGAATACAGATTATAAGTCTTTTCAAATTCTGCAACCAAGATTATTTGCCTCTCTTCTCTTTCTTGAGGGATTTCTCCTCTTTTTTTGAGAGGTCAATCAGGTAATTTTCATAATGCTTCATTTTCTTGAGGATGTCCCAGACGATATTCATATGGTTCTTTGCGGTCTGGATAGGGTGGATTGCCCCTTGTGGTTGGTTTTCCTTAATATAGATTATGGCTTTCTGGACCTGCATATCAAAGTCATTGAGGAATTTTGTTGTCTTATACAATCCGAAACCCATCATCAGGCCGATAAACACTGCAAGGATTTTGCCTGAGCGTTTGCTGGTGATCCTTTCCGGCAGGAATGTAAGCGTTATTGCGATGAACAATCCGCAGATAAGGATAATAAGAATCCATTCAAAGGCATCTACCTTGGAACATCAGAGCCTTTCGCAGTGATATACATCTCCCCAAAAACCGTAATCCACAAAGGCAGAGGGCTTGAAAAAAGAAAAAGGGCAATCTGCCAATGGTGCAGAATTGAATTCCCTCAATACATTGACACTGGGGCACGGACACAACTGTACTGCAATTCACGATGTAAAAATAAAGCAAAGGATTACCGCAGGATGCTTAGCGGAAAAAGAGTCAGCCTGATAAGGATAAAAGCGATAGAAAAGGAACTGAAAATTACCTGGGGCGATGAATATCAAAAAGCCAGAAAAAGAATCCTGAATGTAACGCCTGTCGTTCCAATCAAAAAGACCTCACCAGCAAACGAGGTGAGGTCTTATGGAAAAGCAGAACAAAAGACAGCTTGACAAACACATCAAATCCCTTGTCTATGCCCTGACATTCCCTATTGTCGGACACCCGATGTGGCTCTCAACAATACCGGATGACATAAAACAGCAGATGCCAGTCATCCGCATGGCCCAGTTGATGAAAGAGCCGGACGAATTCATGGAGCTGGCAACCGATGAGGAAGCCATGATTTATATCATGACTGCAAGCCTGGTTGCCCCGATCAGCCACCACTGGGTTCGGATTTATGAATATCTAACAAGAAAATACATGCTCACTTGGAAAAAGAAACAGCCGGAGGAACTGCCTGATTTCCTAAAGGATGAAATCAACCTGGATGATTACGAGAAAGGGCTATTGAAAGATTTGAAACGCTGGATCAGGAAAAAACAGATTGAGCACGTGAAATTCAAAGAAATAGGAAATAAAAAAGCCTACTCAATCATACCAAGCAGAGCTCCTGATAATCTTCTTACATGGATTTAAGATCGTTTGAGAATATTTACCTTTGGGATATCTTTTTCAATTTTCCGAGGATCTCTTAAATCCCTGTCAGGTTCTGGCCTCTTTGGAGGCTTTTTTTCTTCCTTGGGCTTATTGTCGCTCACATCCACTCTCCTTTATAGCCTTTTTCCCCTATGGCTATCGTTTAATTACTTGTGAAGGATCTTGGGTTTTCTTGTGGTAATCGCTAAGGTCTGGATCAGCCGGTGGTCTTTCAACCTGCTGCGGCCCTTGCTGCTGGGGTCTTTGCGTCGGGGGTTTTTGATTATCATCAGTCATGTTAAGCCCTCCCTAAAAATATTTTAAGAAAAATTAACAAGATATAAATTATAAAAGACAAGGGTAAAAAATAACTTATCGACATTGAAAGGTACTCTATCTTTTTCTGAATTATTACGTCATTTTCCTCTATCGATTTTTCAATAGTTGATAATAATATATTTTTTACATCATACTCATCTTTTAACAAATATTTTTCAGACATCTTTTTAATGTTCGGGGGCATGTCAATATCTCTTGGTATCAACGATATAATGGAACAAATCATTCCAATAGCTATCAGAAAGACCAATACCCCTAAAGTTATTCCAATAACGCATGTTGGCAAACTTTCAAATTTTTTAATATCTACAACATATATAAAAGCCAAAAGAATACCATATACTGCAAGGACAATATAATTCTTTTGATCAATTGAATTCCATTGCTCAGACTGAAAATGCAGTTTCTCCCGAGCTAAATTAAATATTAAATCAAGACTTTTATATGGTTTTTCTTCCTCACACATTATTTTTTTTCTCTTCGAAATCCGGCGTATGCCTCCCTGCTTTTATTTTCTCTCTGGCTTTTTCAAACGCCTTATCATTGGTTTCAGGAGAGTTGTTTACGATATTATTATACCTCTCACGGAGCAGGCGGGTTGAAATATAAAATTCTGAAGGGCTCATTTCCTTAGAAAAGGTTTGGTAAAGTGCCCTTGAATCATGCTTTAAAGCTGTATAGTCCTTAGCGGTCTTTACATTATCATTCTTTTTTCGGTCAGGATCTAACACCGCAGCGATTGCCAAAATAAAACCCGACAGAACAGAAAGCCAGGCAACTACGGTGGGAACACCCAATAAAATTAAAACACCACTGAGTGCCGCAATAACCGCAGGAATAAATTTGATATAAAACGCATTTTTCTTGTCCGAAGCAGCTATCTGATGATAAGTTTCAGCATTGTACATGCTGTCCTCTTCAATCCGTTTGCATTCAGTAATAAGATGTTCATTGCTTTTCTCGGTCATGGTCATTTATCCCAAGGAAAAGGTTTTTTGATCCCCGTCAACAAATCAAAAAGAGCATTTCGGGTATGTTCTGGTTGTTCTGACAACGGCCTTGCCAATGCATTTAAAGCCTCTTTCCTATAAGCATCGCGCAAAGTCATCCCTAAAAGACTTGGTTCTGATAGTGGAGAAAATGGATTTGCCGGAACAAGGCGTCCTAATTGAGGAGGTTTAGGCGGAACGAGAACTGGTTTGGATGGCTGTGGCTCTGGAGAGGGAAACATCGAGCCAAACATGCTATGCCATATTCTCCTTGCTGAAAGCTGCCTTCCTTTTAAATAAAATTCATAAGCCCTTTCAGCTCTTTTCAAGCCGGCATCCATCTTATTTCTGATAACCCTCAGCCGGGGGGCTTTTTCATAAACATAATCATCGACAAATTTATACTTATGACCAGGCTCCTCTATGAATGGATATCTGTTATCCCATAGCCAATTCCTAACACAATACATCCAATCGAAAATTCCTTGGGGATAGGAGTATATATCTGTCACTAAACCGAAAACTTTCTCTGTAAGAAGCTCAAGGTGAAAGGATTTTAAACCGACCTTGTTATTTCTGTTCCATTGTTTCAGAATTTTAATGATAGGGATGAACATCTTATTATTCTTGTGATTGCAGGATGAAAGCCACCTTGAAGGAACATGCGGGTAACACTGCATCCAAGACTGAGAACCGGGAGCAGGGATATCATAAAGGTCTGGGTTATTCTCATAACATACTACGGGCGCTACTTCGAATTTATAGCCAAAGAAGCTTACAACGACACAAGGGGAATCGACATTGACGCTTGTATTCTTTGGATACCTTTTTCTTAATGCAGATGCCATTAGCAGAAAGATGGAACGGGGTGATTTATCCTTAGCGTGTTCACCATAATTCACCCTCACATACAGATCCACGTCATGAATGGGCCGTATTATAGTTCCACGTGAATATGACCCTGTTAAAAATGAAGGCTGCTTCTGAGTGTGGAGGAAAATTCGTCGGTCGTTTGCGAGAACATTGTCGATACTTTCCCGCGTTGTCTGGATTTGCTGTCGCTGTTTCTCGGTTGGATTTAGGTTAGATAGGAATTTTTGAAAACTTTGGTCAACAGTGAGTTTTTGTGACATATCCTCTCGTTATCTCTCCGGCGGATAGGGATCTTGTCCGTAAGTATATTCTGCCTGGAAAGTCCCATCCATTTTTTGGATTTTGAGCTGGCCAAGGTCAGCATTCTTTGCAACTTGTCGGCCAAAATCAATAGCATCCTTTTTATTATCAAAATTTTTCAGTGCCTTCTGAGCACCCTCGCCTTTGACGCTCCAACCTTTCTTTTTGTTCGGGCTGACGTAAACTACTCTTCTTTTTGGCATTTTTTGACTCCTCCTCGTAAAATTATGATATTTGTATATAAATAATCACGATTACCCCCTTGTCAAGATATTGGGGATAATTTTTTTTGGTCACACCAGATATAGTGATTTGTGCCGTATCCTGTTGAATAAAAAAGCCCACGCATCAGCGCAGGCCCTTTAAAATGCAAAATATTTTAGCTTAAAAAATTACCCCAACACTCACAGCCCTGCCAACCTCATCAAACCCATTCAGAGTGACGGATTTCGAGACATCAGCACCAAACACTGCATTAAAGATTTTCAGCCATTCTGCCGATATGTACAATGCTCTTTTCAGAGCTTCGTCATAGCTATCTTGAGGCATATCGCCTTGAGGGGATCTCCAAAATTGCCCTTGGGGTATGGTCTACTCCAGGGGTTTTCTTTTGGGTTAAAGTTTAATGTAGTGGCAGTGGGGATGGAGGATGGGTTTGTTGCTACTAAGATTTTTATATTACTAAAGAAAATTGTTGTTAATGTGGGGAAAAATGGCATCCCTCAGTTTTCCTTGATGTTTCCGGGCGGGGGATGATGGCCGCATGCTTAAGTTGTGCGATGGTCAAACATGCATTTAGTATTATTGACTGGTTCAACATAGCTGGGATTTAATTATAGGATAATTATGTTGAACGGCTGCTCAGGGGCGGCGCGTCTTATTACGCCGTCCCTTGCAGCAGCAAGGTTAGCTTTTAATAATCTCGGTCTGGTTCAAAATAAGTACCAAAATCTTCAATGTTTACATCATATTCAAATACGGCTACAACTTTACCCGATGAGACTCTTTTGAAACCCTTTCTTGAAGCAACACTCATGATATGTTTTTTCGTACTACCAGGAGGCAATAACAATAATTGGTCAACTTCACTAAAATTTACCTTCACATTGTCTGGAACAGACCCTCCAGATTTTGGCCACCAATCATCTAAGAGTGCTACTATATCGCCCTCAGTTAAATCTTTTTGAGTATAGCTGTTGGGTGCGTTTATTACCTCTCTGATTAGATCGAATTTTCCTGTGTTTAACCAGTCACTTCCAATAGTCGAAACATCACATCCAGCAGTTCTAAGCCTTTCTGCTATTTCATTCCTTTTTTGCGCTGAGTTCGAAAGTCTTACAACATGGCGACCGGCTACATCACTAAAAGATTTTACCTGCCCAACCTCGATAAGTATTGTTCTGTCGGGATGAGTTCCAAACGCCATTCCTGCTTCAAATAAGACGTTAGGACGCGCTTGTAATCTATTAACCTTTTCATTTTCATCTTCGTTAGTTTTCCAAAGTTCTGGCGACAGGCGCACTTCATCGTCCGGAGATAAAAGCACGACCACAGCTTGTGCATTTTTGAATGCACTCTCTAAAGCTTCACCAATATAGGGAGTTGCTTTGCCAGTGAACTTTAAAGCTTCAGACCACTCAATTGGCTGAAGACCTAATGCCCTAAGGAATGAAAAAAAGTCATCTCTGAGGTGACCATCACGTCCATGCACCACAAAAACCTTACGAGCATCTGCAATGCCGACAGAAGGCTCAGATAGGGCAGGTGCTGGGTCTTTACCACTCTTAGCGGGATGTATCTCTGCTTCTGCTTTAGAAATTAATCCCTGAAGGTGCCCAGAGCGAAGCGCATATTCATCATACTCATTGGGATCATTCAGCCTAAGAAAATTATCAGCTTCATCAGCACCTAATGCAGTATTTAAGAATGCAGATACCTGCATCGACCAGCGTTTTATTGCAGCGGAGCTGTCAAGCTCATCCTCAAGGAATTTTTTGAGTTGATCTATCATGCCCTTGTTGTAGTATGTTTTCATGAGATATTTCGCTTTCTTAATGCATGGGCTAACGTTGCGAGTGAAGCGCGGCCTATTGGACGTCGCCTCCACTCGTCTTGTTCTGCATTCGTTGGTTTGGGTTTCAGTTGGTGGGAACATCTTGTAGCCGACTCATCAGGCGCAATCAGTCGGCAACCAAGCCGTACTGCTCCATTTCACCATGAACTTCCTGGATCTCCCGGTTTAGCTGCGTGATGTATTCATTCGCCACCTGAGAGAACAAATCTTCGCCGACCTCAGCCAACTCGATCTGAAACTCTCCGTCCTTGATCCGAGCGATTAGCCTGTTGAACGCGCTCTTAACCTCGTTCGGCTTGTCCTCGGACATTGGAATCCTGATTGTGTGCTCTTCGTCTTCAATTTTGATGAAGTGCTTCTCATCAACCTGCACGACAGTCGCTTTAATCGTTTCCATAGATTTTTCCTCGCTCTCCAAATGCTTCTTCTCCGCCTTCAAGGGTTCTCATGCTGACCTTCTTCCAATCAAGCTGATCGCCCACGTCGTCCGGATTCACCAGATTGTTCGAGAAAGGGTTGCCGATATAGGTGCTATACCCCCCTTGCCCGTGGCACCGATAAATCGAGCTGTAAGGAAGGGTCCGCACGGCAATATTCGCATCGTGCGTTGCAATGAATACCTTCTTGCCTGCCCGCGCGCGTTCCTTAATCAGCGGCACAATCACATCGTTAATGTATTCGTTGCCAAGGCTCCTCTCCGGCTCGTCCAGAATGTAGACATCCTTGTCTGTCCCAAGTTCCTTCTGCAACATGACCATCGAAGCCTCGCCACTCGACGGCGAGTACCGAACTCCGTCTAGCGCGAAATACTTCTTAAAAAGCAGCAGTTCGTAGACGGTCTTGATGTCTTCCACATCTTCGATTTCATTGAGTTCGGAAATGTGCTGAAACAAATCGTCGGCGTAGGCGCGCTTCAGGATCTTCCGGATACAATTGATGAACTTCTTCTGCGTCCCCTTCTTTGCCCCACTTAGACTCGATAGCGAACCGTCCGTAACATTCCCAGTTTGGAATTCGAACTCCGTCCGGAACTCTAGCTCCCCCTTGTTCGATCCAAGGCTACCAACAGGCTCTTTGAGCATCGGGATCTTTGTATCAACGCTCTTTACGATCTCGGCAACGTTAACCTCAATCTTGATGCGATTCATCGCGTAGTCGCGAAAACCTGTCGTGGTGGGTTTAGCTGGCGATCCCGTCTTACGCTCCACCTCTCTCCGGAACGCTTTGATCGCTGAATTCAAGAAACAAATCTCTTTCCACCCAGAAAAGCTGGCCCATTTGCGCTTGCTCAGCCGCTCAAGCAACTCCGATAGGATTCGGGTGACCTGCTTATGCTCATCTTCGGTGAGCTCCTTCTTCACGGAAGGATTCTCGGCCAGAAACCCCAAGAATTCTGCCGTCGTTCCCACCGCCTCCTTAACGTCGGAAAACTCGCGCTTAGCTCCACTTTCTTCCTCGGGCTCGATGTCTTTAAGCAGAATCTTCTTAGCGTTCCTATTCGTGCTTTTCGCCGCGAAGTAGGCTACATACTTGCCGAGGTTCGTAACGCCAACCTCACCGGCAGCGCGCAGGGCTTTAATCTCGTTGGTGCAATAATTGATCCCGTGGTTGTTCAGATTGATCGTCAGGTCTCTGCCTTTCGTATCGAAAATCTCATCCAGTCGATCACTCGCTGACTCGTAGACCCTCGCATCTATTCCGTTCTCCGCGTAATGCTTGGCAATGGCCCTCAGAATACAGGATTTGCCTGTTCCCTTCGGTCCAAATACGACATTGATGTCGTTGAATGCCCTGACTTTTAGAATCGAGCCGTCGTCAAACGGAAGCAGGACGAGATCCTCGGAAGTCTTTCTGTCGAGGACGGTATTGATTGTCGTCGGATCTTTTTCCAGCAGCAGGCAGAAATGCTCGAAGCTATCGACGGGAAGCCGAAGATCCGGAAGCTCACGGGAAAGCTCTTCATACTTCGCCCAATCGTGGACATCAGAACCGTAAATCGAAGCGTGGCCGTGTGAAATATAGATTCCCGCCGAGATTGAGTTGGTGACCTCCTTGATAACGCAGCCTGGATTCTTCGTTCCTGCCAGCAGCTTCTCAAGGGCGTCGTCCGAGAAGTTGGGCTTCTTCTGATTGTAGTGGGCCACGTAGACTGACTTGAAAGAATCGAACTTCTCCAGAACCTCGTCAATTGTAGCTGTGAAGCTGTCCGGACTGGAACCTTTGGTGAACTCATCCACCGCCTCAGAAAAATCCTTTGCCTGCTTCGGCGAAACGATCACCAGCAAATGCCCCCTCGATCCCTCCTCAAGGATATCGAGCTCGATTCCAGGCCAGACTTGCACTTCTTCGCCCAAGCTGGTTTCGATTGCCGTGTACTGGTCCAGGTCGAAAACATTGTGATTGGTAATCGCAATGATCCTGACTTCCGTAGAAAGAATCGCTTCGCAGAAATTCTCTGGAGAGATCTCTCTTGTAGGAGCGTCGCCTGACTTACACTTTTTGGTGTGCGTATGGATGTCGATTTTCATCTTCGCGAGAAATCCTACAACAAAGCGAAGGAAATTAAGCCGTGATCCAGCATAGGCTATACCGTTTACGTTTGTCGCCCATGTCAGCTCCTTTCTATTTTTGCTGACTTAGAGCTTATCACATTGTCCAGTTTTTGGGGACCACCGCCGTTCTCTGATTTCATTACACCAATTTGGCGGGGAATTCAAATAAAAGTGTTCGGACCAATCCCATAGCATCAGCACCCCAACCACCTTGCAAAACCCTCTCCGGTCAACCGGAATCATCGGATTTTAACTTTTAACTAAAAGTTAAGATTCAGTCTGCCTGATACCCACATCCCCATGATTACCAAGCGTTTACACTGATTCTGTTTCAACGGAACCTTTTGGATTTATTAACGTATTTTAACTATTACCATGCTGTTTAAGCATTAGTTAAAACTGCGCTGCTTCCAAACAGCGAAAGGAGACGTCATGAAAAAATCAAACCAGCACCACCACCCCAAGAAAGGCGATAATATAACGGTAGCGCCGGTCAGAAGGATCGAGGACATAAAATCCATAGCAAAGCTGCTGTCCGATTTACCCAGAAA
>Ga0180009_10002071_pt1 | contig 23723 bp, 21 predicted proteins | sample OS_PC_MetaG_FD_123537 | JGI IMG/M metagenome (GOLD analysis project Ga0180009, IMG submission 123537) | Groundwater microbial communities from the Aspo Hard Rock Laboratory (HRL) deep subsurface site, Sweden - OS_PC_MetaG | ecosystem: Environmental > Aquatic > Deep subsurface > Groundwater...
CCATGGTGGCGCTCGACGCGGTCGGATCGGCGCTGATCCTGCCCGCCCTCGCCCGCAACAAGGTCGAGGGGCTGGCGCTGACCAAGGTGACCAACATTTTCGGCATGGTGCCGCTCGTGGCGCTGGTGCCAGGTCCGTGGCGCTTTGTCGGTGGCGTCGTCCCGACCTTCTGGGTCGGCGAGGTCATCCTCAATGCCGGCGATTTCCCGTCGTGGCATTTCCTTGCCGCATCGGCCATCGGCATCGGATTGCATCTGGCGGCGGTCGCCCTGCTCTACCGGCTGCAGGCGAACCGCGCCGGATAGTTTCGCGAGGCGGCAAAAGTGAGTTAGGTTCCCTGCCGAATCCAATTCGGGGGCACCGGGATGAGCATGCTGGGATCGTTGTTTCCGCTGGTCGGCTGGCTGCTTTATGCCGTGATCGTCTCGCGCATCGAGCGGGTGCGTCCGTCGCTGTCGCTGATCATGAGCGAGCACCGGCGCCGCTGGGTCGCCAATGCGCTGTCGCGCGACAACCCGGTCGATGCGATCCTGACCTCGAACCTGATGGGCTCGATCTCGTTCTTCGCCTCGACGATGGTTCTGCTGATCATCGCCCTGTTCACCGTTTCGAGCCAGTTCGAGGCCATCGGCTCCGTGCTCGGCGACCTGCGCTTCGGCCCGCCGCCCGGACCGTTCGAGCTCGAAGTCCAGCTTTTATCCATGCTGGCGCTGCTGACGGCCGGGTTCTTTTCATTCACCCTGTCCCTGCGCCAGTTCAACCATTTCTGCATCCTGCTCGGCGCCGCCCGACACGGCACCGACGACCAGTCCGAAATCATCGCCATCGCCGCGATCAATTCCATTGCGGCGCGCAATTTCAACCAGGGCATCCGCGCCTATTACTTCTTCATCGCCGCCGTTGCCTGGTTCTGGACGCCGCTCGCCTCGATCGCCGGCACCCTCATCATCGCCGGCATTCTGATGATGCGCGAATTCCATTCGGCGGCGCGCTCGCTGATCGCCGGCCTCGATGTGGCGGACGCGGATACGACCATCAAGGCGGCGAAATTCACCGGCTACCGGCAGGCTGCGTCGTCGTTGCGCTCGGCAAAGGCCGAAAAAACCGGCAAGAAGCCACCAGAAGATTCCACGGAGACGCCATGAGCAAGACCATCGATCCGCGTGACATCAAATGGTTCGGCCCGCTCTGGCGCCGCATCGTCCTCGTCGCAATCATTGCCGTGTGGACCGCGGTCGAATGGGTCAACGGCGACCAGTTCTGGGCGTTCATGACGCTCGCGGTGCTCGGCTATGCCGTGTGGAAGCTGTTCATCGATTTTCCGAGCGCCGCCGACATCGCCGCCTTCGAGAAGGCAGAAACGGAAAAGGCCGCAGCGGTAGCGCGTCCGGCGCCTGATGTGGACGAGGACGCCGACGCCGGGACCGATGTCCCCGGCGGGGACGACGACGCAGACCGCCGCTAGGGCGTTTCATGCTTAATTGGAAGCGGTTGCCACTTTCACCTCTCCCTTAGGGGGAGAGGTCGACGCGAAGCGGCGGGTGAGGGGGCCTTGCCGCGAACGCTGCGAAGGCCCCCTCACCCGGACCTTCGCTTTGCTACGGTCCGACCTCTCCCCCAAGGGAGAGGTGAAAGGTGCCAAGCCGCCTGTTTTCGTGAAAACATGATATTGTCTACATCCGCTCCCGCATGAACGCGAGGACATCGCGCAAGACCGGCAGGCGCCAGCGCAGAAGCGGGAACAGCGACAGGAGTGGCAGGATGTGGCGGACGCCCTCGTAGTGCCGCTCGAAGACCGGCACGCCGGCGGCGCGCAGCCTGTCGCCGAGATTCTGGGTGTTGTAGAGCCCGCAGGTCGTGTCGTCGGTGCCATGGCCGAGAAAGAAGGCCGGCGCCTTGCGGTTGACCAGATTGACCGGCTGGCTCGCCTGCGGGTTCTCGGCCCGCGAGAAGGCGGCGATCGATTGCTTGACATCGAACGGATAGAAATCGTAGGGGCCGGACAGGCCGATGACGCCGCGCAGCCTCTCGCCGAGCGCCGGAGCGCCGAAGCGGGTGCCGTCGAGCCCGAGCATCGCCGCGTTGTAGGCCCCGGCGGAATGGCCCATCAGAAAGACCCTGTCGGCATCGGCACCGAAGGCCGGCAGCACGCTGAGTGCCTCGGTCAGTGCCCGTCCGCAATCGATCAGAAAGTCCGGATAATGGACTTCGGGCACGATGCGGTAGTCGGCGATGGCGGTGATGAAGCCGGCCCTGGCAAAAGCACGCCCGACGAATTCGTATTCGGAGCTATGGCCACTGTCCCAGCCGCCACCATAAATGAAGAACAGGACCGGCAATGGCTCGTCGAAGCGACGCGGCGCATAGGCATCGAGCCTCATGCGCGGATGCGGCCCGTAGCCATGACCAGAAAGGACGCGGCGCGTGCCGCCATCCTTGGGCATCAGCCGATTGACCGGACCAAGCCGTGTTCTTCCGTCTTTTTCGGGCACGTGAGCAACCACATCGAATCGCTGGCGCGAGCCTAGCCGATGACCGAAATGCCGGGCCAGTGGCGAACGTGGCACGCCGTCGCGGCGCGGAGACTGCCGGCCTTTGTCTTTCGGGCGCGAGGTGAGACGATGCGCCAAAGAATCGCTTCCCTTGGTCTCATCGCAAAATCCATGCCGCCCCTCGACCTGCTCAAGTCCGTTTTCGGCTATGAAAGCTTCCGGCCCGGGCAGGAAGAGATCATCGCCGCCATCGGCGCCGGCGAGGACGTGCTCGCCATCATGCCGACGGGTGCCGGCAAGTCGCTGTGTTTCCAGGTGCCGGCGCTGGCGCGGGACGGGCTGACGCTCGTCATCTCGCCGCTCGTCGCTTTGATGAGCGACCAGGTGTCGGCGCTCAGGCAGAACGGCGTCGCCGCCGGGGCGCTGACCTCGGCCAGCAGCGAGGCCGAGCGCGAGGCAATCTTTTCGGCGCTACGCGACAAAACGCTGAAGCTCTTGTACATGGCGCCGGAGCGGCTCGGACTGGCGCAGGCCATGCTGTCGCGGGCCGGGGTGACGCTGATCGCCATCGACGAGGCGCATTGCGTCAGCCAGTGGGGCCACGATTTCCGGCCCGACTATTTGAGGATCGGCGAACTGGCCGAGGCGCTCGGGCATCCCCAGATCGCCGCCTTCACCGCCACCGCCGACGCCGAAACCCGCAAGGACATCGCGGCAAGGCTGTTTCGCCAGCCGCCGCGCCTGTTCCTTTTCGGCTTTGACCGGCCGAACCTGTTTTTGAGCTTCTTCCCCAAGCTGGGTCCGCGCTCGCAGGTCAGCGATTTCGTCGCGGCCCACAAGGGCCAGTCCGGCATCGTCTATTGCGCCTCGCGCAAGAAGGTCGAAGCTCTTGCCGGACTTCTCGTCGCCAAGGGCATCGATGCCCTGCCCTATCATGCCGGCCTGCCGCACGAGACCCGTCAGGCCAACCAGACACGATTCAGCCGCGAGGACGGCGTCGTCATGGTGGCGACCGTCGCCTTCGGCATGGGCATCGACAAGCCGGACGTGCGCTTCGTCATGCATGCCGACCTGCCGGCGAGCGTCGAGGCCTATTATCAGGAAATCGGCCGGGCCGGGCGCGACGGATTGCCGGCCAATACCCAGGTGCTTTACGGCATAGACGACATCAAGCTGAGGCGCCGGCAAATCGAGGAGAGCGACGCGCCGGCCGAGCGCAAGCGCATCGACCATTTGCGATTGAACGCCCTTTTGTCCATCGCCGAGGCGCCGCGCTGCCGGCGGCAGAGCCTTCTGGCCTATTTCGGCGAGGAGAGCGCGCCCTGCGGCAATTGCGATTTGTGCCGGAACCCGCCCGAGACCATCGACGGCACGGTTCCGGCGCAAAAGGCCCTCTCGGCCATCGCCCGCACCGGCCAGCGCTTCGGTCTCGAACACCTGATCGCCATCCTTGTCGGCGAGGACGGCGAACGCATGCGGGAACTCGGCCACAACCGCCTGCCGACCTTCGGGGTCGGTTCTGAATTCGACAAGGGCCAGTGGCGCGGCGTCTTCCGCCAGCTCTACGCCGCCGGCTATGCTTCGGTCGATCCGGAATTCGGCGGCTGGGGGATGACCGAAGAGGGCCGCGCCGTGCTGCGCGGCAACGCGCCGGTGCTGCTGCGCAAGGACAGCCTCAAGCCGCGCCTGCAAAAGCGGGCGCGGAGCCGGGCGCCGGCCATCGAGCTCGACACCGACGATGCATCGCTGTTGCGCGTGCTCAAATCCATGCGCCGCGACCTCGCCGCCGAAGCCAACGTGCCGGCCTATGTGATCTTTGCCGACCGGACGCTGATCGAGATGGCGGAACACCGGCCTCGCACAAAGGCCCAGATGGCCGAAATCCATGGCGTCGGCACCCGCAAGCTCGCTTCGTTCGGCGACATCTTCCTCGCGGCGATCCGCGATTTCGAGAATGGACGTTGAGCGTTTGTGACCTCTCCCTTTGGGGGAGAGGTCGGAACGTAGCGCAGCGAAGGTCCGGGTGAGGGGGCCTTTGCTCAGCGTTTGCAGCAAGGCCCCCTCACCCGCCGCTTCGCGTCGACCTCTCCCCCTAAGGGAGAGGTGAAAAGGGCATCCAGCTTTCGCCGCCTTCAGTCCCGCCAGTTGGCGGCACTTTCCTTGATGAACGTCCCAGCCTGCAATTCGCTGACCGCCGTGATCAGTTCCTCGCGGGTGTTCATGACGATCGGGCCGTGCCAGGCGACCGGTTCGCGCAGCGGCTTGCCGGAGATCAACAGAAAGCGGATGCCCTGATCGCCGGCCTCGACCGTCACCTCGTCGCCCGTGTCGAAATAAACGAGCGTTCGGTTGCCGGAGGTGTCGCGGACATGGACCTCCTCGCCGTCGACCTGCTTTTCCAGCAGCACGCCGGTCGGCAGCGAGGCGTCGCGGAATGAGCCGGAGCCGGCAAAGACATAGGCGAAGGCGTTGCGGTAGGCGTCGATTTTAAAGGTCTTGCGCTTGCCGGGCGGCACCGAAATGTCGAGATATTGCGGATCGGCGGCGATGCCCTCGATAACGCCCTTTTTGCCGAGATAATCGCCGACGACGATGCGGATCACCGTGCCGTCGTCGTCGACGAGCTCGGGGATTTCGCTGCCCGGCACGTCCTGATAGCGCGGCGACGTCATCTTCAGCGCCGCCGGCAGGTTGGCCCAGAGCTGGAAGCCGTGCATCTGGCCGGCCTGGTTCCCCTTGGGCATTTCCTGATGCATGATGCCGGAACCGGCCGTCATCCACTGCACGTCGCCGGCGCCGAGCCTGCCGCGATTGCCGAGGCTGTCGCCATGCTCGACCGTGCCGGCCAGGACATAGGTGATGGTCTCGATGCCGCGATGCGGGTGCCAGGGGAAGCCGGCGAGGTAATCGTCCGGGTTCTCGTTGCGGAAATCGTCGAACAACAAGAACGGATCGAGTTCGCGCGGTTCGTGAAAGCCGAAGGCGCGGTGCAACTTGACGCCGGCCCCTTCCAGGGTCGGCTGGGCCGCAACGCTCTTTTTGACGGGACGAATGGACATGGTCGTCTCCTTTGTTCCGATTCCGCGACCAGCCGACACGGCATGGCGTGGAATCCGGATTTATGAATGCGAGTGCTTTTGTCCGAAATATAGGCAATCGCGAACCGGCATTGAGAGCGGAAAAGGAAACAGTGCGTTGCCGGTTTTGCATTGGCCGCCGCCCGACGCATCGACCGGCGTTTTCAAGCCGCCGCGGAACCGCTAGAACGCAAATTCGAACCGGTTCGAAAGGATGCTGCCCGTGCCCTATCCCGCCAGCCTGCCCGCCCATCTTGTGCGCGCGGCCGTGACCGCCGCCCTCAGCGAGGATTTGGGGCTGGCCGGCGACCTGACTTCGCAATCGGTGCTGGCGCCCGAGGCGGAACTCGCCGCCGTGATGCGCACGCGCGAGGCGGGCGTGATCGCCGGCCTGGACCTCGCCGAGGAAGCCTTCCGTCAGTCCGGGTCCGGCGTGCACTTCGAGCGGCTCGTTGGTGACGGCGCTTCGGTTACTGCCGGAACCGCCATCGCCCGCATCGGCGGCAATGCGCGGCAGGCGCTCAGCAGCGAGCGGGTGGCGCTCAATTTCGTCAATCACATGAGCGGCATTGCCAGTCTGACGGCACGCTTTGTCGCCGAGACCGCCGGCACGAAGGCGCGGATCTGCGACACGCGCAAGACGACGCCTGGCTTGAGGGCGTTCGAAAAATATGCCGTGCGCTGTGGCGGCGGCTCCAATCACCGCTACGGGCTCGATACCGCCATTCTGATCAAGGACAACCACATTGCCGTCGCCGGCGGGGTGGCCGAGGCCATTGCCGCCGCCCGCGCCTTCGCCGGCCATCTCACCGCCATCGAGGTCGAGGTGGACACGCTCGACCAGTTCGCCGAGGCGCTCGAAACCGGCGTCGAGGCGGTGCTGCTCGACAATATGTCGACCGATGACTTGCGGCATGCTGTCGCGCTCAACGCCGGACGGGTACGCCTCGAAGCTTCGGGCGGCGTTCGCCTCGAAACGGTCCGGGCCATAGCCGAAACCGGGGTCGACTACATCTCCTCGAGCCGGATCACCATGGCCGCGATTCCGCTCGACATCGGCCTCGACATGGCGCTAACAGGCTGACGTCGAAAGGTTTTTTTCCTCAATTGCACCGGCACGATCCGTTCGGCGATTGCCTACGTATTAACCTGACGTAAGCCTTGCGATTACGAGCTACGTGCCATGCGCGTGGCGCACTTGTAATACGAGGAGCCGATATATATATGCCCGGCATATGCTCGTCCGAAATAGGCTCGACAGTCCCAAGTCATGAACGTACGCACGCTCTGCCTCGCCCTGCTCTTCAACAACGATGCGTCCGGATACGAAATCCGCAAGGCATCCACCGAAGGTGGATTGGCCTATTTCGTCGAGGCAAGCTTCGGCTCGATCTACCCGGCTCTCGGAAAACTCGAAGAAGAAGAACTGGTTACCAGCCGGATCGAAGCCCAGGAAGGGCGCCCGGCAAAAAAGGTCTATTCCATTACGGAAGCGGGACGGAACGAGCTCTTGGGATCGCTGTTCCACGAGCTCGACCCTGATGTCTATCGCAGCGAGTTTCTACTGTTCGCCCTTTTCGCCCCTCACCTGCCGCGCTCGCTGGTCGAGACGCGGCTTAGGGAGCGCATGGCGGCTTACGACGTCGACATCGCAAATATCGAAAAAATGCGCGCCGGCTCTACCGACAGTGCCGATCTCTGGGTACTCAATTTTGGAAAGCACGCCATGCAGGTTGCGCGCGAATATCTGTCCACCCATATGCATGAACTAGTCGCTCTGGCGCGCCCCGAACACGACGCCAAGGCAGCCGAATAGCAAAATCAGGAATCCCCCCACAATGCGTGCCATCTGGTCCTACGGCGTTGCGCTTCTCATCATCATTGTCCTCGGTATCTGGATGTTCACCGGCAACATCGTCATCGGCGGCCTCGGCCCCGACGAGGGCGAAATGCCCGTCGTGTCCCTGATCGAGCCCGAAGGCGGTCCGGTCACCGAAATCGTCGGCGAAAACCAAGCCGAAGTCCACAAAGACCCCAACGAACCCAATCCCGATCTCACCATTGCCGAACGCAATTCGGAGAACAATGGCGGCGAGGAATCGGTGCGCTCGGTGCGCGTGAAGACGTTCCTGGTTGCCGCGCTGCCGCTGGAAGTGACCTTGCGCGGCCGCACCAAGGCAAAGGCGGTGATCACGGCGCCGGCGGAAACGACCGGCATCGTGCAGTCCGTCAACGTCGAAAAGGGCCAGACCGTCGCGGTCGGCGATCTGTTGTGCACGCTCGATCCCTCGACCCGCAACGATGCGGTCCGGCAGGCACAGGCCTCGCTCGACCAGGCCAGAGCCGGTCTGGTCCAGACGCAGCTTTCCTATGATTCCAACATGGCTCTGGTGAAAAAAGGGCTGGCCCCGGCCAATTCCGCCGAGCAGCTCGAAGCGGCGCTGCTTGCCTCCAAGTCGGGAGTGCAATCGGCCGAAACCGGGCTTGCCGTCGCCGAGGCCGAGCTCGATCGCACCGAAATCCGGGCCAAGGTGGCCGGCGTCATCCAATCGCCGATCGCCGACGAGGGCACGATGCTGGCGGCGGGATCGCCCTGCGCGACCATTGCCGTGCTCGATCCGATATTGTTTACGGGCAACGTTCCCGAAGCGAGGATCTCTCTCGCCAAGACCGGCTTGACCGCCGAGGTCACGACGGTGAGCGGCGTATCGGCCGAAGGTGAGGTCACCTACATTTCCAGCATCGCCGACAATTCCACGCGATCCTTCCCGATCGAGATCGAGCTGCCCAATCCGGACAGCAAGATTCTCGACGGACTGTCGGCCGAGGCCAAGGTCAATCTCGGAACCGTGCCGGCACATCTCATTCCCCAGTCCGTTCTGACTCTGGACGACGAAGGGAACATCGGCGTGCGGGCCGTGGACGATGGCGTCGTTCAGTTCCACGAAATCACCATTGCCAGCGATACCCGTGACGGCGTGTGGGTGCTCGGGCTGCCCCCGAAGGTCGACGTCATAACAATTGGACAAGAATTCGTTTCGGCCGGCCAGAAGGTCGAAGCCGCTCAGAGCACAGAGGGCTAGATTATGCTCGATTTCGTCGAACGCATTCTGCGCATGCCGCGGGTCGTCCTGACCATGATGGTCCTGCTGATCGGCGCAGGTTATTTCTCATACGTTTATGTGTTGCCCAAGGAAGCCTTTCCGGCAATCGACATTCCGTATTTCTACATCTCGGCCAGCCAGACCGGTGTGTCGCCGGGCGATGCCGACCGGCTGCTCGCCAAGCCGATCGAAGACCGTATCAAGGACATCGACGGGCTCAAGAACTACTCGTCCACGTCCTCCAATGGTCATGCTTCGGTCTTTCTCGAATTCGATGTGAATGCCGACAAGGACAAGGCGGAACAGGACATAAGGGCTGAACTGGACGGCGTCGCCGCCGATCTGCCTGACGATGCCCGCGAGCCGACCATTCACGCCATCGACATCGCCGGCGAAAGCACGATCTTCGTGTCGGTCTATGGCGACGTTCCGGAACGCACGCTTGTCGAGCGAGCCAAGGCCCTGAGGGACAAACTCGAGAATATCGATCTGGCGCAAAGCGTCGAGATTTCGGGTGCGCGCGACGAACAGCTCGAGGTCCAGATCGACCTGAACCGGCTCGAAGCCTACAATCTGACGGCGGCGCAATTGTTCGACGCCCTCGCCAAGAACAACCTTGTGGTTGCCGGCGGCACGCTGGACAGCGGCCAGGGCGCGTTCGCCATCGAGGTTCCCGGCCTGATCACCTCGGCCGAGGACGTCTACAGCCTGCCGCTCAAGACCGACGGCGATACCGTGGTCACGTTCGGCGACGTGGCGACGATCACGCGTGCCTTCAAGGACGCGACCGAGTACGCCCGCGTCAACGGCGCGCCGGCGATCACGCTGGGCGTAGTCAAGAATATCGGCGCCAACGTCATCGACCTCAGCGACCAGGTGCGCGAAGTCACGGCCGAGTTCACCAAGGACTGGCCTGCGGGCCTGCAGGCCTCGTTCCTGCTCGATCAGGCCCAGTCGACGCTGGCGCTTTACACTTCCCTCGAAGCCGCGGTGATGACGGCCGTCGTGCTGGTGCTGATCACCTGCGTCGCGACGCTCGGCGTCGTGCCGGCGATCATGATCGGCACATCGATCCCGATCTCGTTCATGATCGCCTTCCTCGTGCTCAACGCCATCGGCATGTCGATCAACATGATGGTCATGTTCGGCCTGGTGCTGGCGGTCGGCGTTCTGGTCGATGATCCGATCGTTGTCGTCGAGTATGCCGAACGCAAACTCCAGGAAGGCGTCTCCAAGCAGCAGGCCTTCATCCTCGCGGCCCGCAAGATGTTCGTCCCTGTCGTTTCGGCGACCGCGACGACGCTTGGTGCCTTCGTGCCCCTGCTGTTCTGGCCGGGCATTATCGGCAAGATCATGGGCTTCTTGCCGACGGTGGTGATCATCGTCATGATCGCCTCGCTCGTTTCGGCGCTCATCTTCATGCCGGTGATCGGCGCCATCATCTCCAACCACAAGGTGGACGAAAAGGAGAAGGAGCGCGCCGACATCGTCATGTATCCCGACAAGTTCGACATGAAGAAGGTCGGCGGCGTCACCGGCTGGTATGTGCGGGTGATGTCGCACCTGATGCACCACCCGATCGCGACGCTGTTCATCGGCTTCGCCTTCATCGTCGGGGTGTTCTGGTACTACGGCGAACATCCGACCGGGTCGGAGCTGTTCCCGGCCAGCGAACCGGAATACGGCACGGTGTCCGTGGTGGCCCGCGGCAATTACTCGCCGATCGAAATCCGCGACATGCTGATCGAGGTCGAGAACGAGATCGTGCAGGTCAACGGCATCCAGGACATCATCATGACCTTCGGCGGTGGCGGCAGCTCGCCTCCGAACACGATCGGCAAGTTCCAGCTGCAGCTTCTGCCGTGGTCGGAGCGCTATACGGCAAAGCAGATCTTCGACGACATCCGCGAACGGACGGCCGACATTTCGGGCCTGGAAATCCAGATCGCCGAGATGGAGAACGGTCCGCCGTCGGGCAAGGACATCAACCTGAGGCTCGAGAGCGTCCGGTACGACGACCTCGCTCCGGCGGTCGCCAAGCTCCGCGACTTCGTCGAGAACGAGCTCGGCGACGTGATCGATGTCGAGGACGGACGTCCGCAGCCCGGCATCGACTGGCAAATCAGCATAGACCGTGCCGCCGCCGCGAATTACGGCATCGGCGTGCGCGAGCTCAGCCCCTATGTCCAGCTGATCACGTCGGGCGTCACCATCGGCAGCTATCGGCCGGACGATGCGACCGACGAGCTCGACATCGTGGTGCGCCTGCCGCAGGAAGAGCGCACGTTCGACGCGCTCGATACGATGCGGATCGCCACTGCTTCCGGTCTGGTGCCGGTGAGCAATTTCATCGAGCGCAAGGCCGTGCGCAAGGTCGCGAGCATCTCGCGCTACAACGGGCTTTATTCGATGAGTTTCGGCGCCAATGTCACGGGAACCGATCCCGAGACCGGTGAAGCCTGGCTGCCGTCGAAAAAGGTCGACCTGATCCAGGACTGGGAAAAGGCCGGCAACCTGCCCGAAGGCGTGACGATCGCCTTTGGCGGCATGGAAGAGATGATGGGGGACACCAATACCTTCATCGTCCAGGCCTTCGCGGGCGCCATGTTCCTGATCTTCCTGATCCTTTTGATGGAGTACCAGCGCTTCTACCAGGTGTTCGTGACGCTCTCGACCGTGATCATGTCACTCGCCGGCGTGCTGCTCGGCATGATGGTGATCAATATGCCCTTCTCCGCCGTGATGACCGGCCTCGGCATCGTGGCGTTGACGGGCATCGTGGTGAAAAACGGCATCGTGCTCATCGACACCTACAACCACTACAACCGCGACGACGGTGTCGAGCCGGTCAAGGCCATGCTCCTGACCGTTGCCCAGCGCATCCGTCCGGTGCTTCTCACCGCCTCGGTGACGGCACTCGGCGTCATCCCTATGGCGATCAATATCGAATTCAACTTCTTCGCTCGCGAAGTCGTTGTCGGTGGTATTGCCGGGTCGTGGTTCGTTTACCTGTCGGTCGCGCTGGTTTCGGGCCTGGTCGTATCGACCATGCTGACCTTGGTGATGGTGCCGGTAATGATCACCGCGCCGTCGGTGATCTGGGCCGGAGCGTTTGGCAAGTCGGCGCGCTGGAGCACCCGCCAGGTCGGGCGGACCTTCGGTGCGGTGTTCTCCGTCTTCCGGCCTCGGCGCCGGGCGGTCACGCCGGACGGCATCGAGATCGAGATGCCGGAAGACGCGGTCGCCGCCACGGCAGAAGGCGATATCCCGACCGATATCGACAGCGCCGCCAAGTATATCCAGGCCGACCGGACCGGCCTGGTCGAGACCGACCAGGACGGGGTGATCGTCGTTTCCCGCCAGGCGGCAGAATAGTTGCGTCGTACTTGATTCTCCAAATGCAGAAGGCCCGCAGCGATGCGGGCCTTTTTCTTGTACGGAACTGAATGAACCTGCTCTCAGTTCGCGCCGGTCACCACCAACGGGCCGTTGCGGGTGGCGACAACCGTGTGCTCGTACTGCACGGTCAGGGCGCGCGGCTCGCTCAGCAGCGTCCAGTCGTCCCTGCCGTTCTCGATAGCCCATCGGGCGCCGAGCGACAGGAAAGGCTCGATCGTGAAGACCAGGCCCTCATGCATGCGGCGGCGTTCGCGCGGGTTCGGCCAGGTGGCAATCTCGCCGGGTTCCTCGTGGATCGCATGGCCGACGCCGTGGCTGGCGAGGTTGCGAACGAGGGTATAGCCGTTCCTGTCGGCGAAACGGCCGATCGCGGTGCCGATATCGGCAAGCGGCCGGCCGGCGCCCACCTGCCTCAACCCGGCCCACAAGGCGCGCCGGCCGTCGCGGCAGAGCCGTTCGACCCGGCGGGACACGGGGGGCACGGCGTAGGACGCGCCGGTGTCGGCGAAAACCCCGTTCTTTTCGGCCGAAACATCGATGTTGACGAGATCGCCGGCGGCGATCACCCGGTCGCCGGGAATGCCATGCGCCACTTCTTCGTTGACGCTGATGCAGGTCACCCCGGGAAAACCATAGGCCAGCTGCGGCGCCGAGCGCGCACCCTCCGCCTCCAGCAGCTTCTGGCCGGTCTCGTCGAGTTCGCCGGTCGTAATCCCGGGCACGAGTGCCGCCGCCATGGCGTCGCGCACCCGCGCCACGATGCGGCCGATGTCCTTGAGTTTGTCGAGGTCGTCGGGGCCGCCTATGGTCACCTTCCCTACTCCGCTGCCGGGACCGGCCGCACGAAGAAACCTTCGGTGTCGGCAGCGCGGGTACGGCGCAGATGCTCCTCGGCCTCGGTCGCCTCGCGCTGCCGGTTCCACATCTGGGCGTAGAGCCCATTCATGTCCAGCAGTCTGGCATGGGTGCCACGTTCGGCGATCTCGCCACCACGCAACACGATGATCTCGTCGGCATTGACCACGGTCGAAAGTCGGTGGGCGATGACCAGGGTGGTGCGGCCTTGTGAAACCGTATCGAGCGCCGATTGGATGTCGCGCTCGGTCTGGGTGTCGAGCGCCGATGTCGCCTCGTCGAGGATGAGGATGGGCGGCGCCTTCAGAATGGTGCGGGCGATGGCGACGCGCTGCTTCTCGCCGCCGGAAAGCTTGAGGCCGCGCTCGCCGACCGGGGTGTCGTAGCCCTTGGGCAAGCTGTCGATGAATCCGGAAATCTGGGCCATGCGCGCCGCCTCGCGCACCTCCGCCTCGCTGGCGTCGGGCTTTCCGTAGCGGATGTTGTAGGCGATGGTGTCGTTGAACAGCACCGTATCCTGCGGCACCATGCCGACGGCGGCCCTGAGCGAATGCTGGGTGATGTCGCGCACGTCCTGCCCGTCGACGCTGATGCGACCGCCGGTGACGTCATAGAAGCGGAAGATGAGGCGCGAGATGGTCGACTTGCCGGCGCCGGACGGGCCGACCACGGCGATGGTCTTGCCGGCCGGCACCTCGAAATCCACGCCTTTGAGGATTGGCCGGTCGGCGTCGTAGTGGAAGCGCACGTCCTCGAATTTCAGCACTGGACCGGAAATGACGAGCGGACGGGCGTCGGGCTTGTCCTCGATTTCGGCTGGCTGGCCAAGGAGCTTGAACATTGCCTCGATGTCGGCGAGGCCCTGGCGGATTTCGCGGTAGATAAAGCCGATGAAATTGAGCGGGCGATAGATCTGCATCATGAATGTGTTGATGAGCACGAAATCTCCCACCGTGAGAGTGTCGGCCATCACGCCCCACGCCGCCATCGCTCCGATCACGCTCATGCCGCCCCAGAAGATGACGCCCTGACCGAAGTTCAGAAACCCGAGAGAGGTCCAGATGCGGATGGCCGAGTGTTCGTAACGCGCCATCGACTGGTCGAAGCGCTCCGCCTCCATGCGCTCATTGCCGAAATACTTGACGGTCTCGAAATTGAGCAGGCTGTCGATCGCCTTGGAATTGGCGTCGGTGTCGCTCTCGTTCATCTCGCGGCGGATGCCGATGCGCCAGTTGCTGGCGCGGATGGTGAACCAGACATAGAGCCAGATGGTGATGACGAGCGCGCCGAGATAGGAGACGCCGAACATGACAACGAAGATCGTCCCGACGACGAGGAATTCGACCAGCGTCGGCGCCGTATTGAGCATGGTGAAGCGGACTATGGTTTCGATACCCTTGGTACCACGCTCGATGACCCGGCTCAGGCCGCCGGTCCGACGCTGCAGGTGGAAGCGCAAGCTCAGTCTGTGCAGGTGTTCAAAGGTCTGGCGCGCCAGACTTCTGACCGCATGCTGGCCGACGCTGGCAAACAGCACGTCGCGCAATTGCTGGAAGCCGGTATCGGCGACATTGGCGACGCCGTAAGCGATGACGAACACCACCGGCACGGCGACGCCCCAGAGCATTTCGGTCGATGCGCCGCCCCGTTCGAAGGAATCGATCAGGCCCTTGTAGGCGAAGGGCGCCAGCGTCGTCGCCACCTTGGCGATGAGCAGCGCGCCGACGGCCATCACGACTCTCAGCTTGAGGTCGGCGCGATCAGCGGGCCACATATAGGACCACAGATTGCGGATGGTCGAAACGAGATCGCCCTCCTCGGCGCTGACGCGCGGGCGGGCATTGCTCTTGTCGGACATTGACAGCCTCTAGGCGCTTTCGCTCAATTCGATTTCGGTGTCGACAACGACCAGCGCCGCAACGAACGCATCGAGCGCCGCCATCGCTTGTGTCAACCGGTCGGCGCGCACCAGATAGCAGTTGCGCGTTCCGCTCGGCTTCCGCTCGATCAGGCCGGCATCGAGCAGAACCTTGATGTGCTGGCTGACGGTCGATTGGGCCAGCGGCAGGCACTCGGCCACCTCGTTGCAGCAACAGGCCGAGGTACCATTACGCGACAGGATGCGCAAAATGCTGAGCCGCGCCGGATGCGCCAGGGCGCGCAGGGCGGTCGTCAGGTCTTCGTCTTCGGCTGCTTCGTATTTCATCGCCATTCAACGATTAAATGAAGCCGGACGCGACCGCAAGTGCCAAGCGAACCCTCAAAAGGCAAAAAGGGCGGCCCGCCGGACCGCCTTTTCGCATATTCGGCGCCGGAGTCGACGTCAGTTGCTCGCTGTATCCGCTTCACCTGCGCCATCGGGCAGGGCGAAGACCTGACCCGGATAGATCAGGTCCGGGTCGCGGATCTGATCGCGATTGGCGCCATAGATCTGGGTGTAGCGCACGCCGGTGCCGTAGACGCGACGGGCGATGGTCCACAGATTGTCGCCCGCTCGGATAATGGCCTTGCCGGTGGCGAAACGGCCGAATTCGGGTGCGCCGACCGGAACGGCAACGAGCTGGGGCACTTCCGCCTCGGCGACAACCGTCTCCTCGGGCGCCGGTTCCTCCACCACGGCAGGCGCCGGCTCCTCGGCCGCGGCTTCCGCCGCGATGGACACAGGCTGTTCGGCTTCGGCAACAATGGTCACCGGAATGCCGGTATCGATGCTGAAATCGGGCTCGGGCACCGCCACGGACGCGCCGCCCGAAGCGACCGCCACGGTGCCGGACGCATCGGCTGCGCTGGCGGTGCCGCCAGCAAGGGTCGACGAGCCGGCGTTATCGGCCGGCGGCGGCGCCACTGGCTCGCTGGCGGGTTGAGAGGCGGTCGGCGCGGCCTCGGCAACGACCGTCGGCGCTTCGGAGACAATGGCCTCGTCGGGGATCGGCTCATCGGTATCGATGCCGAAATCGGGTTCGGGAACGACAACGGAGGCTTCGGCCACGGCGGTGTCCGCCGCAGTGGCATCGGCCGCCGGCTTCGTGGCGGCCGCCGGTTCCGTGGCCGGCGCGGGTTCTGCGGCGACCGCCGGTTCGGCTTCGGCCACCACGACGGGTTCAGCCACCGGCTCGACCGGCACGAGTACCGGCGCATCGGTATCGATGGCGTAATCGGGCAGCGGCACTGTGATCGGCGCTTCGGCGACAGCCGTATCGGCCGGCACCCCGGCCGGTTCCTCGAAGATGAAGTCGATCTCGGCCCGCGAGGCCACGTCCGCCGTGCCCGACAGCAACTGATCGACACGCACGCGCTGGCTGCGGTTCTTCAGCACGTCGTCGGTTTCGAGCAGCCACCGGCCATTGCTGACCTCGGCGTCTGCGACGAAGATGTTGTCGACATAGAGCCGGATCACGGCGCCGTCGGCGCCGGTGCCGGCGAAGTAATTGCGGCCGCCATCGATTTCGACGGCGTCGATGGAGGGCGGCGTCAGAGCGCCGAGCGCTTCGATGCGGTTTTCAAGAGCAGCGACGTCGCCCACGACATCCTCTTCGGCGACCGGCTCGCTAGCGGCGGGCTCGGCCTCGGCGACGACGGGATCAGCCTCGGCGACGGCCGGTGCTTGAAGCTCGACCTGTTCGGTCGCGGCGGGTTCTTCGACTGGCTCCGCGACGGGTTCGGCAGTAGCGACGGCGGTTGCGGGTTCATCCGCAACGGCGGTTTCCTCGGCCGGCGCCGGCTCGGGCTCGGTGGCCGGCTGCTCGGTCGTCTCCGCTTCGGCCACTAGTGTCGGGGCGGCAAGGCCCTGGAGGATTTCGCTCGCCTCGCCCGGCGCCGAGGCGACGACCAGCGGCTCGCTGCTGAGGTCCTCGTTGATGGCGACGACAAAGGACTTCTCGAATGGCGTGCCGGTTTCGGGGTCGACCAGCGTCAACTCGTAGCCACCCGGCGGCAGCGGCGCATCCGGCACGAGCACCCAGTCGCCGCTCGGATCGACTTCGGCCGTGCCGTAGAGTTCGCCATTGACGTAGATTTCCACCGTCTTGCCGGAAGCGCCGCTGCCGGCGATCAGGATCGAGCCGTTCGGCTCGACGCGCACCCCGAAATCGGGCGCCTTAACGCTCGGATCGGGCATCACGACCGTGTCGGCCGGCTGAGCGACGGCAACCGATTCCGGCGTAGGCTCCGAATCAGCAGCCGGCGGCCTGGCCAGCCCCAGATCGGCGAGCTTGGAATTGATGCAGGTTCCGAAGCCGTCGGTGCTGCTGCTGCATTCGAGAACCGACGGCGCGGCGAATCCGCCGGCCGCCAGAACGAGAACCACAACCGCCACAACCGGCCAGAACCATTGTGGACGCCTGGGTGATGCCGTCTCAGCCAAATCAGTCTCCTTGCGCCGGTCCCCGCCCCCGGTCATCGAATCACATACGCACCGCTTCGGTTTTCAGAAGCTTGTAGTTGATAGACTCATACAGTGCCTCGAAGGAGGCATCAATTATGTTGGACGAAACGCCGATGGTATTCCAGCGCTCTCCGCTGCCATCGCGGCTTTCCACCAGAACCCGGGTGATGGCGCCGGTGCCGCCATTGAGGATGCGCACCTTGAAGTCGACGAGTTCGAGATCGTCGATGCGCTGCGAATACTTGCCGAGATCCTTGCGCATGGCCAGATCGAGGGCATTGACCGGGCCGTTGCCCTCGGCGACCGACATCAGCTGCATCTCGTCGACGCGGATCTTGACCACCGCCTCGGAGACCGTAATCAGCTCGCCACGGGCGTTATGGCGCCTTTCGACGGCGGTTCGGTAGCTGTCGACGGAGAAATAATCCGGCACCATGCCGAATTGCCGCGCGGCCAGCATGTAGAACGAGGCATTGGCGCTGTCGTAGGAATAGCCGCGCGCTTCGCGCTCCTTGACCTCGCGCAAAAGCCTGTCGAGCCGCTTGTCGTTCTTGTCGATCTCGATGCCGTTGCGCGCCAGCGCCGAAATCAGGTTCGACTTGCCGGCCTGCTGCGACACCATGACCGACCGCTCGTTGCCGACGCTCTCGGGCAAAACGTGCTCGTAGCTCGCGTAGTCCTTGGCCAGCGCCGAAGCGTGGATGCCCGCCTTGGTGGCGAAGGCCGAGCGGCCGACATAGGGGGCGTGGCGATTGGGCGCGCGATTGAGCAGGTCGTCGAAGGTTCGGGAGATGTGGGTCAGCTTGCCGAGTTGCTCGCGGCTGAGGCCGGTCTCGAAGCGATCGGCGAACTGCTTTTTCAGCATCAGGGTCGGGATGACCGTGATGAGATCGGCATTGCCGCAGCGCTCGCCGATACCGTTGAGCGTGCCCTGCACCTGGCGGGCGCCGGCCTTGACGGCAGCAAGCGTGTTGGCGACGGCTTGGCCGGTGTCGTTATGGGCATGGATGCCGAGCCTGTCGCCGGGGCACACGGACATGACATCGGCGACGATCTCGGCGACTTCGTCGGGCATGGTGCCGCCATTGGTGTCGCACAGAACGACCCAGCGGGCGCCGGCGTCGACGGCGGTCCCGACCAGCTTGAGCGCATAGTCGCGGTTGGCCTTGTAGCCGTCGAAGAAATGCTCGGCGTCGAGCAGCGCCTGCTTGCCGCGCGCCTCTGCCGCGGCGATGCTCTCGGTGACCGCCTCGAGGTTTTCCTCAAGGCTGATGCCGAGCGCCGTCCTCACCTGCTCGTCCCAGGCCTTGGCGACGTAGCACACCGCCTCGGCGGCCGAATTGAGCAGCGCCTGCACGCCGGGATCGTTGGCGATCGAGCGGCCGGCGCGCTTGGTCATGCCGAAGGCGGTGAAGATCGACGCCTTGGTGCGTTTTTTCTCGAAAAATTCGGTATCGACCGGATTGGCGCCGGGATAGCCGCCCTCGACATAGTCGACGCCGAGTTCGTCGAGCAGCTTGGCGATGCGAATCTTGTCCTCGACCGAAAACTCGATGCCCATGGTCTGGGCACCGTCGCGCAACGTGGTGTCGAACAGGTAGATGCGGTCTTTGGACATGATGGGTCTCGGTTAGCCGGCCGGCGGCCAGGTTTCGGTGTCGTGGTCGGGATGCTGGTGGTTGGTCGAGGAAATGCGCCGCAGCATCTCCGGATTGTTGGCATAGGTCGGGTGATCGCCGGGCACTTTGGTTAACCCGGCAAACCAGGCGACGCGGCTCTCATTGCCGTACTGGTTTTCGGGCGGCGCGCGATCCGGCTCGTCGAGCGTCCCGACAAGAACGCCGATATCGTCGCCGTCAGGGTAATCGAAGGTCAGCGGCGTGCCGCAGCGGGCGCAGAAACCGCGACGGCCGACATCGGAGCTCATGAAATAGCTGATGGTTCCCCGCGTGACCCTGAAGGCCGGCTTCAGTACCGGGCAGATGACCGCGAACGGTCCGCCGACGGCCTTCTGGCACATGCGGCAATGACAGACGTGAACGTTTTCGGGTAGCTGGTCGAGGGCATAGCGCACCGCACCGCACTGGCAACCGCCGGTGAGAACCGTTTCACTCATGGCCAGAACTCCGTGTCGTGGTCGGGATGCTGGTGGCTCGAAAGGCGGATGCGTTCGGCGCCGGCCGGGTCGGCGGCTTCGGTGGTGCCGGCATCCCTGATCCCGTTGAGATCGGCAAGCGCGGGGTGCCGACCTTCGGTGCCGATCTGGAAATGAATGGGAATGCGCCATGGCTCGTCGAAGGCGCCCATGGCCATGGCCCAGTGGCGCGCGCCCTTGAAATGGAAGGAGAGCGTGGTTCCGCAATGGGGGCAGAAGCCGCGCTCGGCATAATCGGAGCTCATGAAGATCGTCGGCGCGCCGCGCGTCCAGACAAGGTGTTCCTCGCGCACCCCGACGGCCGCGACCATGAGCTGGCCCGTCGCCTTCTGGCACATCCGGCAATGGCAGATATGCGGGTTGGCCATGAGTGCGCTGGCATGGAAGCGGACGGCGCCGCACTGGCAGCCGCCGCTCATCTCGATGTCGAGACGGTCGGGATCGCTCATTCGATCCTCCCTTCGGGAGGCCAGAATTCGGTATCGTGGTCTGGATGCTGGCGATTGGATGCCTTGATGGCGGCGGCGCCTTCGGGCCATGCCTCTTCGGTGGTCGCGTTCCCGGGCAGGGCGTGCAGCGAGGCGAACCAGGCGCGCCGCCCTTCGTTGCCGACCTGGCGCCTAGGCGGCACCCGGTCGGGCTCATCGAACGCGCCGATGGTCAGAAAGACCTTGGTGCCGTCGGTGTCGCGCATGTAGAGCGGTGTGCCGCATCTGGCGCAGAAGCCGCGCGCCGTTTTTGCCGAGCTGAAAAACTCCGTCGCCGCGCCGCGCGTCCATTCGAGCCGGTCCGTGTCGACGCTGACCAGCGAGATGAAGGCGTTGGCGACCGCCTTCTGGCACATGCGGCAATGGCAGATATGGGCGTCGTCATTGAGATCGTGGGCACAAAAGCGCACCGCGCCGCACTGGCAACCGCCGGAAAAGGCAGTCGGCTCAGACATTTTCGCCTCCCGGAACCGGCCAATCCTTTGTGTCGTGATCCGGGTGCTGGTGCGAATGGATGCCGGCCATGAAATCGAGCCATTCGTCGTCCGGATTGTCGCGAACCGGCAGGCTGGTGAGCGTTTCGAAGAACGGCACCTTGTCGGTCATGTTGACCTGGATGACCGGCGCCACCTTTTCGGGATGGTCGAAGGCGCCGATGGCCAGCTCCAGCCCGTATTTGGTTTCGTAGGCCAGGGGCGTGCCGCACTCGCCGCAAAAGGCGCGGCGGGCGCGATTGGAGCTCTTGAACCATTTGGGTTCGCCGCGCGTCCAGCGCCCGTCGTGCGAGGTGACCAGCGGCCCGAAAAAGCTGCCGAAGGCCTTCTGGCACATGCGGCAGTGGCAGATTGAGGGTCGGCCCACAAGCTTTGTGGCGAAGCGGACGGCCCCGCACTGGCAGCCGCCGGTCAGTGTCTCACTCATCCGGATATGCCTCCATGGAAGACGGCCTCGACATTGTGCCCGTCGGGATCGATGACGAAGGCCCCGTAGTAGTTGGGATGGTAGAGCGGCCTCAGGCCCGGCGCGCCATTGTCCTTGGCACCCGCCGCCATCGCCGCGTCGTAGAAAGCGTCGACCTCGTCGCTCGAACGAGCGGAAAAGGCGATGTGGATCGGGCTTGTGGCGCCCGCGGCGGCGCTGATCCAGAAATCGGGCTTGCCGTCGCGGCCGAACCCGGCGCCGGAGTAGCTTTCCTCGTCGACCACCATGAGCGCGGTGATGCCCAGCGGCGCCAGCGCCTTTTCGTAGAACGCCTTCGCGGCGGCAAAATCGGCGACCTTGATGCCGATATGGTCCAGTGAACTCATCTCTTTATCTCCCATTTGGTCCGGCGCTCGCCGGTTGCGGGGTCCTTGTAGTCCATGAGCTGGATGCGTTTTGTCAGTGGTTTGGCAGAACCGTGCAGTCTCCTGACCAGCGCCGCATTCCCCTCACTGGCAAAGCGATGCGCCCCTAGGCGAGAATTGCCACCGCTTCCCTTCTCCCCTTGCGGGAGAAGGTGGTCCGAAGGACCGGATGAGGGGACCGCAAGCCTTGCCGCCTGTCCTGCCATTTCCGTATAGCGCTGCACCATCAACACGCTCCTTTTTGCATCGCGTGCTGAAAAATGGTCTCCAGGACGTCGGCCAGGCGCAGCAGCACGTCGGTATTCCAGAAGCGGAGCACCTCGTAGCCGAGTGCTTCGAGTGCCGCGTCCCGTACCTGATCGCGTTCGCTGTCGGCATGCTGGGAGCCGTCGAGTTCGACGACAAGGCGCGCCGAAAGCGAGGCGAAATCGACGACATAGCTATCGAGGGGCATCTGACGACGGAACTTGAGACCGCTCAATCGCCGGTCGCGGAGCAGGAGCCACATACGCCGCTCCGCTTCTGTCGGATGCCTGCGCATGTGCCTGGCAAAACCGCGCAGCTTTTTTGTCCGCGCCGCATTCCCCTCACCCGACGCGCTCCGCGCGCCACCCTCTCCAGCAAGGGGAGAGGGGGAGTTGGTGCCCCGATAGGTCTCCAAACGAGAACTGCCACCACTTCCCTTCTCCCCTTGCGGGAGAAGGTGGTCCGAAGGACCGGACGAGGGGGAACCCTGCCTCACCGCTTGATCTCCCATTTGGTGCGGCGCCCGCCCGTCTCAGGGTCCTTGTAGTCCATGAGCTGGATGCCCTTTTCCAGGAGTTCGGCGCGGATGGCATCGGCCTTGGCGAAATCCTTGGCGGCGAGGGCGGTAAGACGGAGGGCGATTTGCGTATCAACACGCGACGACTCAAAGGCGCTTTGCGCGTGGATAGGTGCCAAGGAAATGTCGAAGTGCTCTCCAAGGATGACGCGCACACCATCGGACGCCAATCCCGGCAAGCGCTCATTGGCTAAGTCCTCAACCTGCCTTCGAGACTTTTCGCGAATCGCGCTATCTACTGACCAATCATAGAAATTCAACGCTAGAGCAGAAGTGTCGTCGATTGCATATTGATACTTGCTGATTAAGTGTGGCTTCACTTGTGTCATTTGACGGAGAAATGCATCATGCCTGTACCAACGTAACAAACCAAGCCAAATCAAATTACGAGCAAGTTCGTTTGCTGCCTGTTCGTTATTTACTGATTGATTCTGCAACTGGTCAAGAAAAGTAATAACAAGCTGAAAATTCAGATCATCTTCCAGAGCAGAAACAATTTCTATTGAAGGACTTATTGTTTCTATGCCAACAGAAAGATCATGCTTGAGACTATCGGAAGCGTAATTGTCTATTATCTCAACCCAACTGCGAAGTTTCTGCCACCAATATTCAAGTTTTTCTTCTGTGAAGTCTATCGGCTGCCGGTAATGCGTAGCGAGCATTGCCAATCGAACGACTTCACCGGCCCTTGGACGTCGGCCAGTTCCTGATAATAGATCGTGGATCGTCACGAAATTGCCGAGGCTCTTGGACATCTTCTGGCCTTCGACCTGCAGGAAGCCGTTATGCATCCAGATCTGGGCCATGGACGGCCGGTCGAAGGCGCAACGGGACTGGGCGATTTCGTTTTCGTGGTGCGGAAAGATGAGGTCGAGGCCGCCGCCATGGATGTCGAACTGATGCGGGTTTTCGCGTGCGTTGTCTGACAGTCGGCTTTCGATCTCGGACCAGAGATAACGCTCGGACATCGCCGAGCATTCGATGTGCCAGCCCGGGCGGCCGTGTATGGTGACGGCCTCGCCGTCCGGCAGGCGAAATCCGCCGTCCCAGCCCGGCTGGTCGGCATCAGATTGCTTCCACAAGACGAAATCGCCGGGATTGCGCTTGTGGTCCTTCTCGGCGACGCGGGCGCCGGCCTGCTGCTCGTCGAGATTGCGCTTCGACAGCCCGCCGTAATCGGGCATCGAGCCGACATCGAACAGGACTTCCAGCCCCTCCCCGCCCCGCGCCACATAGGCGTGGCCCTGATCGAGAAGCGTCTGGATCAGCGCGACCATGCCGGCGATATTGTCGGTGGCGCGCGGTTCGACCGTCGGTTCAAGGCAACCGAGCGCCGCTACGTCCCTGTGGAACTGCGCCGCCGTCGTCTCGGTGACCTTGCGGATGGCCTCGTTGAGTTCGAGGCCGGGATGGTCCTTCAGCGCCCGCGCGTTGATCTTGTCGTCAACGTCGGTGATGTTGCGGACGTAGGTGACGCGCGAACCGTCTACAGCCGTCCCCGGACCGGAATAGACGTGTTTCAGGAGCCGATAGAGCACATCGAAGACGATGACCGGCCGCGCGTTGCCGATATGGGCGAAGTCATAGACCGTCGGCCCGC
>Ga0180009_10002072_pt1 | contig 23721 bp, 11 predicted proteins | sample OS_PC_MetaG_FD_123537 | JGI IMG/M metagenome (GOLD analysis project Ga0180009, IMG submission 123537) | Groundwater microbial communities from the Aspo Hard Rock Laboratory (HRL) deep subsurface site, Sweden - OS_PC_MetaG | ecosystem: Environmental > Aquatic > Deep subsurface > Groundwater...
GGATTCGGTGACAGGGTTGAGGTATTGAAACCGAAAAAACTCAGGGCCGAATTTACAGCCAGAATATCCAGGCTGTCAGAGATGTATCAGGTCCAATAGCTTCTGATATCCCATATTTCATGTTTTATTTCATTTAATTCAGCATTGCGACATGATTTGTCGTATTAATATGTGTTAATAGAATTAAGTTGATTCAGACAATGCAACCAGCTGATTTTTAAATAGGGCGGAGACCGGAGAAAATTATGAATTTATGGTCAAAAGAAAGCATTGATTTTACTCGTGAGTCATTCACTAAGCTGAAGTTTTTTCCTCGAGATGATGGGTTTGTTTATATGAAAAAAAAATTATCATCTGAGGATAAGGTTATTTTCGGAAGGCTCTCTGTCCTTCATGTTTTGATCCAAAAATGGCAGGTGTTTGATCTAAAATCCAATTCCGAAACTGAATATGACTCTTTAGAGGATATGCTAAATGATGGGTGGGTGATCGATTAATATTTTGAAATTGATATATTAGTTTCAGCGAAAAACTTTAAAGTGGAACAACGGAACTACTCCAGGGTAATGTAAAAAGAACAGATCTATTGCCCTTCCAATGATTCGGGCTTGACTGTCGGGCGGGAATGCAATAATACTCAGCAACACGACAAATTTTGTCCGGGCCTGTTCAAAGAGTGAAAACTGAAATCGAAGATGAAAAGAATACGGGGCACCGGCATTGTTGTCCGGAATGGAAAAATCCTGCTGGTACGGGATCGGAAGAAAACCCGTTTTTCCCTTCCTGGCGGAAAAGCCAACAGAAATGAACCCGCGCTGGCCGCTGCCATTCGGGAGCTGTATGAAGAGTGTCACATGACGGCGGTCTCTGCTGAAAGGCTCCCGGAGTGTGACTACACCGGAAGTCTGAGCTCCCACAAGGTGTGCATGTTACAAAGTCCGGATGAGCCTGAGCTGGGCAGCAGAGAACTGTCTGAATATCGATGGTGGGATATGGCCGCCGATATTCCCCGCTATCCACACGTCGATTTCATCATCTCCAGGTTTCAAACCCGTCATATGCCGGGAGAATAATCACGGGCAGTTCGGGGGCCCATTCCCGGTTCCACCGGTTGACCTTTTTTACCCACAGGACTCGATCCACATGCTTGAACAACACCTTTTCCTGGGTACGACCCGCGAGCGATGCCGGGATTTCGTCAGGGACGTTGAAATCCCCGGCCTGATCCACGCGTATACGCTGCCCGAGTTTGTCAACACGGTCTTTCGAAACCATGGCCCCAATTTCAGATTCAGGGGGCCAAGCGCCCTGGAAAAGCAGCGGTTGCTCCGCTCTGTGATTGCAGACGCTGATTTGAACCATTTTGCATACCTGCAGAAAGCCCCGGATCGGTTTGTCAATACCCTGGATATCCTGCTGAATTTTTTCCATCTGATCCGGGTCAACGGCTTAGAGATATCGGCGTTCAGTTATGAAAACCCAAAACGGCAGGATCTGGAAAAGATCCATGAAAAATATACCCTGGCGATGCGGAACGAGGATTGTGTCGACTACGCCGACATGGTCGATTTTGTTACGGACCATATCGACACGGAGGTGATAGCGGCGTACCGGACCATAACGATTGACCGTTTTGAAAATGGGGAGGTGAATCTCTGCAACTCAGTCAAGGAGAAACAGCTCATCCAGGCGTTGACCGACAGCACATCCCTTCATTCTGAGGACTCCTGCAACAGGCCGGTCACAGACAGGATTACGTTTAACCGGGTCTTCAGCAGGGCGGATGAGGTTGCAGAGGCGGCTCGAATCGTGCGCAGCCTGCTGAACGAAGGTGTGGCTCCTGAGCATATCGTGATCGCCGCCGGCAGCATTGACAGCTTTTCCGGGTTTCTTTACGAGACGATGGGCCGCTATGAGATCCCGCTGTTTATCTCAAAGGGCGTTCAACTGAAGCACATCCGTGTATTCGGGGACGTTGTCCGGAAGCTCAACCGGTCCACATCGTACCAGGAAGTTCACGGTTACCTGAGAGCAGGGTTCGGCCGGTTTTCCGGCAGAACCGCCCCGGCGGAGAGGACGATCGATCTGGCGGACCAGCTGAACATGGCGGCCCTGAAGAAAATCCGGGAGGTTATCAGGGAGTGCGAGTTCCTTGAACTGACCCTGGATGAAACGGCTGACTATTTTACCCGGTCAGTAGCGAACGAACCGGTCGTGATATTCAACGGCGGCATTCCACTTCAGGAGTTGAACCAGCTGATATTCAGGGATTTCAGGCACCTCGTCCTGCTGGGTGTCGACTCAGGCATCCTGCCTCCCGCGCAATCGGGGAACTTCCTGTACCAACCCTGTCACCTGGAAGAAATATTCGGGCAGAACAACTCGTACTGCCTGAGCCGGTTCCACCTGGAACAGGTTTTGCTGCGGTCTGACAACCTCCATATCATCACTGCGGGAAATGACGGAGGACGGCCGGTTGAGGTCGCCCAGGTGCTCCTCGACCTGGTTCCCGATCTTGCGAAGAAGGCAGCTTATCAGGTTGACCCATCGGCACTCTGCCGGGACGATCGGCTGAATAATCTCCAGAGGGTCCGGCTGGACGAAAATTCAGAAGCCTTTTTAAATTCGGTTCAAAATAAACAGTTCACCGGTTTTGACGGTCTGCTCTCGGATTTCCGTCATACCATCCCGTATCTTTCGGCTTCGCAGTTGAATACATATGCGACCTGCCCGCTGAAGTACTTTTTCAATTATGTCCTGGGACTTCGGGCGCCTTCCGATGAGAGCGCCGGATTTGAATCGTTTGAGACGGGATCAATGATGCACAGTGTTTTCGAACGGTTCTCAAGGGATCTAAAGGAAAAGAAATACAGCCTGCCGGAAACCCTTAACCGGTCTGTCAGGGAGCATCTGTATAAGATTACCGGGACCGTTTACCGGGATATGCTCAGGGAGCTGGGGGTTCAGGAGAATATTCATCACAAGATGACCTTTCGCTCACTGGTTGCCGGTCTAAAGGATGACGAGGACCCCGGGGTGATTAGAAAGTTTCTGGACGCTATATACGATCCGGAAAACGAGGCGCATTACCTGCTGCAGGACCTGTTCGATATCGAACACGATATCTCGAAACATAAGTTCAGCATCGGCACCATTCCAGTCAAGGGGTTTATAGATCGCATAGACTCCAATCGGAGGGTTATCCGTCTGATTGACTACAAATCAACCGCCAACCCGAACGAGTCCAAAATTGTTAAAAAAATGATGGAGTACCGTGAATTCCAATTGCCGCTGTACCTCCTCTATGCAAAAGATAAGCTGTCTTCCGGCACCGGCAAGGGGATTGAGGCCTTTCTGTACTCCCCTTACGCCGAAAAAGAGTATGCGCGGATCAGCTGGCAGGACGACAGGGTGAGCTTTCATTACAGGGAGGGGCGGGAAGAGGTTGTGACCGAGATCGGTGATTTTCTGCAGTCGGTCGGGCAGCAGGTTTCCCTGATCAATGACAGCATCCGGAATGGTCGGTTTGCCTTCTGCCTGGATGAAGAGGGGTGCGAATACTGTGATTTCACGACGATGTGTCACAAAGTAGTGCTGGGAAAGGAGGGGGGGCATGGGCAAATTTAACATTCACTCCAACCTGGCAATCAGCGCCGGTGCCGGAACCGGGAAGACCTACACTCTTTCGCGAAGGTATATTAATATCCTGCTGGGGTTTAATTTCTTCCGGGAAAGCTATCCCGGGCAGAGTGACTTTTCGATGGAGTCGGCAGTGGCCAGGCGTGCGGACCCCCGTGAGGTCACAACCATCACCTATACCGAGGCCGGGGCCGGCGAGATGAAAAGCCGGATCAATGAGCTGATCTCCCTGATCCTGCGTCACATCGATGGACAGACCGTTAAGGACGATTCAATCGCAACCGCCCTCCGGTACTACGGGAAACTGCAGGCGTACATCAGGGAAAGGCTTCAGGAGTGTCGGACGAAAATGATTTACGCCCGGATTTCAACCATCCATTCCTTTGCCTTGAGCCTTCTGCGGGAAAATGCCGATATCATCCAAATAGACCTCGCGCCGACTATTATATCCTCCGCCGAGAAAACCCGGATCTTTACTGAAAGTCTGCACCAGGCGTTTGAGGCCCATGAGTCGGAAGCCCTGGATCTCCTGATGACCCTTGGGAATTTCAGGCTGCAAAAGGTTGCCTCAAAATTTATTTATGACGCCAGGTTTCGTCGCTACGTCGATGATTTTTCCAGCAGCAGCCTGTCAGGACAGGATTTACTGAAAGTGTACCAGCAGATCAAAATCAGTGAACACTTTGAAGATGTAATCCGGATAATTGAAGATTACAAAGCGTCTGAAAGCTATGCAAAAAATCCGGATAAGTATAAAGCCTACGGTGACTATATCCTGCAGGTGTTCCAGGGGCTGGTTTCGTTTCAACCCCTGTCCGGCAGGGCAACAGCCATATTCCAGGTTGAAGAGGAGGGCAAAGAAGCACGGGACCGGTTCAATCACGCCTTGAAAACGCTGAAATCGATCCCGGTGGACCTGAACGACGGCATCGAAAAAGGGTTCCTGGAGACATTGAAAAAGATCCGCACGATTCTGAGGGACTGCTACGACAGCTATCTGTCAGCAATGAACGAGTCGGGGATGATCGATTTTGACCTGATCGTCTCACTTGCAGCTGAAATGGTAGACGGCGGGCGGATTTCGACAGACTGTAAATACTATATGATCGACGAGTTCCAGGATACGAACGAAGTACAGTGGAACATGATTTTAAGGCTGGCCGGGAACGCCGGGGCCAATATTTTCCTGGTTGGGGATGAAAAACAGTCCATCTATTCATTCCAGGGGGCGGAGGTTGAAACCTTCGGCCGGGCGGTCGTGGAAAGTGCCGCCAACACGATCCCCATGACGGACAACCGTCGCAGCACCCGGGACATACTGGCCTTTGTCAATGAGACCTTTGCACCGCTGTTTCGTGTGAATGATCGGTTTGATCTGTCGAATGTGCCGGAGGAATTTAAGCACACGGTCTCCGAGCTGGACAAGCTGAGACTGAAGGGGATTTCCCGGCTGAAATATGAGGACCTGACCTATCCGGCTGACAGTCAGAAAAGTGGTGAAACCAGTATCACCTACCTGGTTGCCAAAGACAGTTGGACAGCGGACCCGGACTTGACCCAAAACGACGCCGAGTATGAGAATATTGCCCGGCTGATCCATCAGATAAAGAACGGTCAGCTGAAGCAGTACAAGGATGTGACAGAGGCCATGCGCAGCGGGAAGAAGGCCGTCTCCGTTTTATTCAATTCCAGAAATGGCATGCGCCTGCTGAAGGAAAAGCTGGACGAATACGGCGTCAATTGCCTGGCGAACTATAAAGAGAGTTTTTACCAGGCAAAGGAGGTATCTGAGGTTTTTCATCTGCTCAAGCTGCTCTTCAGCCTGACTCCGGAGACAGAGTGGCAGTACCTGAACCGGTTTAACCTGGCCGGGGCGCTGAGAGGCAGTGTCCTGCGAATTCCGGACGACTGTATCCACAGGATATTCAGGGAACAGGACATCACGGAAGTCCGGAAAGTTATGGAGCCGTACGTCAACGCTGCCCGGTCACTCTCCCTGGCTTCGCTGATCTCATTCATTATCGATAAATCGGATTTGAAGACGGTTTATCTTCACTACCCCGATTTCAAACAGCGGATCGCGAACCTGGATAAACTGGTGCAGCTGGCCATTGCGTTTGAAAATGAGCATCTCTACGACCCGAAACGGTTCATCGCTGATCTGGAAACATCGATTTTCTACTCTGACGATGCGGATGAGGACATGGCCCCCTTTGACGCCGACGGGATGGATTCCGTCATCCTGACCACGATCCACGCTTCGAAGGGGCTTCAGTATCCGATGGTCCTGATGCCCCAGATGACAACGAACGTACTCAGGGCCGGAGGTTCTGAAAGCTTCAAGTTTGGGAAGGCTTTCCTGTCGGACCAGGACAGCATCAACATGATTGGGTTCAAGGTCAATGGCGAGCGTCCGATTGCCTATAACCTGTCCTCTGCAATCTCCACCCGACAGGACCTGGAAGAGAAAAAACGGCTGTTCTACGTAGCGCTGACAAGGGCTGAAAAACACATCGTTATTTCAATCCCGGAGTTGAAGAAATTACCAAATAACTCTTTTCTGCGCTTTCTGTCGTATCAGTACGGTGATGACTTGCAGGATGCCATCTGTGAGTTTGCGGGCAGTGTCAAGGCAGGTCGAAAACAATCAAAATCAAAAGCCTTTAAGAATGCGACGCTGCTGATGCTGCCGGATGACGAGATAACCGTGTCTGCGTTGGAAAAACAGCCCCAAATCGTCGTTGATATAGCACACAGGCCGCTGAACCTGGATCAGACGGTTGACTCGGTTACCGGCAACATTGACCATGATGAATTCGTATCCTTGTCTGATGCCAGCCTCGTGGGGACGGCCTTTCATGAACTGATCGCCTCCAGCTTCGATTTTATCGAGGACAGTAACAAAGTTGGAAACAGCATCGACTGTCTGCTGAAGAAGCACCAATTGCCGGATGAAAAACGGGGAAAGATGAAATCGATGGTTCAGAATTTCATCAACCATCCGCTTTATGCGGATATCAAGCAGGCTGATGAGCGTTACTTTGAAAAAGATTTTAATATCAAAACGGACGAAGGCATTCAGAGAGGAACGATTGATCTGCTGTACCGTTCGGGTGATGACTGGCATATCATCGATTTCAAGACCAACAATCTGAAAGACACAACTGAAGCTGAAATTACGAAGAAGAATGACTATGATCGGCAGTTGGAGCAATACGGCGCTGCAATCGAGCAGTCATTGGGGATTGAGGTTCAAAAGCAGGAGTTGATGTATGTGAATCGGGAAATTACTTTTTAAAATGTCTAGTTCACAAGGCAAACAAAGAAACCGGGCGGAAAAATCGGACATGACGGCAAAACACTAAGAAAAACAGCAACCCCTGGCAGGGTCAAGAAACTTAAGGTTAATCTTAAAAAACTGCAACGGGGCTCTTACTAAGATGTCCAGTCTTATACCCGGCAGGTGGTTGATCTGAATATTTCGAGAATCCTGACCGAATGCCAGGCTCAGATTCTCGAAGATGAACAGGAGAACCGGTATATAGACGAGTTTCTTGAATATGTATCGCTACATGCGCGCCAGTGAAGCATTACAGCTTTTGTTCAGTGGTGGATTTACACTGATTCCGGGGCTGTGACAAGGTTTGAATCTCAATAGATTACTAGCCAATCAACTTAATTTTTTTCTTTATGTCGCAATATGATGACAATTGTATCGCGGGAGCGATCAGTATTGCGTATCTTGGCACAAGTGCAATTCCACGCTAATGGCGAAATCAATTTGAAAAAGCGGATCGTCTAAGCCGATTGTCTCTTCTGCTTACAACAGTGAGTGAGGGTTTATAGAATATGGATAAAATGAACGCTCGGATTGATTCCCCTTTCTTCACCTCCATCGATCCCAAGGTAGCTATAAAAGGTTCGCGCGATCCTCTCGGCTTCCAACCCATCTGGATTCGCTTTGGTCGTCGCCTTGTTGGCAACGTCACCAACGTTACAAACAGCATTCGCCAATTCACTACCCTTATCTTGGGCTTTTACTTTGTTCGTGACCTCGTCGAACGGCGCCGGTTGGGCGAAGAAGCGTTTATGGAGGCGTTTCTTCGCTTCGAGCAATTGGTAGACTACAGCCGCTACGCATGGCGGCAGACTTATCGAGCTGATTCTGGCGATATTCGTGGTATCCGTCGAGTCAAAGCGAATTACGAGGAGAGTCCTGACAAGTTAGAGATCAGCGCTGACCAACGCTATCAAATTATGTCGAACCAAAAAACCTATGGTATCTGGGGGCTATTCACGGTTTCCGGACGGGACAGCGATCTTATCGACAAACACGTCCTAAAACCATCGATCAAAGCCTCGCAGTTCATTGAGGGACACTATCTTCAAAGCATAGAGCAGGCCGGTGTTCGTGCCGAAATCGAAATGTTTCTAAGTAAGCCGCATTCCACCTTCGCGCCGAGCGGAAAAGACACGAAGCTTGCGAAGGTACTGGCCGAAGTTCACAAGGCCGAATATAGTTCTGCTGAAAAAACTTTTTACGGGCATCATCTGATTTCCGGCAAAACAATTCACCAAGACGAACGTCAGGAAAGACTCTGGAAGACCATGGTTGCGGCACTTGGCGATGGCGATGGCTGGCGACAATGGCTTTCATTAGCGGAATTAGGCATCATCAAAGAGACCGCAAAACATAATGGAGATTCTACAGTCGCTAACGAACTTGATCGGATTATACGGCTCGAACATATTCTTTCCCCTTGTGCGAGGTTATTCGCCTATCTCCAGGGGCAACATAGCCTTGCCTTGGACTCGATTGTTCGTGATGTTAAGCAGGTTTGGCCAGGTGGCCTCCGGCATATTAAACCTGGATCATTCGATGATTTGAGCCCGGATATCGGTGGCGCAAGTACCATCAAGATCACAGAACGTCTACAGCAACTTGCACGTGGTCTCTATAAGGGTGACTACGAAACTTGCATTCGGTTATTGATCGAACAAAACGAAGAAGTGATGGAATGGCGAGGTGGAGGTCCGTGGATGAAACTGGACGAAAGCGGTCAGCTTGAGGTCCGATATCGGTATGAAGATACAGCACTGCCAGAATCAAACATTATTGCGGATCTACGAACGCACGCATATTTTTTGGACTCGCTCAAAGTTCTGGGCCGGACATTATACTTTGACACTCCGGAGGAAATAGTTGATGACGCCGCCTGAGACTGTATTATCTGAAGCGCTTGAAAACGCCGTCGGAGGTCGAAAGGTCCGCTACGCCGTTTTTCTGTCGTACAACTTAGATCCCGAATTCTTTGAACTGCATATTCTTCCTTTGCTATTCGATGTTGGCTTTTCCGATATGGAAAACGTTAAACGGATGCAGTTGGATGATGAAATCAGGTCGATTAATCAAGTCGCCGTCTACTACGACCATCGAGCCTTGAGGACCGGAGGGGGCGCTGCCGTACTCGATTACAAGCGCTACCCGGTCACAAGACGCAATGGAGTGTTTCATGCAAAGAACGTCTTCCTACTCGTTGAGAATATCGATGAGAAAACGGAAGAGTCTTGGGAGAGTCTGATAATTCTGACAACATCTGCGAACTTGACCGAGTCTGGTTGGTGGCGAAATCTCGAGACTGGTCACATACTTGAACTCAATGACGGTGACTCTACCCAAATCCGCCAAGACCTGATCGGCAGAGGCGGCCTGTTTGCCAAAGTGAGGAACAGTTTCCCTGCAGAAACCAAACATGAGGCGCTCGACGCAATTTGGGACTTCGTCGCAAAAAGGACATACGAGCATTCGCAACGATCTTATAGAGGCATTTTGAAACCTCGAATGTATGTAGGACAAAAAGCCTTTTCTCTTTTTCTCAAGGAACACATTGGCCCTCGCAATGAGGAGTATAACCTCGAAATCATCAGCCCCTATGTCGAAGCCACGGGTAATGCAGGGCTACTGAAAGAGTTTATCGAAAAAATCAGGCCTGATGAAACGAGAATGTATTTACCAAGAGATAAGGACGACAATGTTACCATTTCGGAGGCGTATTTCAACGTAGTTGAAGAAGAGGGCCTTGCTACCTGGTCACGCCTGCCTGGGGAGCTACTGCGGTGGTCCAAGAATGATGACAGCGCCGCGAAACGGTTTTCCCATGCCAAGGTATACAGACTTTTTTCCTCTGTTTCTGAAAAAGAATTTATCATTGCTGGTTCGACAAACTTTACGCAAGCGGCGCACGCTGGTGGATCAGACCGCAACTTCGAGACTTCAATCGTTTATGACACAACCCAGGAAGGTGTCAAGCCCAACTGGTGGCTTATTCCCGAAAAAGAGACCCCGTCCAGCTTCGTCCCAAGCGAAACGGAAGACAGCGAGGGTGATCTTGCTGCTGAGTTTATCCTGCTGGAATATGACTGGGAGAAGAAATGGCTCTCCTATTTTTGGCAGAAGTCCGATAATACGCCGCGTGAAGCTGTTGTCAGATCCAGTAGCATCGATGTTTTAAGTTTAAAGGCGATCAGTACAGATCGCTGGGTCAAATTACGATCGTTCGATTCGGACCTTCTGGAAGAGCGGCTTCGTGTGTCGGCCCTGGTTACCATTGGTTGGGGGAGTATCGAACAATCAGTGTTGGTCCGAGAAGAGGGTATGGCGCTCAAGCCAACGATGCTGGACAGCCTGACTGCCGAAGAGATCCTCGAATATTGGTCGCTACTCAGCAAAGAACAACGTTCTGCGTTTCTAGACGAGCGTATTGCCGCATTGTTGAAGACAAGGCAACAAGCGCCGGATGGGAAGGCTGCGGTCGCTTTCGAAACACGCAGTTCGATGTTTGACCGTTTTGCTGGTGTATTCCATGCGTTTGCGTGTCTTGACCAGTATGTCACCGAAGCAATTGAGTTTGAGCGGTGGAAAGATATCGAATACAGGATTCTTGGCAAGAAACACGATTCATTGGGGTCGCTTGTCGAAAAGACGCTAACGGAAAATGCAGACGACCCGACACATCAATACGTTACCTTGTTGTCCGCCAGAGAGTCAGTCAAGAAGCTCCATAAGCTAGAGCCGGAGTTCTATCGCGAACACCGAAATACATTTGCAGAACTCGAAGGCCGCCTTAACGAGGGTATCGTTCAAATTCGCAACCTATTTGATTTCGATAACAAAACCCAACAATCTAAATTTTTTAATTGGTTCGAATCGATGTTTGAACTCAAATTAACCGCATCGGCAACTCAGGTGGTACAGACATGATTCGCCTCAAGCACGTCAATCAGGATATTGCGGAGGAACTCATCGATTTTTCTGGCAAGAATCCTGACCGAGCAGAACTCGGAAAGCAACAGCTGCAAGGAAGCGTCGCCATCTACAATCTGCTGAAGCAACACGGTTTTGCCTATCTTTCCGACGAAGTTGGGATGGGAAAAACTTATGTCGCCCTGGGTGTGGCGGGATTGATAAAGCATTTCCATCCAGAGGCCAGGATTCTCTACATCGTGCCGCGGGCGAATATACAATACAAATGGGACAAGGAATTCCAGAATTTTGCTCGCAATAATTGGCGTCAGCCTGATTTCATCGTCCAGTCAATTGGCGGTGCGCCGGCTGGCAGTCCCACGATGTGTGAGAACCTGCTTGATCTGGTCCATCTCGCTGGTATCAATCGCAATCGTGACTTTCTTGTGCGAATGACGAGTTTCAGCTTTGGCCTTAGTGGGGACGATCAAACAGGCGGGTGGTCTAAAAAGCTTGATCAACTCAAAGAAACAATTCCCTGGGTGGACAAAAGAAAATTCCCCACCGCCCAAAAAGATGCGTTTAAAAACGTCTACGCTGCCTATATCAATGCGGCCCTTCCCAAGTTTGATTTAGTGATTGTGGACGAAGGGCATAATCTCAAGCATGGTTTCCATAACTCACCGTCAGCGCGGAACCGGCTACTCGGTATTGTTTTGGGCCAAACCGACGATGAGCTCGATATTCCTGAACTTCCTGGAGCGGGCGTGAAAGCTGACAGGGTTCTTGTATTATCGGCAACGCCGGCAGAAACAGACTTCAGCCAGGTTTGGAAACAGATGGAGTTACTTGGCAAGCCGGATGTAGCGCCCGAACTTATTGATAGCGAGGCAACGCTCGACGCCAAGAAAACAGCAACGCGACGGTTTATGATTCGCCGTTTAACCGGGCTCGATATTGCCGGGAAGCGATATACCAAGAATATGTACCGCAATGAATGGCGTTACGGCGGTGTTCAGGATGAAACTAAACCAATCGAGATAACTGATCAACGGCAGCGCCTGATTGTTGCACTTGCTCAGAAAAAGGTCTCGGACATTATAACCGCGCGCGGGCAGCAAAAAGGGGGTAAATTTAGTCGAAGTTTTCAAATGGGTATGCTGGCATCGTTCGAGAGCTTCTTTCAGACAAGTAAAACACTTTCACCGGACGGTGATGAGTCAGCAACGTTTGATCAACAAGATCAGGCTAAGGACTATATCGAAAAAGAGGGAATAGATGCTGCGAGCATCAGCAACCTTGCTTCTTCGTACAGGGAAATCTTCCACACGGCATTGCCACACCCCAAAATGGATCAGGTTGCGGCGTCGCTTGCAAAAAGGATGTTTTGTGGGCAGAAGTCGTTAGTCTTTGTGCGCAGAATTGCAACTGTGCCCGAACTCCAAGCGAAGGTCAACGAGTACTATGACGAATGGATTACCGACTATATTCGCAGCCAGCTGCCATCCGCCCTGGTCTCCGAGTTTGATCAAATTGTTCAGTTCTATATTGAAAAAATTCGAACGAAGCAAGATGTCGAGCTTGTTGGTTCAGACGGCGTTCTTGACAGCAATGAGGAGGTTGTCCGAGGAAGTGTTGATGATCCTGGTGCGACCGATAATTTCTTCACCTGGTTTTTTCGCGGCAATGGCCCGCGCGGTTGGTTGTCCGGTGCTGCATTTCGGGATAATCGCCTGAAGAGTGAGGGAGCGATTCTTTCTACAGTGTTTGAGGATAACTACGTCTTAAGATTACTGGATGATTCGAGCGAGCCATTGTCAGAACTCGCCAGTCGTACTGAAATCGGCATAGAGTTATTATCGGAAAATCTGCGTCGTCTCGCATACGCATCTTTCCGCCAGGGGTCTATACAGAAAAAGTTTCCCAAACTACGCGTTTATCGGGCATATCAGAACGCCGCATTGCATCTGCTGGCAAGCAGCAAAGACACATTGGCAAACGCAGCTTCAGTGGTCTTACACACGGTGTTTAAACAAACATTGCAGGAAACACACGAAGATCCCCCAGACAATTTTCCGGAAGTTGGTGATTTTCTTTCTGAGACGACCTTTTTTTCGGAATTGGATCGACGTCCACGCTTGGCAAAAGAGATACTCGCGCCGATTTCCGGCTGGGAACTACAAGAGATACAGGTACATGAAAAACGCAAGGAGATGCTGGTTTCCGCTATTACCTTGGGCCACCCAATGGTCGATCTCTGGTTAGCCGGCGTACGCCAGCTGGAGTCATTGAAGCAGATAGCAAAAGACCAGAAACGTGATACTGTTATTGCGTATGTTGGTGCGGTACTGAACCGCATAGAAACACAGGCAGAAGATTCCGGGCTAAACACGTTTAGAGAACTTTCCCTCATCAACAAGAACTTCGAATTAATCTGCGATGTTAACTTTCCTGGTATTCAAGAAATATCCGCCTTGAAGTTGTCCCAAATTTACCAAAACGTTTTTGGGCGTCAAACCCCGGTCGCGGGGATGTTTGGCGGTGTCAATATCCAGCAGGTCAACCAATTCCGCAATCCTGGGTATCCGGTAGTAATGATTGCGACCGATGTCCTCCAGGAAGGAGAAGATTTACACACGTTTTGCTCCGACGTTATCCACTACGGTATCAGCTGGACCCCATCTTCGATAGAACAGCGCACCGGGCGGATAGATAGAATCGCTTCTGAAACCCACCGCAGGCTCGGGAAACTCAACTGCAATCCAAAACATAGTGAGTTGCTTCAGGTAAAGTACCCTTATCTAGACAATACGGTTGAGTTTCTACAGGTGAACACAATGTTTCATCGTATGAACCGTTTTATCGAAATGCTCCATGACAATATTGTCTTTAATGAGAGCTATGAAAGCGAAGTCGATGTTTCAAGGGAAATTATTCGTGAAGTCAAGGTGATTCCGCCCATAGAGGGTGAACTCCACAGCTCGTTCGAAATAGATCCAGAGTTGCTGCATCCCCAAAGCCGCATATTGGAGCGTGTAAAGCCGGACACAAGTGAGCTTATACTTAAGCATTTTGACGAACTGTGGGAAACATTTTGTAAGCGATTTGATATTCAACCGCCGAACCCACATGAACGACACCAACGTGTTGCCAAAATTTGTATTAAAGACGAAAACATTGCAGAGTTGTCGGAATGTGATCCCAATGAGCTCAGTCCAGTCACACTAAACATAAGAGCAACGCACAGTAGCGGCGATGCCGTTTTGTCCTGCCGTTACGACATTGGGCAACTGGACCTTGATCGAGAGTCGCTGTTAGGCTCCGTCGCTGAATATCATAAATATATTGGCACCGGGAAAATCTGCGCCGATGAAGACCCGAAGAACAGACAACTCCATCTCTATGTAGAGGAAGACATCCTGTTCAGTAAGCAGACAACTCAATATGATGAATTCGAGGAAGTTATCCAAAGGGCAGGCGCATTGGCGCAGGGGCTAAAACGTGTCATCCAGCATCCTCGTGCAAAGCGCCACGCTATTCCGGAATCTTCAGACAACCGGGAAGCAACCAGGAAAGTATTAAACATGGCTGCTAATATCCGGCAATTGCCCAACTCCAAGCTGGAATTAAGGGTAGTCAGCGAACGTATACGAATTTACTTTGAAAATGGACGGCATCAGGACATCTCAATACATGGCGATCAACGTCGCTACATTTTCGAGTCAGTAGCACTCTCATCCAAACGTTTAGCCAGGCTTATTCCAGACGAGATTGGCCGCTTTCGCTGCATCTGTCGCTATAATACACTGACGGATGTTGTTTCTTTTTCAATAAACGCTAAGGGTGATTTGGTAGGACGTATCGAGCAACTGGTGCGTACACTTGATCAGAATGAGCTCATTTTCTATGTATCAAGGCTGGCTGAGGAATGCGACAGGTTAGAGTATCTGTTGACGTCGGAAGATGTAAATTAGGTGCAACGTTTGTGTTTTCTTGCGGGCCTCACGCCGCGTCAAAACAGCTGTCTGCCACAAGATTATGATTTAAAGTCAAATAAGGATAATGCTCGCAAAATTACTTGGAATTCTGTGAAATGTGACTGTAGTAAATGGAAAGAATCAAGAGAGTACTTAAACAAATACAGAATAGTTTAAGCTATACTGAATTGGATTCTTTCTTATCGTCAACGGCCTATTCAATCCTTGATATCTTCAGATACTATATGATTCTTCAAGAGTTCTGTATAAAGGATGTACAACCAAATACGAAACCACTTCACCTTGCATTCTGCATCCAATAGGACTAAGTTACACGAAATCAAAAATCATTGCCCAAGACTATTGCTGTTCGCTTTGGAAAAAGTGAATCAAGAAGTACTTCTATAATCTATGTACCGTCATTTCAGCATCGATTTTTAAAAAGCTATATACTAGCTTGTTCATCATGTTCCAATAAACTAATCAATCAAGGAGGCATTATGGCTATTCCTGTCGTGTCACTAGATTTTCCAGGAGATCCCCCAACTTTTTCTTGCCCGGTATGTGGTCACAAGATTTATGACGAAGAAAGTGATGGGAGCATTTGCAAGCATATTGTGTTAATCGGCGAGTCCTTTTCCGGCATATATAAATGGAACGACCCAACTCTAGAGCAAGTATTTCAAAAACGCGCAGATAAGCTGTATGAGACTGAAGAAGAGTAGTGATTTTGAATACGATAATGACATGTCGTTAGATGAGTATCTGGAAGAAGAAGGTGTTTGGGGTGTAGCGGCTCTTGCAGTGAAGGCGTTAGATTTGAAATCGGCATTCATGCTTTCAGTAACAACATTTGGTTTTGCTGTTGGTGGTGGCTTCTGTGCAATAGTTAACTATCAACCTGAAAATGCAAATGATTAACCAACTACTTATGCAGAGTTGATGTCCTCGAGCAGGCTTTCTTTATAAATCAAACCCAATCAATGGCAATAGTTTCTTTGCTACTGCCTTTTTAAAGCGAGTATTCAGTGGATGTATTTACACCAGGAATGAGAATTCAATGTCGCGATGCGGAATGGTTGGTAACCCGTGTCGAAATTGCGAATCGACATGACGATCAGATAGTATATTGCGTTGGTGTTGATGACCTTACTAGGGGGCATGAAGCAGCTTTTTTGCCCCAATTGGAAACAATCACACCAGTTGATCCGAAGAAAACGAAGTTGGTCAGAGATGAATCTGGGGGCTATGCAAAGGCAAAGCTGTTTTTGGAAGCACAATTACGGCAGATGCCACTGACAGATCCTGAGCCCCATATTGAGGGAATGGGCGCGTTCAAGCCCATGAACTATCAAAAGGAGGCAGTACAAAGGGCTATTGCACAGTTACGTCCGCGGTTGCTGCTGGCTGATGCGGTCGGATTGGGAAAAACCATTGAAGTGGGAATGATCTTGGCAGAGCTGATGAAGCGTGGACAGGCAGGTCGCATATTGGTCTTGGCTAAAAAGTCGATGCTAGCTCAGTTTCAGGCGGAACTCTGGAATCGTTTTGCTTTGCCGCTGGTTCGACTCGATTCAGTTGGCCTTGCCAGGCTGCAATTGAAAATTCCGGCATCGAAGAATCCTTTTGAAGTCTATCAACGCATCATCATGTCTATTGACACCTTAAAGGATATCGGAAGGTACAGTCATTTTCTGGAAAACACCCGCTGGGATGTGGTCGTTATCGATGAAGCGCATAATGTCTCGGGGGGAACCAATCCAGAAAAGCATCTGAGTTTTCGACTCGCTCGCAGGCTGGCACGAAGAAGTAACAGCTTGCTTTTAACCACAGCGACTCCACATAACGGAAAACGGGAAACCTTCGGTAGGTTGATTAACCTGTTGGATCCATCTGCGATTCCTGATCCAAAGCTTAAAGAGTATGACGCCTCAGACATCAAACCGTTTTTCATGATGCGTTTTAAGGAGGATGTTCGTGGCGAGGCGGGTGATAACTTTGCTCCTCGTGAAGTTATCCCGATCGAAGAAACGAGTATCTATGCAACTCCTGAAGAAGAAATGATTTATAATCACCTGGCTTCGATACGGGATAAGACTATCAACAAGGAAATAGACTCCCGCGCAATTGTTCAGTGGGGGATGTATAAATCGTTTCTTTCCAGCCCTGAGGCCTGTCGCTCCACGGCAGAAAAAAGGCTTAAGGAGCTGCAAAAGAAACCAGAACCTTCCCGGGAAATCGATTATTTACAACCTCTGGTTGATAATCTTTCCTCCATGTCGATATCTGAAAGCAGCCGCTTTAAGTTACTAATCAAGGAATTGGACAAATTAAAATGGACTGGAAAGCCGGCGAGCCCTCGGATTCTGGTTTTTACAGAGAGCAGATTAACACAGGATGCGCTGGCAGTTGCATTAGCTATTCAATTTAATCTGTCCTTTTCCGAAAAGCATGAAGAACAGGATAAACAAGTGTTAGCGATTATCCATGGAGGGATGGCTGATACAGTATTGAGCTCTATTATAGAGTCTTTTGGTACCGGCAACAGTCCAATCCGAATAATGATTGCAACCGATGTGGCATCTGAAGGGGTGAATTTGCACCACCAATGTCATAACCTGATCCATTATGACCTGCCGTGGTCGATTATCACATTGATCCAGCGGAATGGTAGAATCGACAGGTTTGGTCAGATGCGTTCCCCAGTAGTTCGATATTTAATGGTGGATAGTGATCAGGGGCTTTTCAAAGGGGATAAGGAGATTTTTCAGAGATTGATAGGAAAGGTAGAAGAGATCAATCGTTCCACACGCACCGGTGAAAGCGTTCTCAAGCTCTATGATGCAAAAAAGGAAGAGGAGAAGATTGCAGAGGGGATCATTGAGGGAGATATTGACATCCTAGACAAAACGAATCCCGAAACAGCTGAAGGTGCCGAGCTGGAAAATCTGCTGCTGGATGCAGCCAAGGGGCATAGTCAAATCCTTGCATATATGATGGGCAAAGGTGAGGCTCCACAAGCGGGTATAGAAGAAACCCGGGACAACTCCCGTATACGTTTAATGAGTGATTCAGATTTTCTGGAGAAAGGGTACAAAACCCTTGCCGATGCCTTGCCCCATGAACACTTTCCACCATTAGAAAAAACAGCTCATCAATATATTCTAAATCCCCCCCAGGAACTGCAACGACGCTTGGGAGCTCCTAGTTCGGACGGTGATATGATTTTCGGTGCTACGGCAATTCCTCAGGAAGCCTGGCCAGAAGACGGGCAGCTTTATCTAACGTCAGAAGTCGACCGTGTCAGCGATGCAATCAAAGCGGCACTTGTGCAAAAAGGACAATGGTCCAAGGAATTGCTTCTTTGTGAGCAACACCCAGTGCTTCAATGGTTGTCAGAAAGATTGATGATGTTGATGGAACGAGGTGAAGCCCCCTTGATTTCCTCTTCTCATCTGGAACCGGGACAATTGCTATTCTGCTTTGTAGGGCAAGTCAGCTCTACTGCCGGCACTCCCCTGATCGTAGATACGCACGCAATTTCATTTAAGAAACAAGGTGGCTTTGCTATCTTACCGTTGAAACAGGCCCTCACAGATATCAAATTTGATCAATTGGGGAACACAGGAAAACAGAGTAACCTGTCCCAACAACTACTTTCTGGATTCGTTGCTGGTGCAGTAGATCAAAGTATTCGTCACTTAAAAAACCTAAAAGACAAACGGAGAGAACTCATCAACCCGCGCCTGAAAGAAGAAGAAAAACGATTGCAGAACTGGTTTCAACGTTGGGGATCAAAAATAGATGCAGAATTGGTTGGCTTGCCACCGGAAGGAAAGAAAGCCACCAGGCTTCGCAATCAGAAAGATGAAATGGAAAAATATCTGAAAGACCGTGAACAGGAATGGCGAGATACACATTTCCGGGCAGTGGATGAACCGATCACTCGATTGGTCTTGGCAGTGGAGGGCATAAAATGAGTATTGATATTGCTATTCGGAATGTCGGTGAATATTATGCAGCCCATTATCTAAACGACAAAAACGGTTTCTTGAAAGACATCTCAGACCAGACTAAAAGCTGGAAAGAGCAGGGTTCACAGGCGACCCCCAGAAAATTGCAGTCCTTGGGAGAGGCCTATTTCAAAGCAAAGGCCAGAGCACTTGATTACAAAGATCCGGAATTAAGATATCACACCGGAGATGAATCACTGGAAAGCTGGCATCCCAATCTTCTTCACGCACTGGGATACCTGGCTGAACCGTTGAAAATTGAGCTACAGAGTGAGAAAACACTTCTCCCTGCTTTGTTGCGATTGTATAGAAATAATCAGCCATGGCTCGTCGTTATAGAGACCTGCTTTTGTTTGTCAGGAGGCGATTCTGAAGAGGAAGCTCTTGAAACACGAGTAATGGGGGAAGTCAGTAAGAGTGATGAATGGCCTCTATTTCAGGGAGAATGGGAACTGGCAGTTGCAACCTTGTTCAAACAGGAAGACCGCCCACGGTGGGTGATAATAGTGGGAGGAAGCCTTATCTACTTGTTTGATGCTCATACCTATGCACAAGCTCGGTATATCAATATCAACCTGGATGAAGCTTTTGGGCGTAAGGATAGCAAGACTTTTGAGGCTATTGCTGCTTTGCTTAGCAAAGAAACGCTCTCCCCAAAAACTGAATCAGATAGTGTTATTCATGAAAAACTCCGGGAAGGAAGCTTAAAGAGTACTCATGGAGTGTCAACTCAGCTCCAGGGAGCAGTGCGAGAGGCGATCGAATCTATTGCCAATGGTTGGGTGAGTGCTCGAATAGCCAAAAAATATGGATACCGTTGGCTGGATAAAGGGAAGGAAAAAGCATTGCCGGATGGAAGCTGGGAAGTGACGGCTGAACAGTTACAACATGAAGCATTGGTGTATGTCTATCGCATCCTGTTTTGTCTGTATGCGGAAGCCCGGGGAGGAGAGTTGGGAATTCTTCCTATCAGTGATGATGTTTATCGGGTAGGATACAGCGTTGAGGCACTGCGGGATCTGGCAGAGCGAGGAGAACCCGGAACTCAAACGGAATCAGGCACCTATTACGCAGAACACTTGGATCGACTGTTTCAACTTATTCATCGCGGATTTCACCCTGAAAAAGATACCAAATCATATGGCATAGGGAAAAATGGTGATGATCATTGGGCCGTTGAAGAAGCATCTGTGCAACTAAGCATCTTTGAGAAAGAACAGGATACTCAGCTTTCCTTCTCCTCAGACCAAGAAAAGCCTTCGGAAGAAACCGATCCGGATTATCTGAAAACCTTTATCATCCAGCCACTAACTGCCACACTGTTTGACCCTGACGCCACACCTTTGCTGAGCCGGGAAAAGCTGCCTAATCAGATTCTGCATAAAGTAATTCGATGCTTGAGTTTAGGTCGAGGAGAAAAAGGGAAACAGATCGGAAGGATCAATTATGCAGAACTGGGAATTGTACAATTAGGAGCTGTCTATGAAGGATTGCTCTCCTATAAAGGCTTTTTTGCCAAGGAGGACTTGATACAGGTCCTTCAGGCGCACAAAAAGAATAAAGGGGGACAGCCGGTTGTCCTCGATAATGATATTGATCCTAAGCAACCCACGTGGTTTGTCCCAAAATCCAGATTGGCAGATTTTAAACAGGGTGAGGTTGTTATAGAGCACCGTACGAAGCAAACCCGTATTTATAAAACAGGAGAATTCATCCTGCATCTTAACGGGATGGATCGGGTGAATTCAGCCTCCTACTACACGCCAGAAGTGTTAACCCATACACTGGTCAGGGAGGCATTAAAGGAACGTCTTAAAGAGTTTGGTCCCGATCAGGCGGATGAAATTCTCAAATTAAAGATCTGTGAGCCGGCCATGGGGTCTGCTGCCTTTCTTGTGGAAGCTATCAATCAGCTAGCCCATGAATACCTGCGTCTTAAGCAGGAACAGTTGCAGCTTATCGGTAAAAAGGGTATTGACCCCAGTAGATATGAAGATGAGTTACGGCGTGTGCAGCATTACATAGCTGTCCATAATGTCTATGGTGTTGACCTTAATCCTACGGCATTAGAGCTAGGGGCGTTATCCCTCTGGCTGGCAAGTATTCATCGGTTAAAAGTGAAATTGGGCAATGAAGGGCGATCGGATATCTATTCACCTGGTGCGACTCCCTGGTTCGGTTTGAGATTACGGGCTGGAAACAGCCTGATCGGTGCTCGTCGTGCAGTTTGGACTGAAGGACAACTTAGAACAGGGAAATTTTACGGCAAAAACCAGGAAGCTCCGAGGCAACTGAAACCAGGAGAAGACAGAAAGCCCAATGAAATCTACCATTTCCTGGTCTGGGATGAAGATATGACGCCTGCTGCCAGGGATAAATTGATGAAACAGTTCTGGAAGGAGGATTGCGATAAAATCAACACATGGCAGAAAGAACAGGTCAAGCAGAAATGGACGGTTGAAGAGATCGCCCTAGCTAAAACCATCTCTGAAAAAGTCGATGAATTGTGGGAAGAGTATGCTATCGCCAGGGTCGATGGACTGAAGAAAACCCAATGCACAGCCAGTGTCTGGCCTCAATTGCCTGATTTGAGCAAAGGAGCCTCGCTTGTTCAGCAGGAGCAGATCAAAGCCACATTGGAAGTCACGTCTGGTGCCTTTCAGAGGCTCAAACTCATGATGGATAGTTGGTGTGCTTTTTACTTCTGGCCGTTGGACCAATCAAATTCTCTGCCAACCCGGGATGCTTGGCTTATATCTACAAGACTACTTTTGGGAGGTGTCGAATGGACTGATGATACCACCAAAGATATGCTCAAATTCAAACTGGGAAATTCGTTTAATATTGAAAGCCTCTATCAAGAATCCCAAAACAATCTTCCTGATACAGCCCAGTTGGTGGAGGCCGTACCCTGGTACCAAGTAGGTTCTCAGACTACACAAAAGCAATATTTTCACCACTGGGAGTTGATCTTTTCAGAGATTCTGGGGCCTTCGTTCAAGGATCAATTGTACCCTCCCAAAGGCTTTGACCTGATGTTTGGAAATCCACCTTGGGTAGGAGCCGATTGGAAAGAGGCTGAGCTTTTAACTGAATATGAGCCGCTTCTCGGTGTTAGGGAAGCAAAAGCTGCAAATATAAATAATAGAAAATCAAAAATATTAGAGATTTCAACTCAGCGCGAAGATTATCATAATTATTTTATCTCAAGTCATGGTCGTGCAATATTTCTGAGTGATATTACACTTTATCCTTCGCTGAAAGGAATGCGCACAAACTTGTATAAGAACTTTATTGAAAGAAGCTGGGCCCTTTTTAGTGAACAAGGAATAGTTGGATTTCTTCATCCTGAAAGCGTATTCGATGACCCAAAAGGAGGATTGTTTAGAGAAAGATACTTTAAAAGGATGCGGCGACACTATCAATTTAAAAACGAGTTACTTCTGTTTTCTGATGTTGGCAACCGAATGGCATATAGTATCAATATTTTCGGTAGTTTGATGCAGTCGGTTTCATTTAGAAGCGTTTTTAATCTGTTTTCTCCCAACACAATAAGCGCTTGTATGATATCGAATAAAAGCTCAATTGTTCCTGGAATTAAAACTGATGAAGGAGTTTGGGAAACCAAAGGACATTTTGATCGTATCATTCAGATAACAAACAAAGAACTAGCGTTATTTGCATCACTATTTGAAGAAAAAAATACACCGGAACTACAGACTAGCCTTCCTCAAATTCATAGCAATGCACTGTTAATGGTACTAGAAAAATTTTCAACAGTTAAAAATCGCCTCTATAATTTGAAAAATGAGTATTATGTTGAAACAGAAATGTTTAATGAAGTCAGAGGTCAACACGCAGGTCTGATAACAAGAGAAGATAATCCGAGTTTTAAACCTAAATCTATTGAAGAGTGGATCCTTTCAGGCCCTCATTTCTATGTATGCAATCCTTTTAATAAAACGCCATTTGAAACGATTACCAGTCAACGAGCCTATGATTTAATCGATCTCACTCAAATCCCAGAAGACTATTTACCAAACGCTGCATATAGGCCAGGAGATAAAAATGGTGATTGTACCAAATACAATCAATCAATTGCTGAATGGCCTAAACCTAAAAAGCCTTATAAAAAAGAGACATATTGGGAACCAGGATTTTATCCAATAGTTGAAAATGAAATTGCTGCATGGGAAACTCTATTAGGAGAACCTTTAATAATTCATAGTATTGATACAGAACAGCCAGGTGCACACACTGCTCGTCAATTCGGTTTCTTCTGCGAATGGGAAGGGAAAATAGAAGAAGCGGTAAGTTGGTTAAAAGCTAATAACTGTATAAAAAACGATGAATTTGATCAAAAATTCAGGATTTTAAAACTGATTCAGGGTGCCCCTAATAGAGAACAATACCGATTGCTTCCTATTCCAATAACAGCAAGATTTAAATATGCTTTTCGAGCAATGTGTCAACCTGCAAATGAGCGAACTTTAGTTGGCTCACTCATGCCAAAAGGAGCAGGAGCGATTAATTCGGTGAGATTTATTATATTTAATGACCCTTTTTTACTACTATCATTTTCAGCTTTTGCAGGTTCAATAATTGCGGATTTTTTTATTAAACTATTCTTTAACAGTTGTTGAGCACCCCGCGGTGCTGAGCCCAGTAAAATAAGGGTACAATCTCGGAAAATCCGAAAAGTGTAGTGCCACAGAATTCGATAAATTACTTGACCGGCTGTTTTCTTCCCGGTATTTTGTACGTGACAGAACAAGGAGGTCTCCATGTATGCACGTGTCAAAAAGTCCGGGAAGTACCAGTATCTGCAAATCGTCAAGAGCCGAAGAGA
>Ga0180009_10002073_pt1 | contig 23720 bp, 20 predicted proteins | sample OS_PC_MetaG_FD_123537 | JGI IMG/M metagenome (GOLD analysis project Ga0180009, IMG submission 123537) | Groundwater microbial communities from the Aspo Hard Rock Laboratory (HRL) deep subsurface site, Sweden - OS_PC_MetaG | ecosystem: Environmental > Aquatic > Deep subsurface > Groundwater...
AGATTGTGAAGCAGGCCGACGACCTCATGTACGAGGTGAAAAGGCAGGGCAAAAACGGGGTCCTGCACCGGGTGGAAAAAGACGGGCCAATCACATGAGGGTGTACATCGTGTCGTAGAGGTCCAGGGTGGCCAGCATGAGCAGGGCCCAAAAGACCAGGGCAAAAAAAACCAGCCGGACGGCCAGTTCTACGGCCAGGGCCGTCGGGTCCCGCTTTTCCCCGGCCCGGAACCGGGCTTACGCCAGCCGGACAAAACCCCGCATGACCAAAAAGACGGAGGCCGCCAGCATGAAGCCGTAGGCCGCGATCTCCAGCCAGGCCCAGGGTTCCTGCATGCCGCTGGCCCCCTCTATTCCAGGTCCGGACGCGGGAGGAGGACCTGGATCTTTTCCGAGAGGAACTCCAACGTGTAGGGCTTTTTCAGAAACCCGTCAAAACCCTCCTTCCCCCGGGTTTCCACCTGGTCCTCCACGGCGTAGCCGCTGGAAAGGAGCACCCGGGCCTCCGGGGCGAACTCCCGCACCTGGGGCAGGGCATCCCGGCCGCTCATGCCCGGCATGATCATGTCCAGGATGACGAGATCAAAGCCCGCGTCCGGTTTCGCCAGGATTTCCAGGGCCTCGGGCCCGCTTTGGGCGCACGTGACCCGGCAGCCCAGGGCCTCGAGCATGGCCCGGCCCGTGTCCCGGGCCACGGCCTCGTCGTCCACGAACAGGACCGACGCCGATGACCGGGTGATGAGCCTGGGCCCCCGGGGCTCCTCCCGCACCGGCTCCAGGGAAGCCGGCACCAGGATGCGGAAGACGGTCCCCTGGCCGGGGCGGCTCTTCACCGTGACAGCCCCCCCGTGGTTCTTCACGATGCCGTGGGCCGAGGCCAGCCCCAGGCCCGTGCCCCTCCCCCGCTCCTTGGTGGTGAAAAAGGGGTCGAAAATCCGGTCCAGGATGGTCTCCTCCATGCCCTGGCCCGTGTCGGCCACCGTAATCCCCACGTACCGCCCCGGTGAAATTCCCTCCTCCCGGGCCTCCGCCTCGGAAAGGCGCACGTCGGCCGTGGAAAGGCGCAGGGTCCCGCCCCCGGGCATGGCCTGCCAGGCGTTTATGTAAAGGTTCAGGAGCACCTGCTCCATCTGGCTCCGGTCCACCTCCCCGGCCCAGGAGGCGGCAAGCTCCCTTTCCACCATGATCTCCCGCCGGGTGCGGACGAACATGTCCGAGGACTTTTCCACCAGGCCGTTCAGATCCGCGGGCCGGACCTCGTACTTGCCCCCCCGGGCGAAGCCCAGAAGCTGGCCCGTGAGGCGGGCGGCCTCGGCCACGAACTCCTCCACGCTCCGGATGTTCTCCCGGATCGGGCAGTCCTCGTGCATGTTCAGGCCCATCAAGCTGGCGTGGCCCTGGATGCCCATGAGAAGGTTGTTGAAATCATGGGCAAGCCCTCCGGCCAGGGTGCCCACGGCCTCCATGCGCTGGGCCCGGTGGATCTGGGCCTCCATGGCCTTCATCCGGGTCACGTCCCGGGCCATGATGAGAGCCCCATGCGAACCCTTCCATTGGATGCCCACCCCGTTCAGCTGAACCACCAGCACCTGGCCGTCCTTTTTCCGGACCCGGTACTCGAACATCTGGTTGTCCAGTTGACCTTCCTGGCGCAGCCGGTTCCGCTCCCGGGCCAGATCCCGGTCGCTTTCGTGCAGAAGCTCCAGAAACGACAGGTCCCGGAGTTCCTCCCGGGTGTAGCCCAGGAGGTCCAGGCCGCAGGGGTTCAGATACCGGACCCGGCCGTCGGCCACGATGCCGATGGCGTCCGAGGCGTTTTCCACCACCAGGCGGTATTGCTCCTCCGAGGACTTGAGTTCCTCCTGGATTTTCTCCTTTTCCCGTATCTCCTCCTGGAGGCGGAGATTGGCCCGGCCCAACTCCCGGGCCTGTTCCCCCAGGATATGGTTGGACTCGGCCAGGAACCGGTGGAGGCGGCCCAGGGAGATGATGGCGATGACCGTGAAGAAGACGAATCCCGAGGTTTCCGTGATCCAGGAAGAAATAGCCCGGGCGTAGGCCTCCTGGTCAAAATCCAGGGGAATCCGTCCCAGGTGCACCAGGGTTCCGGTGACCGCGATGGCCGTCATGCACACGGCCACGGCGGCCAGCCCCACCCGCTGCCCCAGGAAGATGGCCGCCAGCATGACCGTGGCGAAAAAAAACATCTCCCCGCCGCTGATGAGCCCCCAGGACAGAAGGCCCGCCAGGCCCATGACAAAACCCAGGACCAGGATGGCGCCGGCCCGGATGGGGTAGGAGAGGCGGCGGCGCAGAAGGGTCACGATGACCAGGACGAAGTAAAGGCCTGACTGCAGGGCCAGGGCATCCTGCCAGCCCAGATCCCGAACCCTCAGGAGGGAGAGGGGGAGGGCCACCAGCCCGGAGAGGGCCAGGGCCACCAGGGCCGTGTTGACCAGAGCCTCCTTCACGGACTGGAGGCTGCGGGGGGGAGGGATTTGGTCCCCGGAATCCCGGATATTTTTTTCTGGGATGGTCATGCCGGACCTCACCATGCCCAAGGGGCGGATAGGGGCTCCGGAGAAAAGCGCTTTGGGGGCCGGATCGGGCGAAAACATCCCGAAAGGAACGGGGAAAACCGTTTCCCGGCGCCGGGCCACGAAAAGAGCGCCCGCCCGCCCGAAAACGATTGCATCATAGAATACCACCTCTTGTACCAGGATGGCAAGATGCCAGCCCCGGAACGCAGGGCCTTGGCCGGGACTCCGGTCCGCCTTGCAATCGCTTGACCCCCATAGTATGAATTCAAAGTGGGGTGTTGTTTGCGCCCTTACATCAATTGCTGGAACATTTTGATGGAATAAAACCCAGCCGGACGGAGCCAATCCATGGCCGAAACCGAACTCAAGGATCTATGGGAACCTGAACACCTGTTTGACGAGTTCCCCTCTGCAACCTACGAACAATGGCGGAAAGCGGCCGAGGAGAGCCTGAAGGGCGCGCCCTTTGAAAAGCGCCTCGTCACCCCCACCTACGAGGGCGTGGACCTCATGCCCATCTACGGCCCCGGGGACAAGGAGAAGCCCTCCCCCGTTCCCCGGCCCGGGGTGTTTCCCTTCCTCCGGGGGACCCGGGCCACCGGATACCTGGAAGAACCCTGGACCGTGGCCCAGCAGACCGTGGAGCCCACTCCGGGCCGGGCCAACCAGGTCCTGGCCCATGACATCGCCCGGGGCCAGACCGGCATCAACCTGGTTTTGGACCGCCCCACCAAGAATCTCACGGACGCGGACCATGCCACGGGCGGCGTGGGGGAAGGCGGGCTCTCCCTTTGCACCGGGGAGGACGCCTGGGTGCTCTTGAACGGCCTGCCCGCAGACCTGCCTCTTTTCGTAAACACCGGGGCGGTTTCCCTGCCCGTGCTGGCCCTGCTGGCCGCCGGCCGGGAGGAAGGGGGCGCGGAAACCCCCATGACAGGCTGCGTGGGGGCCGACCCCCTGGGGGAACTGGCCGCCACCGGCTCCCTTACCGTGAGTCTCTCGGCTGCCTATGACTCCATGGCCGCTTCCGTGGCCTTTGCGGAGAAGTTCGCCCCGGGCCTGCGCACGGTCCTGGTTTCCGCCGTGCCCTTTCACGACGCCGGGGCCTCGGCCGTCCAGGAGCTGGCCTTTGCCCTGGCCACGGCCGTGGAATACGCCCGGGCCCTGGAGGAGCGGGGGCTTGACGCGGACCGGGTGTTCTCCCGGGTCCAGCTGGCCTTTTCCGTGGGCCGGCACTTCTTCATGGAAATCGCCAAGCTCCGGGCCGCCCGGATACTCTTCGCCCAGGCCGCCCGGGCCTTCGGCGCGTCGGACGAGGCGGCCAAGGCGAATATCCACGGACGCACCTCCTCCTGGACCAAGACAGCCTTCGACCCCTACACCAACATGCTCCGGAACACCACCGAGGCCTTTGCCGCGGCCATGGGCGGTGTGGACAGCCTCCACGTGGCCTTCTTCGACGAAGCCGTGCGCCACCCGAGCGAATTCTCCCGCCGGGTGGCGAGAAACGTCCAGATCGTTCTCCAGGCCGAGGCCCGGTTCACCCGGCCCGTGGACCCGGCGGGCGGGTCCTGGTGCGTGGAGACCCTCACCAACGAGGTGGCGGAAAAGGCCTGGGCCCTGTTCCAGAAGATCGAGAAGGCCGGGGGCATGAAAAAGGCCTTGTACGCCCAGATCCCCCAGAAGGCCTGCGCCGCCACCGCCGCCAAGAGGAAAGCCAACCTGGGCAAGCGCAAGGACGTGTTCGTGGGCGTGAACATGTACCCCAACCTGCTGGAGCGGTCCCTGGTCGACAAGTGGCCGGACTATACCTCCGTGGCCTCCGAGCGCATGATCGAGGTGGCCGAGCGCCGGGGCGGCGCCGGGGCCTCGTCCACCAAGGCCGCCCTTGCGGACCTGGTTGCGGCCCGGGCCGCCGGAAACGCCACCGCCGTTGCCGAAAAGGTCCTGGAGGCCGCCCGGGCCGGGGCCACCCTGGGGGCTCTGGGAGGCGCAATGGCCGCCGGCGGCAGGGGCCTGCCCTCGATCCTGGAGCTGGACATCCACCGGGGGGCCGCCCTGTTCGAGGACCTGCGGAAGAACGCCGACCGCATCCAGGCCCAAACCGGCCGCCGGCCCAGGGTCTTTTTGGCCAACATGGGGCCCCTGGCCCAGCACAAACCCCGGGCGGACTTTTCCACGGGCTATTTCGAGGCCGGCGGGTTCCATGTGATCATCAGCCCCGGCTTTGCCACCCCGGCCGAGGCTGCCGAGGCCGCCGTGGACGAGCGCGCGGCCATCGTGGTCATCTGCGGCACGGACAAGGCCTACCCGGAAATCGTTCCCGAACTCGCCGCCGCCCTCAAGCGGCGCAACCCGGACATGACGGTCCTTCTGGCCGGCCGGCCGGCCCCGGACCTGGAGGCCGGCTACCGGGAGGCGGGAATGGACGACTTCATCTACCTGGGCCAGGACGTGCACGCCATGTTGGCGGCCCTGCAAAAGAAAGCGGAGTGAATCCATGAAATCGCCGGATTTCACCACCATACCCTTTGCCCCCACCGGGAAGTCCGTCTCCCCGGCCCAGTGGAAGAAAACGCTGGACAAGGCCGCGGCCCGGGCCATTGACGAGAGTTTCCTCACCAACGAGAAGATCCCGGTGAAGGGGCTGTACGCGAAAGAGGACCTGCTGAAGGCGGACCACCTGGGCTTTACGGCGGGCATCCCCCCTTACCTGCGCGGGCCCTACGCCACCATGTACGTGGTGCGGCCCTGGACCGTGCGCCAGTACGCGGGGTTCTCCACGGCCGAGGAGTCCAACGCCTTCTACCGCCGGAACCTCGCCGCCGGGCAGAAGGGCCTGTCCATCGCATTCGACCTGGCCACCCACCGGGGCTACGACTCGGACCACGAGCGCGTGGCCTCGGACGTGGGCAAGGCCGGGGTGGCCGTGGACTCCATCCTGGACATGAAGATCCTCTTCGACGAAATCCCGCTCGACCAGATGTCCGTGTCCATGACCATGAACGGGGCCGTGCTCCCGGTCCTGGCCTACTACATCGTGGCCGCCGAGGAGCAGGGGGTGCCCCACGACAAGCTCACGGGCACCATCCAGAACGACATCCTGAAAGAGTACATGGTCCGCAACACCTACATCTACCCGCCCGAGCCGTCCATGCGCATCATCGCGGACATCTTCAAGTACACGGCGGACGAGATGCCCAAGTTCAACAGCATCAGCATCTCGGGCTACCACATGCAGGAGGCCGGGGCCTCGGCGGACATCGAGCTGGGCTACACCCTGGCCGACGGGTACCAGTACGTGAAGACCGGCGTGGAGTCCGGGCTTTCCGTGGACGCCTTCGCGCCGCGCCTGTCCTTTTTCTGGGGCACGGGCATGAACCTCTTCATGGAGGTGGCCAAGCTCCGGGCCGGGCGGCTCCTCTGGGCCAAGCTCATCCAGCAGTTTGACCCGAAAAGCGAAAAATCCCTGGCCCTGAGGACCCACACCCAGACCTCGGGCTGGAGCCTCACGCTCCAGGACCCCTACAACAACGTGGCCAGGACCTGCCTGGAGGCCATGGCCGCCGTCTTCGGCCACACCCAGAGCCTCCACACCAATTCGCTGGACGAGGCCATCGCCCTGCCCACGGACTTCTCCGCCCGCATCGCCCGGAACACCCAGCTTTTCCTCCAGGACGAGACCGGGATCTGCAAGGTGGTGGACCCCTGGGGCGGGTCGTACTACGTGGAGACCCTGACGGCCCAGCTCGCCCGCCGGGCCTGGGCCCACATCCAGGAGATCGAGTCGTTGGGCGGCATGGCCAAGGCCATCGAAACCGGCGTGCCCAAGCTCCGCATCGAGGAGGCCGCCGCCCGGCGCCAGGCCATGATCGACTCGGGCAAGGAAAAAGTGGTGGGCGTGAACCTCCATCCCCCGGACCGGGATGACCCGGTGGAGGTCCTGGAGGTGGACAACAGCGCCGTGCGGGAATCCCAGGTCGCCCGCCTGGCCACGCTCCGGGCCGAACGGGACGATGCCAAGGTCCGGGCGGCGCTTGCCGCCATCACCAAGGCCGCCGAGACCGGCGGGGGCAACCTCCTGGACCTGGCCGTGAAGGCCGCCCGGGCCCGGGCCTCCCTGGGAGAAATTTCCTCGGCCATCGAAAAGGTCCACGGCCGGCACCGGGCCATGACCCAGAGCGTTTCCGGCGTGTACCGCGCCGAATACTCCCAGGGGGAAGAGGTGGAAGACGTCCGCAAGCTCACCGACGAGTTCGAAAAAAAGGAGGGCCGCCGTCCCCGGATCATGGTGGCCAAGATGGGCCAGGATGGCCACGACCGGGGCTACAAGGTGGTGTCCACCGCCTTCGCGGATCTGGGATTCGACGTGGACATCGGCCCGCTGTTCCAGACTCCGGAGGAGGCCGCGGCCCAGGCCGTGGAAAACGACGTCCACGCCATCGGCATGTCCAGCCTGGCCGGAGGCCACAAGACGCTGTTGCCCGCCCTGGTGGCCGAACTCAAACGCCTGGAGCGCGAGGACATCCTCGTCATAGTAGGCGGCGTAATCCCCGCCCAGGACTACGAATTCCTCCGCCAACACGGCGCCAGCCTGATCTTCGGCCCCGGCACCGTAATCCCCACAGCCGCCAGGAACGTCCTGGAAGAAATTTCCAAAAGGCTGGGATAAAAAAGGCGGAAAAGGAAAACGTGGGGGAACCCTTTCTTTTCAGGCGTGGGGTGCAAAAGAAAGGGTCCCCCCATCCCCTCAAAAAACATGGAATAGCCAAGCAGTTCCGGTAGATACACCAAGACTCCCCAATGCCCGATTACCATGAGAAACTTGATCCGGAGATTCCGCCAGCTTGGCGATGATCTGAAAAAAAGCCCCTTCCATCCCCTGGACCGGGACGTGGTGAGGGCCTGGAACCAGGCCCGGCCTGCGGGCAGGCGCCAACCCCTTTGCCTCGCGCCTTTCACGAACCTGTATTTCACGAAAAGCGGCTCAGTGGCGGCCTGCTGCTTGAACCACACCTCCCTCCTGGGCACCTGGCCGGAAAACAGCATCCGGGAAATCTGGAACGGGAAACGGGCAACGGCCCTCCGGGAACGCATGCGGCACAACGATCCCGGCCCAGGATGCCAGATATGCAAACAGTTGTTCGAGGCCCGCTGTTTCCAACAGGTCCCGGCCGAGCATTTCGACCGCATGCCGCTTTTGGGCCGGCGCCCGTCCATGATGGAATTCGAACTGGACACGACCTGCAACCTGGAATGCGTCATGTGTTCCGGAAATCATTCCTCGTCCATCCGACGGAACAGGGAGGGCCTCCCTCCCAGGAAAAGCCCTTACGGTCCGGCTTTTGCGGAACAGGTGGAGGAATTCATCCCGCATCTTCACGAGACGCGGTTCTCAGGCGGGGAGCCTTTCCTGATCGACCCGTATTACCGGCTGTGGGAAAATATCGTCCGCCTGAATCCGGATTGCCGCATGGTGGTGCAGACCAACGGGACGGTCTTGACCGATAAAGCAAAGGCGCTCCTGGAAAGGGGCAACTTCCAGTTGGGGGTTTCCCTGGATTCCCTGGACAAGGGCACCTACGAGATCATCCGGAAAAACGCCCGCTTCGAAACGGTGATGGAAAACATCGAGTTTTTCTCGGAATACTCCCGGTCTGCTGGCAGGCCTCTGAATCTCTCCGCCTGCCCCATGCGGCGGAACTGGAAGGAAATCCCACGGCTCGTGGAATTCGCCAACAGCCTTGGGGCGTCCCTCACCCTGCACTCGGTCTGGAAACCGGTCCATGAGTCCCTGTGGAACCTGGAATCCCAAAAGATAGGGGAAATCCTCGCCTACCTGGAAGGCTTTGATTTTCCGGCGGACGACCCGATCCGGCAGGCTAACCGGGGTGTTTTCGAAGGTTTCAAGGGGTTTCTCCGGGAGCGTACGGGAAAGGCCCGGGAATGGGAGGCCAGAAGGAGGGACGGGGATTGCCGGGACCTCGAATCCATGGAAAGGGCCCTGGGAGAAATGTTCCGGGAGCACGTGTCCCGGGACAAGCCCCTTGCCCAAAGCGATCGCCCGGCCAGGGAGCGGTTCTACAGGGAAAAGCTGGGGGATGTCCTCGGCCTGGCCTCCAAAAACGGAACCTCGGCCCTGGTGCTGGAAACCCTGACAGCCCTTCCGCCCGACCTCCTTTTTTTCGAATTCGAAAGGGAGCCTGTGGAAAACATTTACCGGGACATAACCTGACGGACGATGGCCCTTCCAGGTCCGGCAACCCCAAAAGCCCCCTCCCGTTTCCTCGACCTCCTGCTGACCTTCCAGGACGAAAAACAGGCCATAGACCTCCTGACACCTGCCTTGCGCAAATCTCCCGGCAAAGGCATAAAACCGGCCAGGACGCAAGTACCCAAGAAAATCAAGGAGTCGTCACGGCAAATGGGCCATGAAATATTCTCAAGTCAACGGCATTGAGGGTCACCTGGCCGACCAAGGTCCCAGGCAGGTACCCCCCTTTGACTCCGGGGTCCCCACGAAACCAGAGGTTTCGTGGGGTGGGCTTGGGGGGCAGGGGGGATTTCTTTTTGCCATCCAAAAAGCAAAAGCGCTCCGCAGATCACACAGAAGGGAGAGCCCTGTTTCCGGGCGGTTGGACGTGGTACGGGCGGTTGCCGAAAGCAGGGCTGTTGCGGGCATGCGGGGAACATCCCCACCCCTGCTTTTTCAAATCCGATGGCCCTGCAACAATTACAAAAGCTCGTCATCCCCGCGAAAGCGGGGGGCCATAACCCTTTGAAGAAACGGGACTCCCGCTTTCGCGGGAATGACGAGTGCGGGGGGAGGCTGACCTGCTGCATGACCATCAAAGCTGCGCAATCCACGTAATCTTTTGATTTATCTTGCTTTTCTCATATCCCTTAGCTCTCCCGGCCCAGACCCACAGGCCAGGCGGCGAACATCATGAGCCAGGGGAAATACCGGGGGTGGTAGGTCTTCACCAGGCCCCGGCACAGGGGCTTCAGAAGGGCGTGGGGGGCGTTTTCCCGGATGCGGCGGAAAGCCATTTGGGGAAAGTACAGGGGCATGAGCCGGGCAAAGCGCCGCTTGGCCCCCTCGGGGTCGTCCACGGCCTGGGCGGCGATACCCCCGGACACCAGGGCCCCCAGGACCCCGAACACCAGGACCGGCGACACCGCGCCCGAGAGCGTCCCGGCCAGGATCTTGCCCCTGGCGAAAAGCCGCCGGTTGGAAAAGGAGCCCAGGGGCCAGGAAGCGGTTTCAGCCAAGCGGTCGTCCCAGTTCTCGAACCGGATGCCGTCGTTCTCCCACAGGCGCTGTTTGAAGGCGAGCTTGCCTTCCGGGGTCATGGGGCTCACCACGTCGAACACCAGGGCCCCGGCCTTGTTCCCGGCCTGGAAATAGTAGCCGAACTCCCGGGTGAAGCGGTCAAGATAAATGATGACGTCCGGCCGCCCCGGCACACCCTTGCCCGTGGCCATATGGCAGTAGAATGGCCGGCTGGGGATACCCAGGGCCCCGAAGGACCAGCGGTCCAGGCCCGTGGCGAGGATGGAGCCTCCGGGAAGAGCCAGGAGTTGCTCCGGGGTCAGGCGTACCCCCAGTTCCACGGGCACCCCGGCGTCCTTCACGGCCCGGTACAGGATCTTTTCCAGGGAGTTTTTCCCCCGGCCCCGTTCGATGGTATAGGCTGGGACCCGGGACGGCGGGGCGAACTCGTGCTTTTCACCGTACACCCAGGCCCGGGTGAGGCCCCAGGGGGAAAGGGCCGGGCGGATGTCCACCCCCAGGCTGCGTTTCAGGGCCTCGGGGTCCAGGTAGGAGGAATCCACGTAGGACCGGCTCCCCCCGATGCGCTCCCCGGCCTCCAGGACCCGGACGCGCCGTCCTTGCCGGGCCAGGGAAAGCGCCGCCGTGAGCCCCGAGAGGCCCGCTCCCGCGATGATCGTTTCCCGTTCCATGCCCGTCCTCCGGTGGTGTGATCCAGGTGAAAAACGCCCTAACGCGCCTGAACGTCAAACTATCCGCATTTTTTTGTTAGCGCAAGGCGGCCGGGTGTCCTATATTGGCCCTGGCGGCGAAACACCCGGATGGCCCCAGACCCGCCCCGGGGGCCGAAACATTAGGAGGAAACATCATGCCCGGCATCCATATGCGCAAGTTCGAATCCTGGGGGGAATTTCTCCGCACGGCCAGGGAGTTTCTCGGGAGACCGCCCCTGGTTTCCACCCTCCTGGCCGTGGACTCCGCCTTCCGGGAGAAGGTCATCCTTTCCGTGTCCATCGGCAACAACTGCGGGGTGTGCGCCAACGCCCACTCGGCCCTGGCCCATACCCTGGGAATCCCCCCCGGAGAGGTGGAAAACCTGATCCGCCTGGACCCGGCCTGCTTCGGGCACCGGGAATGGGTGGCCCTTTCCTACGCCCGCCAGTGGGCCCTGGGCCGGGGCAAGGACCCGGGGGGCGAAATCTCCCGCCAGTACCATTCCGAGTTCACGGAACTGGAACGCAGGCACCTGGACAAGATCCTGCGCATGATGAAGCTCGCCAACTACACCTCCAACACCCTGTTCGGCATTCCCTGGCGGGAGGACCTGGATACCGGGTCCCTGCCGGAAAAAAGGGGCTGGGGCCCTTTCTCCATGGTGCGGGAGCCCGTGGAGGGCGTACTCCACGACGTGGTGCTCCTTTCCCGCCGCCGGGTGGGCAAGGTGGTGCAAAAAGGCGTGAGCGCCTGCCAGAGCTTTTTGGGCGCGCCGGTGTGCGTGCCCTGCGCGACCTGATCCCCGGGGCGTTTGGGGCCAAGGCCGCAAAAGAATAGAAAACCGAGCAGCACGGCGATTACCCAGATAAAGGGGGCTTCCCTCCTTTTCGGCGAACCGGCCCGCCAACCCGGCCTGGACAGGACACGAGCGTCATGGAAAAACTCAAAGGGTCCCAGCGCAAGCATCTGAGGGGCTTGGCCCACGCCCTGAAACCCGTGGTCATGGTGGGGGAAAAGGGCCTCACCGAATCCCTGGTGAAAAACCTGGACCAGGCCCTTCTGGACCACGAGTTGGTCAAGGTGAAGTTCCTCTGGCCCAAGGAAAAGGAGGCCAAGGGGGAGATGACCGCCCAGCTTGAAGAGGCCGTTTCCGCCGAGATGGTGGGCATGATCGGCCATATGGCCACCTTCTTCCGCCCCCACCCGGACCCGGAAAAGCGGAAAATCGCGGTGCCGGGATATTCCCCCACCCGCCCGGACGAAAAATAGCCGTGCTCGTGATCCTCGCCATCATCCTGGGGCTGATCGTCTGCCTGGCGGGCGTGGCGTCCTGCGTGATCCCCGTGCTGCCCGGTCCGGCCCTGTGCTACGCATCCCTTCACATCCTGTCCATGGCCCGGGGCTGGGAGCCCTTTGGCCTGGCGTTCCTCCTGGTCATGGGCGTGCTCATGATCGCCGTGTCCGTTCTGGACTCGGTGGTGGTCATGCTGGGGGCCAAACGCCAGGGAGCCACCCGGGCCGGGATCATCGGGGCGGTCGCCGGACTCATGGCCGGGATGATCCTTCTGCCTTTCTGGGGGATCTTCGTGGGCGCGTTCGCCGGGGCCGTGGCCGGGGAGGCCCTGACCGGGGCTCCCTTCAAAAACGCCATGGCCGCCGGATGGGGCGTGCTCCTGGGCAACCTGGGCGCCATGGGCATGAAGCTCGCCTACAGCCTCTTCGCCTTGGCCGCCTACCTGTGGAAAATGTTCTGAAACCGTGTGGAGACAAGAGAGAGGGGGACAGGCCCTGGAAATGGGGATGAAAACCTATTGCCCTTCGAATCCCGCAACCAGTTGCCTGTGCCTCCCTGCGGTCCCCATCTTTTCCATCATCCCCACCAAGGAGCTGGTCTACGCCAGAAAAGCAACCGAGGAAGGCATCCAACCTCCGAGGGACTATTACTGGGGGCACAAAATATTTCCATTATTTTTGAACTGCGATGGAACAGGAGAAGCCAAGCCGCGGCTACTGTGATCGGGTGGCCTGAAAAAATAGAAAAACTTTATGCTCGCCGTAATATAAGTCTCTGGTGGAAGCGGACTCGAAACGAATCGCCCAGATGGCCTAATTCCTGAATTCGATACAAGGTGCCGTTTACGTGGACCTTGTGGGAGAGTTGCAACAGGCGGCGCTGGAGGGGTCCAGGCTCTATCATCAGGACGAAAACGATCATCCTTCCGAAGAGGGGCATCTGACCATCGCCCGGATTCTGGGCCCCCATCTGCTCGCCTATATGACTGCCCCGGCCAGCCACCCCTTTCTATTCCAGGATTTCTACGGCCCCATTCGGGTGTGCATCCTGAGGAATGGCAAAACATACCGATTTGATTCCGAGAAAATTTTCCTGAAGACCGGTTGGACCAAGGAGGATATTCTGCCCGCCCCCCCACCGGAAATGGACATCATCCCCTATGGCGGAAAGGTGCAGGCGGGGTCAGGTGGTTTTGGGCCTTGAAAATGGGGCCCTCGGGCTTGTTTCCCCAGGGTGCTTGCGATCCCCCAATGGGCGGCTTGCCGGGTGCCACTGGCACCCCCCGGGGTGGCTGCCAATGGCCCCGGCATCTATTCCTTTTCCAACAGCCTCCCCCAAATCTCCCGTACCCTTTCCCTGGGTTCCGCAAGCGTGTCCTCGGGGATGAGGGCGGGCTTGTCCTGGAGGGCGAGGCGGTGGGTTTCGGCCCGGAGGGCCAGGTAGGCTTCCCGGAGGGTCACGGCTTCGGCGGGGGGGATGAGGTTTTTGCTGGCGGCCAGGGCCAGGATGCGGACGTTGTCCGGCCAGTCGGTGAGGGACGAGTGGGCGTGGGCATGGAGGAGCACCAGGTACTGGGCGATGAACTCGATGTCCACGATGCCGCCCGCGCCCTGTTTCACGTCGAACAGGCCGGGCTTTTTCACGGCCAGTTCCTTTTTCATGCGTTCCCGCATCTCCCGGACCCGGGCGGCCAGGGTGACGGGGTCCCGGCGCTCCCGGAGGATGTCGCGGCGAAGCGCCATGAACCGGTAGGTGACGGCCGGGTCGCCGGCCACGGGGCGGGCCCGCACCAGGGCCTGGTGCTCCCAGGTGCGGGCTGTGCTGCGCTGGTAGTCGGCGAATGCGTCCAGGTGGCTGACGAGCAGCCCGCCGCCGCCGCTGGGGCGCAGGCGCATGTCCGCCTCGTAGAGAACGCCGCCGGCCGTGTGGGCGGACAGGATGTGGATGACCCGCTGGCCCAGGCGGGCGAAAAACGTGCCGTTGTAGATGGGGTTTTCCCCGTCCGTCATCTCCCCGGGCACCCCGGCGTGGAGAAACACCAAGTCGAGGTCCGAATCGTAGCCCAGTTCCAGGCCGCCGAGCTTGCCGTAGGCCACCACGGCGAAGCCCCGGCCGCATCCGGTCCTGCCCAGGGAGCAGGTGGGCGGGCCGTGCTTTTCCACAAGGTGCTCCCAGGCCAGGTCCAGGGCCTTTTCCACTTCAGCCTCAGCCACCCAGGTGAGCACGTCCGAGGCCCGCATGAGGGGCACCGTGCCCGTGACCTCCCCGGTTGCGACCCTGAGCGTGTGGACCTGCTTGAAGATGCGCATCTCCTCCATCTGCTGTTCCAGGTCCCCGGCGTCGGCCCGGGCCAGGCGCGCTGAAAGCTCCTTCATCAGGCCGTCCCGGTCCGGCAGGGTGTAGAGCGCCTGGGGGTCCAGGAGTTCGTCCAGGAGCAAGGGATGGGCGGTCACCTGGGCCGCGATGCGGGGACTCTTGCCGCAGAGATTGGCGAGATGGGCCAGGACCTGGGGATTTTCCAGGATCAGCGACAGGTAGCAGGATCGCTGGCTCACGGCCTCCAAAAGATCCAGGAGACGGCGGAGCACCTCGGGGTCCCCGGTGGCCCCGGCATTTTCCACCACCATGGGCAGCACCCGGTCCAGAAGGCGGCGGCCATAGGGGCCAAGGTGCTGAACCCGGGCCGAGGACCGGAAGTTGGTGAGCAGTTCCAGGGCCCGGCCAGGGTCCGGAAAACCGGCCTGGGCCAGGACGGAGACGGCCTGGTCCCCGGCCACGAACCCCTGCCACACCCCGGCCACTTCCGCCTGGTTCGGGGGCTTGGCCCGGGCCTCGGGGTCTGCGAACAGGTCGTCGAAACGATCCTGGACGCCCTGGCGCACCCGGGCGAGTTCAACGGACAGGGCCTCCCAGTCCCCAAACCCCAGGGAGAAGGCCAGGCGCTCCCGGCCGTCGCCATCCACTGGCAGGCTGTGGGTCTGGAGGTCCGAGGTCTCCTGGATGCGGTGCTCCACCCGGCGCAGGAAGGAGTAGGAGTCCGCCAGGGCCCGGGCGTCGGCCTCGTCCAGGAGCTTTTCCCCGGCTGCGGCGGACAAGGCGGCGAAAAGGGAAGCGCTGCGAAGTCCCGGCACCACGCCGCCCTTGAGGAGCTGGAACGCCTGGGCAATGAACTCCACCTCCCGGATGCCGCCGGGCCCCAGCTTGACGTCCTCTTCCATGCCCTTTTCCCGCACCTGGGCAGCCACCATGCGCTTCATTTCCCGAAGCGACTCGAAAGCGCCGTAATCCAGGTATTTGCGGAACACGAAGGGTTGCAACGTGTCCAGGAGGCTTTTCCCGGCCTCCAGATCCCCGGCCACGGCCCGGGCCTTGATCCAGGCGTAGCGCTCCCATTCCCGGCCGTGGTTCTGGTAATAGGCCTCCATAGAGGAAAAGGACATGGCCATGGGGCCGTTCTCGCCAAAGGGACGGAGGCGCAGATCCACCCGGAAGGCCAGCCCCCGGGCCGTCTTTTCCCCCAGCACCCGGGCCAGGTCCCGGCCCAGGGCCGTGAAGAACTCCTCGGCCGTGACCTTGCCGCCTTCCGTTTCCCCATGAAAGGGAAAGGCCAGGATTAGGTCCACGTCCGATGAAAAGTTGAGTTCCCGAGCCCCCAGCTTGCCCAGGCCCAGGACCACCATGCGCTGGGGGGAGCCGTCCGGGCCCAGGGGCTGGCCGGACTTTTGGGCCCGCCATTCGTGGAGCCGGGCCAGGGAGGCGTCCGCGCAGGCGTCGGCGAGGTCCGAGAGGTCGGCCATGGTTTCGGCAAGGTCCGCCCATCCGGCGATATCCCGCCAGGCGATGCGGAGCATGCTCCGGTGCCGGACGTCCCGGAGGGCCTCTTTCAGGGCGGACTCGTCCGCCACGCCGGAAAGGGCTTCCCGGACCAGGCGGTCCGTGTCCCCGGCAGCCCGGGCATGGGTGAGGTCCCGGACAAAGGCGGAGTCCACGAGGAGCCCGGGGTTTCTGGCGGCCTCGGCGGCCGCGAAATCGCTGGAGGCGAACACCAGGGGGATGGTTTTCCCCACGGGCCCCTGGGGGTCCGGCAGGGCGGACCCTGCCTCGGCAACGGCCAGGGCAAAAGCCTCGCCATGGAGGGCGAGGGCCCGGGCCGCACCGGGGGGCGTTCCGGGAAGCGGCGCGAATGGGGATGAAGGCTGGGTCACGGGTTTTCCCGGGGAACCGCAAAAAAGGGGCCAACGGAAAACCGGGAGGGCAAGGAACCGCCTTCCCGGCGCCGCTTCCTATTGGTACACGGTGTCATCCCAGGCCAGGGCTGCCCGGGAAAGGTATTCCTCCAGGGTGTCGAAGACCAGATACTCCTCCACCCGGTCCCAGGCCACGGTGCTGGTGATTCCGGTGGCCCAGTCGTTGGGCGAGGTCCCGTCCGGCACCACCCCCATGATGAAGAGGCGGTCCCCCAGGTTCTCGAAGTGCGGGTCCTCCAGCACGGCCACGTGCTCCAGGCTCCGGTTGATGAGGTACAACACCACGATCTTGCCGCGGAGATTCGGCAGAACGGTCTGCATGATTTTTCTTTCTCCCAGGGATTGGGGGGCTGTTTCCCAGGACGAAATCCTTTTGGGAGACAGCCCCTGGATCGGGACCGGGATTTTACCGGTCTTCTTTCTGTGTAACGCCCGGGGCCCGGCGGGTCAAGACCGGGCGGGCAAAATCGGGCCGGGAGCCGCAACGGGTTTCCTTGACAGGCTCAGGGCCAGGGCTTATGGCTTGTAGGCCATGTTTTGGATCATGCCCGGGAGGGGCCCCATGAAACCGCGAAAAACCCTTGGTGCGAGGCGGCTCTGGCGGGTCCTGGCCGTGGTCCTTTCCTGCCTGGCCCTTTCCGCCTGCGCGGGCCTGGGGATCAGGCGGGATGCGGACGCGGAACAGGCGGCCCAGCGCCTGGCCCTGGCCTGGACGCCCCCCGCCGGGTACAAGGCCCTGGGGAGCATGAAGTACCGGGGCCCGGGAGGCTCCTTTTCCGGCCGGGCCGCCTGGATGGCCGCGCCCCCGGACCGCCTGCGGGTGGAAATCCTGTCGCCCTTCGGACAGCCCGCGTTCCGCATGGCCGCCGACGGCGAACGCCTGTACCTGGACATCCCCGGGGAGGACAGGATTCGCGACCTGTCCGCCCAGGGCCCGGCCCTGGAAAAGATCCTGGGCGCGGACGTGAGCGTGGAGGAGCTGATCAGCATCCTTTCCGGCCGTCCCCTGGTGCCGGAGTTCTCCACGGCCCGGTGGGAGAAACCGGGCCCGGCCTTTCCCGGGGCGTCCCGGGTTTTGGCCCTGGCGGGCTGGTTCGGCCGGGATCTCCTGCGGGTGGGATTGACCCGGGACGACCGGCCCATGCGGGCCGTGTACTACGGCCCTGCAGGCGAGGCCCGGGCCGAGGTGGGGTTCACCCCTTCCGGGGCCGAACCCTCCCTGGTCCTGTACGGAAAAGGAGGGGGCATCCTACTGGTGGAGGCGCAACGCCTGTGGGAGGACACGGACTTTTCCGAGGGGGCCTTCACCCTGGCCCCGGTGGAAAAGACGCCGTGACCCAGCAGGCCCTGGCCGTGGACCGCAGCCTGGGGCGCCTGGCCCGGTGGCTGCGCTTCCTGGGAATGGACGCGGCCTGGTCCCCGAACCTGACGGACCGGGAGCTTTCGAACCTGGTCCTTTCCGGACGGACGGCCGTGACCCGGACCCGCGCCGTGGCGAAAACACTGGACCCGGACCGGATGGTCTTCGTGACCTCCGGCGACCCCCGGGAGCAGCTGGCCCAGGCAGCCCGGGACCTGGGGTTTGTCCTGGACGAATCGCGGGTCTTTTCCCGCTGTCTGGAATGCAACCGCGAGGTCCTGCCCATGGACGCCTCCGAGGCGGCGGGGCGGGTCCCCGAATACGTGCTGGCCACCCAGCCCCGGTTCACCCGGTGCCCGTCCTGCGGCCGGATCTACTGGCCGGGCACCCACCGGGACCGGGCGCTGGCATTTTTCCGAAACATCCTTTCCCAGGGAAAGGACTCCATAGAGAGAGGAACTCCATGAGCCAAAACCAAACAAAATCCCAAGGCTGCCCTTCGGGGAACTCGTGCGGCGGCGCGTCCGGCCACGGGGCCATGGCGGGCATGCAGGACAAGATGATCGAAAGCACCCTTTCCCACATCAAAAACAAATTCCTGGTCATGAGCGGCAAGGGGGGCGTGGGAAAAAGCTCCATCGCGGCGAACCTGGCCATGGCCCTGGCCCGCCAGGAAAAAAAAACGGGCCTTCTGGACGTGGACCTCCACGGCCCCAGCATCGCCACCATCATGGGCATTCATGAAATGATGGACGTCTCCCCCGAGAACCTCATCAATCCCTGGACTTTCGGGGAGAACCTCAAGGTGGTGTCCCTCCAGGCCCTCATGCCCGACAAGGACGCGGCCGTGATCTGGCGCGGCCCGGCCAAGCACGGGGTCATCCGCCAGTTCGTGGCGGACGTCCTTTGGGGCGACCTGGACTACCTGATCATCGATTCCCCCCCGGGCACCGGGGACGAGCCCCTGTCCGTGGCCCAGATGGTGACGGGCGCCAGGGCGCTCGTCGTGGCCACCCCCCAGGAGGTGGCCCTGGCCGACGTGCGCAAGTCCATCAATTTCTGCAGCAAGGTGAACCTGCCCATTGCCGGGCTCATCGAGAACATGGGCGCCTTTCCCTGCCCCCACTGCGGCGAGAGCGTGAACCTGTTCCCCATCGGCACCACCGAGGCCATGGCCAAAAAGATGAACCTCCCCTTCCTGGGGTCCATCCCCTTTGACCCCGAGGTGGTGAAGGCTTCCGACCAGGGCATGCCGGTGGCGGATCTGTACCCCGACTCCCCCTTCCTGGCGGCCATCAACCGGATCACGGACAAACTCGTGGAGGGGGCCGTAGCCTGACCCCAACCCTGTACCGCGCCCCGGCCCCGCCGGGGCGCGGTTTTTTTTGGAGGCCGCCATGGAAGCCATCGCCCTTGGGTCCCGCCTGGCCGGATGCCGGGGGGTGCGGGTCCTGGGCGTGAAACCCTGCTTTGCCGACTATTCCGCCGAGGAACTGAGGCTCATTCGGGACGCGCCCAGGATCTACTATCCCGGCCCGTTCTACGCGGACATCCTGGAGGCCATGGGAAAAAGCATCTTCCCCAGCTGCATGAACCACGCCTTCGCCCAGGACAAGATCCGCCAGACGGCCCTGTTCTCGGCCCTGGGCGTGCCTCATCCCAGGACCCGGGTGTACTTCGGCAAAAAACGCCAGGGACGAATCCTCGCGGATTTTTCGTTCCCCTTCATCGCCAAGATCCCCCGGAATTCCTCCCAGGGCCGGGGCGTCTTCCTCGTCACCGGCCCGGAGGAGCTTGCCGTCTATTGCGGCATGGTCCATGCTGCCTATATTCAGGAGTACATTCCCGTTGACCGGGACGTGCGGGTGGTGGTCATCGGGAAGGAGGCCGTGGCGGCGTACTGGCGCATCGCCCCGCCCCTTTCAGTCACCTCCAACCTGGCCCAGGGGGGCAGGATCGAGACCCGCGGAGTGCCGGACCTAGCCGTGGAAACCGCCCTGGCCGCCGCCCGGGCCGCCGGTTTCGACGACGTGGGCCTGGACATTTGCGTGTACCAGGGCCGCGCCGTGGTCCTGGAGGCCAACATGAAATACGGCACCAAGGGCCTTTCGGTCCTGGGGCTGGATTACCGGAGACTCATGGAGAATTTGATCGCCGATGGAAAGATCTGACCCGGCCCTGCTGATGGATATCCGAAAGCCCCTGGCCGAACGGGAGGACCGGGTCCTTTCGCCCCGGGCTGCCCGGAGCGCCCAGGGGCTCCGCCGCCATCCCGAGGAAAACGCGGACGAAGGCTACCGCATGGCCTTCTCCCTGGACGCGGACCGCATCCTCCATTCCCGGGCCTACGCCCGGTACATCGACAAGACCCAGGTTTTCTACCTCATCCGGAACGACCACATCACCCACCGGGTCCTCCACGTCCAGCTGGTGTCCAAGATCAGCCGCACCATCAGCCGTTTCCTGGGCTTGAACGAGGACCTCGCCGAGGCCGTGGCCCTGGCCCACGACATCGGCCACTCCCCCTTCGGCCACGATGGCGAGTCGTTCCTTTCCAGGCTGTGCGTGGATCACGGCGTAGGGGCCTTTCTCCACAACATCCAGGGCGTCCAGTTCCTGGACCGGGTGGAACGGGGGGGCCTGGGGTGGAACCTCTGCCTCCAGACCTTGGACGGCATCCTCTGCCATGATGGCGAGGTCCACGACCGGGTCCTGGTGCCCGAGCCGGGCAAGACCTTTGACGACCTGGAGGCCCAGATGGAGGCCAAGCGGGCCGACCCGGCGCTCCCCCTGTCCCCCATGACCGCCGAGGGCTGCGTGGTGCGCCTGGCCGACACCATCGCCTACGTCGGCCGGGACATCGAGGACGCCATCCGCCTGAATTTCATCAAGCGCGACGAACTGCCCCCCGGTTGCGTGGAGGTCCTGGGAAACACCAACGGCACCATTGTCCACCGCCTGGTGACGGACGTCATCGCCAACTCCCACGAAAAGCCCCACGTGGGCTTCTCCCGGCCCATGTCCGCAGCCCTGAAAAAGCTCAAGGACTTCAACCTGGAGCGCATCTACCTCCACCCGAAGGTGAAGCTGCACACCAAAGACATCGAAAGGCTCTTCGCCCTGCTCTTCGACCGGTACCTGGACGATCTGGAAAGGGAAAACCGCTCCTCGGTCATCTACACCCGATTCCTTCTGGGCAAGAGCGGACAGTACCGGGACCGCCACAGCCCCGGGGAAATCGTCCGGGACTTCATCTCCGGCATGACGGACCAGTACTTCCTCATGCAGTGCCCGGAGCCACTGAGGCCCAAAATGCGGAGCATCCCGTAGGGCAGGCCTCCCTCTTCAAAAAAAGGGGGGCTATTCCCGGCGCTCCTCTCCCCCCTTTCCCAAAGGGGGGCCGGGGGGGATTGGCCGCTCGATGCAGGGAGGAAAACCAGCCGTGCGGACGGAGGGGGCCTTGGGCAGCCCCGTTCTGACCATCATCCTGCGGCTGGAAGGAATCCCCCCAACCCCCCTTTGGAAAAGGGGGGATTTTCCCGGCAATGGAAAAACGGAACCCATCCCCATGAGACTCCACAAGGAAAGAACCTACCGGACCACGGCGGCGAGGAAGGGGCTTTTGGGCTTTCGGGTGGCCGTGCTGGAGACGGACCTGTGGGTCCAGGCGGAAAGCGACCTCTCGGGCCTGGCCCGGGAATCGGTGATCCAGGCCCGGGCCAGGCTCGAAGCCTACATCGCCCGGTTCCCGGATTTCGCCCGGACGCTGGTGCCCTGGCCGGAAACCGGGCCCGCGCCGGGCATCATCCGGGCCATGGCGGCCGCCGGAGCCGCCGCCGGGGTGGGGCCCATGGCGGCCGTGGCCGGGGCCATCGCCCAGGAGGTGGGGCGGGCGCTTCTGCCCCACACGCCCGAAGTCATCGTGGAAAACGGCGGAGACGTGTTCTTCCTGGCCCAGGGGGAAATGGTCCTGGGAATCTACGCGGGCTCCTCGCCCCTTTCCCACAATGTCGGGGTACGCGTGGAGGGCGGCGGCCGGGCCCGGGCCCTTTGCACCTCCTCGGGCACGGTGGGTCACTCCCTTTCCGCGGGCCGGGCCGACGCGGCCTGCATCCTGGCGGCCGACGCGGCGCTCGCCGACGCCGTGGCCACGGCCACGGGCAACCGGGTACGGACACCGGGCGATCTCCCGGAAGCCATCGCATTCGCCCGGTCCGTGCCAGGGGTGGAGGGCGCGGTGGTGATCCTGGGGGAAAAACTCGCCGCCTTCGGGGACCTCAGGCTGGTCCCCCTGGCTGGCCGGCCAAAATCACCTTGAGAAAAAGCGCCGAAACGAGTACCTTGATCCCTCAAAAGGCAAGCCAATACAACGGCGCGTCCGCCATGCGAAACCCCCAGACACTCCCGGTGTATCCATGAAAACCGCCTGGGCGCCCTGGCGCATCGAGTACATCCTGGGAAACAAGGAGCCGGGTTGCGTGTTCTGCCTGGCCCAGACCAAGCACCGCGACCTCACCCTGTACCAGGGCCGGGACACCCTCGTGGTCATGAACAAGTACCCCTACATCAACGGGCATCTCCTGGCGGCCCCGGTGCGGCACGTGTCCTCCCTGTCGGACCTGTCCCTCACGGAGATGGGCGTGCTCACCCGCACCGTGGACGAGAGCATCCGCATCCTGAAAAAGGCCATGAACCCCGACGGGTTCAACGTGGGCCTGAACCTGGGCCGGGTGGCCGGGGCCGGGGTGGAGGACCACCTCCATTTCCACATCGTGCCCCGGTGGTTCGGGGATGTGAACGCCCTGGCCGTGTTCGCGGACGTCCGGGTGATCCCGGAGCACATCCAGGCCACGGCCGACAACCTGAAGCCCCATTTCGCCAAGCTGCCCCTGTCCCTTTCCGCCTGACCCGGCGGGGGGAGCCGCGAGGAGCCCCCATGCGCTACGTGAAAATCGCCCTCTGGGCCCTGGCCGGAATCGTCCTCACCGTGGTGTTCCTCCAAAACCGGTGGTTCTTCCTGGACGAGCGGGCCTTCCGCGTGAACCTCTACGCCTTCAAGGGCTCGTCCCCCGAACTTCCCCTGTTCCTCTACATGGCCCTTTCCTTTGCCCTGGGTTTTGTCGTGGCCTGGCTGGCGGGCCTCCCGGCGCGCCTAGGGTTGCGGCGGGAACTCAAGGCCGCAACCGGGAGGGTCAGGGAACTGGAGGCCGCCGCGCCCGCCCCCAAAACCCGGGAGCCCGGAAGGCCCGTCCTGGATCTTTCCGAATCCGCCCCGGACCCGGAACCGAAGACATGATCCTCCCGTCCACGGTCCATCCATGAAATCCCAGGCCCCCACCCTGGCCTCAGAGGCTGTTGCCGGCCCCAAGGCCACCCCCATGGTCCAGCAGTACATGGCCGCCAAGGCCCAGGTCCCGGACGCCATTCTGTTTTTCCGCATGGGCGACTTCTATGAGATGTTCTTCGAGGACGCGGTCACCGCCTCCCGGGCCCTGGAGATCACCCTCACCTCCCGGAACAAGAACGACCCGGACCCCGTTCCCATGTGCGGCATTCCCTGGCACGCGGCGGACGCCTACGTGGCCCGGCTCATCGCCCAGGGGTTCAAGGTGGCCATCTGCGACCAGGTGGAGGACCCCGCAGAGGCCAAGGGGCTGGTGAAGCGGGAGGTGACCCGGGTGGTGACCCCGGGCATGGTCACGGACCCCGCGTACCTCTCGCCCACAGACCCCAACTGGACCCTGGCCGCCTCCAGGAGCGGGAAAAAATGGGGCGGAGCGCTCCTGGACATCTCCACGGGCGTTTTCCGGGTTTTCGAGGCCAAAACCCCGGCCGCCCTTTGCGACGAAATCCTGCGCATCGGCCCCCGGGAGGTGCTCCTGCCCGAGACCTTCAAGGAGGACCCGGAGGCAGCGCCCCTGTTGGAGAGCCTGGCTTCGTCCACGCTCTCCTGGGCAGACCCCCGGACCTTCGAGGCCAAGGCCGCGCGCCAGCGCCTCACGGACCGCTTCGGCACCCAGTCGCTCGCCGGTTTCGGGGTGGAGGGCATGAAAGCCGGCGCCGGGGCGGCCGGAGCGCTTCTGGCCTATGTGGCGGAAACCCAGAAGCGGGAGGTCACTCACGTCACGGCGCTTACCCCGTACTTCCTGGACCGCCACCTCTGGCTGGGGGAATCCGGGGTCCGGAACCTGGAGCTGTTCAAAACCCTGGCCGACGGCTCCCGGAACGGCAGCCTGCTGTCGGTCATTGACACCACCCGGACCTCCATGGGGGCCCGGCTCCTGCGCCAGTG
>Ga0180009_10002074_pt1 | contig 23709 bp, 20 predicted proteins | sample OS_PC_MetaG_FD_123537 | JGI IMG/M metagenome (GOLD analysis project Ga0180009, IMG submission 123537) | Groundwater microbial communities from the Aspo Hard Rock Laboratory (HRL) deep subsurface site, Sweden - OS_PC_MetaG | ecosystem: Environmental > Aquatic > Deep subsurface > Groundwater...
ATACTCGGCCATCTTCTGCGCGAAGCCGGAGGAGAGGCGCGCGAGCACCGCCTTGTCGACCTTCACGCCCGCACGTTCCATTTCGACGAGTACGGTGACGAGCGGACGCTCCAGCGTTTCGTAAACACCGACGCGGCGTTCGGCGACGAGACGCGGCTTCAATATGTGCCAGAGACGGAGCGTGACGTCGGCATCTTCCGCCGCATAAGCGGTCGCGCGGCCGACCGGCACCTGGTCGAAGGTGATCTGCGCCTTGCCCTTGCCCGCGACCTCCGAGAAGGCGATCGGTTTGTGGCCGAGATGAAGTTCGGAGAGTTCGTCCATGCCGTGACCGTGAACGCCCGCATCGAGCGCGTAGGACATGAGCATGGTGTCGTCGAGCCCGCGAAGCTCGATGCCGTGCTGGCGGAAGACGATCATGTCGAATTTGAGGTTCTGACCGATCTTGAGGATGGATTTGTCTTCGAGAAGCGGCTTCAGCGCCTTCAGCGCATCGCCGAGCGGGATCTGCGGCTGGCCTTCCGCGTCGCCGAAGTCGAGCCCGCCGCCCGCACCGTGTTGCAGCGGGATGTAGCAGGCCTCGCCCGGCACCAGCGCCATCGAAACGCCGACAAGCCGCGCCCGCATGGGAAAGAGGCTGTCCGTTTCGGTGTCGACGGCGAGAAAGCCCTGCTCGTATGCGCGCGCGATCCATTCCTCCAGATCGGGCAACGCCGTCACCGCGACATATTTCGCGGCGGCGAAATCGGCGTCGATGCCCTTCGGCGTCGCACCCGGCATGCCGCCGCGTTCCGTGCGGGTGACGGCCTGCTTTTCCTTTTGCGGTGCCTCGTCGGCATCGGAGGGCGGGTGCGCGCCGGTTGCCGGGATCGCATCGACATCGATGTTGAAGCGCTCGCCGACGCGGCGCGTCAGTGTGCTGAATTCCATGTCCTTGAAGAAGCCGATCAGCGTTTCGGGATCGGGATCGCGAATGCCCATCGTCTCAAGTTTCTCCTCGACGGGTACGGCGTTATCGAGTTCGACCAGCCGCCGCGAGAGGCGCGCCTGCTCGGCGAATTCGATCAGGTTTTCGCGGCGTTTGTTCTGCTTGATCTCCGAGGCGCGCGACAGCAGCGCTTCGAGATCGCCATATTCCCCGATCAACTGCGCCGCGGTCTTGATGCCGATGCCGGGGACGCCCGGCACATTGTCCGTGCTGTCGCCCGCGAGCGCCTGCACGTCCACGACCTTTTCGGGCGGTACGCCGAATTTCTCGATCACCTGTTCGCGCGCAATCGTCTTCAGCTTCATCGTGTCGAGCATGTCGACACGATCGTTCACAAGCTGCATCAGATCCTTGTCTGAAGAGACGATGGTGACGCGCGCGCCCGCCTCTGCCGCGAGCCGGGCATAGGTGGCAATGAGGTCGTCGGCCTCGAAGCCCATCTTTTCGATGCAGGGGACGCCGAAGGCACGGGTTGCATCGCGCACCAGCGCGAATTGCGGGCGCAGATCCTCCGGCGGTTCGACGCGGTTCGCCTTGTATTCGGGATAGATGTCGTTGCGGAAGGTCTTGGACGAGGCATCGAAGATGACGGCGAGATGGGTCGGCTCGAACTCGTCCTTCGTGTCCTCGATGAGCTTGTAGAGCATGTTGCAGAAGCCGGCGACGGCGCCGACGGGAAGCCCGTCGGATTTGCGGGTGAGCGGCGGCAATGCGTGATAGGCGCGGAAAATATAGCCGGAACCGTCGACCAGAAAGAGGTGATCCCCCTTCTTCAGGGGCTTTCCATCGGGCGATGCCTTTGCCGGTGCCTGTTTCTGCGCCTTGCCGCTTGCCACGCGCCTCGCCTTTCCTATCTATCGGGGGTCTTCTATAGTCCCTGCCTCGCGCGGCCGCCACTATAACGCCCCGGCAAGCCGCCGCCAAAAGAAGAGCCCGACCATGGCCCATACGTTTGCCGATATCGAAAAGACCTATGATGAACGCGTGCCCGGAGAACCGGCATCGGGCGCAGCGCAAGCCTGCGCCATCGAGGCGCGGAACCTGCGCAAGGTCTACAAGGCAAGCGGCACCCAGCCGGCCAAAGAGGCGCTGAAGGGGATCGATCTTTCCGTCCCGCGCGGCTCGATCTTCGCGCTGCTCGGTCCCAATGGCGCGGGCAAGTCGACCTTCATCAATATTCTTGCAGGGCTGGTGCTGAAGACGTCGGGTTCCGCCTCGATCTGGGGTTTCGATATCGACGTCAATCCGCGCCAGGCGCGCGCCTCGATCGGCGTGGTGCCGCAGGAACTCAATATCGACCCGTTCTTCACGCCGGCAGAGGTGATGGAGATGCAGGCCGGGCTCTACGGCGTGCCGAAGCGCGAGCGGCGGACCATGGAAATCCTGAAAGCCATGGGGCTCGACGACAAGGCGGATGCCTATGCGCGCACGCTGTCGGGCGGCATGCGGCGGCGGCTCCTCGTCGCCAAGGCCATGGTTCACAACCCGCCGGTGCTCATTCTCGACGAACCGACGGCGGGCGTCGATATCGAACTCAGGCGCCAGCTCTGGGACTATGTGAAGGGACTTCACGCGCGGGGCACGACCATCGTCCTCACCACGCATTATCTCGAAGAAGCCGAAGCGCTGTGCGACACCATCGCGATCATCGACAAGGGCGAAGTCGTCTGCTGCGAGCCGAAGGACCAGCTCCTTTCACGCATCAGCGAGAAGAAGCTGATCGTGCGGCCCGCCTCGCCCGCAACGGCGCTGCCCGCGGCACTCGCCGGCATGAAAGCGGAGCTCAGGCCCGATGGCGCGATTTCCGTTCAATACAATCCCGCCGAAACCAGCGCCATGGCGATTCTCGGCGCGCTGAGCGCGGAAGGCATGGAAATCCGCGACATCTCGACGGAAGAGTCCGATCTCGAGGACGTGTTCATGCAGCTCACGTCGCGCTAGTTTATCGGGACGCATTAGCAGCCGGCGAATGCGCTCAGGCCGATGCCCGCTTTATCAGCTCGCCCATCACCATGTCGACCGAGCCGCTGCCCGTGGTAAGCGGCATCAGCACCGCCTCGACCGCCGTCAAAGGCTGAGCCCTGGCGAAGACAGCCGCTCCGTAGAGACGAAGCGGGCGGCGCAACTGGCAGACAATGCCGAAGACCTTCGCCAGCGCCGCCGCGGACTTCGCCGGCATTTCTCCTTCGAGCGATCGGCCCGTGAAATCGCGCGCAAAAAGATCGTTGAGCGCGGTGCCCATGAGGCGCACGCGGAAATCGGCGAGCGCCAGCGCGGGCGGCAGCGCATCGACCAGAAAGACCGATGGAAGGTGATTGACGATGTCGGCGGGGCTCACATCGGCGCGCGCGGGAAACGGCCTGCCGGCGCGCTTGCCCTGCCAATAGGCGAACATCTCGCGCAGGCGCGCATCCTGAAAGGCGAGCAGCGGATCGATGTAAACGTCGAAGGGCGCAAGCCGCAATGGCTCAGACATGGAACGCAACACTCTCGGGTCTGGCCCCTCAGGGCCGCGCGTTTTTCCGGGGGGCTATTTCCATATAGGCCAAATCGGGACGAAGGCCAAGCGGCTCAGGTTCCACCAGAAATCGGGCGCGGACGAAGGGCTTTACGCGCGTGCATCTCGACGCGATGTCGGACAATCCCGCCACCGGCCTCTACAGGGTGATGGGTTTCGAGCCGATGGCGGAGACGGTCACGCCCATTCCCTGCCGTCAACACGGGCTTGCCATGGAACTGCGGATGGTGCTGAGGCTTCAGGCATCGTCCCCGGCGAGGAGACGCATGATGGCGCGCGTTGCCTCGCGGGCGCTGAAATCCGCTTCACCCTTCGCGCCCATATGCGGCCGCGTCATCGACATGCCCTCGATCAGCGCGACGCATTGGCGGGCGCGGCGAGCGCGTTCGCGCGGCGAGAAAGAGGGCGCAAGTTCCTTCACGATGCCGGTGAAGAACTCGAGGTAAATCCTGTAATAGCGCTCAAGCGCCTCGGCAATCACCTTGTCGCGTGCGGCGAAGCCCGCGACTTCGATCATGAAGATGCCGCAGTCGCGCCGGTAGGCTTCGTCGTTCAGGAGGAAATCGAGCGCGCGGTAGAGGCGCTGCTCGCCGCTGCCCTTCGCGGCGCCGAAACGTGTCGCGATCTCTTCGCCGTAGCGGCGCACGAAACGGTCGAGCAGCTCGGCCAGGATCGCGGCGGGACTGGCGAAATAATACTGGACGTGGCTCAACCTCAGGCCGGCCCGTGCTGCCACACCGCGCGCGGAAAAGCCGGCATAACCTTCCTCCAGCAAAAGCGCCGAGGCGGCGGCGAGAATTTCCTCCCGGCGCGTCGTCCCCTTTTCGGTGGGCGGTGCCTCCGGGGCTCTGTCGTTTTCTCTTTTCATGGGGCGCAGATTACATCGCGGAGGGCCATTGACAAAACTGGTCATCTGACCAATATCGGCGGGGGATGAAACCGGAGGACAAGATCATGGCGAAGCGAGTTCTGCTGGCGGGCGGTTACGGCGTGGTGGGCGAACAGGTTGCGCGGCTTCTGCGCAAACATCACCCGGAAGTGGAAATCCTGATCGGCGGGCGCCGCGAAGCCGAAGCCGCGAAACTTGCCGCGGAGATCGGCGGCGCAAGCGCGGCGGTCATCGACGCGGCCGGGCCCCGGCCGCTGGAAGCGATCGCGGGGATCGATGCCGTCGGCGTCTTCATCCATGAACATGGGGACCATCTCCTCAACGAAGCGGCCAAGCGCAGTATCCCCTATATGGACGTCACGCGCGGGCTCGACGCGCAGCTGCGCGGCCTCGCCGTCGCTGCACTCCATGCGCCTTCCGCACCGATGCTTTTCACCTCGAACTGGATGGCGGGCGGCCCGGCCATCGTCGCGCGGCGAATGACGGAAGGGCTTTCGAGCGTCGCGCGTGTGGATATGGCGATCCTCTATTACACGGGCGACAAGATGGGCCCCGACTCCGCGAGCGCCGGCGAGGGCATGTCGCAGAGCTTCGTCGCGCGGACGGGCGGGGCCTGGCGGACAGTCGGACCGCTGAGCGACGAGAGGCTGGTGCGTTTTCCCAGCGGGGCGGAACGGCCCGTCTACCGGATGAACATGGGCGATGTCGTGACGCTGGCGCTTGCCAGCGGCGCAGCGGATGCGGGCGTGCGGCTCGGGCTCGACAGGGGCAACTCGCTTCGCAGCATGCGCCGCCTGATCCGGTTCGGGTTGTGGAACCTGCTGATGAAACTGCCCGGCATGAGCGCCATCGCGGCGACGAAGCCGGGACCGGGGGCGGTCCACGAAATCGTCATCGAGGTCGAGGGCGAAGCGGAGGGGCGGAAGGTGAGCCGCCGGGCAACGATCCTCGACGCTCAGGGCCAATCCCATCTTACCGCCTTGGGCGCACTGCATGCACTGGAGCGGGTTGCCGGGCTTGGGACGGCGCCGCTCCGGCCGGGCGCGGCGCTGCCCGAGACAGGCTTCAGCATGGCGGGTTTCGAGCGGCTGGCAGCGCTTTACGCGGCGGAGGGCGTTCAGCTCCGGTTTGAAGACCTTTAGGACCCCGCGAGGGCGGGCGGAAATTCGCCATCCGGCAAGTTGCCAGGGACAGTTGTTTGCGCGGCCGCTTTGTTCTACCTTGCGCCCGCTTCGGCAGGCCGCTTCCCTGTGGCCCGCCCCTGGCACCCGTAGCTCAGCTGGATAGAGCGCTGCCCTCCGAAGGCAGAGGTCACACGTTCGAATCGTGTCGGGTGCACCATTCCTCCGGAATCGACACCCTCTTCATGGATAAGCAAGTTCGAACTTCGTTCGAACGGGTGCATTAATCTTCCCTTACGCCTGAGTTCGGGCTCCGCAGGTGGGCCGCCGGTCAGGCGATGGCGCGCAGCGCACGCATGTCGAGGATCGTCAGGGAGCCTCGCGCCAGCTTCATGATCCCTTGTGCCTTCATGGCGGTCATGACGCGGCTTACGTGAACCTGGGTCAGGCCAAGCAGATCGGCGATGGTGCTCTGACGCAGCACGAAGGGGATTGTGTTTCCCTCGGCAAGACCGCGCTTCTCGAGGCGCTCATAAATATCGAGAACGAGGCGTGCGATGCGTTGCTCGGCGTTGCGGCGCCCCAGACCCACCATCAGGGCTTCGCTGGCTTCATGTTCCGCAATCTCAATGCCGACAAAGGTCCATATGAGGCCCGGATCCTTCTTTGCGATCTCTTTCAGGTCCGCAATGTCGAACGCGCAATACCTGACCGGCGTCGCCAGAGCCTCCACGGACACGCGCGCTTCCTCGCGCATCAGGAATTCACCGCCGGCAATGTCGCCCGGCAGCAAAATCGACAGAATCTGCCGGCGTCCGTCCGGGGTGAGGACAAATCTGATTGCCCACCCATCTCGCAGGATCACGATCTGGCCACGCGACTCGCCGGATTTGTAGATGTGCTGGCGGGGACGAACCGACCCATGGGTCTTCAACCGGCGGCCACCTATATCCGTCTCGCGAACGGCGCGGCAAAACTCAGTCTGACTAAACGGGCATGTGCCGCAGTCTCGCAGAGAACCGTCCTTTTCCGGATTACTTGCGTTCCGGGAATGTGGCACGCCTGCTGCGTTGGTGAGATCGGTCACTAACCATACTTTCGTTCCGAAGCCGCCGGTCCAAGCGGCACTCTCTCCACCCTCGCTTCGATAAGTATCTCTTCAGAGGCATCTTTGCCAGAATAAAGAAAAGTGAAATACAAATTTTTTAATATACATTATAAATATGGTATATACACCACCTTTATAAAGTATAGATCAAATAATACATCAGTATTAACTGTTTGTTTCGAATTGAAACCTAAACTCATGCCTAATCGCACCGAATTGCGCATCAAAGTGATGAATATTTGTGGCTGGATTGGCTGCAAACGGACGCAAGGAGGCGCTTGAGGCGGGCGGGGCCGGCCTATTTTGGTGGGGATTATTATATGACGCAGGATCAAGCATCGTCGGTCGACCGTGAAGGTCGCATGCGTTTCATGGAGGTTTCCGAAAGGACGGGTGACACTCTCCGGGATTTCTGGAAGGTCATCGAACCGCATCTGCCCGAGGTTCTTGATGGGTTTTATGCCCATCTGACCACCATTCCCGACCTTGCCAAGCTTGTCGGCGACCAGACGCCGAGGCTGAAAACGGCGCAGGGAGCACACTGGGGCCGGCTTTTTTCGGGCAATTTCGACGCTGCCTACATGCAGAGCGTCCGCATCATCGGGCAGACGCATAACCGTATCGGCCTCGAACCGCGCTGGTATATCGGCGGCTACAAGTTCGTGATGAACCGGCTTGTCGAGATTGCGGTCAAGAAGTATCGCTGGACGCCCGGGCGTCTTTCCGAAGTATTGGGCGCCATGAATACTGCGATCATGCTCGATATGGACCTGGCGATATCCGCCTATCAGGACGCGATGGAAGAAGAACGGGCGGGCCAGCGGAAGCTTGAAGCGGCCATCAACGAGTTCGACATTGCCGTGAACGAAATCATCAAGTCGGTCGCTTCGGCATCCACCGAGTTGCAGGCTTCGGCTCAGTCCATGAGCATGACGGCGGAACAGGCCAGTTCCCGCACCACGACCGTCGCGGCGGCTTCCGAGGAAGCATCGACGAATGTGCAGACGGTCGCATCGGCCAGCGAGCAGCTCTCGAGTTCCATCGCCGAAATCGGCAGGCAGGCATCGATGTCGGCCCAGATCGCGGGCCAGGCCGTGCAGGAAGCGCACCGCACCGACGACAAGGTTCAGGGACTCGCGGCAGCGGCGCAGAAGATCGGCGATGTGGTGACGCTCATCAACGATATCGCGGCGCAGACCAACCTGCTGGCGCTCAACGCGACCATCGAAGCGGCTCGCGCCGGCGAGGCCGGCAAGGGCTTTGCCGTCGTCGCCTCCGAAGTGAAGAGCCTCGCCAACCAGACGGCCAAGGCAACCGAGGAAATCGCCGAGCAGATCAAGGCGATGCAGGGCGCAACGCAGGAATCCGTCGACGCCATCAAGTCGATCGAAAAGACGATCACCGAGATGAACCAGATCGCGACCTCGATCGCCGCGGCGGTCGACGAGCAGGACGCCGCGACCAACGAAATCGCACGGAACGTGCAGGAGGCCGCACGCGGCACGCAGGACGTATCGTCGAACATCGTCGCCGTGGCGGAAGCCGCAGCCCAGACCGGTTCGGCGGCAGCCGAGATTTCCGGCTCGTCCGATCTGCTGGCCCGTCAGGCGGAGACGCTGCGCGAGCATGTCGACAAGTTCCTCACGCGCGTCCGTGCTGCCTGAACCAGCACAAAGCGAGGCCGGGCATGTCGTATCGAGCTCCTGTACCGCCAGTTCCGCCAGCCGTCTTCGTCTTCGACCCGGCCACGGGATCGCTGGTTTCGCACAGTTCGAGCGCCGCCGATCTGCTCGACAAGCTCTGCGGACCGCCGGCAAACTCAGCGACGCTCTCGACTGTCGAGCGGACGCTGACGGCCGGCGGCCGGATCGTGGTGGTGCCCGGCGATGCCGGCGGCGTCCGCGATGCAAACCACGAATTGCGCCGCCTCTGCTACCGTCCCGACGGGAGCGAGTTCGCGCTGACACGCGTCTGGTCGCCGGGCACCAACACAATCCTGATTGCGAGCGACATAACGCAGTCCTCGCAGGACCGCCGCCGGATCCGGTTTGGGCAGCTCATCGTGGACCGGTTCATGCGAGCCCGCACATTCGACGCCGCGCTCTCCATCCTCCTGCGCGCAACCTCCCTTTATACCGGTTGGGCGCACTCGGAAGTCTGGCTGCCGCAAGACGATGGCCGGACACTGCGACGGATTTTCTCCCGGGGCGGAGCGGGAATACCGGTCGGCCCCGACGGAGCCGAGCAACCGTCGTGCGGCCGCGATGACGGCGTTGCCGGCGAAGCCTGGTGGACGGGGCGTGCGGTCAGCCGGCACTGCGCAGACGATCCGCGAATGGATGCTGCAGTTCCGCTCAGGGCAAACGAGGAAGTTGTGGCGGTTTTGACTTTCGTTGCCTACCGCGCCAGGCCAAGCGACTCCGCAATGCTCAATCTGCTCGACGGCATGTCCGGCCGGCTGGGCATGGCACTCAAATGCCGCCTGAATGCCGAACGCCGGAACATCGCGCCAGCACATCGGGACGCAAAGCCGGCGGCGCATTGCATCACATACGACATCTGATTTCTCGTTATCGTAATTCTTCGTAGTTATTGTTTTCTAAAATATAACCTAAGTAATAACCCTCCTTCATTTGTCTTTAAACCTTATTCTTTACTTTAATGCTCCTGACATCTGCCGTTGGGGGCATTCCGACATGGACGATCTTCTCAAAGATTTTCTCGCCGAAACCTGCGAGGCGCTTGATGTGCTGGACAGCGAAATCGTGGAGCTGGAGCAGCGGCCCGGCGACCCCGCGCTTCTCGGCAGCATCTTTCGCGTCATGCACACGATCAAAGGAACATGCGGCTTCCTGGGGTTGCCCAGGCTTGAAGCCGTCGCCCACGCGGCCGAAGACGTGCTCGGCCGGGTCCGCGACGGGGAACTCGCCGTCTCCCATGAGGTGATCTCGCGGGTGCTGGACGCGCTCGACCGCATCAAGGAACTGGTTGCCTCTCTCGGCGAAAGCGGGGCCGAACCCGCGGGCGAGGATCGCGCGATCATCGACGCATTGAGGCGCATCGCCAGTGGCGAGGCAGACAGCGCCGCTGCCGCCCCCGTCTCTCCCCCGGCCAGCGAGAAGAAAGGATCGCTTTTCGATCGCGCCGGCGCGGCATCGGGCATCGACACCGCCTGCGAACTTGCCTGCGCGGGCTTCGCCGCGAAATCCGCCGACGGGGCCGAGCTGGAACCCGAGCTGCTGAAGCTTCAGTTCGCGCTTGCCAAGGGCTTTGAGGTGGCGCTCCAGAAAACACCCGGGATCGACATTGCGGACGTGCTGACCTGCCTTTCCGACAATGGCTGGACCGACGAAGATATCGCACTCCTCGAGGCGGAAATCGGCAAGGGCTTCCTGACGCTCGGCATAGAGGAAGACGATGTCGCGGCGCTGCTTGCGCATCTCCACCGCGGAGCCCCCGACGCCGCGCCGGCCGAGATGCCGCTACAGGCGGAGAGTGCGCCTGCCGCACCGGCGCCCGCCGCTGCCGAGAAGCAGGAAGCGGCCGCACAGGGCCAGACGCAGACCCTGCGCGTCAACATCAACGTTCTCGAAGACCTGATGACGCTCGTGAGCGAACTTGTGCTGACGCGCAACCAGCTTCTCCAGATCATGCGCAGCCACGGCGACAGCCCCTTTGCGGCGCCGCTGCAACGGCTGAACCAGGTGACGACCGAGTTGCAGGAAAGCGTGATGATGACGCGCATGCAGCCGATCGGAAATGCCTGGGGCAAGCTGCCCCGCCTTGTCCGCGACCTTTCGCAGGAAGTCGGAAAGAAAATCGAACTCGTGATGACGGGCGCCGATACGGAACTCGACCGGCAGATACTGGAATCGATTCGCGATCCGCTCACCCACATGGTCCGCAACTCCGCCGACCACGGAATCGAGACGGCAGCCGACCGGCTTGCCGCCGGAAAGTCCGCGCATGGCACGATCGATCTTTCGGCGCGGCACGAAGGCGGCCATATCGTCGTCGTGGTATCCGACGATGGACGCGGGCTGCCGACCGCGCGGATCAGGGACAAGGTGCTGACAAACGGGCTGGCGACGGAGACGCAACTCGAAGGCATGAGCGAACAGCAGATCCAGCAGTTCATCTTCCGGCCCGGCTTTTCGACCGCCGCCGCCGTGACCAGCGTTTCGGGCCGCGGCGTCGGCATGGACGTCGTGCGGAACAATATCGAGAAAATCGGCGGCATCATCGAGTTTCAGTCGACCGAGGGCGTCGGTTCGCGTTTCACCATCAAGATTCCGCTGACGCTCGCGATCGTTTCGGCGCTCATCGTCGAATGCGAGGGCGAGCGCTTCGCCTTGCCGCAGAACAGCGTCGTGGAACTCGTCCGCATCAATCGCGTCACCAGTAAGGGACTCGAGAGCATCAACGGACGGCCCGTTTACCGCCTGCGCGATCGTCTGCTGCCGCTCGTCTCGCTGTGCGAGATCCTCGGATTGCCTGAACCGAAGATCAAACCGGTCGTCGATGCGGGCGAGGCCGACAGCATGTATGTCGTCGTTTCGCAAGTCGGCGCCTTCGTCTTCGGCATCATCGTCGACAAGGTGTTCGACACCGAGGAAATCGTCGTGAAGCCGGTTTCGCGTTGCATGCGCCATATCTCCTGCTTCTCGGGCACGACAATTCTCGGCGACGGGCGCGTGATCATGATCCTCGATCCGAATGGCCTGGCCTCGGCCGTTTCGGCCTCGCCGCATGCCGAAGCCGCAGCTCTTGCGGGGAACGCGGCGCGCGGCTCGCACCGGGACGAGGCGATTTCGATGCTGGTCTTCGAGGCCAGCGACGGCGGACCGAAGGCCGTGCCGCTCTCCCTCATCGCGCGCCTCGAGGAGACGGACCTCGCCACAGCCGAGAAGGCGGGCTCGCTCACCGTTCTGCAATATCGCGGCGGATTGATGCCGCTCATCGATCTCGATGGCAAGCCAGCCGAGCGCAAGGGCAAGCACCCGATCCTCGTATTCGTCGACGGAACGCGCATGCTCGGCCTCGTGGTCGACAAGGTGGTCGACATCGTGGACGCACCGCTCGACATGCAGCTTTCGGGCGGCGGGCGGCCCGGCACTCTGGGCAGCGCGATCATCGCAGGTGCCGCCACCGACATCATCGACACCGTCCATTATCTGCGCCAGAGCAATACCGACTGGTTTGAGGTCAAGACCGAGAGCCCCTTCGGAGCGGACAGCGAAAGAAGCGTGCTTCTCGTCGAGGACAGTGCCTTCTTTCGCAACCTCCTTATCCCCATGCTCACCGTCGCTGGCTACTCGGTGACGGTCGCGGAGCACGCGGAGGCCGCCATTTCGCTCTGCAAGGAAGGCCTCGATTTCGACGTCATCGTTTCCGATATCGAAATGCCGGGCATTTCCGGTTTCGACCTCGTGCGCAAGCTGCGAGCCGACGAGAGGACGAGCGATATACCCATCGTCGCGCTCTCCTCGCACGCCAATCCAAAGGATATCGAGCGGGGAAGAGAAGCCGGGTTCACTGACTATGTGACGAAGCTCGATCCCAAGGCCCTGCTCGACGTCCTCTCCCGCACATATGCGCAAGAGAGCCGCAAGGAGGACGCAGCATGAGCCACAACCTTCAAACGACATCGGCCGCCGACACCGTCGAAGTAACGACCGAAGACTATGTGACCATGACGATCGGCGGGCAGAGTTTCGGCATTCCTGTCCTCAATGTCCGCGACGTGCTCAGCCCACAGATCATCACCCGCATTCCGCTGGCGGCCCCGGAGATCGCAGGATCGCTCAACCTTCGTGGACGGATCGTGACCGCGATCAACATGCGGACCCGCCTTGGACTGCCATCGGAGGGCTTCGTCGAACGCGCCATGGCCGTCGTCGTCGAACATGACGACGAGCCGTTCAGCCTTCTTGTCGACGAAGTGGGTGAGGTTCTGCGTGTCCCTCTGAGGCGTAGAGAGAGCGTACCGGCCACCCTCGACGAACGCTGGCGCGAGGTTTCCCAGGGAATTTACCGGCTCGACGACCGGCTGTTGCTGGTCTTGAGCGTCACAAGCGTGCTCGGTGCCATATGCGCCGCGCCAATTCACTGAGCGTAACGGAGTAGAGACAATGGCTGTCGACATGAAAATGCCGATCCTGATCGTGGACGACTACAAGACAATGCTGCGGATCGTGCGGAACCTGCTGAACAAGCTCGGCTTCTCCGACATCGACGAAGCGACAGACGGGACGGATGCTCTGACGAAACTCAAGTCCCGCCGCTACGGGCTGATCATCTCGGACTGGAACATGCAGCCGATGACGGGTTACGAGCTGCTGCAGAAAGTGCGCGCCAACGAAAGCACGAAGACACTGCCTTTCGTCATGGTGACCGCCGAGTCAAAGGTTGAAAACGTCGTCGCGGCACGCAAGGCCGGCGTCAACAACTACATCATCAAGCCTTTCAGCGCCGAAGTTCTGAAGGCGAAGCTGAAGACGGTGCTGGGGGATTTCTGATGACGGGCAAGGGAAAACTCGATCTCGTCGAACGCCTGACAAACGAGTGCATCGACGTGTGCCTTGCCGTTCTTCGCGGACGGAAATACCTTGCGCCGCTACTCGATCCTTCCTTTCGCATACACAAGCTGCAGCGCGCCGTCAACGAACAGAAAACAGCAGTCAGCGAGATGGAATCCGCCGTCGACCGCATCATGACGGCCGTCGAAAAAATGTCCGAGATCGATTTCACAAACAGCGATGCCGCGGCACAACGCGTGGGCGAATGTTGCGACGAAATCATGGAGGCCTGCTGCTTCCAGGACATAACCGGCCAGCGGATGTCGCAGGTGAACGAAACATTGGGCGCTGTCGAGGACACGCTGAATTTCCTGTCGGATGGATCCGACGGCCCCGCCCTTCCGGAAAAAACGACACTGCTCAACGGTCCGGCACTGCCGGGCGGAGGCATGGAACAGGATGTCGCCGACGAAATTCTCGCGGATGACGAAGGAAAGCAAGAAGCACGCGGATGAGTAACAGGTCGATTGAAGGTCGCGGCAGGGAATCGCGGAGTCCATGCCGGGTCATGGTTGTAGACGATTCCGCAATCGCACGGGGTATCGTTACCAGAACGCTGGAAGAGGAGCCCGACATCACGGTCGTCGCTTCGGTGTCCAATGGACTGATGGCACTGAAAGCGATCGAGAGACAGGAAATCGACATCGTCGTTCTCGATATCGAGATGCCTGAGCTTGACGGCCTTGCGGCGCTTCCCCGGCTGCTTGAGATCAAACCGGACCTGAAAGTGATCATGGTCTCGTCGGCGAGCCAGCGCGATGCCGACATATCGCTGAAGACTATGGCCATGGGTGCGGCGGATTATGTCGCAAAGCCGAAGGCAGGACTTGGTGGCGCGGAAAGTTTTCGCGTGGAACTGGTGAGCAAGGTCAGGGCGCATGGTGCGTGTGCCTCGGAAGTCCCGAAAAGGAAGACCGCGCCGGCATCGCCGCCGATGCCAACGAAAATTCAGGCTCATCCGGCCGTCCGCACGCTCAAGGCGTCCCGGCCCGATGCAATCGCCATTGGTTCCTCCACCGGCGGACCGCAGGCTTTGTCGGAAGTACTCACAAATCTCGACCCTGGTCTCACACAGCCCATTCTCGTGACACAACACATGCCGGCGACTTTCACCGCGCTTCTTGCCGAGCACATGACCCGCTACTCGGGCCGCCTGGCAGCCGAGGCGCGCGACGGCGAGCTGCTGGAGCAAGGGCGCATCTATATCGCGCCGGGCGGCAAGCACATGCTGGTGGAGCAGCGAGCGGCAGGTGGCCTGGTCCTCCGCCTCGACGACGGGCCTCCCGAGAATTCGTGCAAGCCGGCGGTAGACCCCATGCTCCGGAGCCTTGCCCGACACTACAAGGAGCGGCTTCTTGCCGTGATCCTGACAGGCATGGGAAGCGACGGTCTCAAGGGGTGCCAAACCGTTCTTGAGGAAGGCGGGCGCGTGCTGGCGCAGGACCGCGAAAGCAGCGTCGTCTGGGGAATGCCGGGTGCGGTGGCTCAGGCAGGAATTTGCGAAGAGATACTGCCGTTGAAAAAAATAGGGCCAGCGATCATACGCATCGCGGCAGGAGAGAAGAAATGAACAATCCGGAGTTCGACTATCTGAAGCAGGTTCTTTACGAGCGCTCTGGCCTCGTCGTGACACCGGAGAAGGGGTACCTCATCGAGAGCCGTCTCGCCCCGTTGGCGCGCAAGAGCGGGTTGGAAAGCGTCAACCATTTCATCGAAAAAACACGCCGCACGCGCGACGAGGCAATGCTGAAACAGATCGTCGATGCGATGACGACGAACGAAACGCTCTTCTTCCGCGATGCCTGGCCCTTCGAGCGGTTGCGCAAGAGCCTCCTGCCCGAGGTCATGGCGATGACCAAAGTGTCGCGCCGGATCAGGATATGGAGTGCGGCCTGCTCGAGCGGGCAAGAGCCCTATTCTCTCGCCATGACGGTGGCCGAAATGGGCGCTGCCCTGGCGGGATGGAAAATCGAAATCGTCGCCACGGACATCTCCGATGCCATGCTCGCCAAGGCAAAAGACGGCTACTACTCGCTTTTCGAAGTGTCGCGCGGGATGCCCGACGACATGCTCAGGAAATATTTCGATCCCGACGGCAGCGGCTTCCGGGTAAAGGACAGCCTGCGCGAGATGATCGAGTTCCGGCACTACAACCTGCTGGAGGATCCTTCCATGAGCAATCTTGGCCCCATCGACATCATATTCTGCCGCAACGTCCTGATTTATTTCGACGAGGCGACACGAAGGCGCGTCTTCACCGGGCTCGCCAAAGTGCTTCGGCCCTGGGGCTATCTCTGCCTTGGCGGCGCCGAAACGGTGGTGGGCATTTCCGACGCGTTCCGCGTTCTTCCCGGGGAACGAGGCCTCTTCGGCCTCGCCAAGTAGATGCCGGAACCTGGCGTTCTGCGCAGCGGATCGAGCGCAGATCAATTGGCCGAGTATTCCGTATTGCGCCGATTTTCAAAGGCAGCATTATTGCAAGGATACGCTCCCGGCATCCGCAGCATGGCCAAAGAGGGCGCGGCGGAGGGTCCATTGTCCAGAACGCTTTACCTGATTGGTGGTTTTCTCGCGCTCGGGCTGGGCGGCGCCGGCGTCGTGCTTCCGCTTTTGCCGACGGTTCCCTTCATCATCCTGGCCGCCTATTGCTTTGCCCGCAGCGACGAGACGCTGGAGCGGTGGCTTGTCGAACATCCGACATTCGGCACTCACATCCGATCGTGGCGGGAACGGGGGGCCATCTCCCGAAAGGGAAAGCGCGCGGCCCTGGCGGCCTTCGCGGCAAGCGCCCTCGTCGCCCTGCTTTTCGTGTCCCTGCCGTACTCTCTGACGCCGCTGGCGGCGGCACTCATCGGCGGGACGTGGATATGGACCCGCCCCGACGCGTGAGCCCGATCTTCCGCATCGCGCATAGCCAACAAAAAGCCGCCTCCCGGAACCGGAAGGCGGCCTTGAGCTCAGGAATGAGTGTGAAGACTATTTCGCCATATTGATGATCTTGAGCTGCGTGAACTCGGCCAGACCTTCCTCACCGAGTTCGGTGCCGAGGCCGGAAAAGCGCGCACCGCCGAAAGGAATATTCGGTGCGAGATCGGCATGCTTGTTGACCCAGACGGTGCCGGATTCGAGCTTCGTCGCGAGGTCGTAGGCCTTTTGCGGATCGGACGACCAGATGGATCCGCCAAGTCCGTAGGGCGAGGCATTAGCGCGGGCGACCGCATCTTCCGGATCGGAATATTTGATGACCGGGAGAACGGGGCCGAATTGCTCTTCGTCGACGAGGCGCGTGCCGTCAGCAATATCGCGAACGATGGTCGGCCGGATGAAATAGCCCGCCTGTTCCGGCGTATCGCCGCCTGCAATGACCTTGCCGGTCCTTTTCGCGTCCTCGATGAGTTCCTTCACCTTTTCGAACTGCATCTTGTTCTGGAGCGGCCCGAGCTGCGTGCCCTGCTTCAGGCCGTCGCCTATGACGGTGTTGTTCGCAATGTTCGCAAGCTCGTCGCACATTTCGTCGTAGATCGACTCATGCACATACAGCCGCTTCATGGCGATGCAGACCTGGCCCGAATTCTGGAACGCGCTCTGGAAGAGTTGCGGCGCGGTCTCCTTCGGGTTGACGTCGCCGAGAACAATGCCCGCATCGTTGCCACCGAGCTCGAGTGTGATGCGCTTCAGAAGACCGGCGGCGCCCGCCATGACCTTCTGACCGGTCGCGGTCGAACCGGTGAAGGATATCTTGCGAACGTCGGGATGCGCCGTGAGCGCCGCACCGAGATCGTTCTCGTCGACGATGACATTCACGACACCTGCGGGCAGGATGTCCTTTATGAGCTCTCCGAACTTCAGTGAGGTGAGCGGCGTCGTCGGCGCAGGCTTCAGCACCACCGTGTTTCCCGCGAGCAGTGCCGGAGGCAGCTTGAATGCCATCAGGATCATCGGGAAGTTCCAGGGCACGATCGCACCGATAACGCCAAGCGGGCGGCGGTGCGCCTCGACCTTCTTGCCTTCGCTGTCCTCGATGATCTTCACCGGCAGGTCGAGCATGGTGAAGTACCGGAAGAAGGCAGCGGTGCCGTAGATTTCTCCCGTCGCATCGCCGAGCGGCTTTCCCTGTTCCTGGGTCAAAAGGCGCGCAAGATCCTGCGCGTTTGCCTCGATGACGTCGGCGATTGCGTTCAGCGCTTTCTTGCGCTCGGCAATCGGCGTTGCGCTCCAGGCCGGGAACGCGGCCTTGGCGGCCGCCACCGCTTCGTTCAACTGTTCTTCGGACGCGCGCGGGCATGAGGAGACAGACTCCTCCGTTGCCGGATTGAGGACGTCGGAGACCCTTGCTCCGGCGACGAGCTTGCCGTTGATGAGGAGCTTGTATTCGCTCATCCCTTGTTTCTCCCTGTGAACTCCGTTGGCCGGAGCATTTTCATAAATCGGACCGGGTGCAGTCTAACCTCACCCGGCAAGGCTGGCGATTCCAGGTCGGCTTCAGTGTGTGCCGGTCCGCAGCGACTGTCCCTCGCTGCGCGGATGCGAGGCGACGATCGTGTGGCCGTCAAATCGCTGGCAGGCGTTTTCCAGGCGTTCGATTTGATGGTCTACCTGGGCGCGCTGCTCCTTCGCCGCGGCCAGGCGCTTCTTGAAGAACGACACCGCGAGGCGGTTCTGTTCCTCAACGTCCTTGCCGCTCCCGTAGAGATCGAGAATTTGACGAATTTCGTAGAGCGTCAATCCGACCTCGCGCCCGCGAAGAATGAGTTGCAGGCGAGCGCGGTCGCGCTTCGTATAGAGCCGGGTCTGTCCCTTGCGCTCCGGCTCGATCAAACCCTTTTCCTCATAGAAGCGCAGCGTGCGATGCGTGATGCCGAATTCATTGGCCAGGTCGGTGATCGTGTAAGTCATTTCAGAAGAAACCTCCGAAAAGTGAGCGGAGGCCGCGGCAAACCGCGGCCTCCGGTTTCCGATTACTGCAAGCTTTCGACGATAATGGCGGGCGCCATGCCGCCGGCGGCGCACATGGTAACAAGGCCGTAACGCTTGCCGCGGCGTTCCAGTTCGTCGATCAGGGTGCCGATGAGGATGGAACCCGTGGCACCGATCGGATGACCGAGCGCACAGGCACCGCCGTTGACGTTCACCTTGTCGCGGTCGAGCTTCAGATCGCGGATGAACTTCTCGGCGACGACGGCAAATGCCTCGTTGATCTCCCAGAGATCGATATCGTCGGTCGTGAGGCCGGCCTTCGCCAACACCTTTTTCGCTGCCGGCACAGGTGCGTTGAGCATGAGGGTCGGACAGTCACCCATATTGGCCGTTGCCACGATACGGGCCCGCGGCTTCAGGCCGTTTTTCTCCGCGTATTTCTTCGACGCCAACAGGATTGCGGCGGCCCCATCCACGACGCCCGACGAATTGCCGGCGTGATGGATGTGGTTGAACTCCTTGAGTTGCGGATACCTCTGGCGGATGAGATCCCCGTAGGTCGTGCCTTCGGCATCGACAGGGATGTCCGCCCAGGCGGCGAATGTCGCCTTCAGGTTACCCAGGCCCTCCAGAGTGGTTTCCGGACGCGGAAACTCCTCATGGTCGAGAGCGACGGAACCATCTTCGTTGTAGACGGTGACGAGCGACCTGTTGAAACGGCCTTCCGCAATTGCTTTCGCCGCACGCTGTTGGGACGTGAGAGCGAGTTCATCGACGGCCCGGCGATCGATGCCTTCTATCGTTGCGATGGCATCGGCGCAGACACCCTGCTGGGACTGCGGATGCTGCTTGCGAAGATGAAGATTGCCGGCATCCATCATCGGCGGGGTCTTCGGGTCGGCGTTTGCGGCCGTGTAGCTCATCATCTCGGTGCCGCCGGCGATGACGAGGTCTTCCATGCCGGACATGATCTGTGCCGCGCCAAGGTTCACCGTGGTGATGCCCGAGCCGCAGAAGCGATCGAGTGTGACGCCGGAAGCCTTGATGTCGTAGCCCGCATCGAGAGCGGCCATCCGGCCCATGTCGCCGCCCTGCGCGCCGCGCTGGGAAGACGTGCCCCAGAGGACGTCGTCAACTTCGGCCGTGTTAATATTGTTGCGCTCGGCAATGGCGGCCATCACGGTGCGAGCCAGATGCTGCGGGTGGAGATGAGCGAGCGAGCCCTTGCCTACCTTGCCGATTCCACGCGGTGTACGGCAGGCGTCGATGATATATGCGTCAGACATTCAAGTTTCTTCCTGTTCGCTATTTCGTTTGTATTTGCGGGCCGTCGATTTCACTGCTGACCCGTGGTGAGTACGACTTTTACGCATTTACCGGCATGCTGATCGGCCACGGCCCGATTGATATCCTCCAGCGGGTAGGTTTTCACCAGCCGGTCGAAAGGGAGTTTTCCCTGCCGGTGCAGCTCGATCATCCTTGGAATGAAGATATCGGGGTCGCTGTCTCCTTCGATGATCCCCTTGATTGTGTGGCCGAAAGTGACGACCGACATGAGATCGCCGGGCACGGGCGTTCCTGGCGGTGCTATGCCGACAATGCCGAATGTGCCATACGGTCCGAGGCAAGCCATGGTCGCCTGCAAAAGATTGGGGATGCCTGTCGTGTCGAAAGCATAATCGACGCCGGCGGGAAGGATCGCGCGCACTGCGGCAGGCAGGTCGTTTGTATCGGCAGGGTCGAGCGCGTGCGTTGCACCGAGTTCGAGCGCAAGCTTGCGGCGCTCTGCATGCGGCTCCAGCACGATGATCGTATCGCATTGTTGTACGACCGCACCCATGACAGCGGATAGACCGACGGCACCGCCTCCCAGGATGAGAACCGAAGAGCCCTTCTCGCAGGCGAGCGAATTCATGATGCCGCCTGCGCCGGTCTGAATGCCGCAACCGAGCGGCCCTGCAAGTTCGAGCGGGAAGTCTTCGGGAACCTTCACGAGGTTGCGCTCATAGGTGATGCAGTGAGTCGCAAAGGAGGATTGACCGAAGAAGTTGCTGGCGATGTCCTCGCCGGCGGCGTGCAGCGCCCTGGTGCCGTCCGTTCGCATGCCGGCATAGTTGAGCATGGGCATGGTGTGGCAGTAGGCAGGCAGGCCCTGCTTGCAGCGCACGCATTCGCCGCAGGAGCGGAAGGTGATCGCCACCCGGTCGCCCGGCGCCACCTTCTTCACCGCGCTGCCGACCTTTTCGACAATGCCAGACCCCTCATGGCCGAAAACGGCGGGCGGTGCGATGGTCGACGCTGCCTTGAAAACGAGATCGGTATGACACAGGCCCACGCCAACCACGCGAACGAGAATCTCGTCCTCGCGCGGTTCGTCGATGTCCAGCTCCTCAATACTGAAACCAGCCTCAGGCGCACGCGCGACGGCAGCCGTCACCTTCATTTCCGCCTCCCTGACCCTTCATAGCGATAGCGGGCATATTTTAATGGCGCATTTAAAATTTTAAATCTACATTTAAATTGAAATCGGGACGGAATCAAGGAGGCGCCTGTGGGGGCTCAGGAAAAGGGGAAGGCGCGAGCCGCTCCCCAGCGGCCAGCGGCGCGGGAACTGCTCCTCGATGCGGCCAGCGCCGTTATGAGCGAGCGGCAAACGATCGACGTTCCACTCAGCGACATTGCCGCCCGTGCGGAAGTCAACGTTGCTCTGGTGAGCTACTATTTCGGAGGCAAGGACGGCCTTCTGCTCGCGTTGGCCAAACGGGATGCTGCAAAGGCGCTGGGCGAGCTCGATCGGCTTCTTTCGCTCAATATCAGCCCTGCCGAGAAACTCCGGCGTCACCTCGCCGGCGTCATTCGAACCTTTTTTCGCTATCCCTATCTCTACCGTCTGCTGGCGGCGCTGATGCGCGACAGCTCGGAAGAAAATGCCCGTGAGATCACGACTTTCTTTGCCGAGCCGCTTGCGCGAACGGCAAAAGAGGTGATGGAAGCGGGTATCGCCGACGGCACTATCCGCCCGGTCGATCCCGAGCTCTTTTACATGGCGGCCCTCGGAGCCTGCGAACAGATATTCGCCAACCGCTCGATCCTGAAATTCGTGCATGGAGTCGAGGAGATCGACGAGGCTCTGCAGCGGCGTTATGCGGATGTGGTTCTCGAAGTGCTGATGCACGGATATCTTGCACCGCGCGAAAACTGACGGTGGAAAATGTCAACGACCCGCTCCCGGTTTCCCGGGAACGGGCCGCGACGCGAGGCCAGGCTGTTGGCCTCAGGCAGAGAGTGGCCTCTCTCTCGGTTCGGCTGTATTTCCGCGATCGGCTACGACCGCCGGATCGGAAATACCGCTAGAACGTGTAGGACGCCGTCAAGCTGACAAAGTCCTTGTCGAAGGAACCGTTGCGGTACCTGGCGCCGAAGTTGTTCGTGTAATCGAGCGACAGATTGTAAGTATCGAGATAACTCGCCGCGACACCGACCGTCGCCGCCTTCTTGCCCTCCACAAAGCCCGGGCCGATCGGCCCAGCCGAATAACCCTCAACGTCGTGGCTCCAGATGAGCCTGGGAGTGAGCGTGTAGGCGGTACCGAAGGCACTCGGATAATCCATCATGGCGAGCAAACGATAGCCCCATGAGAACGAAGTCGCGTATTGCGGTTCGATCGAACATGTGCCGCCACGAATACAGTTGTCGCCAAAGGTGGCGGCCGAGCCGGGATTCGAATGTGTCTCGCTTGAGCGCGGAATGAGGAAACGATTGCCTTCCGCATCCGGCAGATACTGGAAGCCGACATTGCCGACGAGGATCAACAAGTTGCCGCCCAGAGTTTTCACGATGGGATCGGAAGGCGTGAGCGTGCTCAGCGTGAAAATCTGGCCGTGCAGCGCCTCCGTCCGGCGCGAGCCGGGAATGACCTGCCCCGGCGCTACCGGAGAGCCCTGATAGAAATCGGGCTCGCCAGGCCCCGGCGTGTAGCCGAAATTCTCGATATCCGCGCCATTGATCTCATTAGGGTCGAGCTGGAACGGCATATCCGGGTAGAAGGCGAGTTCGCCCGAGAGAGCCGTTGCATCGCCAATGATCGGGATAGTGGTGTTGAAGCTCGCGCCGAACATCTGGATATCTTCAGGGTACTGAACAATCAAGCTCTTGTTGTCGGCGGCCGACAAGGCAAATACGGCCTGCCCGAAGGAAACGGGGCGACCTGCGTCATCCGTTTGTCCGGGAGCCGCGCTTGTGCAGGCCGGACTGGACAGCGATCCGGGCGCGGCGGGATTGCAGACCAACTGAAGTGCCTGGCTTGTCGCCGTCGGCGTGCTTGCGGTGAAGGTAGCGACCGGCAACTTCGAGTGAAAATTCACGAAATAGGTGGAGAGCTCCGTACCCTTGTTCAACCAGTCGGCATAGTAGCGCAATGCGAAACCGAATTGCCCCTGATCGCGCGCTTCCTGGTCGGCACCGCGCGGAATGAACACGGTGGGCGTGGACGTCTGGCCGTTACCGAAGTTGAAAACTTCGCCCCCGGACAGCGCATAACGGCAACCAGCCGAAACCGCGTCGCTTGGCGAAAAGAAGCTGCCGCAGGCGGGAAGGACAGACTCTTCCCACTGGAAGACGTACTGCGCCTCAAGGGTGAGGTTTGCGGGCAGGCCCACGCTCGCGAAGATCGAGTTTTGCGGCAGGAAGATTTCTTTCAACTCCACGCCGGGACGCACCAGTGCCGACACGTCAAGCGGCAGATAAGCCGAAACACCACCGGGGATAAACAGGCTTTCGCCCCAGTTCACCGCCTGACGACCGAGACGCACCGTAAGCGGCATGTCGGCGACGAGGAAATTCCCATAGGCGAAAGCGTCCAACAGGTCGATCGACCGCCCCTGAAGATTGAGAGCATCGTCGTCGCGGAACTCATCTTCGAGTTCACGACGTTGATCGGATGGCGCGGCGATGGGTCCGTACTTGCCGCCGCCGTGGCCGAGCACCTTATCGCCCACATAATCGTAGAAGGCTTTGGCGCGAACGAAGAAGCCGTAATTGTCATATTTGACGTCCGCTTCCGAGATCATTTTCACCGGCGCGGCTATGAACTCACCTCGCTCGACATTGACATTGCCGTCGTCCGAGTTGACGTCGAAGTCGGTCCCGCTGGGCGCGACACACCCTCCGTTGAAAACGGAAATGTACTCGCAACCCTGCTCGGCCACGCGAACGCTTGCGGATGCAGAGAAGGTCGTCGTTATCCCAATATCGACGGGACCTGCCTGTATCTGCGCCGCATTCGCTCCCGTGCTCACGCCCAGAATCACCGCTGCGGGCATCAGTGTGCGGAAAATACTCATCCTCATGTTCGTCCTCCCTCTAAACCGCAATATCCGGCGTTCCCCCACACAGACCTCACGGCAAAATCGTTATCGCTGTATCTGCTATCGTTTCGAGTGGCAGCGTTGCATCGGCGATACCGCCAACGCCCCCCAACACAACGGGAAAGACAACGTCGGTCGCTGTCGTTCCGTTCGGCAGAATCGGGGTTCCAAGAATTTCCGTTCCCGTCGACAGCAGCGGCAGAAGAACGGGGCTGAGTTCCTCA